>WNFI01287890.1_pt1 | contig 10171 bp, 13 predicted proteins | sample 5400471 | NCBI WGS metagenome assembly WNFI01 (sample SAMN13153348, study PRJNA577476) | soil metagenome | isolation source: 100 cm saprolite on Douglas fir-dominated hillslope | place: USA:California | collected 2013-09-17 | reverse complement strand
CTCTGCTCGCAACGAGCATCGGGACCGTTGATGTTGGTGACCCCGAGCAAAATCCCGTCATCTCACATCAACGGGTCTTCAGGCCTCAGTCTTAATCCATTAAATTATGTCAAACGTCAGTGCTTCGTCCCGGTAGTGGGGAAATTGAGGCCAAGTACATATGTTCCGTGCGCTTATGAATTAAGTCCGTGATTACCCTGTACTGAGTTGGTCGAGCGCTCGCCAAACCCACTCGAGCTTTTCATGTCGCTCATCTGGTCCTGATCATCTGAAATGTAAATTTTAGATTTCCCACGCAAATACCCAATCTCAGCTTTTATGAACGCTAGTGGCACGGGCGTACCATATCTTCGTCACGGTGGAACGGGAAAAAGGACGAAACATACTACAGTAGTACAGTAGGTACCCTATTTACGCTGTGGCCCATATCTCGATGTCCTAGGACCATCAAATCGGTTTGATCGTGACGTTTCCGAGTCTTACCGAGAATAACGATTTAGGCTCACGATCATTCGCCATCGAAGAACGATCATTGCCGTATGCTGGCTGGATATACCTGCTCTTCGATGATGATGATCCTTCCATAGATGATGAGTTTTCAATTGTGAAATTGGGCAGGCCTAATATACCTGCAAAAAGAAAACTACGTAGAAAAGGAGGTTAAAGGCCCTCACATTCAATTTCCTAACCATACAGTATACTTTGTCGACAATTGTGGATTCACCACTAGTAAGGACTAGCTTGCAAGGCTGAATTCCCGGGCGTTGACACGTTTCGTGAATGGCTCAGATGTTGCGCCTCTTCAAACGATTGTGGGACGTCGAAACGGCGGCAAAGGGCATAAGTCACTCATTATCTTGTGGCGTGATCCGCGTACCAGTCACCTTCGCAAAGGGGAAAGCTACTGAATGTGCCATCCTTTCTTCCCACACCGCAGGACTGTTTTGTTCTGATTTTCCTTGGTACGTTTCGTTTTAGTAGCCTCGATTTCCAATGTGGACACTTCTTGTTCCGAAGGATTGGGTTCCCTGATGGCTGTATCGTTATCGACGACTCGGATGACTGGCAGCTTAGGCGATATCATGTCTCAGTACCCGATTTCGAACTGTTCGTGATTATACTAGTAATACCTCTAATATCTAGTTTCCCACTGCCGTGGGATTGGATATTGTTCTGCCGGGTCTGTCCGATTGTTTTCAAATGCATTGTTCCCTTGATGTTGGGGGGAGGTCGCTCGTGGGAAGTTTTGGGAAGTTCAGATCTGATGACATAATACTGTGGCTGGCACGGCAAATTGCGGCCGACACGACACGGTCACGAGCCCGAGACGCGAGATCTGATCTTGAACTGAACTTACAGCAGTTCCGAGTCCTTCCACACTTTCATACTTTCTTCTTTCTTCATATTAAGCCTGCTTTTTAGCAGAGCTTTGTTGATATGCATTGTGCACATTCATTACCATTCTCACACGAACATGGCCTCATCGCACAGGCCCTCTTGTTCCCCTCTTCTCCTGCCTTCCATATGCCTACCGTCCTCGTCCATCCGCCCGAGGATGAAGCAATGCCTTGGTGTGCATTCGATGCCAATCATGAGGTCACAGAACCCGAGATGGTATTTACAACGCCCGAGGTGGAACACCTACAGCCGGAGCTCGATGACTGGCCCCAGACTGTACAACCAACCGCAGAGCACGCACCAGTATTCCACCGTTCGCAGACAAACAATGCTGTGATTATGCCACGGCGCGGCAGCACTTCCCACTCTACGCTCTCAAGGGCCACAAGTCCACCCGTCCTTGCACCGATACCTGAAAGTCCGAAGCGGGCGAAGGAGAACGATGACGATGACATTGTTGAAGTCATGAAAGTGCGCCGTGGAGAGGCAATGCTGGACACCGCATATGCGCGCGGCACCGTCCCTACGCTCGGGAGATCGAAGACGCTCCGCTCGCGTGCCGCACAGGCTTTACGCTCGATTAAGAATGTTGGGAAGGCACCACGAAGGCCTAGTTTGGATCAGATATTCCCGGCGAAAGAAAACGAACAACCTACCGCCAAGACCGAGGTGCCTACACCCACTCAGGCGTCGTCAACTGTGGATAAGCCCCGTGCGAAACCGAATGACGTGTTTGACCCAACGCAGTTCAACCCAACCCACACAAGCACACCGCGCGTGAAGAAACGGAAGTCACAGCCACTGACCAATCTCTTTGGCCTTGGTGGCTCTGAATCTGTTGGCCCAAGCGCGTCCGGTACCATAGATTTCGACTTTTCTCCACCTCGTCAATCCGAAGGCTTCCGGACATTCCCATACTCCCACGGTGGATCTGCATCCACGCCTACTTTACAGCTATTGAAAGACGAGTCCACTCGCCCTACATCACCGACCTTCTCTCTCCGCGGCCACCGACGCAAGTTCTCGTTTGCCAGTCTGCACTCCATTTTTCCCGGGAGTACGCAACCAGGGCCAGAGCCTCAACAGGCAGAAACAAGCCCCGATGTGGATGACCCGGCATCACCGCAGACGCCTGTCGATGAAGGGTGGGACTTGGACGATGAAGATTATGACTCTCCACGGCGGCGTGTCGCCCTTGGGAGGGTACCCAGACCCTCAGATGAGAACGCTTATCCGGAGCAAGACATCAGCTTTGAGACGCGGCTCAATTCTTTGCATTTTGACTCTTTTAGCTTCGATACGGAGGCATTCTAAGCGCCCCGTTCTTTTGGAATGACGGACGCGTTGCGAAACCTGTTTCTGTGAGGTTATCTTTTCACGCATATACAGTATGTACGAGTAACATGGTCGTCACAACAAGCCATATACATATCTCCTTTCCTCTCCACCACTTTTTATTTATTTCTTGCTTTCCCGTGCTTACCGCTTTGCAAAAATCTCGCTTTGTTGCTCTCCTGATCGCTGTTTTGTTTTTTAAGTTTATGATGTCATGTTCACGCTGTTGTCATGCTTCAAATTGCTGTCCATTTCCTACTTGCTATCGCTATCGTGTCACTTTCGTAGAGTCAATAAATTATTCATGCGGCTGGCTGCACTTCCATTGGAATGCGTAGACTTCCCCCTTCCCCTTTCCTCTTTTTCCATATTGGGCAGACAAAGCACAGCAAGATGTTCTGCTATTTCAAACACAACGGAGTATGTGCTGCGAAAAGCATGCTAACGTGAAGGAATACAAAACTGGGGATACGATAGCCGCTTCGCCGCTCCCGGAGAATGGCCGTATTTCAATTGATTCAAACTTGAAATTATGCCGGTGGAGATTTGAAACAGGGGACGCTCAGAGTGCACACGTGCACAGCCCACGACGATACTTGTTTGTGCCTGTTTGCAAAACGCTACCATTATCCTCAGGCCTGAGCTCATCACCACATATAGTCCCGGACTCACGAGTGGTTACACATTCGTTATGATTGCTTTGGGCGCAACTGTCGGGTTGAGCGGGCCCGCAACTCACGCCAAGTTTACCATTTCTTAGGAAAGTCCGGCGACTCGGAGAGGCAGTGTATTAGGGTTCCACGTGAGACACCATGGTCGTCCGAGTACCGCTTCAATTATTCCAAAGGAGTGTCGGGAGGAGTGCCGGGTGTTGATGATCCAGATTATTTAAACCACCCAATACTGTATGCGTCCTTGTTCCGAATTCCGAGTCGGCATACATCTCTATCTTTGCGTTCATTGACCCGGAAGCTGGACTGACTCTGATCACTACTGTCCTGCAGCAGCGCCAGCGCCGACTCGTCCATAGTATTGGGTATTTATTATCTTGATCTGGTCTTAGTTGCCCGTTAGAGTGCTACAACTCACACTGGGACTTGCACTCGTGACACATTGACTAGCTGGAGTTTCCAGCTCCGGAGCTCCAGCTGATGTCATGATGGAGGCCACACCAAAGTGAAGAACTGGAAGCAAGCCCTAAACCTGCCACCAACTCCTCCCAAGCTGCCACACATCTGCCAGAGTGTGCACAAGCACCATCTGACAAGATAATGGAAGACCCCTTACCCCAAATGCCCCTATCCACAGAAACACAGAAGTGGGTCATTAAGTAAGAAAGAGACATACTCACCTGTGGAGGCATATAGTATGAGTTTGGGACTAATAATGTAGCTGTCCTGACTCCTTAGCTAGGGAGTTTACTTCCGCGCCTTATGGCGGACATTAATGGAATTGAACAAAGACATGAAAGCGTTCTGCCTGTACGGTTGGGGGAAATGCGGGGGCACCTACACTGATTCGACTGCACCACCGGACTGGAGGACATCTGGACCTGCAGACACCTTTTCCGGTGGGTACGGTAGCAGTACCGGACGGGACTTGTATACTGGGAACATATAACGCCCGAGTCCCTGTCAAAAAAAACCGGATGATATGATAAACAATCAAGTCTAAACGCCCAATCCCGAAAGGAGATGCCTACGTATATGAAACCGCCGAGTCCAAAGGCTACAATTCCTTCGATAAAAACCCTGATTCCGCGCGCCCAGGTCCCAGGGGCCCCAATTGCGCAGGTGCCATGCATCATATAGGCGGTTGGGATGCCTGCAAGATACCAGGTAAACAGGATTGTCAATCGGCGCCAATCTGGGCCTTGGGGGATGTTGTGTGCAGCCAAATCATCCACGCTAAAAAGAAAGATCAACACTCATCGAAAGGATAGTTTGAAAAAGGGGAAAAGAAAAATCACTGGAGAATGAGGGAAATAACCGTACTCTAGCCTAAAGAGACGAGAAGGGAGCGAGACCACCGATAGGCAGATCGCAGCATGCCAACTAATGTACCACGTTGCAACTGGCCAACAAACGTCCCACTCAGTGTAGGAGGGGTTTGATGGGCTACGATCTTGGGTGTCTCGGTAGGTGACGGTGGCGTAGATGATAGTCTTGCCAGGCAGTTAGACGAAGAGCCCTGGGAAATTTATCGGAATCGGACGTACTAGGGATAGGAAGGTGCCTTTGATGATAAGTTCTGGCAGACACCAATGCATTTCAAGTGGGGCGAGATGAACGTTGAGTCGGTGTTTGAGGGTGTTTAACTATGGTTCAAATAGCGGTGCTGTGTGTTTGGCAACCGGGCGACGTGTTTACGCCGTAAACCATCCAATTTGGTTAGTACCTACAATGTCACCGATGAGCCAATGAGCTGGCGCCCTCATAATCCCCGTAGTATCGGTGCTGTCTGCTATGCAGTCCTACACTGCCTGTAATTCGTTTCGGCACTGCTGCCATTTGATACTTAAGAATTGTCGGTTGATCGGTCCTGTTTGGCACCCCCGTAATAGAAATTATCTTCCAGAATGGGGTTAAGATAAACTGACAAAAGTGGAAGCAGGCCAAACAGGATGTATGGGATGCAAATGCGTGCGACCTATGACAAGGCACTAACGTGCATACACAGCCTAAAGTAAAGTAGTTCTCGTAGTCGTAATTCAATACTTCTCTGAAATGACTGCAAATTCGTAAATCAGTGATGACTTGGTGGCTCTCATACGGAATCGTCCTTACTCAGTGTGACTAGAGAAGTCCAGCCAGTAAAAGGATGACTAGGGCGCGGAACTTTATGAGTCCAGGGCTCCGGAATATGTTCGGATGACTGCACCTTCTCAGACCCTCGCCTGTATTGGCGTCATACTGTTCCCAAACATAGCCTGTACGTTCATACTCCTTCATGTAAGGTCAGACAATCGAACAACCCAAGTACAATTAATATAACATCTACGCGCCTTGAAGACATTGTTAATCACATTCTGGCGGAGTTCTGCGTAGATGGATCGAGCCTTTTCCTGGTAAGGCCCCTTGTGCGCGGCGTAGGTCTAGTCACGTGTTGAAGTAGCGTCGTCACTCGCAGGTCATATACTCACCTCATGCAATGCCTGCAATGCAAGATAGCTCATTTGGATCCAGATGGGTCCTTTCCAGTAGTTCTCGCCCGTTCCGAATTCAGGGTGGGACGCCGACAAGCTCCTGAGACCATAAGGTGACCACAAATGCAGGGGATCGCGCAACATGTCCAATACGGAGCCAACGCGTGGCGAGTCTGCGGGTAGCAGTGACATCGTCTGTGAAGTTTCAGATCTGCGATCTATTGTCTAGGAAATGGAGAGCCGTCGTACCGTCGTCATCAACGCCCACGTCACAATACATCTCTGAATCTTCGCTCCAATGTAGGTCTGATAACCACAATAGTCAGGACGTTAGGGACAAAAGGGGAAAAAGGGGAAAAACTCGGACCATCGATATTATGGATTATGGCTTTCTCAATGCGGCCGTAATACAGTCTGTCTTCCTCTTCCCCAACATATTCAGCAATCTCCTTCATTGTCCTAGAGAAGAAACCCATCCAGGAGATTAGGTCCACATGCAACTCTCCGATGTGTGGCGGAGCCCTAGGATAGTCATCCAAACCACTGGTCAGGACGTGCTTTTCTGAACGACCACGCCACCGGTAAGCTTCTGTCCTTGATCGGGCCTTACGCCCATATTGTTTCAATTGTCCACGCTGAGTGCGCCTAAACCATTCATAATGGCGCTTGAGTGGTTGGTATATAGATTGCAAATAGGATAGCGCAAGGTCTCGATCTTCCAGATAGCGGTTGCCCTTGGAAGATTGTGGCGTTGAAAAAGGTGTCTGAAAGCCGCCTGTGCCAAAGTCTAAACCCAAATCCTGGTCAGTGGGCCCAGCATGACGTCTGAGTCGTTTTATAAAGGCCGTCACAGCCATGGTCAATGTAGGAGGGTTAGCGTAGCTGGGAACCTGTGTCTGAAATTGCGCCGGAACCTAATAATCGCGGCATTTAGTCAAGCATTTGACAGTCATGAGGGATCCAATGACATGCCTTGCTACGCGCTTCCTCCCCAAGGATCTGTTCGCGAGCAACCCAACCATCATCGTCAATTAGATTTATCCAATCCTTCAGAATCTCTAGGCTGTAATGAAGGTCAACGGGAGCAACCGAGGACGTAGAACTACTAGCCTGAGGTCATTGTCCCACTCGCCAATATGCAAAAGGTGGAAGCCTTCATCCCAATAGAAGCCTCTCGGGAAGAAGCTGCGGCTCGGTGTAGCAGTCAACAGGGCCTTCGGCTCTGTCAAACGGGGACCTTCGATCCTGCGTCCTCTATTGTCATCGTCGCTGTCAGTTGGAGAGCTGTCATCATCCCAATCATACGAGAAAGATGGGTCTAAGATCGATGTGCCATAAAAGTATCCAATGCCACCAAGCAAGTTTGAGGTTATTGCTTGCGAAAACTCTTCAAGTGCATCCCGTTTGGGGTAATCAGGAACGGGAAATATCTCACGGAAGCGTTGATTAAATGAAGTAGAAAATGCAGCGATTCCTTTGTCAAGTGTGTCAGCTGCAAAAACGTTAGCCCTTGTGAGGGTTGCCAATAATCAATTAGACACAAACCACTCAAGTTCTTCTGTGCACTTCGGCTTTCATAAAATATGTCAAATTGGAACTTTCCATCAAAGAACTTCTGAAATGCGAGAAGGTTATTTGCCGAAAGTGTTTCGTCGGAGAGCTGAAGGGTGAATGACGGATCAGGGTGCGAATCCGACCCCTTGACATTTTGTATGGCATTCCCCGCATTTTCGGCAATTTCTTTTAAAATAAACTCTGTTTCGTAGTCAATTACCTTTCCTCAGGTGGATTGTGTATATACCTGCCTTTTGCCTGCCATATGTTTCCCGCGGGAATACGAAATCCGCCGTAATGTGTTCTCCCTATACGCTTGGCGAAAACATCCGAGAATGGACCATCGGTAAAGGCATTATTGTTCGGACCTACAGACACCGCTCAAGATGTGTAGTTGAGTTGAACGGCAAAGACGCACCGTCGACGATTCGAATGGTGAAGTCATCAAGCTCAGGTGTAGAACCAGTGAGAACGATAGGACCTTCAATGCCCTAACGCATGTACTTAGTTGTCAGAACGGCAGAAGGAGCTGTTTGCGCACATTTTCATCCTCGTCTGTTTCCAACTCAAGACCTCCCATGCCTTCTACACCAGCGTAGAAGATGAAAGACGTGCGTGAGGGTATCCCTGACAACGCAATAGTGAGTGTCAAATGGACGTGCATGAGGCATTCGAACCTTCATTGATGGGCTCTCCCTTGATGCGCGCTGCCCAGCTTCCGCCGTGCTCGCCGCCGTCGACCATTAACAATTCGGTAGTAACTTTGACATTATTCTCTCTATCTTTCAGGACTTGAATACCCCCTTCCCTGGCATCAAATTGGGTCCATGTATACCCATCCAGTCCGTCTCCCTGGTCGCATGCGTGGCGCGCCTCTGTGGAGGGCATCAGAACGACAGTGCATACGTGTCACAAAAAAATGACATACTAGTGAATGATTGATAGTTTTGCGTGCCAAACCAAACGAGACCAGTCATTAGAGATTGGGGAATCCGTGGCCTAAGGCCAAAATAGAGGTTGGGACGGAACGCTCCCCATACGAGAGAGCTAGAATTGTCCAAAGGGTGTGGAGTGACGATAGGTAGAAAGGACAGAAGAAGAAGCCCAAATAATTGCATTGTTGCCTGCTGGCAACTCTTTCGGTTTTGTCGTTGCCGTTAACGGCCACGTGTTGAACTCTTTATACGACAGTCGTGTCAAACGGAGGAGAACGGAGAGCGTAGAATCTTATCTTATCACTATCAAACTTGACTCCCACGACCATGGTCGAAATCATCATTCGCAAACGACCACGAGAGGATGCTGTGTTCACACAACGAAAATTTTTCAAGAAAACTGCTAGAGGAAAAGTCATCAAGGGTGCGCGTAACCCTCTTCAGTTGTAACAGGCATTCAAGGCTTTTTTTAGTCATCCGAGAGAGATATCTCAGGGACGATGTCTCCTGTGGAATTGAGAAGTGCAGAGAATGCATCTCTTCTCCCGCTCCGCGTCTCCCTTTCAGTGGTGCCGACGACCACAAGCTATTCCCTAAAGGTCACTTCGTCCTACCCGATACAAATGTTTTCCTCGCACAAGTCTGTCTTCTACGTCGCGGAGAAACTTTCTCGCTCTAATTCTTCTCATAGATGGACCTCATGGAGTCAAGCTATTTCAACACGCCTATTATACTACTGCAAACCGTGCTGGAGGAAGTTCGACATCGGTCGCTTCCGCTTTACAATAGACTCAAGGCGTTAATGAAGTCAGATGACAACTGTACCTGGATGTTTTACAACGAATTTCGCTCGTGAGTACCATAACGTGATTAGGACCCACTATTCAATCCATAACAGAGAGACCGCCGTGGTTCGCGAAGTGGGAGAAACTCCAAACGACCGCAACGACCGAGGTACCATATAATCTCGTACTTCAAACCCTCTTTCTGATTCAGGATTAAGCTATCCGCGTCGGAACCGCCTGGTACAACACGCATATAGACCTTACCCGGCCACCAATTCGCGGGCGGCCACCGCCAACACTACCGACTGTTGTACTTTTGACCGACGACGTCGACAACCGATCGAAAGCTGAGAGAGATGGTATACCATGTTGTTCAGGTGACAGAGTATCTCGCTCACCAGACACGGCTACAAGCTCACCCGTTCGTCTGCTCATAGTCCGGCGATATGTCGAGGGCATGCCAGAGTCTACTCAACTTGTGGACCTTTTATCAGCAGGATCCAACAGCATTGAGCCAATCGCAGCTGCGGGGCGTCCACCCTTATATCCTGAGGTAAGTAGCTGCCAGTGCCCACTCACCCTAGTTCTAACTGAGTATGGCCATGGGCTAGTATTTATCCACTGGTGCTCTCATGGCCGGAGTCAAAGCAGGTCAATTACACCAAGGCCATTTCAACGCGAACCAATTCAACTTTTTGGAGGTTAGTTTTATGACTAGTTATGTGCACTATAATATTGATAGAAGTTTAGGGTAGCGTCAATGCGGAGGCTTATAGCAAACCAATCCTCTTGATTGGCCGGGAGAACATGAACCGCGCTGTACAGGGAGATATCGTGGTTGTCGAAGTATTCAGTGAACAGGAATGGAAGGCACCTACAGAAGAGGTGATCGACCAGGATTGTAAGTCAGAATTTGATCTCCCCAGATCATGCTGACCCAATTAAAAGTTACTCTCAAAAACGACGATGCAGACGAGTCTGACGAGGAAGGTGAAAGGGTGATTGTTGATGAAAAGGCT
>WNFI01079805.1_pt1 | contig 10171 bp, 11 predicted proteins | sample 5400471 | NCBI WGS metagenome assembly WNFI01 (sample SAMN13153348, study PRJNA577476) | soil metagenome | isolation source: 100 cm saprolite on Douglas fir-dominated hillslope | place: USA:California | collected 2013-09-17 | reverse complement strand
GTTCCGGTCTCGAGCCGCACGATGTACGGCACCGGCTGTCCGGTCGGGGAATACGCGGCGGGCGCGACACCCTCGGCGGGGTACGCAGCGGTGCTGGCCAGCGGCTTCAGCTTGCCATCGCTGGCCGACTTGTAGAGGTATTCGACGCGCGTGACGATCGAGCATTTGTCATCGATGGCCTTGCCCAGGCCGGGCAGCCCGGCGGGACGGCCGAACTGCTCCGTCTCGCAATAGAACGGTCTTTCCTGCGGCCCTGAGAAGACCGGTCCGGTGATCGGATGGTTCACGACCGTGAGCTCCGCGCTCTCGACGTCCCTCCCGCTGGACCGGACCCGGAGCGTGTTCTCGCCGAGCTTCAGCCCGGCGACCAGGCCGGTCAGCGTCCGTGCCGCGTCATCGCGGACGAACGCGATCGACGCGTCGGTCCCGTTCACCGCGAGCGCGATCGAGTCCATCGGGACCGCGCGGGGAACGTCGATGCGAACCAGAACGTCTCCGCCGCTGACCGTCTCAGCGCGGGTGGACAGCGTCCGAATCGCAATGTCGTCGTTCGCTTCCGCCGCCGAGACGAGCGGCGCGATCAGGGAAAGCAGTGCAAGCAGCCGAACCGGAAAGCGCATGGAGAGGCTCCTCTAGGGTGTGAGAAGGATTTCAGGCATCTGCTTGGGTCTGGGCGCTGACGATGGAGTTGCGGTGACCGACTGTGGACGGGCTGTCCGCCCCGAACGCCCGTGCGAGCGCGCGCAGAATGTGCCAGCGCGCCGCAAAAGTCGTGACGCGCGCCGTCGATCGGCGCTCCCGCCCGCGGTCAGCGCTCCCGCTGGCAGCCGCGGTTGTCTGCGCGGAGGAGCCCCGGGCAGCTACTCGGAAGTCGTCGCCGCCCTCGACTTCGCGCAGGTGGTCATCAACTGCTCGGCCAGGAACTCGCGAAACAGCATCACGCGCTTCGGCAGATACCGGGACGGATGCACGAGGGACTGCACCGCCCCGACCGAGACGAACTTCGGCAGGACGAGCACCATCGGCGCGACCGGCGAGGAGCTGTGCGTGAGGCATTGCTCGGGCAGGAGGCCAATGCCGTGGCCGCCGGCGACGGCGTCAAGGACGAACTGGATGCTATCTCCGCTCAGCGGCCCCTTGACCTCGACGGTCTCGGGACCCCGCGGACCGACGAGCTCCCAGGTCGAGCGCCCGGCGGTCCCGCGATACAGCACCGCATCGTGGCGCGCCAGATCGGCGACCGTGCGCGGTCGCCCGCGACGCTCGATGTATGAGGCGGCGGCGTACAACCGATGCACGGTCGTGCCGAGCTTGCGGACGATGAGCGCCGAGTCTTCGAGCCGGCCGAGCACGATCGCGATGTCGACCTCGGCACCGACGAGCTCGGCTCCGCGCGCCGTCGTGATCACGTCGACGTGGATCTTCGGGTGCCGACGGACGAACGTGCCGACCACGCTGGCGAGGTCTCCCGCCATCTCGGGAGGCGCCGCGACGTGCACGACGCCGCTCGGCTCGCGCGCGGCCTCGCCCGCCAGCACCGTCGCTTCGTCGAGACCGGCAACGGCCTCGCGGGCGCGCTCGTAGTACGCGCGGCCGGCTTCGGTGAGCGAGATCCGCCGCGTCGTGCGCTCGAGCAGCACGATGCCGAGATCTCGCTCGAGCTTCGCAACGCTGCGGCTCACCGAGGACGTGGGCAGCTGGAGACGCGTCGCCGCCGCCGTGAAGGTGCCGGCTTCGACGACGCGAACGAAGGTGGCGACGCGGTTCAGGTCCATTGCTCCAGGAACAATAATGCGTTGTCCCATGACGCACTAGTGCTATCTTGAAAACATCGTAGGTTGACCGCCACATCTTCGCTTGGAGGCGTTCCTGATGTCTTTCTTCACCAAGTGGGGCCCGCACGTCGCTCGCGTCGTGCTCGGCCTGCTGTTCCTCGTGTTCGGTCTCAACTACTTTCTGAAGTTCCTGCCACCGCAGCCGATGCCGCCCGAAAAGGCAATGGCGTTCATCGGGGGTCTCCTGTCGAGCGGCTACATCTTCCCGATCATCAAGGTCATCGAGGTCGCGGCCGGCATCGCGCTCCTGACGAACCGGTTCGTCCCGCTCGCGCTGACGCTGCTCGGACCGATCATCGTCAACATCGCGGCGTTCCACTTCGTGCTCATGCCGTCGTATCCGATGCCGATCGCGATCCTCGCGCTCGAGCTGTACCTCGCGTGGAGCTATCGCGCGGCGTTCGCACCGATGTTGCGCGCCCGCGTGGCACCGGCCGCGGAGGCCCCGACCAGCCGCGCCGCGACCGAAAGGGTTCCGGCGACGGAGGCGTAAAGTGTCGCCGGCGGCTCCTGGCTCAGAGCGGCGAGAGCCATGTCAGGGCTAATCTGTCAGGGGCTAAAGGTGCCACGCACTCCGAAGATCAAGAGCTCGTGGAGCGCCCTCCTATCGATAGGCCTCGAAGAGGACCATCCACCAGAGTAGCCCGTACCCCGAACGGAGACCGCCCGGTACTGGGCCAGTGTAAGCGCGGCGAACGGACCCACCGAGAACCTCTTCGTCAGCACGAGGTCGATTCCGGCTTGAAAGTCGACGAACTCGAAACCGTGGAAGACCGTGTCGCCGGTTAGAGAGCCACCGCCCTCGCTGACCTTGAGCCATTCGTAGCCAATGCCCAAGCCCAACCACGGATCCGGGAAGAAGGCCCCCAAGAAGAAGTTCGGGTTGAATCGATAACCGCCCTCGATCCAGATGGGGAGGAAACCGCTGAACGAATCACTCATGGAGGCCCCCGACCGATGATGAATGGAGTAACCAGTCCCCTCCTCGGCGGTCTTACCGAAAGGCAGCATGAGCCCGGTGCGCAGGGCGAACTGGAGGCCGGTCTCCGAGGCGCCGTCGGCCCGCTCGACGGACGACGCGTCCTGCTGTGCCGCAGCCGAGGCCGAAACAAGTACGGCAAGGCCAAAGGCGCCAAGAGACGCTTTCATCAGTCCCCCTTGTTGAACGTCAGGCGCGGAGACTAGCTTGCTTCCCAGAGCATACTTTCAGTGTATTATTCTCATTGGCGTACTCTGATTACTGTCTGTTTCGTAGCCTCGCTCCAGTGTCATATTGTATTTGTACTATTGTCATTGTACTCTTGTCAGGGGTCTAGCTTAAAGGTATGCTAATTAGTGTTGTATGGTCAGTATCGTAGCATGAAGCGCGTCGCGTGAGTGTTTTTTAGCCGCGCCGCAGCGATCTGCTATTGCACGCTCCATGTTCCGCTCCAGCTCGTTCTTCCACGCAATGGCGCTGCCCTACGAGCTGCTCACGCGCCACCCGGTCTGGGAAGGCCACTGCGCGCGGATGGCGTCCGAGCTGCCCGAGGGCTCGCGCCGGGTGCTCGACCTGGGCTGCGGCCCCGGTAACTCGACGGCGCACCTGCGCGGCGCGGTGGGCGCGGGCGCCGTCGGCGCCGACTCCGCGCGGGCCATGCTTTCACGCGCGCGCAGGCGCGTGCCGGGGCTTCCACTGCTCTGCGCCGACGGCACGCACCTGCCGGTGCGCGGTGGCGCCCTCGACGGCATCACGCTGCACTCCGTGCTCTACCTGCTTCCCGACCGCCGCGCGGCGCTGGGCGAGATGGTCCGCACCCTGCGGCCCGGCGGCCGCGTCGTGCTGCTCGAGCCGCGCTCCGGCTGGCGCGCCACCGTCCTGGGGCTGGCCCGCGCCCTGCCCCGGCCGCTCTGGGCGCTGACCGCGCTGGCCTGGCGCACGCTCAGCAGCGCTTACGGCCGCTTCAGCGAGGCGTCGCTGCGGGCGCTGCTCGAGGAGGCCGGCTTGCGGGTACTCAAGATCGAGCCGGCGCTGGGAGGCCTGGGCCTGCTCGCCGTCGCCGAGCGCGCTCGCGATGGGGGCGCCGCGGCGTGATCCGGCTCGTCCACTTCTCCGACGTGCACGTGCAGCTCCCGGACTGGCGCACGCGTTCGCTGGCCGCCCTCGGTCCCCTGCGCAAGCTCGCCACCGTCGAGCTGTGGAAGGGCCGCGGAAAGCTCTTCGACGATGCTGCAGCGGTGGTGTCCGCCATCGTCCGCGAGGCGCAGGCGCTGGGTGCCCACCACCTGGTGCTCACCGGCGACCTCACGCAGCTCGGCTGCGAGGAGGAGTTCGCCCTCGCGCGCAGCGCACTGGGCCCCATCGCCGCCGACCCCGGCCGCTTCACGGCCTTTGCCGGAAACCACGATCGCTACCCGCTGAGCCTCCAGCCAAACCGGCTCTTCGAGAAGCACTTCCCCGAACAGGCCATAGCGCCAGCGGACGGCCTGCGCGTCCGCCGGCTGGGGGACGAGGCGGCGTTGCTTTTGCTCGAGACGGCGCAGCCCTGGAGCTGGCCGGTGATCTCGCCCGGACGCATCGAGGACCAAGAGCTTGGCCGCTTGGAGGTCGCGCTGCGCGATCCCGCGCTGCGCGACCTCTGCAAGCTGGTGCTCGTGCACCACGCGCCGGTGCGAAGGTCCCGCAGCCAGGGGGGGCCGCTCGGCGTGCTGCGCGGCGCCGACGCCCTCCTGCGCGTCGCGGCCGCGGGAGGCGCAGAGGCGATTCTCTGCGGCCACATCCACGAGCGTTTCGACCAGCCTGCGCGCACGGGCAGGCCGCGCGTGATCTGCGCCGGATCCTCCACCGAGCGCGGCGACGAGGGCTACTGGGTGCTCGAGATCGAGGGCGGCCGCATCGCCTCCGCCAGGGTCCGCAAGCCCGGATAGCTCACTTCCAGACGCGGCGGTCGTCGATGCGCTTGGCGGCCGGCGAGAGCGTGCCGGCGGCGACGAGGCGCACCTCGCCGCGCACCTTGGCGGACTCGCGCAGGGCATCGGCGAGGCGCGCGCGGAACGCGGCCTCGTCTGGGACGGGGGCCGCCATCTCGACCAGATAGATGAGCTGGTCCTGGTGGCCCTCGCGCTCGACGACCGCCTGCCAGCGCGCCACCTCGGGAAAGCCGCGCATCGCAGCGTCGATCTGCGCTCCGCGGATGAACATGCCCTTGACCTTGACCGCGTCGCCGACCCGCCCGAGCAGCCCGGTGAGCTTGGGCGCGGTGCGGCCGCAGGGGCATGGGCCGGGCGCGGCCAGCGAGCTCAGGTCGCCGGTCGCGAACCGCAGCAGCGGATACGCCTCGTCGAAGACGGTCGCCACTACCTCGCCCGGCTGGCCCGGCGCCGAAGGCTTGCCGGTCTCGAGATCGAGCAGCTCCACGATGCACTCCGGGTGCAGGTGCATGCCACCCTTCTCCGGGCACTCGTAGGCAAGCAGCCCCAAGTCTGCGGTGCCATAGCCCTGCAGCACGCGCACGGAGAAGTCCTGCTCCAGCTCGGCGCGCAGCGACTCGGGCAGCATCTCCGCGGTCACGAAGGCCGCCTCGATGCGCAGCGGCCGCTTCGCCTCTCGCGCCTTGGTGAGCAGCGTGTGCAAGAAGCTGGGCGTGCCCACGTAACCGGTCGCGCCCACGTCGGCGGCGAGGCGGATTTGAAGTTCGGTCTGCCCGACGCCGGCCGGGATGACGACGCAGCCGAGGCTGCGCAGCGCCGCATCGAGCATGAAGCCCAGCGGCGTCAGGTGATACGACGCCGAGTTCTGCACCACGTCGCCTTCGCGGAAGCCGGCCGCTGCGAAGGCGTGGCGGAAGCGCCAGTAGTCGTCGCCGGCGCCTTGCGGGTCGTAGATGGGCCCCGGCGACATGAAGATGCGCTGCAGCTTCCCCACCGGCACTGCCAAGAGCCCGCCGAACGGAAGATTCGCAGCGTCCAGGGCCGACAGGTCGTCCTTGCGCGTGATGGGGATGCGCGCGAGCGCGTCGAGCGAGGCCACCTCCGAAGGCTGCACGCCCGCCCCCTCGAGGGACGCGCGGGTCCGCGGCGCATGCGCGAACGCGTGCGCCACCGTCTCGCGCAGCCTGCGCCCTTGGTAGGCGCGGCGCGCGGCCTCGTCCTGCGTCTCCAGGCTCACCTCGAGGATGCGGCTCTCGCGCAGTTTCGCCACGGCGCTCTCCCTTCCGGGCCGCAGCCGGACTGCGGCGCTGCGGCCTCGAACCACCGGGGTACCGCGTCCCGCCTAGGAGAGCCAGCGCTTGCGCCGCTTGTAGTGCTTGACGCTCCGGTAGCTCTTGCGCACGCCCTCGCCGCCGCTGCCCAGGTAGAACTCCTTGACGTCCTCGTTGGCGCGCAGCCGCGCGGGATCTCCCTCGAGCACGATGCGGCCGCCCTCCATGATGTAGCCGAAGTGGGCGATGGAGAGCGCGAGGCTCGCGTTCTGCTCGACCAGGAGGATGGTCGTCTTCTCCTCCTCATTGATCTTGCGGACGATGCCGAAGATCTCCTGCACCAGGAGCGGGGCGAGCCCCAGCGAGGGCTCGTCGAGCAGGATGAGCCTGGGCCGCGCCATCAGCGCGCGGCTGATGGCGAGCATCTGCTGCTCGCCGCCCGAGAGGTAGCCGGCGAGGTTCTTACGCCTCTCGCGCAGGCGGGGAAAGTAGTCGAAGCAGAGCGCGTGATCGCGCCGCAGCCCGGCGCGGTCGCGGCGGCTGTAGCCCCCCATGGCGATGTTCTCCTCCACCGTGAGGTCCTCGAAGACGCGCCGGCCCTCCATCACCTGGAAGATACCGCGGCGGACGATCTCCTCGGGCGGCAGCGATTCGATGCGCTCGCCTTGCAGCTCGATGGCCCCGCTCGTCACCTCGCCCTCCTCGCTCTTGAGCAGACCGGAGATGGCCTTGAGCGTGGTGCTCTTGCCCGCCCCGTTGGAGCCGAGCAGGGCGACGATCTGCTTCTCCTTCACCTCGAGGGACAGGCCTTTGAGGACGAGGATCACGTCGTCGTAGATGACCTCGATGTTGTTGATCTTGAGCATGTTCCCGCCTGCGGAAGGAGGCGCGCGCGGGCCCGCACCTCCCCGCGTTCGCCTAAAGGCCGAGCCACTCCGGCTTGCGCGGCATGTCGTACTCGGCGACCTTGACCAGCTTGCCGCCCTTCACCATGTAGATCGGCGTTTTCGTCGACGGGCGGTGATCGGTCGGCGTGTAGGTCACGTTGCCGGTGAGGCCGCCCATGTCGAAGTCCTTGAAGGTCTCCAGCGCCGCCTTGATGCCCTCGCCGTTGAGCTTGCCGGCTTTGTCCGCCCGCTTGAGCGCCTCCGACCAGACCGCCACGTAGGTCCAGCCGCGCACGTACATGGTGTCGTGCGTGTCGGCGGGGTGGAACTTCTCGTGGAACGCGACGATCTGCTTCATTCCCGGCACGCTTTCGCCGAACGGAACGTTCGGCATCACGCCGGTGGCGCCCTCGGCCGCCTCCTTTGCCACCAGCGAGAGCGCCTCGCCGAAGCCGTAGGGATTAGAGGCGAACTTGATCGACAGGCCGAGCTTCTTCGCATCCTTCATCACGGTCGATGTGCCGGTGGTGGTGACGTTGATGTAGGCGTAGTCGGTGCCCTTCTGCTTGAGGTTCAGGAGCTGGCTCGTCGCGTCCTGGAAGGCGCCGGGCAGGATCTCCTCGTCGACGAGGTCGATGCCGATCTCCTTGCAGTACTGCCGGCCGGCCTCGATGGGGCTCCTGCCGTACGCGTTGTCGCCGTAGAGGAAGGCGACGTGCGGGTTGCGCGACTTGTCCTTCCAGTCGTCCTTCACCCAGCGCAGCCAGGCGCGGAGCTGGTCGGAGTACGTGGGCGCCACGAAGAAGTTGTACGGCGTCTTGGTCGGGTTGGTGAGATGCGCGGAGAAGGACGCCGAGATGTAAGGCACCTTGTCCTTGTTGACGAAGTCCTTGAGGGCCTCGGTGTCGCCGGTGCCCCAGCCGTTGATCATGATCACCCTCTCGTCGCCGACCATGCGCTTGTACGCGGCGACCGCCTCGGGGATCTTGTAGCCATAATCGACCTCGACCAGGCGGATGGTCTTGCCGTTGACGCCGCCGGTGGCATTGGTCCACCGCACAGCGTCGCGGACGCCCTGGGCGTATGATTTGCCCACGTCCGAGGTGATGCCGGTGAGGTCGAAGATGCCGCCCACCTTGATCTCCTGGGTTGAACCTTCGGCCAGAGCTGGTCCGGCGAGGAGCAGGGCCAGCACGCCTCCCGACAGAATCGAGCGGTTCATCTTGTGCTCCCTTCCAATGAATGAAGGACTGCTAATACGAAAAGGGATACAGCTTCCAGTAATTGCGGATGGTCCGCCATCTTGCCGCGAGCCCGTCGGGCTCGAAGATGAGAAAGAGGACGATGGCGAGGCCGAAAACGCCCATCTTGATCGACGCGAACAGCTCGACGAGCCCCGGGTACGCGCCGGAGAGCGCCGAGGTGGCGAGGCGCAGCACCTCGGGCAAGAGCGTGATGAAGACGGCGCCGAGGATGGAACCGAGGATGCTGCCGAGGCCGCCGATGATGATCATGCCCAGATAGTCGATCCCCAGCGAGATGGGAAAGTTCTCCGGGCTGATCAGCCGCGCCTGGTATGCGAGCAGCGACCCCGCCACCCCGATGTAGAAGGAGCTGACGCCGAAGGCGAGCAGCTTGTAGCGGCGTCGCCAGCGGCAGTACCAGGAAGTAGAGCCGGAAGTCGGAGTCCAGCTCGAGCTCGAAGAGGGGCGCGGCGGGCACGCTGATGCCGTTGACCCCGCCGGTGGCGGACTCCCAGTGCACCACCACGAAGCCGATGATGAAGTGGGCGGCCAGCGTGGCCATGGCCAGGTAGAGGCCCTTGAGGCGCAGCGACGGGATGCCGAAGAACATGCCGGCGATCGCCGCGGCGAGCCCCGAGAGCGGCACCGTCACCGGGAACGGCAGGCCGAAGCGGCTGCCCAGGGCCGCGGTGGTGTAGGCGCCGACGGCGAGGAATGCGGCGTTGCCGAGCGAGATCTGGCCGGTGAAGCCGGTGAGGATGTTGAGACCTATGGCCGCGATGATGGCGATGCCGATGCGGTCGAGCACGTCGAGCCAGTAGACGCTGGCAAAGAAAGGCAGCGCCAGGAGCCCGATGAGAAAGACGGCCAGGGCGCGGCGCGCGAACGCCGATTCGAAGATCGCCATGTCGGCGGCGTAGCTGGTGCGAAACTCTCCACAGCGCATCGCGGTTTTGGCCCTCCCTCGTCCGGATCGGTCCGCGTTCTTCACCACCCTGCTAGACGCGCTCGATGTGCACCTTGCCGAAGAGTCCGTACGGCTTGACCATCAAGATGAGCACCAGCGCTACGAAAGGCGCAACCTCCTTCACGCCGCCGCCGACCAGCGGGTCGAGGTAGCCGCCCGACAGGTTCTCGAGCACGCCGATGACCAGCCCGCCGACGATGGCGCCGGCGACGCTGTCGAGACCGCCGAGGATGACCACCGGGATCACCTTGAGCCCGAAGAAGGCGAGCGAGCCGTCGACGCCGCCGCGCACGCTCGCGAGCAGGATGCCGCCGGCGGCCGAGACCACCGCGGCGATGCTCCAGGAGAGCGCGAAGATGCGCTTGACCGAGATGCCCATCGAGAGGGCGACTTGCTGGGAGAAAGCGGCGGCGCGCATGGCGATGCCCGCGCGCGTTCCGCGGAAAAAAGCGGTGAAGAGCCCGAGGAGGAGGGCGACGCAGGCGATGCTCCACAGATAGCCCTGCGAGACCGGCAGCGGCCCGAGCTGCACCGGCGTGGTGGAGAAGACCTGGGGAAAGGGGCGCGTGTCCGTACCCCAGATGCCCTGCACGAGGGCCTTGAGCACGCTGGAAAGCCCCAGCGTCACCATGATCACCGAGATGATCGGCTCGCCGATGAGCGGCCGGAGCACCACTCGCTCGAGCGCAAGGCCGAGCAGCACCGAGAAGCCGAGCGTGAGCACGAAGGCCCAGACGAACGGCACCGCGAAGCGGGTCATGATGGCGAGGCAGACGTAGGCGCCGAGCATGAGGAACTCGCCCTGCGCGAAGTTCAGGATGCTGGTCGCTTTGTAGATGATGACGAACCCGAGCGCGACCAGCGCGTAGATGCTCCCCACCACGAGGCCGTTGAGCACCAGCTGGAGGAAGAGCTCCATGGCTCTTCAGGCCTCCAGCTTGAGCGGGCGGAGCTGCAGCGTGGTGCGGATGCGCGTCGACTTGCCGTCCTGGAACTTCACCGTGGTGTCGATGGGCACCTCGCGGGCCCCCCCGTAGAGCGCGGCGATCACGTCGCG
>WNFI01014040.1_pt1 | contig 10171 bp, 8 predicted proteins | sample 5400471 | NCBI WGS metagenome assembly WNFI01 (sample SAMN13153348, study PRJNA577476) | soil metagenome | isolation source: 100 cm saprolite on Douglas fir-dominated hillslope | place: USA:California | collected 2013-09-17 | reverse complement strand
CGCGCGTCGCCGCTGTCATCGCCGCCGGCTGCGTGCCGTAGGAAGGCATCCCTTTGGGGTCAGGCCGGGCGCGTTACTCCTGCTATGATTTCGCGCTTGAAGCGCGCGCTCATCACCGGCATCACCGGGCAGGACGGATCATTCCTCGCCGAATTTCTGCTCGAGAAGGGCTATCGCGTCTTCGGCTTCGCGCGGCGCGATAGCTGGTTCAAGCCGAGTTGCGCGAGCCATCTCGCGGAGCGCATCGAAATCCTTTTCGGCGACATGTCGGAGGGCATCGAGATCGCCTCCGCCGTCCAGGACGCCGAGCCCGACGAGATCTACAACCTGGCGTCGCAGTCGCGCCCCGGCGAATCGTGGGCGCGGGCTCCCGAGACGCTGGTGGTGAACGGGCTTGGCGCGATCCGTCTTTTCGAAGCGGTTAGACACCATCGTGCTGGCTGCCGCGTGTACCACGCGTCTTCTTCCGAGATGTTCGGCCAGGCCTCGGTTTCGCCGCAGAACGAGCAGACGCCTTTCAATCCCGTGAATCCGTATGCGGCGACCAAGGTCTACGCGCACCAGATGGTGCGGATATACCGCGGCAGCTATGGGCTCTACATCGCGAGCGGCCTGGCGTTCAACCATGAAAGCGAGCGCCGGCCGCTGCATTTCGTGACGCAGAAGATCGCCTATGGCGCGGCCTGCGCATCCCTGGGCATCGTCGAATCGCCGGACCTGAACGAGATGGGGCGGCCGATCGTGCAGGAGGGCAAGCTCGCGCTGGGCAACCTCGAGGTCGCGCGTGACTGGGGCTATGCCGGCGACTTCGTGCGCGCCATGTGGCTCATGCTGCAGCGCGACCAGCCGGACGACTTCATCATCGGCACGGGCAAGCTGCATACGTTGCGCGACCTCTGCGAGACCGCCTACCGCTCGGTCGGCAAGGACTGGCGCGAGAGCGTCGTCAGCGATCCGGCCCTGGTCCGTCCGCTCGAATCGGGGCAGACGCTCGCGGACGCCTCCAAGGCGCGCCGGGAGCTCGGCTGGCAGCCGACGGTGACTTTCGAGGAGATGGTCGCGAAGATGGTCGCCGCGCAAGTGCAGCGCCTGAAAGGCGCGGAGCCCATCGTCCGAGGCCGAGACTGATGGACTACGAAGCGATGCTCGAGTCGTTCTACACGCGGCTCGATCTGAAGGACATGAAGGCGAGCCGATCCCGTCGGTACGGAAGGTTCTCGCGGAGCGGATCGTCGCGCAAAAGCTGGCGAACACCACCGTGCTTCCGTTCGCGCTGTCGGATCGGACCGGAACCGCGGACTTCAACTTCATACCCAACCTGCCCGAGGAATCGGGGCTCAAGAAGCGCCATGCCTACAACGCGGTGCCGTCGGGATTCGAGCAGATCAGGGTGGAGGTGCGCCGCCTCGACGATGTCATTCCGGCCGGGACGCTCATCCGCTTCATCAAGATCGACGTCGAGGGCGGCGAGCTCGACGTGCTCAAGGGCGCGACCCGGATCCTCGATCAGTCACGCCCGATCGTCGCGTTCGAATGCGGCGCGGCCTCGTTCCTCGGCTACCACGAGAAGCCCGACCAGATCTTCGAGATCTTCTCCACGCGGGGCTATAGCGTCTACTCGATCACCGGCCTGCCGATCGCCGACGTCGAGGAGTTCCGCAAGACGTCGTTCGCGCAGGCCTTCTGGGATTACATCGCCTTCCCGGGGCCTCAGGCCAATCTCCACACGCTGCTCGGCGAGAGGTAGCGTCGCAGCTTGGCTCGCGATCCCGATGCCCTGACCCGGTAGCGGCCTAGTATCATTCGAATGTCGGCGCCCCGAAAGTCGCGGAAATTCGCGTCCCGGGCGCATTCGAAACCAAACGGCCCCGACGACTTTGTCATCGGCACAGGGAAGCTGCATACTTTGACACACGCCGAGCCCACGCCCGCCAAAGTCTGAATCAGTCCCGAGGAAAATGAAGAAAGCAGTGATCCCCGGCATCACTGGACGGACAAGATCGCTCCTGGCGCGATGCATGGGGCTGCTCGTCGCCTTGGCGGCGAGTTGCCCCGCTTTCGGCGGGACTTCCCAGTCGATCACGTTCGATTTCATTGCCGACAAGCAGACCACGGATGCTCCATTCCCTGCAGCGGCGATCGCCAGCTCGGGACTTGCGGTCACGTTCACCTCGCTCGACACAGTCGTATGCACGATTTCCGCATCGACCGTGACGCTGCATGCGGGGGGAACTTGCCAGATCGCGGCCGACCAGGCGGGCGACGGCACTTTTGATCCCGCGCCCCGCATCGTTCGGTATTTCAGCGTTTTCAGGTCGCCGCAAACGATCGATTTCCCGTCGCTGCCCGACAAGACCGCGCTCGAGCCGCCCTTCACGGTCGCGGCGACCGCGAGCTCGGGGCTCCTGGTCACGTTCAGCGCGCTGAACCCGTCGGTGTGCACGGTGACCGGAACCACCGTCACTCTCGTGAGCGCCGGAACCTGCCTCCTCGGCGCCGATCAGCCGGGCGGCCCGATCTACCTGCCCGCTCCGCAGATCACGCGTTACCTCAATGTCTTCAAGGAGCCGCAGACGATTTCCTTCGCGCCGATCGCCGATCGAAGCGTCCAAAGCGCCCCGTTCATCGTTTCGGCGACCGCGTCGTCGGGCCTTGCGGTCACGTTCGGCTCGCTCACGCCGACCATTTGCCAGGTCTCCGGCGCGACCGTGTCGATGGTCACCTCGGGCACCTGCGTGATCGCGGCCAACCAGCCCGGCAATGCAACGGTCTATGCCCCGGCTTCGCAGGTGACTCAGTTCTTCAACATCAGCAAGTTGCTGCAAACCATCTCGTTCCCCGCGCTCGCGGATCACACGGTGCTCGATCCCTCGTTCTCCGTATCGGCGACGGCCTCCTCCGGCTTGACGGTCACTTTCGGCGCCTTGAGCCCGTCGGTGTGCCTGGTGAGCGGGACCACAGTCACTCTGCAGAGCACCGGGACCTGCGTCATCGCCGCCGACCAGTCCGGGAGCGCTATCTACGCGCCGGCCTCGCAGGTTACGCAGTTCTTCAACGTCAACAAGGTTTCGCAGACCGTCACCTTCGCGCCGTTGCCGGCAAAGCCGCTCGGCGCGGCCCCGTTCTCCATTTCGGCGTCCGCTTCCTCGGGATTGCCCGTCGCCTTCACCGCGCTCGACACGGTGGTGTGCACCGTCTCGGGAAGCACGGTGACGCTGCTCGCGGTTGGAACCTGCATCATCGCGGCCGACCAACCGGGCAACGGTACCTACCTTTCCGCCGTGCAAGTCACGCGATGGTTTTCGGTTGATTCCGTGGCGCCGGCGATGGGCGTGCTTCCGGCGAGCCTCGATTTCGGCGGACAGTCGATGAACACGAGCGCGCCCGCTCAGTCGGTCGCGATCACCAACACGGGAGGCGGCAGCGTGACGGTGTCCTCCGTGTCCGCGTCGCTGCCGTTTTCCGTGATCCACGATTGCGCCGTTCTCGCGGCGGGCGCGTCCTGCACGGCTAACGTGGCCTTCACGCCGCGTTCCGAGGGAGCGCTCGCCGGGACCCTTACGATCGCGGCTAGCGCGGGAACCCAGACGGTGACCCTCGCCGGAACCGGCGAGCGGTCGCTGGTGACTCATTACTATCGCTCGATCCTGCGACGCGCGCCGGATGCGGCGGGCAAGTCGTTCTGGGAGGCAGAGGCGACCCGAGTCGGCGGACTCGGAGCGAACGTAAATGAAGTCTGGTATGCGATGGCGCAGACGTTCTACTTCAGCGCCGAGTACGCCGCGTTCAACCGCGACGACATCGGGTTCGTGACCGACCTGTACAACACGTTCTTCAATCGCCCGCCCGACGGCGCTGGACTCGCTTTCTGGACCGGGCAGCTTGGCTCGGGATTGCCGCGCGAAGTGGCCTTGGCCTCGTTCATGTTCTCCACCGAATTTGCGACCTTCACGCAGGCCATTTTCGGCAACACGGCGGCGCGCGCCGAGGTCAACGTGGTGATGGACTTCTACCGCGGGTTGCTCTCGCGGCTACCGGACACTGGAGGGTTCAACTTCTGGGTGCAGCAGTTTCGCACTGCGCAATGCCAGGGCGCGGGCGCCGTGTACGCACAGGTGGAGTCGATCTCGAGCAGTTTCGCGAGCGGGGCCGAATACGCCGCGCGCAACCGAAGCAACGGGCAGTACGTGGGCGACCTCTACAACGCGTTCCTGCGCCGCGGCGGCGATCTGGCGGGGGTGCAGTTCTGGATCAACCAGCTGGACACCGCGGCGAAGAGCCGTGGCAGGACGCGCCAGGATTTCCTCGCCAGTCCCGAATTCAATGGTCGCGTGAACGCCGTCATCTCACAGGGATGCCTGCCCTAGGACACAGCCAACGCTGAGCCTCGACAGCTCCCCATCGCCCCAATGAAAAAAGCATTGATCACCGGCATCACCGGACAGGACGGCGCATACCTCGCCGAGCTCCTGCTTCACAAGGGCTACGAGGTGCATGGCGTCAAGCGCCGCACCTCGCTCTTCAACACCGACCGCATCGATCATCTCTACCAGGATCCGCACGAGAAGGGCCGCCGCCTCATCCTTCACCATGGGGACATGACCGACAGCTCGAGCCTCACGCGCATCATCCAGCAGGTGCTGCCCGACGAGATCTACAACCTCGCCGCGCAATCGCACGTGGGGGTGAGCTTCGAGGAGCCGGAATACACGGCGGACTCCGACGGGCTGGGCGCGTTGCGGATGCTGGAGGCCATGCGCATCCTCGGACTGGAAAAGAAGACGCGTTTCTACCAGGCCTCGACCTCGGAGCTCTATGGGCTGGTGCGCGAGACGCCGCAAAAGGAGACCACGCCGTTCTATCCGCGCAGTCCCTACGCCGTGGCGAAGCTCTACGCCTACTGGATCACGGTGAACTACCGCGAGGCTTATGGGATGTACGCGTGCAACGGCATTCTCTTCAATCACGAGAGCCCGGTGCGCGGCGAAACCTTTGTCACGCGCAAGATCACGCGCGCGCTCGCGCGCATCAAGCTGGGGCTGCAAGACATGCTCTATCTCGGAAACCTCAACGCCAAGCGCGACTGGGGCCATGCCAAGGATTACGTCGAGATGCAGTGGCTGATGCTGCAGCAGAAGGCGGCCGACGACTTCGTGATCGCCACCGGCGAGCAGCACAGCGTGCGCGATTTCGTGGATCTCGCGGCGAAGGAGGCGGGAATCACGATCAAGTGGAAGGGCAAGGGCGAGCATGAGAAGGGCTACGACGGCAGGGGCCGCTGCATCGTCGCCGTCGATCCGCGTTATTTCCGCCCGACCGAGGTGGAGTCATTGCTGGGCGATCCGAGCAAGGCGAAGAAAAAGCTCGGCTGGGTGCCGAAGATCCGCTTCCACGAGCTGGTCGCGGAAATGATGCGCGAGGACCTGAGGGCCGCGGAGCGCGACGAGCTGGTGAAGAAGCACGGCTTCGCCGCCTACGACTTCCACGAGTGAGCGGCGCCGGGAAGATCTATGTCGCCGGCCACCGGGGCATGGTCGGCTCGGCGATCGTGCGCGCGCTGCGCCGGCGCGGCGCGAGCAACCTGGTCACCCGCAGTCACGTCGAGCTCGAGCTCACCGACCAGGCGGCGGTGCGGGCGTTTTTCGCCGCCGAGCGTCCCGATCGCGTGGTGCTCGCCGCGGCCCGCGTCGGCGGCATCCACGCCAACGCCTCCTATCCGGCCGAGTTCATCTACGACAACCTCGCCGTGCAGGCCAACGTGATCCACGAAGCCTGGCGCGCCGGCGTGAAGCGCCTGCTCTTTCTGGGATCGAGCTGCGTGTATCCCAAGCTCGCGCCGCAGCCGATGAGCGAGGAGGCGCTGCTCACGGGGACGCTCGAGCCCACCAACGAGCCTTACGCGATCGCCAAGATCGCGGGAATCAAGATGTGCGAGTCGTACAACCGCCAATACGGGACCGACTATCGCAGCGTCATGCCGACCAACCTCTACGGGCCGGGCGACAACTACCACGCCGAGAACAGCCACGTGATTCCCGGCCTCATCCGGCGCTTCCACGAAGCGAAGGCCGGCGGCGCCGAACGCGTGATGATCTGGGGAACCGGCGCGCCGAAGCGCGAGTTCCTATTCGTGGACGACATGGCCGAGGCGAGCGTGCACGTGCTCGATCTCGACAAGGCGGACTACGAAGCCCACACCCGGCCCATGCTCTCGCACATCAACGTGGGCTCCGGGCTGGACATCAGCATCGGCGAGCTTGCCCGGATGATCGGCCGGACCGTGGGGTTCGCCGGGCGCATCGAGTTCGATCCGTCCAAGCCCGACGGCACACCGCGCAAGCTCATGGACGTAAGCCGCATCCGCAGCCTGGGATGGAGCCCACGCGTTGGTCTGGAGGAAGGGCTCGCGCTCGCCTATGCGGACTTCCTGTCGAGCGAGCGGCGCTAGGCCGTGAGCGAAGCCGCGCGCGTCACGGTCGCGGTGCCCTCCTTCAATCACGCCCGGTACCTCGACCAGGCGCTCGGGTCGATCTTCGAGCAGGATGTCGCCGTCGAGGTGTTCGTCGCCGACGGCGGATCGGGTGACGGTACGCTCGAGATCATCCGCCGGTGGGAGAGCCGGCTCGCGGGATGGCGCAGCCATGCGGACGCCGGACAGGCGGCGGCGATCAACGAGAGCGTCGCGAAGGGGCGCGCTCCTTTCGTCTGCTGGCTGAACAGCGACGACTGGCTGCTGCCGGGCGCGCTCTCGCGCCTCATCGCCGCGCTCGAGAGCCATCCCGAAGCGCCGATGGCCTATGGGCGCGCGTGGAATTTCGTCGAGGGGAAGGATCGCATGCGCCCCGTGATCGTCCGGCCGTTCAGCGAGCGCCTCATGGCCCAGCTTTGCATCGTGTCGCAGCCGGCCACGCTCGTCCGGCGCTCGGCGTGGGACAAGGTCGGCGGAGTGGACGAGGCGCTCCACATGGCGATGGACTATGACCTCTGGTGGAAGCTCTATCGACAGTGCGGCACGCCGGCGTTCGTCGACGAGTTCCTCGCGGTGAACCGCGAGCACCCCGACACCAAGACCGGAACGCGGCGCCGCGACCATTACCGCGAAGCGATCGGCGTCGTGCGCAAGCACTACGGGCGCGTGCCTCTGAAATGGTGGCTGGCCCAACCCTACGCGGTCTGGTACCGCACCCTCGTGGGCCGCTAGCTGCTGCGCGGTCCCACGACAAGATTTCGACGTAGGTCAGAAGGGCATCGAAGAGCGCCTTCAAATCTTTCATTCGGCGAGTTCGAGTCTTCTGGCCAATCAAGGGGTGAAGGTCATCGGGAGCGGGAAAGTCTCGCCGGTAGTAGGATTGCGCTTTCGTGCGTGGACAACATCAACAACTATCAGGGAGATGACGCCAATCATGAAACCACGTCCCATGAAAAAGGCCGTACTGCTGGCTTTCCCTTCCGGTTTGGCGATAGGCGCGGCGAGCATTGCCGCTGCCCAGGAAGCGCAGCAGCCGCCTAGGGCCGGCGCTGAAGTACTCGATCGCATCGTCGTGACCGCGACGAAACGGGAGACTTCCCTGCTGGATGTGCCGTTCTCGATCAACGCGCAGACCGAAGAGGACATCCGGCGATCCGGCGCGGTGACACTCGAGGATCTGTCGCGCAATGTCGCCGGTCTCGCCATCCAGAACCTCGGACCGGGGCAGAGCCAGGTGACGATCCGCGGCGTGTCCTCGGGGCAGATCGTCCGCGACCAGCCCGGCGTCAAGGAGCAGGTTGGGGTCTACCTCGACGAAACGGCGATCTCGATGTCGCTATTCACGCCTGACCTCGATCTGTTCGACCTCAAGCGCGTCGAGACGCTGCGCGGCCCGCAAGGCACGCTCTACGGCTCAGGCAACATCGGCGGCACGATACGCTACATCACCAATGAGGCGAAGCTGCGCGTCACTGAAGGCACCGTCGAAGCCAATGTGAACAAGATTGCCGACGGCGGCACCGGCGGCGGCGTGAAGGCGGCGATGAATGTACCCCTGGGCGATGCTGCGGCCATGCGAGCGGTCGCCTATGCCACTCGCTTCGGCGGTTGGATCGACGCGCTGGGTCCCGGCGGCGGCAAGGACGTCAATAGCGGCGAGCGCACGGGCGGCCGCCTGGCGTTCACCTTCCAGCCCAGCAGGGACGTGACGCGGATCGCCAGCAATACCTGCTGCAGCGCGAGAGGTTCGAGGACAAGGCGACGATCACCGACGTGACGGCCAAGGTCGGCTTCGGCGGCTGGGACCTCACCTCGGTGACCACCTATACCGACCGCAACATCCTCGCGAGCCGCGATGCCAGCGCGTTGACCGGCTCGGTGTCGGTCGATCTCGGCTTTCCGAGTGCCGGCGTGCTGCTGCCCTCGCGCCTCAACGACACCACGGACTTCAAGGGCTTCACCCAGGAATTGCGCTTGAGTTCCAGGGGCGCGGGCCCGCTGCAATGGCTGGTCGGCGTCTTCTATGCCGACACCGACCGCAAATATGCCCAGCGCCTGCCGACTCCCGGCTACGACGCCTTTACCAACGCGCGGTTCGGCGCCGGGACGGCGGCGGCGGTGGCCAATGGCTTCGGCGCGGATTCGCCCTACAATGCCGACCTTCCCTACAATTTGAAGCAGACCGCGCTGTTCGGCGAACTCAGCTATGAATTGACCAAAGAGCTGACGGGGACGGCCGGCGGGCGCTACTACAATTACAAGGAAGAACGTACGTTCCATTCGGGCGGCTTGTTCTCCGACGACAACAACAACTTCGACAAAACGAAATCGAATGGCTTCAACCCTCGCTTTCTGTTTGCGTACAAGGCGTCGGATAGCGTGACCTTCAATGCCCAGGCGTCAAAAGGATTCCGCCTCGGCGGCGTCAATGATCCGCTGAACGTGCCCCTGTGCACGGCCCAGGACCGCGCCATCTTCGGTGGCTATCAGCGCTTCGGCGACGAATCGCTCTGGAACTACGAGGTCGGTGTCAAGATGCAGCGGCCGGGACTGCGCTTCAACGCGGCCGCGTTCGATACCCAGATGAAGGACCTGCAGGTCACGCTGGATGCAGGGTCCTGCTCGTCGCGCGTGGTGTTCAACGTGCCCAAGGCGCACTCGTCCGGCATCGAGATGGAGATGGCGCTGAGGCCGATCGACAGCCTGGAGTTGGGTCTTTCCGGCTCCGCGGTGAATGCGGTGTTCGATTCGACCGTCAGGGACGGGACCGGGGCAGTGCTCGGTGGCATTCGCGACGGCAACCGCCTGCCCTCCGTGCCGAAGCTGCAATTCACGGCCAGCCTCACCTACAACTTCAGCGTGGCCGGACGCGAGTCCTATGTCACTGCCTCGGTGCAACACGTGGGTAGCCGCTTCACGCAGCCTTCGGACCAGGAGAATAACCCGCGCACCTTCGTGCACAATCTGCCTTTCCAGGGCGCTCCGGCGACCGCGGCAACGACGCTCAATCTGGAACTGCCCAAATACAACCTGGTCAACCTCAGCGCGGGGATGGACTTCGAGCGCGGATTTTCCGCAATCCTCTACGTCAACAACGTGAGCGACGAGAAGGCGCTGCTCTCGTTCGACCGGGAACGGGGTGGTCGCGCACGACTCGGATTCGCGACCAACCAGCCTCGCACCATCGGCGTGACGCTGCGCAAGTCGTTCTAAGCGGGTATCGCTCAAAGGCGCCGCGGGCCACATGGCCCGTGGCGTTTCAAACTGAGCGCTCAACGGGCCGCGAGCGCCCCGCTCTTCTTGCGCTCCCACGGCGCCACCACCTCGCGCCTCATCCAGTTGATGAAGCGGCCGCCCTCGGAAGGCGAATGCGCGGCCAACAGCTCCTCGGCCGCCTCCGCCGTCAGGCAGACGAGGCCCGTGCCCGGAATCTCCCGCGCGCCGCGCGGCTTCGTCGACGCCAGCAATCGTGGACTGGCCTTGATTTCGACCGCCTTGATGACGTCCGCGGCGGCGAACCACAGCTGGCCGTCGAGCTCGTAGACGCGAATGTGCACGCCGCCGAACTCGTAGTAGTTGCCTTCCCATTCGCGCAGCCCGCTGCGCGACATCCACGTGAGCCCCTCGTGCGAAAGCTCGATCAGCGGCCGCGCGATGGCGAAGCCGATCACCGGCAGAGAGAACAGGAAGGCGACGAGCGCC
>WNFI01425352.1_pt1 | contig 10172 bp, 9 predicted proteins | sample 5400471 | NCBI WGS metagenome assembly WNFI01 (sample SAMN13153348, study PRJNA577476) | soil metagenome | isolation source: 100 cm saprolite on Douglas fir-dominated hillslope | place: USA:California | collected 2013-09-17 | reverse complement strand
CAGCCGCGCCTCGGTGCGTCGTACGCGGTGCCAGGCACCGGCACCGTGCTTCGCGCGTCGTACGGCAGGACGATGGAGACGCCGTACAACGAGAACCTGTTACTATCGAGCGGTGTCGGACTGAATGGACTATTTGGGGAGGGCCAGGTTCCGCCGCCTGGTGTCCGCAATCAAGGCGAGTTCGGCATTCAACAGGGCTTTGGCAACTGGGTCGTGTTCGACTTCGGCTATTTCATCAAACACACCGACAACGGCTACGACTTCAACGTGCTGTTCGGGACGCCGATCGTCTTTCCGGTGGCGTGGGATCACTCGAGGATCGACGGGTTCACCGGTCGCATCAACCTCGTCGAACACGGCGGCTTTACGGCGTTCGTCGTCATGGCACATACCAACGCCATCTACTCGCCGCCCGGCGTCGGCGGAGTGCTGCTCTCACCGCCACCCGGAGACTTCCGCATCGATCACGATCAGAAGTTCAACTCTACGGTGAACCTCCAGCAGACATTCGAGAAGACACACGGCGTGTGGGGCGCACTCAGCTGGCGCTACGACTCAGGCCTCGTGGCGGGTTCGGTGCCGGACTTTGCGACCGCGCTGACGCTCACCGGCGATCAGCAGGCCGCCATCGGTCTGTTCTGCGGCGGCGTCGTCGCGACTCCCGCCGCGCCGCTCGGGAGCTGCTCCTCAGCCAATCGCGGTGCGACGCGCATCGTCATCCCGGCCGACGGTGCTGAAGACGATGTGAACAATCCGCCGCGCGTAGCGCCGCGGCATATCGTCGATCTCGGATTCGGCTCGGATAATCTGTTCGGCGGCACGAAGGCGAAGGTCAAGCTTCGCTTCAGCATCCTGAACGTCGCGAACAACGACGGGCTGTACAACTTTCTCTCGACCTTCAGCGGCACGCACTTCGTCACGCCGCGCGCCTACCAGGTGCATCTGGGGGTGAGTTTCTAGGGGCCCTGCCTACTGAATTGTGATCGTCCCCTGCATCGACTTCGTCTCGAAGTTGATGTGATCGTGGAAGCCGCAGCGGCGGGCGGTGTTGAGATTGCCGCTCGTCCGCTGCTGGCCCGGCTCGAGATGACCCACCTGATTTAGCTCGGGACAGTCGGTGTGCTCGGGATGGGGATCCGAGTTCATCTCGTGCGCTCGGGTGTCGTTGTTGACGAACGTCACCTGCTGGCCGCGCGCGATCGTGATGTTCGCCGGGCTCACGGTGTTGTTCGAGATCGTGATCGTTGTCGCCGACGGCGTTGGGCCAGGCGTCGGCGTTGTGGTCGGCGAGGAGCTCCCGCCGCCGCACGCGGTCGCAAGCACCGCCGCGATGAATGTTCCGCACAAAAGACTGGCCGCTCTCCCCATGGTTCACGATTCTAATCGGTATTTGGCGAGGTAATACGAGAGCGCGCGCTGGCTGATGCCCATCAGCTCGGCGGCGTCTTTTTTGATCCCGCCCGCGTGCTCGAGCGCGCGGCGGATCGTTTCCCGCTCGACCCATTCGATGTTCTGCCGGAGCTTCGGCGACGGCAGGCCCGTGGCCTGCGGTGTGGCAGCGCCGAGCACCGACACCGATCGCGCCGTGATCACCGGTCCCTGAGAGAGCACGACGGCCCGCTCGATCGTGTTCTCGAGCTCGCGCACGTTGCCGGGCCAGTCGTACTGCTTCAATCCTGCGAGCACGCCCTCGTCGATCTTCTCGATTCGGCGGCCGGTCCGCGCCGCATGTTTGGCGACGAAATGCTCGACGAGCGCGGGAATGTCCTCGCGGCGATCGCGCAGCGGCGGGATCTCGATCGGAATCACGTTCAGGCGGTAGAACAGATCCTCCTGGAATCTCGCGTCCGCCACCATCTGCCGCAGGTCGCGATTCGTGGCGGCGATCACGCGCACGTCGATCTTTTCAGCGCGCTCCGATCCGAGCGGTTCGACCTCGCGCTCCTGCAGCACGCGCAACAGCTTCGACTGCAGCGTCGGACTCATGGTGCCGATCTCGTCCAGGAAGATCGTTCCGCCGTCGGCGAGCGCGAACTTGCCCTTCTTGGTCGTCGTTGCGCCCGTAAATGCGCCGCGGACATGTCCGAAGAGCTCGGATTCGAGGAGCGTCTCGGGAATGGCGGCGCAGTTCACTTTGATGAGCGGCATGTCGCGCTGCGCGCTGCGGTCGTGAATCGCCCGCGCGACGAGCTCTTTGCCCGTTCCGGTCTCGCCGGTGATGAGCACGGTGCTCTTCGTCTCGGCGACCAGCTCTGCCCGCCGGATCACTTCTTCCATCGACGTGCTGCGCGCGATGATGCCGTAGTGATCGAAGGCCTCGTCGCGTTCGCTCACGAGGTAGCGGTAGTCGGTGCGCAGCCGTTGATGCTCGAGCGCTCGGCGGACCACCACCAGCAGCTCGTCGATCTCGAACGGCTTCTGGAGGTAATCGAGGGCGCCGAGCTTCATCGCTTCGATCGCACTCTCCACGGTCGCGTGCGCCGTCATCATCAGAATCTGCGCGCGCTCGCTCTCCGGCGTCGATCCGACGTACTCGCGAATCAGCTCGAGGCCGGTCAGCTCCGGCATCATGTTGTCGACGATCAGCGCATCGAAGGTCCGCTCGCCGAGCAGGCGCTGTGCGTGACGGGGGCTCGCCGTTTCGACGACGGAATGACCGGCGTCACGCAGCGCGCGGCCGAGCGCCCGCAGGATCTTCTCTTCATCGTCGACCAGCAGAACGTTGCCGCGGTGTGTCATAGGGGAAGGTTCACGCGAATTTCGGTGCCGCGGCCAGGGGCGCTCGCGACCTTGATCGATCCGCCGAGCGCTTCGACGATGTTCTTCGCGATCGGCAGGCCGAGCCCTGTGCCGCCGCGTTTGGTGGTGAAATACGGATCGAAGATGTGCAGCAGATCCTGCGCGGCGATACCGGCACCCTGATCGGCAATGACAATCTCGACGCTGCCGCTATGCGCGCAGCTCGCGAGGCGTACAGACCCGGCGCTGCCGTTCACTGCCTGCCGCGCGTTCACCAGCAGGTTCACGAGCGCGATGCGCAGCCGCTCGGCGTCGGTCGTGACCGTCGGCACGGCGGGATCCAGATCGAGCGCGATGTCGCCGCCCGGCGCCGACACCATGGCCGCTGATGCCGATTCGCGGCAGAGTCCGTTCAGGTCGATCGCCGCGCGCTCGAAGTGAATCGGACGGGCGAAATCGAGGACGTCGTTCACGATGCGGTTCAGCCGCGCGACCTCCTCGTCGATGTCGGCGGCCGCTTCGCGAACCGCGGCGAGGTCGATGTTCGGCTGGCGCAGCGCATGCAGCGTCGCCTTGATGATCATCAGCGGGTTGCGCACTTCGTGCGCGATGACCGTCGACAGCCGGCCCAACGACGTGAGCCGCTCCTTCTGCGACATGTCGCGCTGAAATCGCGAGATCGAATCGGTCAGCGTATTGAACGTCGTCGCGAGCAGCCGCGCGTCTTCATCTTCCCACCGATTGTTCTGACGCAGCACGATCTTGCGGGTGAGATCGCCGGTGATTGCAACCTCGCGCATCACGTCGGCGATTGTCGCGAGCGGCTTCGCGATTGTGCGTGAGACGGCGAACGCGAGCACCGTGGCCCGAGCTGCACCCGCGAGATGCCCGACGTGCGAAGACGATCGGCGAGCACCCCATAGAACTCGCGCGGCAGCGTCGCCGCGAGAATCTGACCGTCCATGCCGAACGCGACGTCGCTCAGCGTGATCTGCTTCAACTGCGCCGCGAGCGCGTTGTCGAGCATGAAGCCGACGCTCAACGTGCCGAGGACGTCGGGCCGGGTGTTCGTGACGACGTAGACAGGCACGGTCACGAGCTGGATGATGCCGTCGGGCTGCGGCAGGAGGCTCAGGCTCTCGCGGCCGGCGAGCGCCTGATGAATCGCCGGCTGGCCGGAAATGATCGCGCCGGTGCGCCCGGAGGCGCCGACGGTCGCGAGCACCGCGCCCGCCTTGTTCGTCACGAGCAGCAGGTTCGACTTCACCTGATTCTGGTAGCGATCCGCGATGTCTTGCACGGTCGGCGGATCGTCGGTATCCACGGCCGCTTTGAGCGGCGGCGCGTCCGCGATGAAGCGCGCCATCTGCATGAACGTCTCCGTGCGCGTCGTCCGCAGGTTGTCGACGAGCGCGGATGCCGACACGATCTCGCGCTCCAGCGTGCGTTCGGCTTCGGCGGTGACGCGCACGTTCACGAGATAGATCGCGACGCCGATGCAGAGCATCGCCAGCAGCGCGCTGGCGAGAAATATGCGGCTCCGCAGCGTGGAGAAAAACGTCATCGCAGCGTGAAATCCAGTTCAGCGGCGCCGCCATCAGGCACCGCGATCGGCTTTGGATCCGACGCGGTACCTTCGTTCCACGCAATCACGTTGTACGTGCCCGCCGGGACGTTGTCGAGGTGATAGCGCCCGTCGCCGTCGGTGATCGCGAAGAAGGGATGCGTGAACACCAGGATGAACGCGTTCATGTGCGAGTGGATGTCGCAGAACACGCGGACGATGCCCGGACGATCGAAGCGGATGGATTTGGAATGGCCTGCGGCGTAGCGCCCCAGATCGAAGCGCGCCGGCTTCGAGAGCGAAAACACGTTGTGGTAGAACTTGTCGGAATTCGGAAAGTCGACGGTTGTGCCGGTCATGATGGCCAGCAGATGCGGCACGAAGGTTTCGTTGCGCTGGTCCATCACCGCATGCCCGCCTTCGTCCGTCTCGAATGCGCCACGCGGCGCCGACTCGAGGTAGACAACCGATCGCAGACGATCGTCGACACCGCGCGCGGCAGCCGTACCAAGATCCGCGACGGTTGGCCGGCGCTCCGCGGGCGGGACGACGCGGCGTAGCTCGACGCGCCCGCGGACGGTGCCGCTCCTCGCGGCTCTGAGATCACTCGAGCGGTGAAACACCACAAGTGACACCATCGACACGAAGGCGAGGATGTACGCCGTCCGTTGTGATCTCATCAGAACCAGAACACCAATTGCGCCGCGCCAACGTGCTCGACCTGTCGGAGTGGGAAGGCATCGACCGGAATTCCGCCGCCGTCGCGATGGTTGTGCTGATACGCCACCTTCAGCAGCAGGTTCCGCTGGATCGAATAGCCGGCGGCGATCTCCGCCCGCGTCACCGCGGCGTCCCACGATGTCGTGAGTGTTGCGCCTCTCACGTCGTTGAATCCGAGATGGTCGAACCGCGCGGCCACGTACATCCCCGTCGCGATCTTGTAACGCCCTTCTACAGACGTCGAGAAGGCGCGAAGCGGCTGATCCAGCAGTGGTGATTTTGCGAACGGAAGCCGCCAGTCGCTGATGATCGTCTCCAGGCGAACGAGATAATAGTGTCGCGAATATTCGGCGTCGACGCCCCACGCGGTCTGCGTGAACCGGTTGATGTCGCTACCGGCCGCGTCGCCGACCGCGGTACGTGCCGCCGCCGCGGCGACAAATGGCCCGTGCGCCACCGAGCCGCCCACCGCGAGACCCGCGACCGGTTTCAACTCGACGCGCGCCGCGATCTGGCGTCCGTCGTTGTCGTCCGAGAAGAGCGGATTCGAAAGCGTTCCCGACGTGACCGCGACAGCGCCGCTGACGATCCCGGCGCCCGCGTGGACCTGCACGCCGGTGTCCCAGCGGAATGCGCTCACGAGCGGCACGCCGCGATCGAGCGCCGAGTTCCCGACGGAGTAGCGCACAAGCCAGCCGTGGCTGCGCTTCTGCAGCAATTCATCGGCGGTCGCCGGCAAGGAGTCCGGCCGGATCGAGGTGAGGTACTGATAGGCGAGCGGATAGCCGATGAGCGGATTGTCGACTGCGTAAGTGCGCCGCGCGAACGCGCCGAAGGTGGGCGGAATGCGGCCGACCTGAACGTCGAAATCGCGATTCGTCCATGGACGGATCCGCGCGTAGAGCGCGTAGGGCCTCAGGCTATCGACGTTTTCCGTGCGGATTTCGCCGAGGAGCGACAGATGCTGTCCAAGCTTCGCGGTCGCGGCGAGGTCGATCCGCAGCATCCGTATCGCCGAGTGCTCGTAGTCAGTGTAGTTGAAGAACCCTGGATCGCCGGAGCCGACGGTTGCCGACACATCGCCGCCGATCGTCAGGCGGCCGTTGGCGATCGCGATCGGGTCGGCAGGCAGCGTCTGCGCGAAGGCGCCGGCGCCCGCGCTCACGACTGCCGCCACGCAGAGCGACGCCGCAAGTGTCCTCGTCGGCCGATCTGACATCAGTATGCTCAAATTATAATGCGCAGCGTGAAGCTCCTCGCCGCGATCGTCCTGCTCGTCGGCTCAGCGACGCTGGCGTCGGCGGCTGTGACGGATCGCGTCACGCGCACGGTCGGCTTGCGCGCCGGCGAGCCGATCCGCATCGACGCGACGATCGCCGACCTCACGATCACGGGATCCAACCGGCCGGATGTGGAGATTGAGATCGTGCGCCGCGCACCGTCATCGGCGGACCTGGCGAAATATCCCGCCCTCATCGAAACCGGCGCCGACGGCCTGCACATTTCGGCGGTGCAGGCGGAGGACGGCCGCGACGCGCAGCTGAAATCGCAGATTGCGATCCGCGCGCCGGCCAACGCGGTGTTTCAATCGGTGCGTGTGTTCGAGGGAAAGATCACGCTGAGCAATCTGAGGCGCGCCAGCGATGTCGATTTGCGCCGCGGCCCGATCGAGGCGACGGCGCTCGCCGGCCGAATTCGCCTCGACCGCCGCAGAGCGCGCGCATTCTCGCGCTCACGTTCAACGGCGCGATCACGTCGGACATTCCGCTGACGAAGAAGGACAAATTCGGCCCGCGCTTCGGCGAGACGACAATCGGCGACGGCGATCCCGTGCTGAACATGGATGTCGTCAAAGGCGACATCACCATCAGAATTGCAAAATGATCGTGGCGAATCGCTAGTTTATCTGGCAACGAGCATTTTGCATGTGGCAATTCCACCGGATCACCATCGTTCCGGCGTTCAGCCGCTTCAGCTGCGCGTCGGGATACGGCGACAGATAGGTCAGCGCAACGAATTCGTCGCCGTGCCGCTCCCACCGCCGCGCGACGCGGACGCGGTCGCCGCCGTAGAGCCGCGCGAGCGCGGCCCGGTCGTAAGGACCCGCGCCGCCGAAACCGTCGAGCGGGTTCAGCCACTCGATCGGGCCGGTGCCGGCCGCCCGCTCGATCGGGTCGGCCGTCGTGCACACCTCGTAACGGCCCATCTCAGGACGCGCCGGCGTGAAGAGGGCCTTCAGCGGGGAATCGCATATCATTAGAAGAGCGATGGCGTATATCATTTGCGAGCCGTGCGTCGGGACGAAGGATACCGCGTGCGTGGATGTCTGTCCCGTCGACTGCATCCATCCGCGGAAGGACGAACCCGACTTCGCCACGGTGGACATGCTCTATATTCATCCCGACGAATGCATCGACTGCGGCGCGTGTGTGCCGGCCTGCCCGGTGGACGCGATTTTCACGCTCGACGAGACGCCGCGATCCTGGGACGGGTATATCAAGAAGAACGCTGAGTACTACACTGATAGGGTCTAAGGCGAGGATCGCAGAATGGGTCTGATTGATCACCGGTTCGAAGACAACTTCATCACGACCAGCATCGATCGCGTGCTCAACTGGGCGCGCGAGTCGTCCATCTGGCCGATGGGGTTCGGTCTGGCCTGCTGCGCGATCGAAATGATGGCGGCCTCCGCATCGCGCTTCGATATCGCGCGGTTTGGCGCCGAGGTGTTCCGCGCGTCGCCGCGGCAGTCGGACCTGATGATCGTCGCTGGCACCGTGACGAAGAAAATGGCGCCCGTGCTGCGGCGGCTTTACGACCAGATGCCCGAGCCGAAGTGGGTGATCTCGATGGGCAGCTGCTCGAACGCCGGCGGCCCGTTCCCGACCTACAGCGTGCTGCAGGGCGTGGACAAGGTCGTGCCGGTAGACGTGTACGTGTCCGGCTGCCCGCCGCGTCCGGAGGCGCTCCTCTACGGCCTCATGCGGCTGCAGGACAAGATTCGCAAGGAAGGCACGACGCTTCGAAAAGAGCGCACCATCATGTCGGGCGACACCGAGCCGACCCTGAACACCGAGCGCCGCGCGTAGCGACCATGCACACAATCATTCGATTCTTCAAAACGATCTTCCTCGTCGACCTGCTGAAAGGCCTGTGGGTGACGCTGCGCTACACGCCGCAGCCGGCCTTCACGTTTCAGTACCCCGCCGAACGGCGGCCGACGGCGCCGCGCTTCCGCGGCGTGCTGCGCCTGCAGACCGAGCCCGGCACCGGCGCGCAGACCTGCATTGTCTGCGACCAGTGCGCGAAGGCGTGTCCCGACGATCTGATTGCCCTTGGCGGTCACCGTGAGCCGGGGCAGAAGATCAAAGCGCTCGATTACTTCGATTTCAACCTGTCGCGCTGCAGTTTTTGCGGTTTATGCGCAGAAGTCTGCCCAACCAAGCCGATTAAGGCGCTCATCATGAGCGAGGATTACGAGCTGGGCAGCTACAATCGGGACACTCAGATCCTGCGGGTGGACCAGATGTACGACGGCGTCGCCATCGAACAATACACGCGCTGAAAGCACTTTTCGCTTCTCGAAAGGCCCCCGAGCGCGCAGAATCCCTCTTCAAGGGTTTTTGTACGGCCCGATTCTTGAAGAGCTGGGGGATCCATGAAAAGTGCCTGCCGTGTCGTCGCCGCTGCGGCCATCGTTGCGGCCGCGTCTTTCGTCATTCGCGCGGACACGACACCGTCCTCGCAAGCATCCGAAATCCAGCTCCAGCTCGGCGATCTGCTTTTTTCGGAGGGTCGTTATCTCGACTCACTCGATGCCTACCGCAATTCCCTGAAAGTCGCGCCGCCTGACGCCGCGCGGCGTCCGCGCATGGGCGTGATCGCCACGGCGCTTCGCGTCGCGGAATTCGACCTCGCGCGCATCGAAGCCGAGAAGCTCCATCTCCAGGATCCGAAGAGCCCGGATGCGACGACGTTGTATGCGGATGCGCTGTGGTCGTCGGGCCTGTTCCAGGAAGCGGAAACGCTCTATCGCGATGCACTGGCGGCGTCGCCGGAGCTGGCGCGCGGTCATCACGGCATGGCGAAGGCGCTCGCCGCGCGCACGCAGCTCGAAGCGGCGATGAACGAAGCGCAGGCGGCGCTGCGTCTGTCGCCGCGCGACATGGAGATTCATCACACGGTCGGCACGATCTTCGAGCGCATGCACAAATACGAGGAGGCCGCGGCCGCCTACGCGAATTATGTGAACCTGCTGCCGAACAAAGATCACAGCGAGAAGGCCGACTGGTCGCGCGCGGAAATCCGTTTCCTGAAGTCGTTCGGACAGCGCCTTCCGTTCGAGACCGAACCCGGCGCCGACGATCGCGTCTACACCGTCGACTTCCGGCTCGTGAACGAAAAGGTCGTCGTGCGCGCGAAAGTGAACGACTCCTCGCCGCAGGATTTCGTCGTCGACACCGGATCCGAAAACACGGTGATCACGCGCGGCACGGCGCAAAAGCTCGGCGTGACGCCGGTCACCTACACGTTGAGCGCGGGCGTCGGACGTGTCGGCCTGCGCGGTCTGCAGCTCGCGCGCATCGACTCGCTCGAACTCGGATCACTGAAGGTGCGCAACGTGCCGTGCCTGATCAAGAACCCGCCGCTGCGCGACATTCCGGTGAAAGAAACCGAAGGGCTGTCGCCGCTGTCGCTCGGCTACTCGATGGTGATCGACTACAAGACGCACAAGCTCACGTTCGGCAAACATCTCGGCGACGAGCCGAAGGATTTCGAGTTGCCGATGCGTCTGCATCGCCTGGCGACGGTGCGCGGCGTCGTCGATGCCACGCACCAAGCGAACTTCGTCATCGACACCGGCGGCGAGGTGATCTCGATCAGCCAGGCGACCGCGACGTCGCTGCACAAACCGGAGAGCGGCCGCAAGATCGCGCTGAAGGTCTACGGCACGTCGGGGTGGGACCCCGACGCGTTCCTGATGCCTGGCGTCGATTTGAAGTTCGATACGATTCAGTACACGAACTTTCCCGTCGTCGTGTTGAATCTGGACGCGCCGAGCGCGCTGCTCGGATTTCAGCTCGGCGGGATCGTCGGGCACCGCTTCCTGAGCAAGTACCGCGTCGGCATCGACCTCGAGCGTTCCGTG
>WNFI01410878.1_pt1 | contig 10172 bp, 12 predicted proteins | sample 5400471 | NCBI WGS metagenome assembly WNFI01 (sample SAMN13153348, study PRJNA577476) | soil metagenome | isolation source: 100 cm saprolite on Douglas fir-dominated hillslope | place: USA:California | collected 2013-09-17 | reverse complement strand
GTTGTTTCTAACATGCCAGGCATTCGACGCTCCACTGACGATCGTTGTACACTTAACTCACATTCAAGACGCAAAATAACGTAAGACGAACAAGAAACTTACGACACAAGGTCCCAATCCGAATATAATACCCCTAAAGACATCCCGCGAACCATATGTCTTTCTGGTATCCCGTGCACACCGCGAAATAGTACACGTTCGTCAATCTTTGAACCCTCGAGTGCGGCATTCGACGAGGTGGGCTCCTTCGAGCCTCTCGGCTTCAGAATACGATCCTGAGGGACAGGAAGGAGAGTTGCTGAGTTCGCCATGTCGTTGGTCATTGATATCCCAGCGGTAGATGGAGGGTTCAGTCGTCGGACGGATGCATAGTAAAAGGAACCACTCTCAGGAAGGACGGGTAGCGGACTATTGATGATTTGACCAAGAGTGGTGGGAGAGACATACACGACAGGCTCAGAAGGTACTTCTGCCTCAGGAAAGACTACCAGCTGTCGAGGCAGGACACGAAGAACGAAAGGCTGCAGCTTGGGAGGCGTTCCAGAAGGTTTCTCTTCCTCTCTAGGCTTCTTCTGACTCTCCGGAGCTGTCTTCTTGCTGCTCGTCCTGGTATTGACTTGATGTCGTGATTTGGGTGCAATCGAGACTTCGGTATTGGTGGACAATAGCAAGGCCCTCCGAGAGCTGGAGGGATCAGTGGAGACTTAAAATATGTCTAAATACCGGTACATCATGCGGAAGTTATAACAGGTGCTCACCTACTCGAAAACGGATGCGCGTCCGACCCAGTACCCAGACGTCAATCTCTTGGCCAACGCACGCCGCCCGGACTTGGCTCAGTAAATTGTCTTCTACATATCCCGCATGCAGCTCCTGTAAATATATATGTCAACCTAGCGGATTATCTCAGAGTGCGGTGCAACAACGAACGAGTATTTCCCAGTCATCCGGAGTGAAAGGCTCTGTACTGATCGACTTGGCCACAGGCAAGTCGTGTAGCAGGCCAATCTCCACGACATCACCGTCAGTGAAGCCTAATGCAGTGGCGAACTGCGGATCTATCTCAACGGTCTCAAGAGATCCATCTCGTTTGGTTTGGGCTTGGTTGAATTGGGCGAGAGAGGAAGATGACGCCAAGCCACTCCACCCCACGTAGGCTTCCTTCAACTGATCTCTTGATGCCCCAGGCTTAAGAAGATGTACGGCCACACTTTGCGGGCGCTATCGCGTATGCATAATTCAGGAGTGGAAACATCAAGGGCCGGACGAAGCTCACTACACCATTCCCTAACAAAGGTCCGTACATGCTGATAGGCAGGTTCACCAAACATGACCGCAGGGTAGTATAATGGATGATCACCCTCCGAGGCATTGTTTACCGAGCTGTAGAGAGATTCGCGTTTGAAATATTCCCACGGCGTCCCCCCCAACCAAGCCACTGGGAATTTTCATTGTTGGCGAGAATGACACCGTCTACCGTTTGCCCGTTTGGTTGCGCCTTCAGCGTTGGTGAGTTGATAGACTATTTGGCGCGTTTAATTATGTGTCCACTGATTGAAATTGTCAGTTCGTAATTACCCTGTCCCGACCATATTCCTAGCGGCATTGGGAGGTCTGACGCTCGCCAGGTTTGCGCTCACTGCAACGCGTGTCTTCCTCCAAACCTTTGTCTTCTCTGGGATAAATGTACGTTCTCACACCCCGGTCCCCGTTCACCCTGCTGACCATACAACCTTACAGCTGTCCAAGTTTGGTGCGAAAAAGGGCGCGTGGGCAGGTGAGTGATCCCTCGATACCGGCTGTAATAGTTCCTGAAGCGTACTCTCAAGTGGTGACTGGTGCAACTGATGGTATTGGACGTGAATTCGCTTCTCAGCTAGCGAAGGCAGGCTTCAATTTGTTAATCGCTTCACGAAATGCGGAGAAGCTTAACGTAGTTGGGGCAGAGCTAGGTAGGTGCCATTCGATGGGCTTCTTTGAAGCTGTTTGCTGAACTCATGTAGAGAGCAAGTTCAAAGTTAAGACGAAAACTCTTGTAATTGATTTTGCCAAGCCTACCGAGAAATCATGGGAGGATCTTGCATCAATTGTCTCTGGAATTGAAGTGGGAGTGCTTGGTGGGGTATTCCATATATGATTCTACTGTTCGCCGCCCTCACGTCGAGTTACTAGTCAACAACGTTGGCCGCTCGCATGACATACCAGTCTACTTCAACGAAACGACCCAAGACGAGATTGATAACATTCTTACAATTAACATCAACTCCACGCTCAGAGTAACCCAGATCGTCTTGCCATCCCTCATAGCCAGGTACGCGATCAACGTGCCTCTAGGCGGCAGACAAGGATTCAAACCTTCTGGAAACACATAGACAAAAAGGACTTATCTTGAACATTGGCTCATTTGCCGGCGCTGTCCCATCACCGATGCTTGCTACCTACTCTGGTTCCAAAGCTTTCCTTAGCACCTGGACACAAGCATTAGGAGAAGAACTTAAATCCAAGGGAATTGTTGTTCAGCTGGTCAACACATTCTTTGTGGTACGTCAAGCCCAGATCCATCATTCCCTTAGCAGTTGCTCAAGACTTCGTCCTATCGAGGTCTCCGCCATGTCCAAAATCCGCAAGCCTACCCTAGTCGCACCATTGCCTAGTGCATACGTCCGCTCAGTCCTATCTCACATCGGCTCACCATGCGGAGCCTTGGGACGCCCATACACTATTACTCCCTATTGGGTTCACTCGCTTATTGACTGGGTGCTTGGCCAATTTGGTCAAACTTGGTTCTTTATTTCCTACACCCACGACCTTAACAAGGGAACGCGTGCTCGTGCCCTGAGGAAACGTGCAGGAAAGGCTGAGGCCGAAAAGAAGGCGGATTAAACAGTGAGACCGTGTAACACCTGGCCTATAATTCCACCGTCGCGCTTGGTATTGGTATATAGCTCTTCCTTCTACTCGGCTCTTCAGCATGACTCAAGGGAAGGCAATTGTAGATACAATGCAACTTATTCAATCTAAGGATATGCATTCTGCCTCTGTTCCTCGCTTAAGCAGAAGGTAATAGTTCCGCTTCAAGATACTCCACACACCTGGAAAGTGAAGGAAGCAATGGCTACGCTGCACCATAGTCATCTTGAGGTTATTTTCCTAATGCACAAAGTGGGGCTGTAGTAGAGGTAAATATAGATTAATACTACTAGTGGGCCAGGTCCAATGATGGCGAAGCTGACGAAAGGATGGGCATGAGCAAATAAGCATTAAGGTAGAGTATCTATCCAACTTGCGACCCTGTCAAGCTCCCTCTGAGCTTCTGGAGGATTGAGAACGGGAATGAAACAGAAATCGTGATACATATCAGATTCAATGCTGATTGTTACCCAATCTAATGCATCCCCTTTTCCCAAAGCTGCACGACCCTTTCGAAGTCTATCAGCAAGACACATGTTCTCATCATAGAGTAGTTCACGTCCTCCCGTTGAAATGTAGGTCCGGGGATAACCTTCGAAACTCGCGTCTTCAGGTATGTCAAGGGAACCAGGACACATAAGGATTGTGTGAAAGTTCTTCGAGTGGTACTGCCTGACCACAGTAGCCCTTGATACTATACGCTCCTATCCCAACTCGTTCAGGCGTTGTGCGTAGAACGAAATCTGCTGATTCATTTCGAACAAATGATGCTTCCTGGCCAAGAGGTGATCTTTCAGGAACGTGGGTGTCGCATAGGTCAGTCCATGGACTGAATAGTAGAATAGCACCTAGAGGCGTGGATTGAACGCAATCCTCAGATGCTCGGAGTACATCAACATCACGGAGGTATCGTGTAAGGGCTAGAACAAGGTTACCACCAGCCGAGTCCCCTGCTAGTATAACATCCTTGTGATTGAAACCAATTTCACGAATAATGTATAAATAGGCGGTTAGCCCATCAATAAGTTGCGTTGGAAATGGATTTGCCGCAGTTTCGAGAGGTTCTGCACGGCAGAGACGGTATTCGACCGTTAACACATGCTGTAAAGTGTTCCCTTCGCGTGTTGCGCAGGTTTTAAGGAGATTATTAGGAAAAGGCACATCAGGAAGAGCCGATCCCATCTTAGACACTTTGGTTAGCAATGAGATTCATCATATAGGACTTAACATACTCACGACATAATCACCCCCATGAAAGTATAATTTTTCCTTCTGGAGTTGATGCATGCCCCACAGTCAAGCCAGGGACGTTCTCACCCCACCAATAACCAGGAACACGGACACTTTGTACCCTATTTCTCTCTTTCCATTCCTTAATTTCTCCCTGTATATCTTCATCAAGTACAGGGGCCATCCAGACGGGATGACAGTTATAACCAATCCTCTTCAGCTCCTGAGCCGAGAGAGGCGGCAAGTGATCCCTGGTCATGCTAGATACCAGGCCAGCGTTGAGTAAGAACTTGTCCGACCATCTAAGAATGCGCGTCAAGATGGTGGTTTTCCACGACCATGACGGGACGGGTCTTGTGAATCGAGGAAGATAGTACACACTCCATAAAGGGATCTTAAAGATAGCAAGGGTGCATATGACGTAGCAGAGGTAGAACGTCTTCAAAGGTTGCTTGTGAGTGCTCAGATTATCTAATCCCATTTCGACGAACATTGACTTAAGGCCCGATGTCAACAAGCACCAACATTGCAAAATTAACACAATTCATCGGGCACAGTGAAGGGAATACGAAAGTTAAATACATTCATAAAACGCTCTGGCGCGTTCGACAAAGACGATAAGTACATGACACACGAGAGAGAGAACAGAGGAGCAAACATCACCGGACAATGCCAACCCGACCACCCAAAGGATTAGACCACCCGCAGCCACCCCGTCACAACTTGGTATGTAGGATGTTCCCCCCTTGTAACACATGGGAGGAAGTCCGCACTGCCGCGTTCTCACGCAGCCTCGGGGTAACAAATGTCATCATCATCATCATCGTGAACTCTACCATGTTGGATGATCAGGCGCAGATCCATGGGTGACAGCTAGGGAATTGTAGCAAACCACCTCGCCATCCTCGCCAATTCTTGCTTCGATTCCTCATTACCAACTCCTGGCATGGCGCAAAAGTCGTGGATCATCTCCGGCTCGTTGGACACCGTGACCCAGTCAGAACCCTCTCTCGCCTCTCCTTGGGAAGCCACATGATCCTTCTTGAGTCGATCGGCCAGATGTAGGATCTCATCATACAATATTTCCCGACCTGCAACAGAGATGTATGTTCTCGGGTACCCACCAAAGACGAGCATGTCTTCTCGGCTATCCGGGGCGTCCAGCGATCCAGGAGACATATACGGGTTCACGAATGCCTCTTCTCTCGAAATCGCTTTCCCGCGATATGCTTTGGCTCCGTAGGTACTTAAGCCAACACCTGGATACGGAGTGAAAGGAACAATGTCGGCATACGCATTGCGAATCATGGATGCATTTTGCCCAAGCGGAGACTTAGCATGGTGAGAACATTGTAGGTCGCACCAAGGGCTTGAAAGCAGAAGGCCTCCGGTAGGTGGGGTTGGTAAGGAAGGAGAATCTCTTAAGTAACGAGTCAGAGCCAAAGCGATGTTTCCCCCGGCAGAATCTCCTGAAAGTATCACGTCGTTCGGGTTGAATCCTACTTGACGTGTAACGTACAGGAATGCGGCGAGACCGTCTATTAACTGAGTTGGAAATGGATTCGCAGCAACATCAATAGGTTGAGCACGGCCAAGACGATAGTCGACATCGAGAAGACGTCGAACTGGGTGATTGGGGGTTTTCATACAGCTTTTTAAAAGATCCACAGGCAATGACTTGCTGGGTACCTTGGTGGGCCGCGCAGTACCGAGCTGAAAGGTGTTCGGTAGTCAGCTAGCATTCGAGCAGGTAAGTCGTGTATGACTTACTACGTAGGCACCTCCATGGAAGTGAATGATCACCTTCTCTCCAGACACTGGTGGATAATCGCCTAGGGATGGGGCGCTTCTTTCTTGGTCCCCCCACCAGTACCCGGGAACGGCGACAGTCGTGACTTCATTCCTTTCCTTCCACTTTTTAATCTCGCCATGTAAATCCTCATCATTCACAGAAGGAATCAAGACGGAGCGACAATTAAAACCCATTTTCCCAATTTCATCGTTGGACATTGGCGGCAAATCGTCTGGAGAAACATGTACGGATGTGATTAATCCACCACGTATGAGGAATGGGAAGATGGATCTGAGCAAACGAGTCTTCATGCAAATCCCCCAAGACCAGGTAGGACTTGGCCGGTTGTTTATTGGGACGAAGTAGAGGGCCCACCATGGTAGTTTGATGAGAACGAGGAAGGTGATGAGATAGGTGACATATAGCGTCTTGAAAGGCTGCCTGTGCCACGGAATTATCCCGGTATCCATTCGCTGTCCTCGCTAGGCTAAATGATATCGATGGGCGCTGGCACGGAGTCGGAAACAGTTGTGGTTCGGTGTTGTAACGGACCGAGTATGAACCCCCCAGGGGTCCATACAATCGGTAAAAAAATGGGGCCACGGGGTCTACGGCAATATCCGTTGTATGGGCACAATTGAGCTCGGCTCTCTATTAATAGACAATGAGGAAAAACCATTATTTCAATTCTCAATCTTTTGTCACGGCGCCTTGTTAGCGGGCAATTCATATCCTTACTATCGTGGCCAACTCTGCACGTGCTGAGCGCTTCTTTAGCCTCTTAGGAATCATTCACACCAGCCTTGACTCGACATCCATTCACAATGCCGCTACGCTTACGATGGAGACCCGCCTTGAACACATCAGCTCACACCAAACCAGAGCCAACCTAAATATGGCAAAGATGAACCAGACTCCCTTACTCTGGGCGTGACAGTGATGTTGAATGACATTGATGGTTCAATGGTAGATACCGATGACAATCCAGCTGGCCATGCTGAAGACATGATTCCTAATCTCATCCGTGCAGCCTCCAATGATGACAATGAGGATTACGACCCTGCAGCACAGGAGGAACTCGATGGTCAGCGGCTTCGCATAGAGAACGGTAATAGCTGATGAGTTTCGAATGCGCCAGATTTCCTGTTGCTTCGGTAGCGATCTACAGCGGGGCCCGGGGTAAGAGAGATATTCCTTCAATTCCTTCAACCCATTGGCACAGCCAAATGCGGTAGCCTATACACGATACTGATGGAATCGGCTCTGAGCCCGACCCGGCGCTTCGATAAAGGAAAGGCGTCAGGTGCTGAGAGGGGAAGGCTGTCCATAAGTTATGAGTTCACGGTGAGGCAGAGGGGAGTGCGAGAGGAGAAATGTGGATTGTGTTAACGTTCCATGGCCAGAGACTGGAGTTGTCAAATAGATCATGTACTACTTCAGTCTTACAACACATCGTAGAATGTTCTACTCATTGCTATTAATATTATAGACAGGTTAGCGGTAGATGGTGTTGTAATGGAGTTCACGGGCAATTTTTGGCGGCCCAGGGACTTGGCAGTCACTCGATGGTCGGGACAGTCGATGATTCAATTCATCATCTCATCGGGAAAGTAAACGCGCCTTTTCTTGTCTCTAGGCTTTAACCTTAACGGTTAACTTATAAGCAAGTTTTGTAACGAGGTGGGATTCTAATTGTTCAACGCCTTGTCGTGCTCAATATATCGAGTTCAATCGGAAGATGCCGAGATTGACAAGAAAAATGCTTCCCGATAAAATAGTCGAACCACTTCAAACACTTTTCGTTCTCCCTCTTCTTTCAAGCCGGCAGCCCAGGGTGCTTTTCAACCCGTGTGGGATCTGGATATCATAATGTTCAATTCTACGGACCACCCAACTTCAGACTTCCTGTACGCCCAGGCAGGCACGGACTTCAGTAAGCTCAACTGGTGGGAGTCGAACTGGGCTGCTTGGTACATCTGGATTGGCAACCCAGTCCTTGCTACAGGAATAATGAGCTTCATTATGCACGAGGTTGGAACAACTTGACGTATGACATGTATGGAACGAAATTTGAAATATGATGTGATAGGCCGTATACTTTGGGCGATGCATACCATGGATGATTATTGATGCCATTCCGTACTTTCGCAAGTGGAAACTTCAGCCGGTGAGTAAGATGTTTATTCTCGCGTTGGACGCTGTCTGATTGACTTAAGGAATCGTAGAACAAGATCCCATCGCCAAGGGAGCAATGGGAATGTACGAGGCTCGTCCTCTTGACGCATTTCACTGTTGAACTCCCTCAGGTAACTAGCCCGCCCCCTCTTGGCTGGTATTGGCTCTTCTCTGACGCGCATATATAGATTTGGTTTTTCCATCCTTTGGCAGAGTCACTAGGCATGCAGACATGGCAGGTACCATTTCCATCGTTGAAAACAATGGCGCCACAAGTCCTTCTGTTTTTCTTTCTTGAAGATGCCTGGCATTACTTTTGTGAATTTTTTTTCTTTTGACCATGGATCTTGACGCATTGTTCTGAAAGACACTATTCTCTCTCTTTTAGCCCACCAAGCACTTCACTATGGTCCTCTCTATCGACACATCCACAAGTTGCATCACAAGTATAGTGCACCATTTGGTCTCGCGGCTGAATATGCTCACCCGCTCGAGATTCTGATACTTGGAACGGGCACTATCGGCGGACCGTTACTGTATTGTTACTTCACGCAAAACTTGCACATCATCACGGTCTACATTTGGGTTTCCTTACGCTTGCACCAAGCTGTCGATGCTCATTCTGGTTATGGTGAGTCAATCAACGCAACGCAGAGTCATTTCGAGTGACAAAAGCTAATATAATGTAAAGATTTCCCATGGTCACTTCGTAATATCTTCCCTCTCTGGTCTGGCGCTGAACACCATGATTTCCATCACATGGCCTTTACCAACGTGCGCGTCCCCAAGACTCATTCTTCTACTTTCTTGTGCTAACTCTATTCACTTTTTGAGCAGAACTACTCTACCTCCTTCCGTTACCTCGACTACCTCTTCGGCACTGATAACAAATATCGTGCTTACAGAGCTCGCGTCGCGGCCGCTTCCAAGGCAGGTCAGGACAAGGCTGAGGTAGAGAAGCAACTCTTGGAGGAGACTGAGAAGGAGGGTCTAATCGCGGAGCGCGAGGCAGAGATGACTGGAGGTGTGCTATCGAAGAGCAAGACCTCGTAACCAGTAGTTAGTTCCTGCAGTTGCACATCTATAAGCATGATACCCTCGTTCTTTTTAACTTTCGAGTTTTAAAGACATGGATTGGTTTCAATCCAGTGTCTGATTAGCCATTAGTTTGGCTATTCGCGTATCTAGATCGAAGTATACTGTAACAGCTCTATATAATATCATCCCCCTTGAGGCACTTGTCGCCAACGAGGATTGTTTGAAGCGCCAGGTTGGCTGGATCTACAATTCTGGGTTAGTAATTAAGCTATAAGTTAACGGGCTTCTATACTGCGCAAAGCGATGATATTTTCTTGTGTATATAAACCGTTGTACTTTACATCCTTCTCATTAGGTATGCTCAGTTTCTATAGAGCTGGAAACCTGCCTATTCTCAGTTCTCTCTCACTTGTTCGATTCTTGAGTGAATTAATAACCGCTGAGTGGTTTCCTTAACGGTACTGGTGACCACCAATGGTTGTCCGAATTCTGTGTCTTCCGGGCTTCACTCAGAACAAGGCTGTCTTTCACAAGAAGGTATCCTGCAATCATCAAGTCTCCATGCCCAGAATCTCATCCTATCATCGTTTCAGTTTGCTGCTATAGAGAAATATTGTGGGACATCTGTGGAGTTCGGTGTGCCTGTCCAATACGTACCATCCATCCATCCTTTATTTTAACACACATCGAAGTAATTATTGAACCTCCACTGGAACTAAAGTCGACGGATATCGCGGGGACAGAGAATGCAACTTCTAGTTTTGACTCAACGGCGAATTTCGATTCTCCAGAACTTATTCCCCGAGCATGGTGGCGCGCTAACCAGGATCTCACCATATACTCTGGGGTGGAAGGATCGGTCAAGTACATTCGAGGTTTTCTGGCACATCAAACTGTACCTTTTGATGTGAGCACAACCAACCATGGTTCCGTCCTTTGTAATGTGTGGTAATCTATTCAATTGCATTAGGGTGTTTTAGGATTTAGTCAAGGTGCTGCTATGGCTGCGCTGACTTCCGTTCTGGTG
>WNFI01672015.1_pt1 | contig 10173 bp, 7 predicted proteins | sample 5400471 | NCBI WGS metagenome assembly WNFI01 (sample SAMN13153348, study PRJNA577476) | soil metagenome | isolation source: 100 cm saprolite on Douglas fir-dominated hillslope | place: USA:California | collected 2013-09-17 | reverse complement strand
CGCCGCTCGGCGAGGTCGTCGCCGAACGAGAACGGGTCGAGCAGGCCCGGCGCCGCGCTGCCCAGCGGCAGCACCCGCGCCTGGCGGCCGCGGGAACGCAGCAGCGCCACGAGCGACTCCGCGTCTCCCTTCGGGTCGATCACCGCTACGGTCACGCCGCGCAGCGCCAGCTGCAGGATCAGCAGCAGGGCCAGGGTGGTCTTGCCGCCACCAGGCTCGCCGGTGATCGCCACGGCGGTCGGGCGGTTCCGGGCGGCGGCGACCAGCGGGTCGAAGTGCACGATGGACCTGGCCCGCCCCAGCGTCTCGCCGATGTAGGGGCCGACCCAGCCGGCGTCCGGAGCGACGCGGTCGCCCAGGTCGACGGTCGCGGTCGGCATCCCGCCTGCGATCGTGTACAGCGGCTGGCGCTGCAGGTAGGAGCCGAGCCGGACCCGGTCCCCGGGCATTGACTCGCAGTCAGCCGGTGCCAGCCGTAGACGAACGGCAGCCGCTCCTTGGTGATGCCGTGCTCGAGCAGCCGGGCCGCCTCGATCTGCTCGGCGAGCGCGATCGGCAACTCGGCCCCGGCCTCTCTGATGTGCGCATCCATGTCCCTGGCGTGGGCAAGCCTGCGGCTGACGTCCTTGCTGGCCTTGGCCGGCGGTATCAGCCGCATCCGCAGGCTGGCCTCGACCGGGAACGGCAGCGCGTCGCTGTAGTGCAGCCAGGGCTCGCCCTCGGGGAAGTACATGACGTCGGGGAACCGGGCGAAGGACAGGAACGCCGCGTACGACTCCCCGGCCGGATGCTCCAGCCGCAGCAGCGTACGCCCGTTGTGCACCTGGCCTTCGAGCAGCGACTCGATCTCCCCCGCGCCCCACCGGCGGCGCCGCGCCGCCGACGGAGGTGGCTCGCCGACGGTGCCGGACAGCGCGTGCCGGAACAGCCAGGCGACGTTATCGGAAGTGGCATGGCGGGCGGCGAGGGCGCTGGAGCCCAGCGCGCGGCCCAGCCGCTCGGCCTGCTCGGTCCACCGCGCGATCTCGCTCGCCGACACGGCCTCGTCGGCGAGGCCCAGGGCTTCCTCGCTGGTCCGGTAGGCGCTGATGAACTGGGCGAACACCCCTCCCGACAGCTGGGCGCGCATGCCGCGCTGACCCAGCCGGACGCCGAGGTAGACCTCCTTCGTCCAGAAGTCCTTGGCCCACACGTGCTGGTACATCTCGTCCAGGTAGTCCGGCCAGCCCGGGCCGCCGTCGGAGGTGGCGTCCAGGCCGGTCGCCCACTCGGCGGCCGGATAGGACCGGTGCGCGATCCGCAGGTGCACCTCGGCGTCCGGCATCCGGATGGCGGCCAGGGCCACGGTGATGTTGGTGGCCAGCGCCTCCCGTTCCTGTGGCGTGGTGAACTCGTACGACACCGTGGGCAGCCGGTAGTAGGCCCACGCGTGAGTCTCGGTGAGCAGGATCCGGTCGTCGAAGTACCGGATCTGCAGCCGGCTCCTGCCCGCCGTCTTCGCGCGGCTCATGCGCTGTCTCCCGCTCGCCTACGGGGCGCCTTTGGGCACCCCTCCGCCTCGCTCATGGGCGGACCTGCTGCAGCTGCTCGGGCGCCGCGGCCAGGGCGGCGATGAGCACGCCGGACAGGGCCGTGAACGCGCGCAGGGCCGCCGGGCTCAGCGGTCCCGCCGCGACGCGATCGCGCTGGGCGGCCGGACCGGGCGACGCGGCGGGAGCGGGCCGGGCGGCGGGGAGGGCTGGGAGGGCGGGCGACGTGCCGCGTTCTGGTCCCGGATCCTTGAGATGATCATCCCAGGGGATCCGGACGATAGCCCGGCACCGGCCTCTGGCCAGCGCCTCGGCCTGCTCGACGTGGGGCAGGGTATGCCTGCTGACGCCGTTGAGGACGATGATCGCCCCGTCGGCCAGCTCGGCGTGGCCGTGCGCTTCGAGCCATTCTCGCGTGGTCGCGAGCGCGCTGGCCGCGTCCTGGCTCGCGGGCGCGACGAGAACCAGCTGCTGCGCGGCCATCAGGACCCGCGGCACGGCCGCCGCGCCGGGATCGGCCAGCGTCAGCGGGTAGCGTTCGGAGATCAGCTCGAAGACCCTGGTCACGTCGTGAAGGTCCCCCTCGGGGCCCGGGCCGGCGGCCGCGGCCTCGCGGGTGATCACCTCGGCCCGCGACGGCGCGGGTGGCCGTGAACCGGCCAGGGCGGGCACGGCCCGGGCCCGGTCCGCGAGCGAGCCCTCCCCCGGGTTGAGGTCGAGGACGGCGACCGGATCGCCGCGCAGGCTTGCCAGCAGCTCGCCGGTCAGCAGCGTGGTCATGGTCTGCCCGGCGCCGACGGTGCAGCCGAGAACCACGACGCGGTGCCTGCCCCGGACCGGGAGCCGCGCCCGGGCCCGGTCGCGCTGCAACTGGTCCGGCCGCCCCGGGCGGTGACCGCCGGGCACGACGACCACATGGTCGTGCCATCCGCTGCCGCGACGCTCCGACGGGCTGCCGAGCGCACGCTCGACCATCCGCAGCGGACGCTCGCCGCCCTGGTCGCCGGTCACGGTCACCACCGGCCTCGGTCGCTCAGGCGAGGCCGGCGGCGCGGCCGCAGCAGCCAGGTCGGGAGCCGCCGCCGCGCGTGCGGCCTGATGAGGAGCCATAACGTCAGCGGCGGGCGAACCTGGAACCTCACGGTCGGCCCGGTCGGGAGCCGGAACACCGCGACCATCGGGAGGCCGGGCCGCCGGGGCCGCCCGGCCGGGAACCGGAACGTCTCGGGCGGGAGGAACCGGAACCGCCCGGCCGGGCGCGGGAACCGGAACGGCACGGGTCTGGAGATCGTGGGCCGGAACCTCGGGAACGGCGGGAGCCCGAACGCCGCGGGCTGGCTGATCGGGCCACGCCGGCGCGACGGCGTTGCCCGGTCGCCTTCGGGCCCCCACCCGCCTCCCCATTCCCCCGTCACTGCCCTCCGGCTCGCCTGCGGGCGCCTGCCGGGCGGGCGGCACCAGAGCCTGCGGCCGGTCCGCAACGGGAACTGCGGCCGGCGGCCGGCGCGCCCAGACGGCCCGGGCCGGCCGGCTCGGCGCCGGTGGCGGCGCCAACAGCGCCGGTGCCTCATCCGCCGGCGCCACGGCGGCTGTGGCGTTCGCAGCGAGCACATCCGGCCGGCCGACGGCCTCCGTCCCGCCGCCGACGCGCCGCCACACGCGGGCGGCGATCACGATTTCGTCTTTCTCCGCAAGCGGGGCCATCCGGCACCACGTGCGCGGCTCACTCAGGTAACGCAGCTGGGAAACGACCAGTTCCGGCAGGCGCTTGCTCTCAAGCACGGGTCTGGTGACGACCCAGGCCAGCGCTCCGGGCGGCAGGACATAGAGCCAGAGCAGGGTATGGCTGAACGGCAGCCCGAGCACCTTGAGAATCACCACGTAAGGGACGGCAATGGCTGCGAACACGGCGATCTGTCCGACCGGAAGCGGCATGGGCAGCCTAAAGTCATACAGCTTGTAGAGCCGTTTCTCGATCCGCCAGATATTGGTATAGGTGGGCAGATCCAACCCTGCTGCCCTCCTTCCGCCTGATTACCGAGATCAGTGGACGCCGAGCGCGTTCGCGATGCCGGTAGCGAGCGTCTGGACGATGCCGGGAGTGTAGAAGATGACGGCGATCGCTACCGCGAGGACGACGAACTGGACGAATCTAATGATCTCGCGGGTGAACAGGAAGAAAATGGCAACGATACCGACAATCCCGAGGAAGAGCGGCCCGAATAGGCCCTGTAGATAGGTAACCAGGCCCGTGGTGCTGAGCGCCACGGGGGATGTAGTGATGAGCAGGTGGGACTCCATCGTTCTACTCCGTGGGGGTATGGGGGCTGGCGGCTGGGGGCGCGTCAGGCTGTGCGGGCAGATCGCCGATAGGATTCGTGTCACTGTCCTCCCGGCTTCTGGGTCGACGGGCCTATGGCCTCGACGTACCATGTGCCGTTCTGCCGCTCGACGGACATCTCGTAGGTCATCAGCAGGCCGGCCGGAGCAGCACTGACCGACAAGGCCCTAGCCGATTGCCTGCCCCGAGGTCTGGGCGAGGGCTGCCCAGGGAGCCGCCACATCACGCTGACCGCGATACGGCGCGTTGCGCCGCCCGGCGGTACCTCCATTCCGGAAATGGAGCCGAAGGTCACCGCACCGCCGAGTCCGGTGACTGAGGCGCCCGGGGCGAGGAACCGGCCGAGCGTTTCCTGATCGCCGCTGGCATAGGCGCGGAAGAATCCGGGCAGTTGGCCGGTGAGCGCGGCCACCGCGGCAGAGTCACTGGCCGGGCTGGACACCGATGGCGGCGTGGCGCGCTCGGGCACGGGAAGCAGCGCGGGCTCGGCGGAAACCACCAGCCCACCCTGTGCCGAATAGACCGGAACAGCGAGCTCGATCAGGCCGACGTTGACGCGGGCCAGAAGCGTGACGACGGCGCGATGCATGCTCTGCACCGAGATGGAGGCAACCTGCTCGGACTGCAGCAGCTGGGATCCCGCGCCATTCCAGCCGAACTGCGGATCAGACCCCACCGGAATAAACGGCGTGAGGTCACTGGCGCGCTGGGCGGCCGTGGCCGGGCTGAAGTTGAGGTAGACGCTCCCGAACTGCAGCACGAAAGCCTCGGCGAGTCCCGTGGGAAATCCGCTGCCGGCCGACGCGGCCGACGCGGTGCCGTTGCCATTGCCGCGGGCCGGCTGCTTGACGCCGGTCGCTATGGCCTCCACGCCCCGGAACCCGATGACCAGCAGCACCGCCCAGATCACGGCGCGCAATGCCCACACCATCCAGCGACCGCCGGCACCGCGCCACTGCGATGAGCGCCGTTCGGTCAGCTCGTCAGCCTCCGGGGCACCACGCACTGCCTCGTCCGCGGCGGCAAGCTCATCCGGCCGCAAGCCGCGATCGAGGGCCGCCTTGCGAACCATCGCACCTCCGCCCGCTCTCCTGCGCCTGCGCAGCAAGGAGTTGCGGCGCAACCTTGCCCCTTTCGGGCACCATTCTGCGGCAAAACGCCCACCTGACTGCGGACCTGCGGCTGCCGGCGCGCCGGCGATCTGTGAATCGGCCGGGCGTTCGTAACTTTGCGGGCGAAAGCTCGAAGCGTCGACGGGCCGGGTGACGCGGGGGACCTGATCGGCTCGGGGCCGCACCGCTGGCTCGGGATCGGCTGAGTCCCGCCACGGCCGCCACTGACCGCGCTCGGGCCACCGCCGGGTCTCCGGCCACTGCTCGGCCTCAGGCTCCATCTCCGGCCACGACTCCATCTCGGACCACGGGTTCGTCTCCGGCCACGGGTCCGTCTCCGGGCACGGGTCCGTCTCCGGCCACGGGTCCGTCTCCGGGCACGGGTCCATCTCCGGCCACGCCCCTGCGCCGGGGTCCCGCGGTATCTCCGGGCCCCGCCCCGGTTCGCGCCGAGTCCCCGGCCTCGTCCCCGCCTGCCGCCTCGGGCCCGGCCCTGAGCGCGCGCCGCTGGGCCACGCGGGCGAGCCGGGCGTCGCCAAGCCGGGGTCAGCCTCGACCGCGAACGCGGCCGGACGTGCTCGGCTCTTTTTCCCACGCATCGCGTGCCCGGTCCTTATCTGTTGCCGGCACGATCCCGCGGCTTCCCCGGCCGCTGAATCGGCAAGGACGCGGGCAGTTGACCGCGCGGGGTGTGACATCGCTGTGAGAGGTGCCCCTGACCGGCCAGAATCCGCGCCGTGTGGTCGACCGGGCGGGGCGCTACCGCTCGCGGCCCCGGTTCCCTGTCGGCAAGAATGGCAGCGTGGTAACAAGCCGTCAGGCCGCCAAGCCTCCGGCGTAGCCGGGATGTATACCCATCAGTACCTAATGCCCGTTCTCAGCCAGGGCGGCCCGGAGCCAGCACCCGGCCTGCTCGCCTTTGTGTGCGCTAATGGCTGTCCCGGTAAGCGTCCCGAATGGAGTCGGCGCCGAAGATGATCTCCACCTGGGCGCCCGGCGGCCGGATCCTGATGACGAAAGTACCGTTAGACACGCTATAACGGGCCTATCGGTACTTTCGTGCGGTACGAAGCGCGCCGGGAGGCTGGCCGGCCCGGCACACGCGCCGCACAGGTCTCACCGGCCCCGCCAGCACCCCGGTCCGGGCCCGCCGTCCCGCCCGGAGATCGAAGAGCCCCCATGAGCGGCCTTATCGCCCTGGAACCCACGGGGCCATTCTCGAGCAGCCCGTATAGCGACGTGAAATGTCCGATGATCTTGCGGCTCGCCGCGCAAACCCGGCAAAACGGGCGGCAGGGGAGCGTAGCTGCGAAGCTAACCACACCGGGCCACCACGACACGCCGCTCAGGTTGCGGGACCGGCCGCGGCGTCGGCGGTGGTCACGATCCAGGCCAGGACCAGGGCTTCCTCGTGCCAGGCGTCGTACCTGCCGCTGCGGCCCCCGTGTCCGGCCACCATCTCGGTCTTGAGCAGGAACGGCCCGCCGCGACTCGCCGCCTGCAGCCTCGCGATCCACTTCGCGGGCTCGCGGTAGAGCACGCGGGTGTCGTTCAGACTGGTCACCGCCAGGATCGGCGGGTAGGCCTGGCCGGTCACGTTCTCGTAGGGCGAGTAGGACTTCATGTACGCGTAGACCTGCGGGTCATGCAGCGGGTCGCCCCACTCCTCCCACTCGGTGACCGTCAGCGGGAGCGACGGGTCGAGGATCGTGGTCAGCGCGTCCACGAACGGCACATGGGCGACGATGCCCCCGAAATCCTGCGGCGCGATGTTCGCCACCGCGCCCATCAGCAGGCCGCCCGCCGATCCGCCCCGGGCGATCATGCGTGACGGCGTGGTCCAGCCCTGGGCCACGAGGTGCTCGGCGCACGCGACGAAGTCGGTGAAGGTGTTGATCTTCCGCAGCATCTTGCCGTCGTCATACCAGCGCCGGCCCATCTCGCCGCCGCCGCGGATGTGCGCGATCGCGTAGCCGAAGCCGCGGTCCAGCAGCGACAGCCGCGGGATGGAGAAGCTCGGATCCACCGAGATCTCGTAGCTGCCGTAGCCGTAGAGCAGGAACGGGGAGCTGCCATCGCGGGGCGTCCCCTTCCGGCACACGAGCGAGATCGGGATCCGCGTGCCGTCGGCGGCGGTGGCCCACTCGCGGTACTGCTCATAGTCGCCGGGGTCGTAGTCGCCCCCGCCGGGCAGCGGCAGCACCGGGCGGCGCTTCAGCAAGGTGAGCTCACCGGTGGTCATGTCGCAGTCGTAGACGGAATCGGGGGTGATCAGCGAGGCGTACCCGAGGCGGAACAGCCGGGACTCGTATTCGGGGTTGGCTCCGGGCGCGACGGTGTAGACCGGCTCGCCGAACGCGACCTCATGGTCGGCCCCGTCCAGGCGCACGATGCGCAGCCCGGTCAGCCCGTCTCGCCGAAGGTGGACGACCAGGTAGTCGGCGAACGCGTCGACGCCGAGCAGCCGGGTGTCCTCGCGGTGGGAGATGACCGGCGTCCACGCGGACGGGTCGCCCGCCGGGGCCTCGGCAAGCTCGAAGTTCTCCGCGTGATCGTTGTGCAGGATCAGGAGGCGGTCGGTGCCGTCGGCGCGGACCTGGTGCTCGACGCTGTACTCCACGCCGGGCCGGCGCGGCGCCACGACGCTGAACTCGGCTTCCGGCTGCGCGGCGTCCAGCAGCCACGCCTCGCTGGTCAGCTTGCTCGAGGTCGATATGACCAGGTAACGCTCGCTGCGGGCGAGCTCGATGCCGACCCAGAACTTCTCGTCGGCCTCCTCGTAGGCGATAACGTCCTCGGACGCCGGCGAGCCCAGCATGTGCCGCCACACCCGGTACGGCCGCCATGCCTCGTCGACCGTGACGTAGAACAGGGCAGAGCCGTCCCGCGACCAGGCCGCCCCGTAGAACGTGTCGGGGATCTCGTCCGGGGCCGTCTTCCCCGTGACCAGGTCCTTGACCCTCAGGGTGAAGCGCTCGCCGCCGGTGAAGTCCGTGGAGTACGCGAGCAGCCGGGCGTCGGGGCTGACGCTGAACGCGCCCATGGAGAAGAACTTCTCGTCGCCCGCGAGCTCGTTGCCGTCGAGCAGTACCTCCTCGCCCTCGAGCGGTGAGCCGTCCTCGCTTATCGGCGGGCCAGCGTCGTCCGCCCGGACGGGCCGCCGGCAGTGCACCGGGTACTGCATTCCCTCGACGGTCCGCGCGTAGTACCACCAGCCGCCCTTCCGGATCGCCACCGTCAGGTCGGTCTCCTGGGTCCGGGCCTTGATCTCGCCAAATATCGCGTCGCGGAGGCCAGCCTGGCCTCCGGTCATCGCCTCGGTGTAGGCGTTCTCGGCCTCGAGGTAGGCGATCGTCTCCGGATCGTCCTTAGCGGCCAGCCAGGCGTACTCGTCGATGAACGTGTCGCCATGGAAGGTGCGCTCGTGCGGGATCCGCCGGGCCGCCGGAGGCGTCGTGCGCACGGGCTGAGGGGCTTGCTCGATGCTCATGGTTTCGGTTCTATCAGCGCTGCCTGACCTGTGCCGATACGCTGCCATCAGCTGCGTCTGTGGCTCCGGTCGCCTGACGCGGATCTAATCGCGTGGCGAGGAACCGGGTCACTGGCCGCGCGGGAGAACTCATGACCGTCACGATCAAGGCCGTCGTGGTCGCATGCGCCCTGCTCTCGCAGCCCAGCGGCGCTGCGCCCGCGCCCAGCGGGGGGCTCGGCCTCGCCGCCCTCGTTACCTGGCTTCTGGACGCGGGCAGCGGCGCGTACATGCTCGGCACCTGGATCGTCCGCGGCGGCCTGCGCCGGCAGCGCGCGACCGGTGAGAGGCTGGGCGCGGCGGTGGTCTTCGGGCACTTCGGCATGGCCACCACCGGGCTGCTGATATGGGCCAGCTACCTGGCCACCCAGTGGGCTTTCCTGGGCTGGCTGGCGATCGGCCTGCTGATCGTGGTGATCGGGCTGGGCATCTCCACGGTGACCCTGTGGACGCCGTTCCCCGCCCACCGCGCCGCGGCGGGCTCCGACCCGGGCGCCGACGGTCTCGCCGGGAGCGCACTCGCCGAGCCTGCCGAGGACGCGCTTACGTCCGCGGTCACCGACGACGACCTCTCACGCGCGCTGACCGACGAGGTGCTCCTGGCCAAGCTGGTCGACGACGTCCTCGCCCGCGTGCCCAGCGGCTCGGTCCGGGGCCCGCGGAAGCCCCGAGGACACCTGGCGACCCTCATCCCCGCCGGTCACGGCGCGGCCGCCCTAGCCACCATCCTCCTCGCGGTACTCACCGCGGTGACCGCCGCGAGATGATTAGGCGGCTGGTCCGGGCAGATCCCGCAAGGCCGGACCGCATATGCGGCACGGGGCGCCTGGCCCTGGGCATGGCGGCCGCCGGTCACACGGTCACGGGCATGGACCCCGCCCGGGCATCCCTGGAGGCCGCCCGCGTGAAGCCGGGTGCCAGTCACGTCACCTGGATCGAGGGGACCTCGGGGGCACTGCCCGACAGGTCGTTCGATGTGGTGGTGATGACCAGCCACGTGGCCCAGTTCTTCGTCTCCGACGACGAGTGGCGGCTCACCCTGGCCGACCTGAAGCGCGCGCTCGTCCCTCGCGGCAGGCTCGCCTTCGACACCCGCGACCCGCTGGCGCGCGGATGGGAACGGTGGAACCCAGCGGAATCGCGCCGCCGGGTCATCCTCCCCGATGGCCGCGTCGTGACTGTCTGGACCGAGGTGACCGCGGTCCGGGACGGGGCGGTCAGCTCCGCGATCCATAACGCCTGCCCCGAGGGCGAGGAGCTGTTGAGCACCGCGATCCTGCGCTTCCGGCCCGAGGCGGAGGTGCGCTCCGCGCTTCGAGAGGCGGGATTTACCGTCGAGCAGATCTACGGAGGCTGGCACCGCGAGCCCGTAGGGGGCCGGGGACGGCGAGCTGCTTGTCATCGCCCGGGCGTGAGCCCAGGCATGGAACACGTCGGGGCAAAGAAGCAGGCACTCTAAAGGCTCGATCGCATGCACGGCCGACCGCGCCACTTCGATGCGGACTGGAAGGAGACGCTGCGGGGTTGGCGTCCCGGGTTGAGATCGGTCAGGCAGCTGGGGTCAGCGACCGGATTACGCGCCAGACGATGGCGACCGCCGCGCCGACCGCGCCTGCCACGACGAGCGCCGTCTTCCCGAGGTCGGAGCCGGGGCCAGAGTGC
>WNFI01101549.1_pt1 | contig 10173 bp, 10 predicted proteins | sample 5400471 | NCBI WGS metagenome assembly WNFI01 (sample SAMN13153348, study PRJNA577476) | soil metagenome | isolation source: 100 cm saprolite on Douglas fir-dominated hillslope | place: USA:California | collected 2013-09-17 | reverse complement strand
TCACCCCGCCAGCCGCGGTTGCCAGCAATCCCGCCAGCATCACCTTCTTGCGGCCCAGCCTGTCTCCCAGGCTGCCCGTCGCCAGGATGGTCGCGGCAATGAACAGCGTGCCGATGCTCGCCGCCAGCGCGCGCTCCGCGCCCGTCATGTGCAGCGCATTGCCGGCGGCCACGACCGCGATGTTGTGGATCGCCGGATCGAGGTTCATGGGCAATGAAGCGCCGACCAGTGCCAGCAGGGCTGATCCGCTTTTCGAGGGACGCACCGGGGCGATCATGACGTGGCCTCCGGCTGCATCAGGGCGCGCAGCGTCGGCGTGGCGATGCCGGGCGTCACGCCGGCGAAAAGCTCGTCGAGACGTGCCGAATCCAATTGCTCCGCCAGGCCGATGCAGACGATCTCGCTGCAAGCGAACGGCATGCCGCGGCCTGGTTGCGCTTCCAACGACCAGCGGCGGCCGACGAGCTGCAGCACGAAGCGAGCCTCGGGCGCCTCGGCCAAGCTCACGATGCCCTTGGCCCGCACGACGGTGGACGGCAGCGCGTCGATTGCCGCACGCAGCGCCGCCCCGTCCAGCGGCTGGTGGCGCTGGAAGGTCCAGGCAGCAAACTGCCGGGCGTGGAGGCCGGCCGGGGCGGACGCCCGCGGACGCGATGGGATGTCGATGTCGTTGGCCAGCAGCAGCTCGGCGACCGCGGCGGCCTCCGCGCCGGCAATCAGCCGCGCATGCGGGACTTCGTTCACGATCCAGCGCTGCACCTGCCGGCATGTCTCTTCGTCTGCGAGGTCGATCTTGCTGAGCACGATCACGTCGGCAGCGGCAAGCTGGCGCCGTACCAGGTCGCCCACATATTTGTCGTCGGCGCGCGCCCGAACCGTCTCGGCGTCGGCCAGGATCACCATGCCGTCGAGCCCAAGCCGGGGATGGCACATGGCATAGCCCGCGATCGTCGCCGGGTCGGCGACGCCGCTTGCCTCGATGACGATGTGATCGGGCCCCTCCGGCCGCTCGGCAAGGTCGTGCAGGGCGGCGGCCAGATTGTCGCCGATCGAGCAGCAGATGCAGCCATTGGTGAAGCTGATCGTCTCGCCGTCGCGGCTTTCGATCAGGGCGGCGTCGATGTTCACGCTGCCGAAATCGTTCACCATCACGGCGAGCCGCAGGCCGTGCGCTCCGGCGAGAATCCGGTTGAGCAGTGTCGTCTTGCCGGCGCCCAGGTAGCCGCCGATCACGGTGACGGGAATTCGCCCGGTCATCGGCGCTCAGCCTGCCGGAAAGACCCGCCCACCCACGATCGTGGCCTGGACAGGAATATCCCGCAGCGTCATGGGGTCGACGACGAGGGGGTCGCGCGCCAGCACGGTGAAGTCGGCGCGCTTGCCGACGCGAATGCTGCCGATCTCGTGGTCGCGGTGCAGCAGATAGGCCGCGTTGAAGGTCATCATTCTGAGCGCATCGTAGGCACTGACCCGCTCCCTCGGACCGAGCACTCGGCCGGTGCTGCTGACGCGGTTGGCGGCACACCACATCGAGAACAGCGGATCGACCGGCGAGACCGGCGTATCGCTGTGGGCGGCGACGACGACCCCCAGGCGAAGCGCGGTGGCAGCCGGGTTCATTGCTGCCGCGCGGAATGCCCCGAAGGTATGGGCGCGGTGGAAGTCGCCCCAGTAATACAGGTGATTGGAGAACAGCGTGGCATGCATGCCGAGGGCAGCCATGCGGCGCAGCAGCGACTCGTCGAGCAGCTGGCCGTGCACGACGAAGTGCCGATGATCGAACCGCGGCTTTTGCGCCTGGGCGTGCGCAACGGCGTCGATGAAAACCTCGGCAGCCTGATCGGCATTGCAATGGGCGACGACCTGCAGCCCGGCATTGTGCAGGGCGAGCACCAGCTCGCGCACTTCCTCCGGCGCGCGGTTCCACAGCCCGTTCTCGCCGGAGCCGAGATAGGCCGGCGGTCGAAGCCGCCCCGTGAAGCCCTGGTTCGAGCCGTCGAGAATGATCTTGATGCCCTGGAAGACGAGCTTGTCATTGCCCTTGCCCTCCAGCGCCTTGGCGAACCGGATCATGTCCTGGGCCGAGGCAACGGTGATGCCGTTGTTGTGCGCGACGATGCGGGCGGGGAAATCGTCCGCCGCTGTCGCCGCCAGCGCCGACGACAGGTACTCGGGGTCGAAATAGGTGCCGCTGCCGCCGTCGACGATGGTCGTGACACCGCGGGCCTGGGCGACTTTGGCGAAGTTGCGGAATTGGGCAGGGTCGGCCGTAGCGCCGATCATCTCAGGCGCGACCGCCTTGACCGCCGCCATCATGGCGGCCATCTCGCGCAGCTCCCCTGTGGGCGTCCCGGAACCGTCGCGCAGGACGCCGGGCGCCTTGATGGCGGCGTAGTTCGCGACTTCGAGAGTCGCGGAGTTCACGGAAGCGACGTGGCAGCTCGCATGCAACAGGAAGATCGGGCGAGTCTTCGAGACCTGGTCGAGGTCCCGGCGCAAGATGGATTCGATCGGGTCGTTGAGCGACGGATCGACTCCCCACCCAATCAGCGGCTTGGCGGGATCGGTGATCGCCGCCTCGGCTTCCTTCAGGCGCTTGATCAGCGCGGCAACGTTATTGACGCCCTTGCGGACCTTGCCCGACGGATCGTGCCGATCGACGGGGCCGACATACTCCGCCTTGGCCCACAGCAGGCCGTCCAGCACGTGCGCGTGACTTTCGATCAGGCCGGGCACGAGGATGCTGCCGGCGAAACGCTCGTCCGGCGTGCGGGCATGATCGTTCTCCGTCGAGAAAGCGGCCATGCATAGAGGGATCGGGAGCGGGCTCGCTAGCCGCTGAGCGCAGAACCTTCGGATGCCCGGCGCGAACCCGGTCCCAGCGCCTTGGCGAGGGTCTCGCTGGGGCGCTCGCCGAACGTTGCGGCGTATGTCGCCGCAAAGCGGCTGAGGTGCCAGAAGCCCAATCGGAAGGCGATGTCCGTCACGGTGGTATCGGCTGAGGGCTGGTTCAACATCGATCGCGCCCGCCACAGCCGGCGCCAGCGGAGATACTCCCAGGGGGTCTTGCCCGTCCTGAGCTGGACCACGGCTTCGAGCGAGCGCCGCGACGCACCGCTGCGACGGCAGAGCTCGGCCATCTCGATCGGTTGGTCGCCGGCCTCCTCGAGGGCGCGCTCGAAACGCATCATGATCCGGGTATGCCGGCCGACCGTCGCCCGGTCCGGCCGGAAAGTACCCGCTTCGCCCATGGCCGCGATCGCCTCGAGCATGGTGTTGCGCAAGGCTGTGCGGACCGCCGGCGAGGCGAAGGCCTGAGGGCTCGCATCGAGCTGGGCCAGCACTGTCTGATAATGGGCGACGAACCTTTGCCGGGGTACCGACGAAGCGACGCGCCAGCGGCCGGCGTTCGGCGCACTGGACGGCCCAAAGGGCAGCTCGAGCTCGGGGGCCTGGGCGAACAGGGCGGTCTCGAGGCCGAACGTCGTGACATTCGCCTCCTCGGCACTGCGCATCGTGCCGCCTTCGCCCGGCCGCACCGCGACGAGATCGGTGGAACCGACGTCCTCGCCGTTCGCCGAACAGCGCGGGCTCATGACGTGCCAGACATCGAAGTTCGGGACGCGCTCGTCGGTCGTGACGACGCTCGCCTGGTCGAGTTCCAGGCGACTGAGTACCACTCCGTCGACATGAAAATGCCAGTAGCGCCCACCGAACGACGGTCCGGCTTCGGCAACACAATAGAAATTCGCCCCGGGAATGGCGCTCCCCAGCTCTTCGCCGTTGTCCGATGCGGTTCGACGATAGATGTACATCGTTTCCGATGGCTCCCGGTGGAAGTCTGCCACAACTTGTGATGAACGCCGCGGGAAATTCGCCTCGCCGTCGCGCAATATTGCGCTGGATGGATAGCGCGCCGGTGCTGCCCCCGAACCACCGGCCTTCCGAGCCCGTGCTTTTGCGCCAACTGGATAGCGACGGCCTGATCCTACCGGTAGCGAGGTGGCGAGGGAGGTTGCTTGACCTGTCTTCGTCTAACAGCGCTGGGAATCGTGGCCGCCATCGCGGCTGCAGGACATCCTGCGAGGGCCCAATCCGAACCTCCGGCCAAGGCTTCGGCGCCCGGCATCTTCGACTATAGCGACACCTCGCTCAGCTGGTCGTTCAACTTCACCACGCGCGAGCCAAATCTGCTTTATGCGGCGAGCAAGAACGTCTTCACCTTCACCCACATCGACGCCTGGAAGTACGGTACCAATTTCCTGAACATCGACCTTCTGAAGTCTGACAGCCGGGATCCCGAGGCGCCCTGGGCTGGGCCCGGCTTCCCGGTGCCGCCGGGCGGCATCGGCGACGGCGCCTTCGAGGCCTATGGCCTCTATCGCGGTGCGCTCAGCTTCAACCAGATGTTCAACACTGTGGCGTTCACTTTCGGGCCGGTAAGCGACGTCTCGTTCTATTTTGGGGGCGATCTCGAGAGCAAGAACACCGCACTCGGTCCGCGCAAGAAGGATTTCGTCGTCGGCCTGCAGGCGTCCTTCAAGGTGCCCGGCTATCTCAATGTGGCCGCGGCCCTCTACAAGGAGTGGAATCACAACGGAATTGTCGCCCTGCAGGGCAATCCGCCGGGAACTGCCGAGTGGGTCGACTTCAATCCGACCGCCACCTTCGAGGCCGAGTACATGCAGCCGCTCACCTTCACCGGCTTTCCGTTCAAGATCAGCGGCAATACGCACGTGGTCTTGCCCAGGGGCCGGGACGGGTTTGGCCGCGAGACGGTCGCCGAATTCTATACCGACAACCGGCTTACGCTCGATGTTGGCCGGTTCCTGGCCGACAAACCCAACCTCTTCGACGCCTTCGTCGGCTATCGTTTCTGGCTGAACAAATTCGGTGACAATCCCTATCCGCCGAATATCGCCCCGATCCCGGGCACCATGGAAAGTACCTTTTACGTCGGCGTTACCTGGCATGTCTTCTAGCGCATCGAAACCACTTGCCCTCATCACCCTGCTGGCCGCCGCGCTCGTGGCGTGCGCGCAGCACGACGACCATGTGATCAACGCCGGAGGCGAGACCTACGTGCTATTCCGCGGACTGGATCGGGCCTGTGTCTACAATGGACTGATGAAGGAGCTCACCGACCACGACTGGACCGTCACGGGCTCTTCCGACTCCCAGATCGTGGCGCAGCAGCGCGCACCGGCGTGGATCAATACCGCGGTGCTGCTGGCGAGCTTCGATCCACCTCAGGTCAGGATGACGCTGACGATCGTTCCGGCCAGTCCCGACGTGAAAGTCGTCGTCGAATCGGGCGTCATCATCGATCCCCGGGTTGATAACCAGCGTGTCCAGCCGATCCACACGACGTCGCAGATGACGACCGTGTTCAACAACTCCGTGCGGCGCATCGACCAGGCTTGTCGCCGCTGATCCTAGAGATGCAGGACGCGCCTGGCGTTGCCGTTGCAGACCTTGGCGCGGACGGTGTCGCTGAGCGGCGCGCTCTCGATGAACGCGCCGGCCTGCCTGGAGTCCTGGTAGGGATAGTCGACGGAGAACATCACGTTGTCGTCGCCCAGCGCGGCAAGGGCTTCGGCGAGCGGGATCGGGTCGCACACGCCCGATGTCGTAATGACGAAGTTGCGGCGGAAGAAGAAGGAAGGCTTTTCTTCCGGCGCGAGCTCCCGGCCGACCTCGAGTTCGTAGCGGTTGTCGATGCGCCACAGCAGGAAGGGGAGGGTCTCGCCCATGTGGCCGAGGATGACCTTGAGCCGCGGAAAGCGCTTGAAGAGACCGGAAAAGATGAGGCGCAGCGCGTGCGCGCCGGTGTCCGCGGTCCAGGCCCAGACCGGCCCTTCGAGCTCGGGGCGGCCGGCGAACATCGCCGGGGTGTCGCTCAGATTCCCCGGATGCAGATATACGGGAACGTCGAGCTCCTGGACCCGCTCCCAAAAGGGAAGGAATTGGCTGTCGTCCAGATAGTGGCCGTTGGTCTGGCCGTTGATCAATGCTCCCCCGAATTTCAAATCTTTGACGGCGCGCTGCAGTTCGTCGGCGGCCGCAGCGGGATCCTGCATCGCTACCGCCGCAAAGCCGCCATAGCGTTGCGGCCGCTTTTGTATCTCGCTTGCCAGAAAATCGTTGGCCTGCCGGGCCAGACGCACCGCGACGGCCTTGTCCTTCTCGCCCTGGACTCCTGGCGTGGTGAGCGACAGCACGGACATGTCGATGCCGGCCGAGTCCATGGCTGCCAGTCTCAGGTCGCTGAAATCGACCAGGCGGCGCTCGATGTCGGCGAAGATCGCGTCGTTGCGGGTGGGCTTCGCCACCAGCCCGCGCTGCTCGAACTCGGGCAGGCTGAAATGCTCTTCGAGCGCGATCTTGGGCGCGGGCGTCGCGGCCCTCGTCGATGCCGCAACCAGCCCGGCCAAGCCGACGCTGGTGCCGATCTTCATCAAGTGCCGCCGGCCGACGCCGCGCACATTCTGCGATGCGTTCATGTACTCACCTTCCAGCCTACTAGATGTGGCCAGGTATCAGCGGGCTAGCCGAATTGCGCAGAAAATCGGAAAGCCGTTCCCGAACGGGACGGCTTTTTTGCGTTCGGGATACTCGATAACGTTGCGGCTCATGCGGCCTCACGCTTGCTAGGATGCGCCGCATTACGAGGAGATGCCCAAGCCATGGTCAAGACGGTGCTATACGCGGAGAAGCTCTACGAGAACGATCAGGTCGAGCGCGAGGTGTTCGGGCCCGACGTGCGGGTGGTATGGCGCAACGTCGCCAACCTGTCGCAGCTCGAGCAGGGCGACTGCGCCGAGATCGATGGCTTGATGGTCATGCGGCACGCGGTGACCGCCGAGCACTTCGCCAGGTTTCCCAACCTTAGCTGCGTCGTGCGCATGGGCGTGGGCTACGACAAGATCGATCGCAAGGCAGCGGCCGCGCGCAAGGTGATGGTGTGCAACGTCCCGGACTACGGCACCACCGAGGTGGCCGACCATGCGCTCGCCCTCGCCTTGGCGCTCCGCCGCGGCATTGCGCTCCACCTCGAGGCGCAGCGGCGACCGCAGCCCGCGCCCTGGAGCTACGTGCGCGACACGCTGCTGCGGCGCAACGGGGTGCAGACCTTCGGCATCGTCGGTTTGGGCCGCATCGGCACGGCGGCGGCGCTCAGGGCAAAGGCTTTCCAGTTCCGCGTCGTCGCCTACGATCCCTACATGCCGAACGGCACCGAGCTCGGTGTCGGCGTCGAGCGCGTGCGCTCGCTCGAGGCGCTGATGGAGCAGACCGACACGCTGTCGATCCATGCGCCGCTGACGCCGGAGACACGCGGCATGATCTCGCGACCGATGCTGGAGCGCATGCCGAAGGCAGGCGTGGTGGTGAACACTGCGCGCGGGCCCATCGTCGATGTCGACGCGCTGGCCGATCTCCTGAAGCGCGGCCATCTCGCCGGCGTCGGGCTCGACGTCCTTCCGGTAGAGCCGCCGGTCGAGCCCATCCCCGAACTCCTGCGCGCCTACCGCGCGCGCGAGCCGTGGTGCGAGGGACGCCTCATCATCACGCCGCACTCCGCTTTCTTCACGCCCGAGGCGTGGGACGACACCCGGCGCAAGGCGGCGGAAACCATGTGCGCGGCGCTGGTCGGGCCGCGGCCGCAGAACGTCATCACACCGGAGATGTTCTGACGCCAATGAGACGGGCCTCGGAGCGGACGTCGTCCGCCCGCGGCTCGAGCGGACGAACCTCTAGGATGCGGGCCACGAATTCCTGCCCCAGCACCTGCACGCGGATGATCTCCGGCGCCTTGCTCGGCCGACGCTCCGGCCCGCCGTCGGGCGGGCGACGTTCGTGACCCCTCTTCGCGTACATGTCGACGATGTTGTCCTTTTGCGTGCCCAGAAACAGGTGATCGGGGTTGATGCAAGGCCGCACGTCGCAGCGATGCAGCACGTAGAGACCAGGCGAAATGGGGCCGTGCCTGGCCATCCAGGCCGCGCGGTGGGTGAGCCACAGCCGGCCCTGGCAGCGCACCTGGCCATATCTGCTGGGGTTGCGGCTCGCCATCCAGAGGATGCAGCCGGTTACGGGATCAATCACGCTGTCGCGGGCAAGACGCTGCTGCAGCAGCACATTCGGTTGACGCTGGAAATCGGACATCGATACTCACGCTGATGTTCCCATCTATATAACCGCGCTGCCCTGCACTCTCCAAATTTGGTCATTAGAAGTTCAGCCGCTCTCGCAAGAGAACCGCTTTTTTGCTTTCGAAGCCTGTGTCAGCATTATCGCCCACAGCCCACGAGATTCTGGGAGAGTCGTCATGTGCCGCAATATCCGGGACCTTCATAACTTCAAAGCTGATCGCTTCGCTGGTCACGACGGCGCCGCCGCGCGACCGCGCGGTCGAGGCGGAAAGGGCACGCGCCCGGTCAGCGTTGCGCTTCGGCCGCTCGGCGGGCGGCGCCGCGTAGCGACCACTACCGCCGGGCGCGCCGCAGGCGTAGAGTTGCAGTCACGGGCGTAAGCCGAGTGTGTCTCCTGGTAACCGCATTTTCGGGAGTTCACGATGTTCATTCGTAACGCTTGGTACATCGCGGCCTGGGCGGACGAGCTCGGGCAGAAGCCGCTGGCCCGCCGCATTTGCAACGAGCCCGTCGTTCTCTTCCGGGATCGCGATGGCCGACCCGCGTCGCTTGTCGACCGCTGCTGCCATCGCTCGGCGCCCTTGTCGCTCGGCGAAGTCGTGCCGGCCGGCATCCAATGCGGCTATCACGGCCTCACCTTCGACGGCAGTGGCAGGTGTGTTGCGGTGCCGGGCCAGAGCCACATTTCCGACAGCGTGCGTGTGCGCAGTTACCCACTCGTTGAAAAGAACCAGTTCCTATGGATCTGGATGGGCGATGCGGCCGCCGCCGACACGACCCGGATCGTCGATTTCCCCTACCATGACGACAAGGCCCATTGGCCCAACAAGCACGACTGCTATCCCATCAAGGCCAACTACATGCTGATGGTCGACAATCTCATGGACCTGACGCATCTCGGCTATCTGCACGCCCGGACGGTGGGCGGCAATCCATCGACCCATGTCAATGCCGAGATGAAGACGACCCACACCCCGACCGGCATCAAGTTCACCCGCTGGATGCGCAACTCCATGCCGCCTCCGAGTTACGTAAAGGCGGCGGGGTTCCAGGGGCGAGTGGATCGCTGGCAGGAGTTCGAATGGGTCGCCCCCAGCTCCATCCTGCAGTGGACCGGCGCCGCTGATGTCGACTCCGGCGCCTATGAGGGCAAGCGCGAGGGCGGCTTCCAGTTCCGCCTGTTCCACGGTCTGACGCCGGAGACAGAAACCACCTGCTTCTATTTCTGGTCCTGCGCCAATGGCTACCGCCAGAACGAGCCTGAGGCGACGGAGCAACTCTATCGAGAGATCGCGCCCACCTTCGTCGAGGACAAGGAGATGGTGGAAGCCCAGCAAGCTCGGCTCAGCGAGTTTGGCGAGCAAGGCCTGGGAATAGGCTCCAACCGCCGTCGAGCAGGGAAGCTTACTTCTTGACCGGGCCGGGGCGGTCGAGCCCGACGCCGGTCAGGTGTCCGAACGAGGCGTGAAGCCGCTCGATGACTGCTGGCGGCAACGGAGGGCGAAGTATCGAGTCAACGTTGTCCTTCACGTGCGCCTTGTTGCCGGTGCCGAAGAGGACGACATCGACACCCTGCTCGTGTCGGGCGTAGCGGTACGCAGCGTCCGTGATGCTTTGGGCAGCGCCTTTCGAGACGAGGAAATCGAGCGGATCGCCCGCGGCAAGGATCGACGCGTCGAGATGACCTTGTGCCACCAGCTCGGCAAAGGTGTCGCGGCGATAGGCGGCGTTGCTGAATATGTTGCGGACGACGAACATCAGGAGGGTGCCGATCCCTAGACGCTGGGTTTGCGGAAAGATCCGGCGACGCGCTCCTTGGTTCATCAGGCTGTAGGCCAGCATGGTGACTTCCCAGGGGGCTTCCTGGATCGCCCGGGCGAGCATCTTCTGTTCCGGATCGTTGGGACTTGTCTCCGTGATGCCGATATGGCGCACTTTCCCCTGCTCTTTGAGCTTCACGAGAGCCGGCGCCAGCACGTCGCGATGATGTTCATAGGCCGCTGGAGCGACGGCGTGGAAA
>WNFI01036614.1_pt1 | contig 10173 bp, 11 predicted proteins | sample 5400471 | NCBI WGS metagenome assembly WNFI01 (sample SAMN13153348, study PRJNA577476) | soil metagenome | isolation source: 100 cm saprolite on Douglas fir-dominated hillslope | place: USA:California | collected 2013-09-17 | reverse complement strand
GAACCACTGTGGTGAGTCCTCCCGCTCGCGTGGCAACCACCGGTGTACTGCAGGCCAAGGATTCGACGGCGGCAAGCCCAAAACTCTCGTGATATGAGGGAATGACAGTGACATCGGCGGCGCTATAAATCATTGGCAGTTCTTGCTGCGGCCGCGCGCCAGTAAAAAGCACTCGTTTGCTGATCTTCAACTGAGCTGCTAACTCTCGAAGCTGCTGTATTTCTTTATCACCTGTGGTTTTCCCCCCCACAATCACTACCTGGGCATCTTGCTCCATCATTGCTGCTGCACGTAGCAATAGATCGGGCCCCTTAAATGGATCGAGCCGCCCTACAAACAGGAGTACAGGTTGATGGCGCTTCAGGCCGAGCTTTTCACGCGCCTGCTGCCGATCTTGCGACATAAATCGCTTGAGATCAACGCCGCAGGGGATGACTTGCACATGTCCTGGCGTGGCTCCGCAATGGCGTATGATCTGCATCCGTTCTTCATAGGTGGAGGCGATGATGCGATCAGCCTGTTGAATCAGCCGGCGCTCCATCTCCAGGCGTATAGAAGGTTCGATTTCGTTCGGGTTAGCCAGTTGCTTCAACCGTCCCAGTGTGTGAAACATGGTAATATGTGGGATATCCCAGCGTCGCGCAAGCTGCATTGCAGCAACACCCGAAAGCCAGTAATGGCTATGTAATATATCGTATGGCGTGTCTTCGCTGCTCCGAAATTCGTCAATACCTTGTGCAAAAGCAGGCAAGTACTGGTAGAGATCATGCTTATGAACGGGGGTAGATGGTCCGGCTTGAATATGGATTACCCGCACGTGAGGGGTAAGCTGAACGATGTTTGGCGAAAATTCGTTTGTCCGGCGGGTGAAGATATCGATTGTATTTTGGGATTGACCCAGTTCGCGTGCCAGTTCTTGGATGTATACATTCATGCCGCCAGCATCCCGTGTTCGTCCAGGAGTATCCAATGGGGACGTGTGGACGCTGAGCATAGCAACAGAATAACTCATTATGAGTACGCTCCTCTTCTTCGGTTGTAATTAATGTTCATTGTAGATTCGCGGCCAGCGTCCTTCGCTCTCAAGTATGATATGTTCGAGCATGAGCTGTCTCCTCTCTTTTTTACTCTTCACTATATTTAAACAACTTTGGTGATGTATAAATTCTGAACTCATTCAGGGTGAGGACTTTTTGCTGCGTTTCCGTATGGCCTCGATTGCTCTGTACATCCGCTGCATGTCAGTGCCCTGCTCCCGTGATAGATTTTCCAGGCAATCGCTACGCCGCTGGAGAGACATTGCAAATTCAGCAGGGGTAATACCGGCCCAGTTTGCCAGTTCGTCAAGGATGGATTGATCTGCATGTTCAAAGGTGTCATCAAATTCGTTCCACAGGGAGAGTGGAAGCGGGATGACAGCATCAGGGCGCTTGGGGTCGGCCTGTGGTTGCAGAAAGTGCGTAGTCAGCCAGCGACGGCGCAACGGGTATGCTCGCCCTATCAGCCCGATATTCACGACCAGCCCCAGGCGACGTACATCTTCAGCGCTTACCCGCAGGTCGTGCTGGTACATTTCTATTACATCGTCGATGGTATCAGCATGTACGCTTGTTGCTATATGATATCCCTGGGCAGGTAAGGTCAAATAGCGCCGCGCCACACGCCCCCACATATAGATGGGGAGGTGGTCGCTTACCTCATTGCACAATGCATAGGTGCGAGCAGGATCAATATCCGGCAGTTGGGTAAACGAAAAATCCTCGTACATGCCGGACATATAGGCCAGTGCTGTCCCCTCCGGCACAAACTGGAGCAGGGCATTGAGCGTGGTCGTTTTACCGATCCCCGGCTGCGGATCGGTTGGGCCGGCTACGGTAAGTGAAGCACCATGCTCCAGCAACAGCCAGACTAAAGCAGCCGTCTTTGCATCAACGCTACCTAGCGCGATAATCTGCGCCGTCGAGAGTGGACGTCTCGAGTCGTAGTGCCACCAATAGCGTTCGTATGGATCACGCGGATCAAACATGCTTTAATTCCCTTTGACGTAATGACGGGACTACCTATTCCTTCTATACCTCTACCCCTTTTGTTCACCCTCCACCTGGGCTTCGACTTCCGGTTTTTCGGATTCGGGTGCAGGTGGCTTGAGCCAGCCGGGTTGAGGATTCCAGCCGATAGCGAGAACTCGTGGTTGGTGCTCGGGATCCAATTCGATCAGGCTGACAGATGCATTATCGATCGTCAATAATCCGGCTCGTTTTGCTTCCAGGCCAGTATAGTAGGCTATCAGCAATTTAACGACATCTGCATGGGCCACAAATACCAGATAGGCGCAGGTTGAATCTTGCTTGCGCCAGCGTTCGACTGCTGCCACGACCCTCTCCTGTAACTGGGGAAATGTTTCGACACCTTCAGGTCCAGCCGTGGGATCTCGCACGAAGGCTTTCCACTCAGGATCATTCTTGGAGAGTTCATCATAGTTTTGCCCTGACCAATGGCCTAGCTCGAGGTCCATTAGTTCAGGTTCATATTGAATCTCAAGTTTACGTGGTTGCGCGATGATCTCGGCAGTATCGCGTGCCCGTTCGAGCGGACTGCTGATAATAGCGCTGATTGGGAGAACTGTCAATGCATCCGCCAGGCGGGCGGCCTGCTGTCGTCCAATTTCATTGAGTGCCACTCCTGGCAGTTGTCCAGGGAGACGATGTTCAACATTCCAAGTCGTTTGCCCATGCCGAATAAAAAGCAGGGTTTGTTTCATACCTATATGAGTACTTTCCACCATGTAAGATTGCCTGAACCAGAGCTGCAATCGCCAGCGATAGAAACGCCAGCCCACGTTCAGGCAAATCCACAGTACAAAAATCCAGCCAATTACAAAGCTGGACAGTCTTTTCAAGTAACCTCTCATGACTTCAATCAGGTCTCATGAGTATACGGTCTCGTTAAGATAGGATAACCGCAAGGATATCCAGCCAACGAATGTGTTTTTATTGTATCAGGGGATATGTTAATGGTGCAAGCTAGAATGCTGTCTGCTTTGCTTGCGCCTCACGCATGAGGTCGCGCAGCGCAAAAACTATGTAGCCCACAATCCCAAAAAGCGAGACGACCATCATGATCGCGCCAATAGTGACGTTATTGATCGTCGAGGTTGTCCAGTGTGTCCCAGATGGCTGAGTCGTCATGACAAATGGTGAGATGGCCAACCAGATGCCTGTGAGAAACAACAGGAACAACACATAGCTTCCTGGCGGAATAAGCCGCCTCATAACATCTCCTAAACGCATTACGCTTCCCTCCTTTTTATTGTCGGCAACTGGGGGATGGTTTGTTGATTGTTGTCTTCCTGGCGGCGTGAATTCAGATCAGCAGCAAGGGCCGCTGCCAGCGTTGCCAGTGTGCGGTCGAGATCACTTTGATATGGCGCTGAAGCCTGGGGCTGGGATTGTGCAGGTGCCTCCTGTGGTTGTTGCACCCGTGGCCGGGAAACGAGCACTCCAGCAGCGCGTAAGGAGCCGAGGAGTGAGTAGAAAAAGAGGACAAAGCTGGCCAAGGCAACTACGGCGACGGGAATGCCTATCGCGAAGTCATTCACTGCCTGGTATGTCCAGTCAGCACCATAGGGTTGGTACCCGAGCGCAAAGGGAGCCAGGATCAACCACCCTCCAGCGAGGAAAATGATCAGGCTAGCTGTCATCCCGCAAATGTATTTGCCCAGAGACAGTCGCGTCGTACTCATGCTTGAAATCTCCAAATTTCTAGGAACTTATACTTGTATATGCATTACCCGAGAAATGCGCCTGTGGGTAGCATCTCGCTTGACTCAAGAGGCGTTTCCGCCTGGGTTCCTGATGCTCCATTGGCATGTGCTTCTCCATTGCTGATGGAAGAGGCCAGGAGTGTAATGGCCAGTGGTTCAATGATATCTTGAGCCACTGCCTTGCCACGCTGCTCGACACTCCATGAATGAGGGTAGCGCCCGTTGACGGCAGAGGAGAGCGTCGCCAGAATCTGGGGATCGGCCTCAGGCTTCTGCGCCTCGCGAGCGACCAGTGCCAGCGTCAAGCCGAGCAGGGCCCGGCTGCGATTTGTACCTGATGTGGTCGCCTGTGCTGCTTCAACAGCGTTGCTTTTACGCAGTGGAATCTCGCGCAGGAAGAGAACTGCCAAAAAACCTAGCAGCATGGTGATGAAACCCAGGAAGAAGACGTTGGTGATGGCTGTTGACAGGCTTACCCTCATAACCTCTATGAGCTGGTGGAAGAGCACCAGTCCCTGGGGACCGAAAGCCGCAAAGCTATGCTGAACCTGCGCAACAACATTTGGAGCCAGGAGCAGCTGGGGGTTCTGAAGCTGGGCCAGGCGACTTGCCGGCACTAACCGTGTCAGCGTCTGTGGCATGTTGCTCTGTAGCGCGCTTTGAAACGCGTTGGTCATGATGGTGCCCATCACGGCCACACCAATAGTCGACCCGATGGAGCGGAAGAATGTGAGGCTGGCCGTTACCTCACCAAGCAGCCTGTATGGGAAGGCGTTCTGGACCACGATCGTGAAGAGGCTCATCATCACGCCAATGCCCAGGCCGGTAATAATCATGTTGCGAATGACCTCGCCTTCGCCTGAGGTGGCAGTCATGCGCGAGAGCAGGAACATGCCGATTGCGGCGACAACGAAGCCAACGATCGCCAATAGCTTGTAGCGACCAGTGCGCGAGAGGAGTTGTCCTCCAACAAGACTGCTGAACATAAAGCCAAGCATCATCGGAGTCAGCACAACTCCAGAGTTTGTGGCGCTATCACCAATCACGCCCTGGACGAAGAGGGGCAGGTACAGGATGGCTCCGAACATGCCGGCACTAAGCAGGAACATCGCGATGACCGAAACCAGAAAGATGCTGTTTTTGAAGAGCCGGGGAGTGATGATCGGCTCGGTTGCACGAGTCTCCAGCCAGAAGAAGGTGACCAGCATCACCGCGGAAAGGATGAACAGGCCGATGATCTGCCAGGAGTTCCAGGCGTATTGCGTGCCGGCCCATGAGAAAGCCAGCAGCAACGGAACCGTTCCTGCGACCAAAGTGAATACGCCAAGGTAGTCAATCGTATGCTGCAAGCGGCGGAGAGTCTTCGGCAATACGAGCCCGGCCGTCAGGATGGCGATGGCACCCACGGGCATATTCACATAGAAGACCCAGCGCCAGCCCCAGTTATCGGTAATCCAGCCGCCCAGGGTCGGCCCAACAATCGAGGAAAGACCGAAGACCGCCACGATCAGGCCTTGCCACTTACCGCGCTCGGCTGGCGGAAAGGCATCGCCGATGATAGCCATGGCAATGGGCATCAGTGCTCCGGCTCCCAATCCCTGAATGCCCCGGTAGATGATCAACTGGGTCATGTCCTGGCTGGTGCCCGCCAGAGCCGAGCCGGCCAGGAAGATGACCATGCCACCGATAAAGATTATCCGCCGGCCATAAATGTCGGACAGCTTGCCATAGATTGGAATCGAGACAGTAGAGGCGAGCAAGTAGGCTGTGACGACCCAGGCGTAGTGCTCGAGGCCGCCCAGGTTGGCGACGATGCGGGGCAAGGCAGTGCCGACGATCGTCTGGTCGAGCGAAGCGAGCAGCATACCAAGGAGCACGCCGATAATTATCAGAACGAGTCTTTGCCGACTGACAGTCGCGCCCAGAGCTTGCGGCTCGGGGACGGAGATTGTCGCCGCAGACCCGGTTTGAGTTTGTGCCATCAGATTTCGTATCTCTTCTAGGTCGATTTTTTGATTTTTGACATTTAAAGGGTGGTTGTTTTATCAAGCGATCTGCAAGGCTATTGTGGGGAGGTTGCGCATTCACAGATCCTGTATATTAAAGTATGGCAATGTTTCTACCTGCTGATGAGAACTAATCAATACTCCTATTCTATGACCCGGTTGATTGCCCGGATACCTTGCAATAATGCGGCCAGGTCGTCATTGTCCATCTTCTGAATCCAGGTCTGCATTTGCTGTGTGTGATTGAGAAGTCTCGCGTACAGATCTTCGCCTTTAGGAGTCAACTGTGCCAGTGTACGGCGGCGGTCCTCAGGGTCCTCCGCGCGCTCTGCCAGGCCAGCTTGCACAAGCCGATCAACAAGATGCCCCCCTGTCGATAAGCCGATACCCATCCTCTGAGCAATCTGCCCGATGACCAGCGGCCCATCCTCAGCAAGGACTAATAGTGTTCTGAGCTGAGCTATGGTGAGATCGGTTTCCATCCAAACCGGCCCGTGGGTCGCTTTCATTGCACGCCCCAGAGTTCGATACTGCGCTAATATCTCACTCTCAAGTTCTTCGCGCGTCTGGTGCACGTTGGTTCTCCGTAATTTAATGTGCCAAGCACTCTTCCTTCAAACATGAGGGGATTTTAGCATATTACTACGATAATGTCAATATATTTGATGGCGTGTTTTAATCACAAGGTATCGGAGTGAAAAGGGGTCCTAGGAATTTATGATTAAAGTTTCCTGATCCTGGTTATGTTTGTCGTATGATGATTGTATCATTAAGGCAAGGTTCAATGGTGAAGCATAATCCTTGACAGTTTGACTCGTCACACCATGTCACCCTGAGCGAAGCGAAGGGTCCGTCGCGATCGGCAGCGAGATGCTTCGCTGCGCTCAGCATGACAGGGCTGGACCTTTCTCTTGAGCAGGAACGGTCAAGTTCATTGGAACCTTGCCTAAAGAAATCAAGACGAAGTATCCTTCACATGCCTTCGGGCATGGGTCTTTTGCCGTGGTCTAGTAAAAATAGGGAGACAATATGCGCTTTTATGCTTTGGTTGAAGACTGGCCTGGAGAAAGCAAGGCCTATTTCCGAGAGTTGCCGGGATGTTTATCCTCCGCGCCAACCTACGAGGAAGCAGTGAAGACTGCTCCTGTCGCAATCTTGACCTTCTTGAAATGGTTGAAGAAAAATGAGCTTACACTCATCGAAAAGGATGATGGCGAAATTGGGGTGGTAGTAAAAGAGCGGCTCGCAGCAGTAAATGGCCTGGTGGGACCCAGATTCGAAGCAGACCTGGCACCACCCAGTGATCTAGAGATTGACGATGCTCTGAATGTCGCTGCTGCAACGCGTGCTGCCCTACTGGAATTGTATGAAAGTGTGCCTCCAGAACAGCGGAACCGCTCGATTTCTCCTGATGGCTGGTCGCTCTCACAGCGTCTTCATCATATCTTAGAAACCGAAGTGTGGTATATCTCTCGTTTGGAGGAGCACCCTACAGCGACTTTTAGGAATGCTTTACCGCCCGATTTGTCCATGGCATTGTTTGAAAATGCCATGGACCATGAACTTTTCTTGCGCGGGTTATCGCCTACCGAACGCGAGCGCGTGTTCACTCATGATGGTGAAGAATGGACTGCTGCCAAGGTGCTACGCCGTATGACCGGGCATCTGAAGGAGCATTATCCGTGGATGGTGGTGATAGTAAAGGAATTGAATACAAGATAAGGACTTTTAGCAAGTATAGCTCAAATCAAGCTCAGACTTATTTTCGGTCATTTTCTGTCTAGACAAATGGGACCACCATAGATTGTAAAAATGCTGCGACAATATGTTCTGTTTCTTCAGGATTTTGCGTTTCCATCAGTTGAATTCGTAATTCCTGTGCTCCCGGAAAGCCATTTGCGTACACTTTAAAAAATTTACGCAGTATCGGAAAATGCTTTGTATTTCCCCAGGTGTCCTGCCAAAGCCGCATATGCTCAAGCAAAAGGCGCAGTTTCTCTTCCGGTGTTTTATCACTTAACGTGATATTTCCTGAAAAGAGGAATGGGTTATCAAAAATGCCTCTTCCTATCATGGCTCCGTCTGCTCCGGTTTCTGCCACTTTTTGTTTCGCATCGCTAAGTGATTTCACATCCCCGTTCCCTATAATCAACGTCGTACTGCTCATCGCATTTCTCATGTCAACCACAGTTTTCAGCTTGTCCCAATGTGCCGGGACTTTGGACATTTCGGAAACGGTACGCGCATGAACGGTCAGCACAGCCGGTTTTTGTTCAAGGACAAAGGTGATCCAACTAAAGTCAATTGCCCGAAAACCAAGTCGTGTTTTGACGCTGACAGGTATGAGCCCTGCGGCACCTTCTTTTGTTGCGTCGATAATCTCTTTGGCAAGCGGCCTGTTATTAATGAGTCCAGAACAGGCTCCTTTTTGCATGACGCCAGATGCGGGGCAGCCCATATTCAGGTCAATGCCATCAAACCCCATGTCGATCAGTTTTTTTGCCGCTTTGAAGAAGTTTTCAGGACGGGTACCCCATATTTGGGCGACCAAAGGCCGTTCTGCTTGCGTATATCGAAGCCGTTGGGTAACAAGCCGTTCTCCTTTTGAGAACATCCCTTCAACGTTGGTAAATTCAGTAAAAAAAACAGCAGGTTTCCCATATCGGGCAATCACTTGCCTGAGTACGGTATCTGTCACATCTTCCATCGGTGCCAGGATAAAAATTGGTTTGTTTAATTCGTTCCAGAAATTGTTCATATCAATTCTAGTGTCCTGAATCGCGATAGTCCCGCTCTCCAGTCTCCGGGTTGTAGTACACCTCTACTGGCCGCCCTGTAGCCGGATCTATGAAGCGCTCGCCTGTTGGCTGCCATTTCCCCTGCATTCGATTAGGATGGGGACGGTAGCCCTTGCGCTCGAAGAGGATGCCTCCAGCAATCAGGAGACCATTGACGGCAAGGTAAATGACCAGAGCAGTTGTTACGTGCGTTGCAAACAGAATGGCTGCCACGATGAGACAGAGCACGCCATATGCTATGAGTACCCGTCGTAGCACCTCTGTCTACCCCTCCGGCTCGATAACCACAGCAGTGCCGTATGCCACGACTTCGCTCATCACATTTCCGATTTCTGACGAGTCAAACTGCATGCGTACGACAGCATTGGCTCCCATCGCCGTGGCGTTTTGCACCATGCGGTCGATGGCATGTCGCCGCGCGTCCTCGAGCATCTGCGTGTACTCGGTGATCTCGCCGCCTGCCAGTGAACGCACTCCTGCCATTATGTTGCCGCCCAGGCCCCGGCTGCGCACGACCACGCCGAAGACCTGTCCCTTTGTTTCGACAATGCGATAGTGTGCGATCTGGTCAGTGGTAACAACTATCATAAAAACCTCCTCTATGGCATTATTCTCCCATAATTATGACACAATGATCTATTGAAATATATGGGTTGTCAGGGGAAAATGGAAGTTTTTTATTCGACTCCCTTTCTTATGTTCTTTACGATGGTTTTCTTCTCTCAGGGGAGAGTCGCATCGAAACCTGAAAACTTCCGGCTTCGGAAAAGGATAAGGGGAAGAGCACTCCATTGCAGGATGGAGTGCCACTCTAGAAACAGCCTGGATTGGGGCTTGTCCCCTTTTGCCTCTGAGATGCGAAACTGGCGTGAGAAACTACCGGGAGTACGTTGGGAAAACGGCCATTTCCCCTTCGTCTGGAGGCTTCTTCTTTGCGAGAAACTTGTTCGCCGTTTGGCGAGAATACGCATCTCACAGAGCATGAGGGGGCCTATGATGGCATCGACTCGCCACAGAAGATGGCGGCGTTGCGGCGTGCAAACTCGGCAAACGTCGTGGGGTGAACTCCGAACGCTTCGTGCGTGTCGAGGTAGACCCTCGATTCGGGGCATTTGCTGCGCTCGCTGACCACTTCGCTGACCGCGTCAACACGCTCGGAGGGGATTCCTGCCGCCAACCACGCCTGCCTTTTTTCCTCCAGCGGGATGTTGACGTAGCGGAAGGGCTTGCCGGTCGCCTGAGAGATCCGCTCGGCCACCTCCGTCATCGTCAGCGCTTCAGGCCCCGTCATGTCGTAGCTCTTACCCTCATGCCCTTCACTGTGGAGCAACGCGAAGGCGACTTTCGCGATGTCCTCAATATCGACGGGTGAGAGCCTGGCGTTCTCCATGGGGAGGAAGAGCGCCTTCTCGGCCACGTCCACCCCTGTCGGCGCCTGGGGGAGGTAAAACTGCATGAATTGGCTGGGACGCAAGTGCGTCCACGCAAGCCCAGAGTTTTCGAGGTAGTCCTCGATGTGTTCGTGCTCCCACGTGGAGCGGAAGTTCTCCGGGTTGAAGCCGACACCCGATTCCTTCCCGGAGAACTTGACGATGTGGCGGACACC
>WNFI01244126.1_pt1 | contig 10174 bp, 13 predicted proteins | sample 5400471 | NCBI WGS metagenome assembly WNFI01 (sample SAMN13153348, study PRJNA577476) | soil metagenome | isolation source: 100 cm saprolite on Douglas fir-dominated hillslope | place: USA:California | collected 2013-09-17 | reverse complement strand
CCCGGTGCGGTCCGCTGCCGACCGCCCGCTGGCCGTGACCGGGGCGATCGCCGCGTGCGCCGCCGCCGGGATCGGTCTCGTCGTGCTGACCATGCTGGTGCTGGCCGGCTGGATCGCGGCGCCGCACGCCGGGCTCGGCCTGACCGGCGTGCTGCGTACCGCCGCACTGCTGTGGCTCATCGGCCACCATGTAGGTTTCACCCTGCCCGGCGTCGGCCGCATCGGCATGCTCCCGCTCGGACTGGTCCTGCTGCCCGGCGCGCTGCTCTGGCGGGCAGGCCGCTGGGTGGTTCGGGCGGGGGGCGTCGGCCGGCTCCACGACGTGGGCTATGCCGCGCTGGCCCTGGCCGTTCCGTACGCGATGGTGGCTGCGGCGCTCGCGCTGGCCAGCAGCTCGGCGCGGGCGGCGCCGTCGCTGCCGGAGGCAGTGGTGTGCTCGTTCCTGCTGGCGCTGACGGCAGGCGGCCTCGGCGGCGCCCGCGGGATCGCCCCGTGGGGGAAGCTGGCCGGCCTGCTCCCGGACCGGCTCCGCTCGCTGACGGTCGGCACAGCCGGAGCGCTGGCCGTGCTCACGGCGGCGGGCGGCCTGCTCGCGGGGGTATCCCTCGCCGTGCGCCTGGGGGAGTTCAGGGAGGTCAGCGGGATCCTGGCTCCCGGAGCGGTAGGAGCCGTCCTGCTGCTGCTCGCCCAGCTCGCCTACGTGCCCAACGCCATCGCCTGGGCCATCTCGTTCACGCTCGGCCCGGGGTTCGCGTTCGGGAGCGGCACGGTGATCGCGCCGGCCGGCTCGGCACTGGGCCAGCTCCCGGCCTTCCCCATGCTCGCGGCCCTGCCGCAGGGGGTGCACTCGGCGGTTCCGCCCGCGCTGTCGGTGGCCGTGCTGGCCGTGCCCTACCTGGCCGGAGCTTTCGGCGGGCTGCTGATGATGCGCGCCGCGCCGATTCTCGCGCTGGAGACCGCGCCGCTCTGGGGGTTCGCCTGCGGGACGCTAACCGGATGCCTGCTCGGGGTGATCGCCGCGTTCGCGGGCGGCCCGCTGGGGAATGGCCGCCTGGCGGCGGTCGGCCCGTCGGGATGGCAGGTCGGCGTGGTGGCGGCGCTTGAGGTGGGCGTGGCGGCCGCGGTGACCGCCGGAGCCGCGAACTGGTGGCGGTTGCGTGCCGCCGCCCGGCCGGCCGCGGAGGAACCCCCAGCCGAGGATGAGGTGCTCCCGGCCTCCGCCGCCGTGCACCTTCCTGCCCACGGCCCGGATCATGAAGCTAAGGGCGACGGGCACACGATCTACGTTGACCCCTGGGCGGGAACGGCCGATCCGGATCCCCCCGATACGCGGGCCCCGGTGTCTCACGGACCCTCATCGCTCCCTTAACGCACCTTCATCGCCCTGTGACTCCCGGCGGCTGAATCGCTAGCGTTCGGCGCCCAGCTTGATTTCCCCGTTCAGCGAGTGACTGAACTGGTTCTGGCAAGCCTGCCGCGCGGTCAGCGTATTCGCGGCGCCGAGGCACCGCGAGTAGGTGGTCAGCGGCCCCCAGAACAAGGCCAGGGCGATCAGCAGGAACGCGCTGAGAAAGGCGCCAGTGGCACCGAACACCACGGCGAGCACGGCGCCTCGCGGACGCATGCTGGCCGAGCGCCGCGCCCGCCGCATCGCCGTCACCGCGAGCCAGCATGCCGCACCCCCCACGACCAGGGCGAAGATCACCAGGTAGACGCCGCGGTGAAGGTTGAAGCTGCTGAAGATGCCGAGGAACGCGAGCACGCTCAGCACGGCGAGGAAGAGGGCGGCGTGTGCGCGCTGGCGTACGGCGGGCTCAGGCGGCCGGGTCGGCCGGGGCGGCCGGGCGGGAGCCGGCCCGCCTGGTCTCCCGGGCCGGGACCCGTTCCCCCAGCGGGGTGCCGGTTTAGGCGGCTCAACTGGCGCGCCGGGCCCGTTCCATGGCGGAGCGCCCGGCCCGTCTCCCGGCGGCGCGCCGGGCGCAGACCCTGTTGGCGCGGCGGGCCCAGATCCTGTTGGCGCGGCGGGCCCCGCCCCCGGCTCGTTCTCCGACGGCGGGACCGGCCCACCCCACGGGCCAGGCGCCGGTGGCGGGAAGGCCCCGGGCGCCGGGGCCAGACCCCGACCGTCGGGCTGCTCAGGGAAGTGCAGCCGGGGGAGCTGGGGCGGCTTCTCCGACGGCTGCTCGGGGAAGCTCTGCGGCGGCCGCGGACTCTGGTCTGCAGGCAGGGCCCGGTCCTCTCTGGCGATCATGTCGGCTTGCTTAACACAGCCCCCCTATTTCATCACCTCCGGCAACCGTCCATCGTGGTCGCCGTGCCGAGCGGGCTGGCGCACGGGCGCTTGGCACGGCTTCGTCGTAGACCGCCCGCCGTCCGCGCCGCGCTCGAGGCCGTCACCTGAGGCACGGTCAAACCGCATCAACGGCACATCGGTGCTGTTAGAGCCGCATCAACGGCACATTGATGCGGTTGGGCGGGTGAGGCTCGGCGCGGGACAATAGTCCATGCGCAAACGGCCGAATGCGAAGCAGCGGGATGCGAAGCGGCTGGTGGTGCTGGTCTCTGGCGCGGGAACTAACCTGCAGGCGCTGCTGGACGCGTGCGCCAGCGACGCGTACGGGGCGCGCGTGGTCGCGGTCGGGGCGGACCGGGACGGCGTCGCGGCGCTGGCCCGGGCCGGGGCGGCGGGGGTCACGACGTTCACGCTGCGGGTGCAGGACTATCCCGCACGCGATGACTGGGACCGGGCGCTCGCCGCGGCCTGCGCCGGCTTCGAGCCCGACCTGGTCGTCATGGCGGGCTTCATGAAGCTCGTCGGGGCGGACTTCCTGGCCAGGTTCGGCGGGCGGGTCATCAACACCCATCCGGCCTTGCTACCGTCGTTTCCCGGGATGCACGGCGTCAGGGACGCGCTGGACTACGGCGCGAAGGTTTCGGGGTGCACCGTCTTCTTCATCGATGCCGGGACCGACAGCGGCCCGATCATCGCGCAGGCCGCCGTGCCCGTTCAGGAGGACGACGACGAGGCCGCGCTGCATGAGCGGATCAAGGTCGCCGAGCGCTTGCTGCTGGTGGACACGGTGGGTCGCCTGGTCCGTGATGGATGGTCCGTCCAGGGCCGGAAGGTGAGGATCGGATCATGACCAAGGTAGCCATCTCTAGGGCGCTGATCAGCGTCTACGACAAGACCGGCCTGGACGACCTGGCCCGGGCCCTGCATCAGGCGGGGGTGGAGATCGTCTCCACCGGCAGCACGGCAGCCCGGATCGCGGCCGTGGGGCTCCCGGTGACCAGGGTCGAGGACGTCACGGGCTTTCCCGAGGCCCTGGACGGCCGGGTCAAGACGCTGCACCCGAGGGTGCACGCCGGGCTGCTGGCCGATCCCGGGCAGCCGGGGCACCGGGCCCAGCTTGATGAGCTCGGGATTGCGCCGTTCGAGCTGCTCGTATGCAACCTGTACCCGTTCGAGCGGACCGTGGCCAGCGGCGCGGCGCCGGAGGAAAGCGTCGAGCAGATCGACATCGGGGGACCGGCCATGGTCCGCGCGGCAGCGAAGAACCACGGCCGGGTCGCCGTGATCACCGACCCGTCGATGTATGCCGATGTGGCCACGGCCGTCGCGGACGGCGGCTTCACGCTGGAGCAGCGCCGTCGGCTCGCGGCGACGGCCTTCGCGCGCACGGCCGCCTATGACTCCGCCATCGCGTCCTGGTTTGCCTCGGCCTACGCGCCGGACGAGACGGCCCGCGACACCGGCTGGCCGGACGTAGTCGGCGCGTTCTGGACCCGGAAAGAGGTGCTCCGGTACGGGGAGAACCCGCACCAGGGGGCGGCCCTGTACCTGCGCGCCGGGGCGGGCGGAGCCGCCGGGATCGCGGACGCCGAGCAGCTGCACGGCAAGGCGATGTCGTACAACAACTACGTCGACGCCGACAACGCGCGGCGGGCCGCCTATGACTTCACTGAGCCCTGCGTCGCGATCATGAAGCACTCCAACCCGTGCGGTATCGCCGTCGACACCGACCTGGCCAGCGCGCACCGCAAGGCGCACGCCTGCGATCCGGTGTCCGCGTACGGCGGCGTCATCGCGGCCAACGGGGTGGTGACCCCCGCGCTCGCGGCGCAGATCGCCGAGATCCTGACCGACGTCCTCGTCGCGCCCGGGTTCGAGCCGGACGCGCTGGAGATCTTGACCCAGAGGAAAAACCTGCGGGTCTTGCGCTGCCCGGCGCCACGGTGCGTGACCTCCGGTTCGCCTGGCGTGCCTGCCGCGCGGTCAAGTCCAACGCGATCCTGCTGGCCTCGGGGGAGGCCTCGGTCGGCATCGGGATGGGCCAGGTGAACCGGGTCGACTCGGCCCGCCTGGCCGTCTCACGCGCCGGAGACCGCGCACGCGGGTCGGTCGCGGCCAGCGACGCGTACTTCCCGTTCCCGGACGGCCTGCAGGTGCTCGCCGACGCAGGCGTGCGCGCGGTGGCCGAGCCGGGCGGGTCGATCCGCGATCCGGAGGTGATCGCCGCGGCCCAGGCCGCCGGCGTCACCCTCTACCTCACCGGTGTCCGCCACTTCTACCACTGACGGGCGCGCTACGGCGCGACGCACACGATCACATAACGGTGTCTCCCGCTCGCTCCGGGGGCGCCGCGCCCCTCCAGCTCGGACAGCGGCGTTCCTCCCTGTCAGCCGCGGAAGTCGGGGTTGCTCTGCTGCAGGACCCAGCCGTTGCCGTCCGGGTCGTCGAAGGTCTTCCAGCGGCCCCAGGGCGCCTGCTCGACCTCGCTCTCGTCGAAGCTGACCCCGCGGGCGGTCAGCTGCGCCAGGGTCTTCTCTAGGTCGTCGCAGCCCAGCACCGAGCCCTTGAGCGAGCCGGCGGGCATGGTCTCGAACCAGGTCACCAGCGTGATCGCGGTCCCGCTGCCCGGCGGGCGCAGCATCACCCAGCGCATGCCGCCGTCGCCGAACGAGCTGTCGATGTCGACCGAGAACCCCAGCTTCTCGGCGTAGAAGGTCTTGGCCCGGTCCTGATCGCTGACCGGGACTGAGACGACCTCGAGGTTGGTAAGGGCCATGGTGCTTCTCCTCATCATGATGGGCCTTACCGCCAGCGGCGGAACATGCCCAGGTAGGAGCGCCATCCTTCGGCGCACTGGACGGGAATGGATGATGCGTTCTGGCCGGCGGCCTGACCGGGGCCAGCGGCCTGACCGGGGCCAGCGGCTTGATCGAGGTACGCGGGCAGGCGCTGGCGGAGGATCCTCGGGTAGCCGCTGGCCAGGATCCTGCGGGTCAGCTGCGCGCCGAGGCCGTGGAACCCGACCTGGCGCATGCGCAGTCTCGTTCCCGCGTCGGCGGTCTCCTCGAGCGTGAAGGTCACGGTGGTGTCGATGTTGCCGCCCGCCTACGACCACACCATCCGACGCGGCGGGTCAAGCTCGAGCACCTCGCACCGCACGATGCCGTCGAAACCGCGGGCGGGCTTGGTGCGGAAGGTGAAGCGATGTCCGACGACCGGCTTGAAGTCGTTTGGCATCAGCCAGGCGGCCAGCGCCTGGCTGGACGTCAGCGCTTCCCAGACCCGATCGGGCGGATGCGGGTAGCTGACCGTGACGTCGATGTCGGCCTTCAACTGGGTGCCTCCCTGAGGTAGTCGCCGAGTGCGGCCAGGCGCGCCTGCCAGAACCGCTCCAGCTCGTCCAGCCAGTCCCGCAGCTCGGTCAAGGCGGCCGGACGCAGCTGGTAGTACCGGTGCCGCCCCTCCTTCCGCGCCGTGACCAGCCCGGCCTCGCGCAGCACCCGCAGGTGCTGCGACACCGCGGCCTGGCTGATGTCCAGGCCGGCCATCAGCTCCGACACCGCCAGGTCCCGCACCGCCAGCCGCTCGAGCAGGTGCCGCCGGGTCCGATCGGCCAGGGCGGCGAACCGATCTGATGGCTCGGCGCCGTTGGCGTTCTGGCCCGTGGTCCGGTTCTTGCTGGGGCGCCCCGGCCGCTCGGCCATGCTCAGGACATTAATTAGTTTTTATTTATATATCAACCGCACGGGCGGCCCGCGGCCACGCGGGGCGGCCCGGGCCTGAAAGAATCGGTGCGGTTCGACAGGACTCGACGGGACTCGACTCGACGCACTGGACTCACGAACTGGGGCAGCGATGACCGCACGCATTCTCGACGGCAAGGCGACCGCAGCCGCGATCAGGGAGGATCTCACCAGGCGGGTGGCCGAACTGGCCCGGCGCGGCATCACGCCGGGCCTGGGCACGGTGCTGGTGGGAGACGACCCCGGCAGCCGGTCCTATGTCAACGGCAAGCACCGGGATTCCGTCCAGGTCGGCATCGCCAGCATCCGCCGCGAGCTGCCCGCCACCGCCACGCAGGCCGAGGTCGAGGAGGTCGTCGACGAGCTGAACGCCGATCCCGCGTGCACCGGCTACATCGTCCAGCTGCCGCTGCCCGCGGGGCTCGACGCGCAGCGCGTGCTGCAGCGGATGGATCCGGCCAAGGACGCGGACGGCCTGCACCCGCTCAACCTCGGGAAGCTGGTGCTCGGCGAGCCGGCGCCGCTGCCCGGGACACCGGAGGGCATCCTGGAGCTGCTGCGGCGCTTCGAGGTGCCGCTGGCCGGGGCCGACGTCACCGTGATCGGCCGCGGCATAACGGTCGGGCGCACCCTGGGCCTGCTGCTGAGCCGGCGAAGCGAGAACGCCACCGTGACGCAGTGCCACACCGGCACCAAGGACCTGGCCGCGCATACCAGGACCGCCGACATCGTCATCGTCGCGGCCGGGCGCCCCGGGCTGCTGACCGCCGACATGGTCAAGCCCGGCGCCGTGGTCGTCGACGTCGGCATCACCCGCACGGACACCGGGCTGGTCGGCGACGTGGATCCGTCCGTGGCCGAGGTGGCCGGGTGGCTGGCGCCGGTCCCCGGCGGGGTGGGCCCGATGACGCGGGCGATGCTGCTGGCCAAGGTGGTCGCCTTCGCGGAGCAGCACGGCTGACGCCTGGCGGAGGCCGGTGACGCCCGGCGGCGTGCCCGGATGCGGTCGCGCTTTTGGCGTGGTCGCTACCCGGCAGTAACATAGGGCGGAGGGCCGTTGCCCGGCACCCGGGGGTGAGGGCGCGGGGGCGATTTGGCAGGCTTAAGCTCGGCGTCACCCGACATTGGCGCCGCGCAACCCCCGCCGGGCCGCATTTTTGCAGAGGGAGGTCGGCCGCCGGTTATGAACATCGTCGTCTGCATGAAGCAGGTTCCCGACACGTACTCGGAGCGCGCGCTCCGGCCCGCCGACTCGACCCTGGACCGCGACGCCGCCGACGCGGTCATCAACGAGCTGGACGAGTACGCGATCGAGGAGGGGCTGCGCCTGGCCGAGGCACACGGGGGCGAGGTGACGATCCTGTCCATGGGCCCGCAGAAGGCGAGCGAGTCGATCCGCAAGGCGCTGTCGATGGGCGCCGACAAGGCCGTGCACCTGGTCGACGACGCGCTGGCCGGGTCGGACGCGCTGGGCACCTCGGCGGCGATCGCCGCCGTGCTCGGCCGGATCGGGTTCGACGTGGTGATCCTGGGCTCGGAGTCCACCGACGCCCGGATGGGCGTGCTGGCCGCGATGCTCGCCGAGCGGCTCGGCGTGCCGCAGCTCTCATTCGCCAGCAAGGTGGAGATCGACGGGACGGACGTCTCGATCAACCGGCAGGCCGACTACGGCTACGACCGGGTGCAAGCGAGCCTGCCCGTGGTGATCAGCGTGGTGGAGAAGATCAACGAGCCGCGCTACCCCTCGTTCAAGGGGATCATGGCGGCGAAGAAGAAGCCGGTCGAGACGCTCAGCCTGGCCGACGCCGGGATCGACCCGGGCCAGGTCGGCCTGGCCTCGGCGGCCACCGAGGTGGTCAGCTTCGCCGCCCGCCCGCCGCGGCAGGCGGGGACGGTCGTCAAGGACGAAGGCGACGGCGGCGTCAAGGCCGCCGAGTTCCTGGCCGCGCAGAAGTTCATCTGAGCCCGAGTTCACCCGAGTCTGGAGGGCCGCCGTACATGGCTGAGATCCTGGTGCTTGCCGAGCATTCCGGCGAGACGGTCAAGAAAGTCACCAGCGAGCTGCTGACCCTGGCCCGCCGGTTCGGGGAGCCCTCGGTCGTCTGGACCGGCCCTGGCGCCGACGGCGGCCGGGATCGGCTGGCCGAGTTCGGCGCGGCGACCGTCTACGTCGCGGCCGACTCCGAGCTCGACGAGTACGTGGTCGCCCCCAAGGCCGAGCTGCTGGCCTCGCTGGTGGCGCAGAAGGCACCCGCCGCGGTCCTGGTGGCCAGTACCGCCGAGGGCCGGGAGGTCGCCGGGCGGCTGGCGGTCAAGACCGGCTCCGGCGTGATCACTGACGCTGTCGGCCTGGACGAGGGCCTCATCGCCGAGCAGTCGATCTTCGGCGGCGCGATCATCGTCCAGTCCCGGGTCCGCACCGGAACGCCCATCGTGGCGGTGCGCCCGAACGCGGTCGCGCCGGAGCCCGCGCCTCGCGGGGTGGGCGGCGCGGAGAACTTCGCGCTGATCGAGAAGCTCGCCGACTCGCTGGGCGCCGCCGTCGGCGCGTCCCGGGCCGCCACCGACGCAGGCTGGTACCCGCACCAGTTCCAGGTCGGCCAGACCGGGAAGACCGTGTCTCCTCAGCTGTACCTGGCGGTGGGCATCTCCGGGGCGATCCAGCACCGGGCCGGCATGCAGACCTCCAAGACCATCATGGTGATCAACAAGGACCCCGAGGCCCCGATCTTCGAGCTCGCCGACTTCGGCGTCGTAGGGGATCTGTTCCAGGTTGTTCCCCAGCTGACCGAGGAGATCGAGAAGCGGGCTGAGGCCTGAGCAGCCGCCGCCTAGCCGCGACCAGGGGTCCATCCCGCGGCTAGGCTGGGCCATCATGGGATACCTCGACGCCGGTGCCCGCCGGCCGCCGGCACCGGCCTCGCCGGTGTACATGGATCACGCGGCGACGACGCCGATGCTGCCCGAGTCCCTGGCCGCCATGACCGAGGAGCTCGCGCAGCTCGGCAACCCCTCGTCCCTGCACAACGCCGGCCGCCGGGCACGCCGGGTCGTCGAGGAGTCACGGGAGCAGATCGCGGAGACCTACGGCGCGCGCCCCAGCGAGGTGGTCTTCACCAGCGGCGGGACCGAGGCGGACAATCTGGCGGTCAAGGGCCTGTTCTGGGCGCGCCGCGCGGCGGACCGCGGGCGGCTGCGCGTGCTCACTCCGGCGATCGAGCATCACGCCGTGCTCGACTGCGCGGGATGGCTGGAGCAGCACGAGGGAGCCGAGGTCGGCTGGCTGCCGCTGGACAGCGCCGGCATGATCCACCCAGAGGCGCTGCGCGAGGTGATCGAGCGCGATGCCGATGCCGTCGCCCTGGTCAGCGTTATGTGGGCCAACAACGAGGTCGGGACGGTGCAGCCCGTCGCCGAGCTCGCCGCCGTGGCCCGCGAGTACCGGATCCCGTTCCACAGCGACGCGGTCCAGGCGGCCGGCCAGCTGCCGGTCGACCTCGCCAAGAGCGGCGCGGCCGCGCTCACCATCACCGCGCACAAGATCGGCGGCCCGGTCGGGACGGGCGCGCTGCTGCTGGCCCGGGGCGTCGACCTGGTGCCCGTGCTGCACGGCGGCGGGCAGGAGCGCGACGTGCGTTCCGGCACCCTGGACGCCCCGGCGATCCGGGCCTTCGCGGTCGCCGCGCAGCTCGCCGCCGCGGGCCGGGGCGACGAGGACAAGCGGCTGACCGCGCTGCGGGACGACCTGATCGCGCAGGTTCTGGCCGCCGTGCCCGACGCGGTGCTGAACGGCCCGCCGCCCGGCCCGGACCGGCTGCCGGGCAACGCCCACTTCTCGTTCCCCGGCTGCGAGGGCGACGCGCTGCTGATGCTGCTCGACGCCAGGGGCATAGCCTGCTCGACCGGGTCCGCCTGCACGGCCGGCATAGCGCAGCCCAGCCACGTGCTGCTCGCGCTCGGCGCCGACGAGGCCCGGGCCCGGGGGTCGCTGCGGTTCTCGCTCGGTCACTCGAGCTCCCAGTCCGACGTGGACGCCCTAGGCGCGGTCATCGGCGAGGCCGTCGAGCGTGCCCGCCGCGCCAACCGCTGAGCCCAGCCGGACCCATCTCCCAGCAGGCCCCGCACCCTGGCGGCGGCT
>WNFI01028228.1_pt1 | contig 10174 bp, 14 predicted proteins | sample 5400471 | NCBI WGS metagenome assembly WNFI01 (sample SAMN13153348, study PRJNA577476) | soil metagenome | isolation source: 100 cm saprolite on Douglas fir-dominated hillslope | place: USA:California | collected 2013-09-17 | reverse complement strand
TCGCTATCTCATCGCGCACGGCGGAGAGTTGGCGGTTTCAGCCAGGGGTGTTGTTTCCGGGATAGAAGACCAGCGCGACCTGTTCGGTCTTGAGGAGGTCGGCCAGGCGGTAGGTCCTACCATCCGACCCGGCGGCGGTGAACAGGGGCGCCTTGCTGCCGACGGCCAGGAGCTCGCTCACGAGATTCCCCTACGGTTTTGCACAACGTTTTCGCTTGACGGCGTCGCTCGATGCGCCTCAAGCTTCTCGAGCCACTCGAAGGGAACGTCCAGCCCGCCAAGCGGCGCGTGAGAATCGCCCAGCTCCTGGTCGCCGTGCCAGTCCGACCCGCCGCTGATGGCCATGCCGAGACGCTGTGCAATTCCGGTGAGCCGGCGCTCCGTGCCGGGAGAATGGCTCGGGTGCCGCACCTCGAGGCCGTCGAGACCCTCCTCGTGGAACTGCCGGATCTGGCCTTCGGTGCCGTGGTCGCCGAGGTGGGCGGCGACCGCGACCCCGCCCACCGCATGCACCAGCTCCGCGACCCGCGACAAGGTCGGGAGCGGCTTCTCGACATAGGCCGGCCGGCCCCGGCCCAAATAGCGCGCGAACGCGTCGTTCATGTCGTAGCACACACCACGCTGCACCAGGACTCGAGCCACGTGGGGCCGACCCAGCGCCCCGCCGTCCGCGACGCGCACGACGTCCCCGAGCTCGATGGCGACGCCCAGCCGCCGCAGGTGCGCCACGATCTGCTCGGCGGCGGTGGTGTCGTGGTCGGTCAGTGCGATCGCCGCCAGACCCGCCGCGTGCGCCCGCCGCGCGACCTCGGCGGGAGGATACTCCCCGTCCGACGCCGTGGAATGACAATGCAGATCAACGCGCGCCGTATGCAGCCTCCGGAGCGGTCCAGGCCGGCTGCGATTGCCGGAACAGCTCCACCAGCTCCCGATCGGAGAGCTCGGCGAGCGCGGCGTCGGGACTGCGGCTGCCCACGGGCGCGTAGCGGGTGAAGCGACGCCGCCGCTCGGGTCCTGTGCCCAGCTCAAACACCACGCCGAACTGGTCGCGGTCGTACACGGTCACCCGCCCTGACGGCGCCACCTCCCACGTTTCCCCGTCGACGACGATCGTTCGTCCGGCCATGGCCGCTTCCCTATGCCTCGGTGGGGGTCGCGAGAGAGACCTCGGTCCACAGCTCCCAGGCATCCGGGGCATAGATCCCGAGGCTTTGCAGCCGTTTCTCGAGCTTGATCTCCTCTGGCAGCCGCGACGCCTGAGCCCGGTGCGACATCTCGGTCTGGCTTTCGGAGAATTCCGTGAAGAGCTGCGGGTCCTTGGCGTTGCGGAACACCCAGATCCGCTGGCCGCGCGCGTCGGCGAACTGACACAATTCCCGCAGGGTGGCGAGGTAGTCCGCCTCGTTGGTCGGGGGCACGCGCACCCGCGCCGCGGTGAGCACCTTGGGCATGGCTAGATCGCTCCCTCGGGGAAGTCCTCGAGCGCGCGCTTCACATCGGCGAGGAACCGGTCCGCGTCGGCGCCGTCCACGACGCGGTGATCGTAGGACATGGAGACCATGCCCATGGTGCGGATCGCGATCGTGTCGGTGCCGTCCGGCAGCGTCACTACCTTGGGACGCTTCTCGATCGCGCCCACGCCGAGAATGGCCACTTGCGGCTGGTTGATGATCGGAGCCCCCGCGTACGACCCGAACACGCCGGGGTTGGTGATGGTGAAGGTGCCGCGCTGGATCTCGTCGGGGAGCAGCTTCTTGGAGCGCGCGCGCTCGCCCAAGTCGTTGATCGCGCGGGCCAGGCCGCCGAGCGAGAGCTCGTCAGCGCGCTTGACGACCGGCACGATGAGCCCCCAGTCGAGCGCCACCGCGATTCCGATGTTCACATCGCCCCGATAGATGATGTTGTCGCCCGAGACCGCAGCGTTCACCACGGGGTGCTTCCGCAGATTCTCGGCGCACACCTTCGCAATAAACGCGAGGTACGTGAGATTCACGCCGCGCTCGCTGTAGGCGGCCTTGTGTTTGCGGCGGAGCTCGGCCACACGACTGTAGTCGATCTCGAAGAAGCTGGTCACGTGCGCGGAGGTACGACGCGACATGATCATGTGATCCGCGGTGATCTTGCGGATCTTCGAGAACGGCTCGACCCGATCGCCGGGCCACGCCTCGACCACGGGGTGCTCGACGGGGCCCACGGAAGGGAGCGGGGAGCGGGGAGCGGTACCCGTAGGTGTCGAGACCGGCACGCCGCGCTCGATGAAGCCCAGAATGTCTTGTTTGGTGACCCGGCCGGCGAAGCCGCTCCCCGGGATCGTGGAGATGTCGACTTGATGCTCCGCGGCGATCTTGCGGACCAGGGGCGTAGACTTGCGGCGCAGGCGCTCCTCGGCGGTCTCAGCCCCGTCGCCTTTGGGAGGAACGGGGGACGAGGAACGACGCCGTCGCCGCGGCCTTGTCCGTTTCGATCACCGCCACGAGCGTCTGTACCGGGACGGTCTGTCCCTCCTGGACCTTGATCTCGGCCAGCACGCCGGCACTGGGCGCCGGGATCTCGGCGTCCACCTTGTCGGTCGAGATCTCGAACAGCGGCTCGTCCCGCTTCACCTCGTCGCCGAGTTTCTTGAGCCACTTGCTCAAGGTCCCTTCGGCGATGGACTCGCCCATCTGGGGCATCAGGACGTCTACGCGTGCCATAGAGTCTCCATCAATACGCCGCAAGCCATCTTGCAGCCTTCACGATGTCATCTGTTTGAGGCAGCACGAAATCCTCCAAGGTCGGCGCATAGGGCAGCGGCACGTCGTGCGCGGTCACCCGCATGATGGGGCCGTCGAGCCAGGCGAACGCCTGCTCGTTGATGCGCGCGGCGATTTCGCCGGCGAGGCCACCAGTGCGCGTGTCTTCGTGCACGATGAGCACCTTGTTGGTCTTCTGCACCGACCGCATGATCGCGGCGTCGTCCATCGGCAACAGCGTCCGCAGATCGAGTACCTCGACCGAGAGACCGTCGTCCTTCGCCAGCTGGTCGGCCGCCTCGAGCGACTTCCACACCGTGGCCCCGTAGGTGACGATGGACAGGTCTTTTCCCTCGCGGGCGAGCCGCGCCTCACCGATCGGCGTGAGGATCTCCTCCTTTTCGGGCAGGGTCTCCTTGATCCGGCGGTACAGCCACTTGTGCTCGAGATAGATGACCGGGTCCTCGTCCCGGATGGAGGCCTTGATCAGCCCCTTCGCGTCCCGCGCGGTGGCGGGGTACACGATCTTCAGGCCCGGCGTATGAAAGAACGCCGCCTCCGGGTTCTGCGAATGGAACGGACCGCCTCGCACGTGCGGTAGCGCGCGGTGGCGACGTAGTTCGTGAGCATGTCGTAGGCGCAGGAGATGAAATCGATGAACTGCATCTCCGCCACCGGGCGCATGCCCATGTGAGCCGCCCCGGCGGCGGCGCCGACGATCGCCGCCTCCGAGATCGGCGTATCGATGACGCGGGCGTCGCCGAACTTCTTGGCGAAGCCCTCGGTGACCTTGAACGCACCGCCGTACGCCCCTACGTCTTCCCCCAAAATGAAGACGGTGGGATCGCGCTCCATCTCTTCCCATAACCCCTGACGCAGGGCTTCGAGATACGTGACCTCGGCCATCAGAGGCTCCGGTACCAGTGTCGCGCTGCCGCCGGGGGCTCGGCGTACACCCCGCCCAACGCGGACTCAGGCGGCGGGAGCGGCTCCTCGATACACGCATCGGTCGCCTGATCGATTTCGATCTTGACGCCGTCGTCGATCGCTTTCAGCTCGGGCTCCTCCGCCCACCCGTGCTGCACCAGCTGCTTCACGTAGCGGTCGACCGGGTCGTTCTGCTTGGCCCACCAGTCGAGCTCTTCTTTGGGCACGTAGTGCTGGTCGTCGTGCTCGGCGTGACCCTTGCGACGATACGTCTTGACCTCGATGAACTGCACACCATGACCGCGCCGGGCGCGCTCGACCGCGAACTTGGTCGCCTCGTACACCGCGAGCACGTCGTTCCCGTCCACCGTGACGGCCGGGATGCCGTAGCCCTTGGCCTTCTCCGCCAGGTCCTTCACCGCGAACTGCTTCTCGGGTGGCGTCGAATAGGCCCAGCGGTTGTATTCCGCGATCACGACGAGCGGGACCTTCTGCACCGCGGCGAAATTGATGCCCTCGTGGAACGTGCCGGTCGAGGTCGCGCCATCGCCGACATACACCAGCCCCACCCGCGGCTCGCCCCGCAGCTTGAACGTCAGTGCGATCCCGGCCATGACCGGGACCATGTCGCCGAGATGCGAGATCTGGCCGAGGTAACCCTTCTCGAGATCGTTGAAGTGGACGTTCAGCTCGCGGCCGCGCGTGGGGCCGTCGGCTTTGGCCATGTACTGGCGCAGGATCGCAATCGGCTCGGCGCCCATGACGAGCATCGAGCCCAAGTTGCGGATCAAGGGCGAGAGGATGTCGGGGTTCGGCCCGCGGGAGAGGGCGTACGCCGATCCGACCGACTCGCCCTCCTGCCCGAGGGAGCGAAACAGGCCGCCGATGACCTTGCTCTGGCGGTACAGGGCGGTGAGCCGCTCCTCCAGAGTCCGGGTGAGCCGCAGAAAGCGATAGATTTCGAGCAGCTGGTCGCGGGTGAGGCCCGCCGGGATGGGCGGCGACTGCGTGATCGATGCGGCGCGCGATGGCATGACGTAAATTGTAGTGGGCGTGAAACTTGGCTGGACGGGGCGGGCAAATCAAGCTCCGGCGCGAGGAGGTGTCGTATGGCGACGTTGAAGCTGCGAGTGACGGGCATGACGTGCGGGCACTGCCAGATGAAAGTCGAGAAGGCGCTGATGGGCGCGGGCGGCGTCTACTCCGCCGTGGTCGATCTGTCGGCGGGCGAAGCCGAAGTGGATTTCAACGACGACGCCGCGACGACAGATCAGATCATCGCGGCGGTGGCGAAGGCGGGCTACGGCGCGAAGGTGGCGGGCTAGTACGCTCCCCGGAGCTGGTGACTCGGCTCCACCTGTTTGTGCACTTCCGCGAGGAAGCGCTTGGCAAGTCGGTCGAGCTCCGACTCGCCGACCTGATCGGTGCTCAGCTCTACCAGCGTATAGTGCCCGCCTTCGGGACGGGCGGTGATGGTCACCTTGCCGAGCGCGCCCGCGTAAGTGCGCCGCCGCGGCGCCTCGTCGGCCGGCGCGAGGCGCGTTCCAAAGAATGCCTTCGCCTGCGCCAGCACCTCGTCGGGACTCAACGTGGTCCGATGGAAATATCTCACAGGTTCCCCTCCCATGCGGGCTTGAAGCGCCGCAGCGTCAGGCTGTTCAGCACGACACTCAGGCTCGACCACGCCATCGCCGCGCTCGCGAACACCGGCGAGAGCAGCAGGTGGAGCCACGGGTACAGCGCCCCGGCGGCGACGGGGATTCCAATCACGTTGTAGACGAAGGCCCAGAAAAGATTCAGCTTGATCGTGCCCATGGTGCGCCGAGACAATTGGATGGCGGTCGCCACGCCGCGCAAATCGCCGCGGATCAGCGTGACGTCGGACGCCTCCATGGCGATGTCGGTGCCCGTCCCGATCGCGATTCCCACGTCGGCCTGCGCGAGCGCCGGCGCGTCGTTGATTCCGTCGCCCACCATCGCCACCTGCTTGCCCTGCCGCTGCAGCTTCTTCACGATATCGGCCTTTTGCGACGGCAGCACTTCGGCCAGGAGCTCGTCGATCCCGACCTCCTTCGCCACCGCCTCCGCCCCACGCTTCGAGTCCCCCGACACCATCATCACCACCAGCCCAAGGCGTTTCAAAGCTGCGATCGCCGCCTGTGCGTTGGGTTTGATGGGGTCGGCGATCGCGATCACCGCGTGCACCGTGTTGTTCACCACCACGATCACCGGCGTGCGCCCCTGCGCAGCGAGACGGTCGGCGTCAGCCCCGAGCGTCCCGAGCTCGAGGCTGCGCTCGCGGGCGTGCCGCAGGGAGATCACCTCGATGATGCGCCGGTCCACGGTGCCACGCACGCCCCGCCCTTCCATGGCCGCGAACTTCTCGACCGGCAGGACCTCGACCTGGCGATCCCTGGCCGCCTTGGTGACGGCGAGCGCGAGCGGGTGCTCCGAGCGCTGCTCCACGGACGCGGCCCACTTGAGCACCTCGCCCGGCGCGAGCGGCGTACCGTCCGGCCGTTTGGCGGTCACGATGTGCGTCACACTGGGCCGGCCTTCGGTGATGGTGCCGGTCTTGTCGAGCAGTACAGTGCGTATCCCCGCGAGGCGATCGAGCGCTGCGCCGCTCCGGATGAAGATGCCGTACTCCGCGGCCTTGCCCGTACCCACGAGGATCGCCGTGGGCGTAGCGAGCCCGAGCGCGCAGGGACAGGCGATGATCAGCACGGTCACGAGCGCGACGGTCGCGAACACGAGGGCCGGCGCAGGCCCTACGTCGTACCAGATCACGAACGCCGCGATCGCCAGGGCCATGACGACGGGCACGAAAACGCCCGCCACCCGATCGGCGAGCTGCTGGATCGGCGCCTTGGTCGCCTGGGCGTCCTCCACCAGCTGAACGATCTGACCCAGCGCGGAGTCTTTGCCCACCCGCGTGGCGCGGAACGTCACGCTGCCGGTGGTGTTGAGCGTCGCGCCGATCACCTCGTCGCCGATCTTTTTGGCTACGGGCATCGGCTCTCCGGTCAGCATCGATTCGTTCACCGCGGACGCGCCTTCGGTGACGATCCCGTCGACCGGGATCCGTTCGCCGGGCTTCACGATGACGAGATCGCCCGGGACCACCGCCTCGACCGCGATGTCCGACTCCTTGCCTTCGCGCACCACGTGGGCCGCGTGCGGGCGAAGCCCGGCCAGGCGCCGGATGGCTTCCGAAGTACGTCCTTTCGCGCGCGCCTCGAGCAGCCGCCCGAGGAGGATCAGCGCGATGATGGCCGAGACGGATTCGTAGTAGACGTCCGCCGAGTGCCCGGCGCCGGTTAGCACGCTGGGCGCGAACGTGGCGACAATCGAATACAGGTAGGCTGCGCCGGTGCCCACGGCGATGAGCGTATTCATGTCGGCGGTGCGGTGCTTGAACCCGCTCCACGCGCCCCGGTAGAACCGGCCGCCCGACCATACCACCACGGGGAGGGTGAGGACCGCGAGTCCGATCTTGATCCACTGCGGATCGAGCGCGCCACGCCCGGCCAGCGCCGCCTGGAAGCGCAGGGCGACCGGCATGAGCAGGCGCCCGAGCAGATCCACCTGCTTCAGCGTCGCATCGGCATCCTGCGCCATCAGGAGCATCGAGCCGAGCATACTCACGACCGTCACGGCCGCCGCCAACGTGAATTTCCACGTGAGCGCGCGGACCTCGCGCTCGCGCGCCAGCCGCTCCCGCTCGAGGGGATCCTCGGCCGCAATCGGCGCCGCGACCCGGAAACCCGCCTGCTCCACGGCCTGCTCGAGCGCCTCCGCGGTGCTGGCGCCGGGGATATAGTCCACCGTGACCGTCTCCGTCGCCTGGTTGGCGGCGGCGCGGACAACGCCCGGCACGCGCCGCAACGCCTGCTCCAGCGGCGCGACGCTCGGCGCGTAGTGCAGCTGCTCGACGGTGAACGTCACAGCGGCCCGGCCGCAGTCGTAGCCCGCCGCGCGCACGGTCTTGATCAGCTCGGCGACGTTCGTCTGCGCTTCGTCATAGTCCACGGCGGCTTTGCCGGTGGCGTAATTGACGGCGGCGCTCGTGACGCCGCCGGCCTTCCCGAGCGCTTGCTGGACGGTGGCGGCGCACGAGGCGCAGCTCATCCCCTCGATGGGCAGGACGATGCGGGACTTACGCATGGAGCTTGTGCGGGGAGGACGACGCCCGCCGGTCGGCGGCGGCGGGCTCGACCACGAGCAGGCCTTTGAGCATGTTCATGCCGCAGCGAAAGCGGAACTCGCCCGCCTGCTCGGGTGTGAACTCCACCGTCGTGGTCTGAAACGCCGGGAGCGCCGCGTCGATCCCAAAGTCTTCGAGGACGACGCGGTCCGAGCAATCCGCGGTCTCGTCGCGGTAGAACTGGAGCCGCACCGGCTGGCCGGCCCGCACCACGATCGTATCGGGGGTATAGCCGCCCTTCACGACCACCCGCACCTCCTGCACACCGGCGACGCTCGGCGCTTCCGTGGCCGACCCCTTCGAGAGTAGAAAATACCACAGCACCCAGACGATGGCGGCGAGACCGACGGCCGTGACGACGTACTGCGAGACGCTCACGCCTTCTCGTAGTACTCGATGCCGAGGTGGGTGATTTGTTCTTCGCCCATCAACCAGCGCAGGGTGTTCTTGAGCTTGGTCTGCTGGATGAACAGATCGTGCTCGGGGTACAGTCCCGGGGCCGTCTGGGGACTCTTGAAGTAGAACGACAGCCACTCCTGGATGCCCGAGAGCCGTGCCCGCTGCGCCAGGTCGAAGAACAGGGCCAGATCGAGGACGATCGGCGCGGCGAGAATGGAATCGCGGCACAGGAAGTCGACCTTGATCTGCATCGGATAGCCCAGCCATCCGAAGATGTCGATGTTGTCCCAGCCTTCTTTGTTGTCGCCGCGGGGCGGGTAGTAGTTGATCCGCACCTTGTGGAACACATTACCGTACAGCTCGGGATACTGGTCGGGCTGGAGGATGTACTCGAGCACGCCGAGCTTGGACTCTTCTTTGGTCTTGAACGATTCGGGATCGTCCAGCACCTCGCCGTCCCGGTTGCCCAGGATATTCGTCGAATACCAGCCCGCGAGTCCGAGCATGCGCGCCTTGAACGCGGGCGCGAGCACGGTCTTCATCATCGTCTGGCCGGTCTTGAAGTCTTTGCCGCCAATCGGAATCTTGCGCTCCTCGGCCAGGTGCTGGAGCGCGGGAACGTCGACGGTCAGGTTAGGCGCGCCGTTGGCGAACGGCACGCTTTCCATGAGGGCGGCGTAGGCGTACAGCATCGACGGCGCGATGGCGGGATCGTTCTGCTCCATCGCCTTCTCGAACGTGGCGAGCGATTGGTGCGCCGGGCCGGGGGTGATGAACACCTCGGTGGACGCGCACCACACGATCACGACGCGGCTCACCCCCGCGGACTTCCGGAAGCTGCGGATGTCCTCGCGCAGCTGCTCGGCGAGCTCGCGTTTGGTCTTGCCGCGCTTCACGTTGGTGCCCTGCAGGCGCTTGACGTAGTACTGGTCGAATGCGGCGGGTAGTGGCTTGATGTCTTGGAGGAAATCCTTGATCGGCTCCAGGTGCTCGTGCCGGTCCAGCACGCCGGCCTTGACCGCGGCGGTGTAAGCGTCATCGGGAATCGGGTCCCAGGCGGTGAACACCAGGTCCTTCAGGTCGGCGAGGGGCACGAACTCCTTGATCTTGGGACTCCGCTTCTCGGTGCGCTTCCCGAGACGGATGGTCCCCATCTGCGACAGCGATCCGATCGGCAGCCCCCTGGCCCGCCGCACGGTCTCGACGCCCGCGATGAACGTGGTGGACACGGCACCCAGTCCCACGAGCATCACGCCCAGTTTTCCTTTGGCGGGCGCGATGTCCCGACCGGCTTCGACTGCCACTATTACGGTCCTTTCCGAGATTGGAGCGCGGGCGCATGGCCCGGAAGCGTGTCGCGCTGGCGGGAGGGGCGCCTCACGGAGGGCTCCCCGGCCGCACGCGCGACGTAGAGCACGCGCTGCACCACCGTCACCGAGGTGGCGAGCGCCAGCACCACGACGATCCAGAACAACAACATGCCGTGGTTCCCAGCGCCGAAAAACAGCGTCGGGGCGCCGAGCAGCAGCACCCGCTCGGCGCGCTGCGCAATCCCCACCTTGGCCGTGAGGCCCAGCCCTTCGGCGCGCGCCCGCGTGTACGACACGATGAGCGATGCGGCGAGGGCGACGAGGCACGCGACCACCGCGAGCGTCAGGCGCTCGGGAGGCACTCCGCCCCGCAGGAAGAACACTGCGATGCCTGAGAACAGCGCCGATTCGCCCACCCGATCGAGCGTCGAATCGTAGAACGCCCCGAAGGTCGTGCTCATGTCCGCCCGGCGGGCCACGCGGCCGTCCAACAGGTCGAACACGCCCGACACCAGCAGCAACAAGCCACCCAAGCGGACCCACCCCAGGCCGAACGCCGTCGCTGACGCGACGACGACCAGGGTACCGACGGTGGTAAT
>WNFI01256949.1_pt1 | contig 10175 bp, 8 predicted proteins | sample 5400471 | NCBI WGS metagenome assembly WNFI01 (sample SAMN13153348, study PRJNA577476) | soil metagenome | isolation source: 100 cm saprolite on Douglas fir-dominated hillslope | place: USA:California | collected 2013-09-17 | reverse complement strand
GGCGCGGCGCAGGTGCTGCTCGGCACCGACTATCCCTTCGACATGGGCGAGGAGGATCCGGTCGGGCTGATCGACAGCGTGCCGCGGCTGAAACCCGCGGAGAAGGAACTGATCATGGGCCGCACCGCGGCACGCCTGCTCAAGATCAGGCGATAATAGGCGGCAAGGCGCGGACCCTGCAGCCGGCGCCGTTGGAAAGGGGAAATCAATGAAGCAAATCGGCGTGGCAATCATCGGCCCCGGTTGGTGCGGCGGCATCCGCGCGGAGACTTGTGCTGCCCATCCGCTGACCCGGAGCCTCCATTTTGCCGAGATCCGTCCCGAACGCCTCGCCGAGGTGGCGAAGGCGACTGGAGCTCGAACGGCGGTCGGCGATTACCGCGAGTTGCTCCGGATGGACGAGATCGAGGCCGTCTACATCTCCGCGACGCCGGAGACCACCCATTTTCCGATAGCGCGGGATTGCCTCGCCGCGGGCAAGCACGTGTTCCTGGAAAAGCCGATCGCGATGGAGCTCGCCGAGGCGGACGAGCTGATCGCCCTGGCGCGCAAGGGCCGCCTGAAATTCACCGTCGGCTATTCGCAGCGCTTCAATCCCAAGTTCGCCTACGTGCGCAAGTCGATCCGCGACGGCACGATCGGCAAGCCGGTGAGCGCGCTCGTCTCCCGCCATATCACCCGCGGCCTCGGAAAGAAGATCAGCGGGCGTGTCAAGCTCTCGCCCGCGGCGATGGAATGCACGCACGATCTGGACTTCGTGCTGTGGTGCCTGGAACCGGCCAAGCCGGTGCGCGTGTACTCGCAGCAGAATTTCGGGGCCATGCAACAGGCGAGCGGCCAGCCGATCGCCGACCAGCAATGGCTGTCCGTCACCATGGATAGCGGCCTCTCCTTCGTGGTCGGCGGCGGCTGGAGCCTGCCGCCGGGCTATCCGAATTTCTCCACGACCTGGATCGAAATGATCGGGACCGAGGGAGCGCTTATGGTCGACGACAGCCACCGCGACGTGGTGCTGAACACCATGCAGAAAGGCATGCAGTTGCCGATGTCGACCATGCCCGGAGAGCGCGTCGAGCACACCTACGCGGGGCCGATGGCGGCGGAGACGATCCACTTTCTCGAGGCGGTTGCGCTCGACCGGCCGGTGATGGTGACGCCCGAGCACGCGCGCATGGTGATGGAGGTGTATATGGCCGCCGACCTCTCCGCCGAGCGCAATCAACCGGTGTCGCTGCCGCTCGCGTCGTCCAAGTCGGTGCGCGCGGCGGCGTGAAAAAGAACCCCAAGCGCATCGGCCTCGCCATCATCGGCGGGGGGCGGGTCGGATTGTTCCGCGGCGAGGTCGCGGCTCGGCACCCGCAAGTCGACTTTATCGGGCTGGCGGAGCTGAAAGCCGATCGCGCCAAGGAGGTCGGCGCAAGTATTCGCGCCGACTTCGTCACCTCCGACTACCGCGAGCTGCTCGCGCGGCCCGAGGTGACGGCCGCGGTCATCGCCACCGATGAGCATCTGCACGTCGATCCCATTCTCGGGGCGGTCGAGCGCGGGTTGTCGCTGCTGATCGAGAAGCCGCTCGCGACCGGGCTGGCCGATTCCGAGCGCGTACTCAGGGCGATCCAGAAATCCGGGGTCGATGCCGTAGTCGGCTATACGCAGCGCTTTCGCCGGCGCTGGCTGGTGGCAAAGGAGAAGGTGAGGACGGGGCAGCTGGGCGACGTGACCCTGGTGACTTCGAGGGCGTTCATGAACCGGCTCGTGGCGCTCGACAACTACCGGCGCACCGACGATCCGTCGCAGATCTCTCCGATGGTCATTTCGGGAACGCACGCGCTGGACATCGTCATGTGGATGATGGAGGCGAAGCGCCCGGTCGAAATCTACGCGCGCTCGGTGGACAAGGCGCTCGGGCCCCTCTGCAAAGGCATCGACGCGACCGCCGGCGTGATCACGTTCGAGGACGGGAGTCTCTATCACGCGTCGATTTCCTGGGCGCTTCCCATCGTCTGGCCCGGGGCGGTTTACAGCCTCGAGGTAGGGATTGTCGGCACCGAGGGCGTGCTCACCATCGACGATACCCACAGAGATATCGTGCTGGCGACCACCAGGGCGCAGGGCGAGGGCTACGCTCCGGATGCGGCGCGCCGCGTCGACTTTCTGGGAAGCTATCCGCCCGGCGATATCGCTCTCGGAGAGCTGCGCGGCCCGATGCGCGAGGAAACCGAGCAATGGCTGAACCGGCTCGCGATGGGCCTGACGACGCAGCATGCCACCGCGGCGGAGGCGCACAACCGGCTGATGCTCACCAAGGCCTTCGATCTTTCCGCGCGGTTGAGGCGCGCCGTGCCGCTTCCGATCGCGGCCGAGGACGAAAAGGCGCGCGGGGGCCTGCGGGCGGCGGGATAAAACGAAGCGTTAAGGAGGAGAGATGGCAATGCTGAGATCGACGGTGCGGGTCGCGCTCGTGGCGTTCTTGTGTCCGGCGCTTTCGCTTGCGCAGGGCAGCTATCCGAATCGAGCGATCAAGATCGTCATTCCGTTTGCGCCCGGAGGCGCGTCGGACTTCGTCGGCCGCATCATGCAGCCGCGCCTTGCAGAGCTGCTCGGCCAGCAGATCGTGATCGAAAACCGCGGCGGAGCCGCCGGAACCATAGGCACGGAGATCGCGGCCCGGTCGGCCCCGGACGGCTACACCCTCTTTCTGGGCAACGTCGGGACGGTGGCGATCAATCCCGCGGTGTTCACGAATCTGTCCATCAACAACCTGAGGGATTTCATCCCGGTAACCCAGGTCGTCGATGTGCCGGGCGTGCTTATCGTGCACCCGTCCGTTGCAGCCAACAGCGTGAAGGAGCTGGTCGCCTACGTGAAGGCGAACCCGGGGAAGCTCAACTACGCCTCCCCGGGGAGCGGCAGCCAGAACCGCCTGGAGATGGAGCTCCTCAGGATGGCCGAAGGCGGGATGGACATGGTGCACGTGCCCTACAAAGGCGGAGCGGGTCCCGCGGTGACCGGCCTCGTCGCGGGCGAAACGCAGATGATGTTCAGCACGGTGTCCTCGGCCATGGGCTATATCAAGGGCGGGCGGTTGAAGGCGCTGGCCGTAACCAGCACCAAGCGGCTGGAGCCGCTGCCCGACGTACCGACCATGAGGGAGTCCGGCTATCTCGACGGATCGTCGGGCTCGTGGCAGGGCGTGCTCGTTCCCGCGGGCACATCTCGCGCGGTCGTGGATCGGTTGTTCGAAGTGCTCGTGCAGACCATGAAAACGCCCGACGTCATCGAGCGGCTCGCCAAAGGCGGGGCCGAGGCGGTGACGAGCGCATCGCCGAAGGCGTTCGTGGATTTCATCGCGGCTGAAACGCAGCGCTGGGGCAAGGTGGCAAGAGAATCCGGGGCGACCGTGGACTGACGCGACGGGACAGGATAGTTACTCACACATCGGAGACGGAGACAAGAATGGCGAATGCAGGGATGGTGGGACTGGATTGGCAGCAGCGCATCAACTGGGACCGGCTGCGCAGGTACCGCCTGGAGCGGGCGCGCGCGCGCATGAAGGCGGCCGGCTTGGGCGCGATGCTGCTCATGTACGACGAGAACGTGCGCTACGTGACCAGCACCCTCACTCCCGGCTGGAACCGCTTGAAGCCGGGGCTGCGCTACGCCATGCTCTGCGGCGACGACGCGCCGGTGCTGTTCGAGCAGGGCGACATCGGCATGCAGATCGAGCGCCATTCTCCGTGGATCCCCAAGGACCACATCCGCTGGTCCTACGCCTGGATCAAGGGTGCGGCCGGCCCCGCCTCGCTTTCCCAGGTAAAGAAGTTCACCAATGCCATCAAGCAGGAAATGAAGAAGGCGAACGTCGACGGCCAGAAGCTGGGCGTGGATTTCGTCGACATCAACATGATCCAGGTCTTCAAGGACGAAAAGATCGACTGGACCGACGGCATGACGCCGATGATGGAGGCGCGTGCGATCAAGAACGAGGACGAGCAGGAGGCGCTGCGCATGGTGGGCGCGATCGGCGACGCGGCGCACTGGGAGTTCATGAAGTTCCTGCAGCCCGGGCGCACCGAGAACCAGCTCACCGCGCACATCATGCAATACCTGTACTCCGTCCCCGGCATGGAAGACGTCGAGGACGTGATCGTGTCCTCGGGCCCGAACACCTGGCCGAACTGGCGCAACTTCTCCGACCGCATCGTCAAGCCCGGCGACATCGTGTTCATGGACCTCGCCGCGCTGACCTGGAACGGCTACAAGTCCTGCTACTACCGCACCTATTGCGCCGGCAAGGAGCCGACCCAGGAACAGTACGACTCGATCAAGGCGGTGAAGGTCGGCACCACCACGAGGGAGATCGCCTCGAAGTGGCCTTCGGCGAAGGAAGCCTGGGGTTACGCGGAAGAGGACCAGGCCGCCGCCAACCTCTGGGGCCACGGCCTCGGGCTCGCGCAGTACGACCAGCCGGTGATCTCGCGCATCTGGTCGCTTGACCACCCGATCGAGATCAGGGAAGGCATGGTGTTCGCGCTCGAAACCCAGCACGGCAAGAAGTTCGAGTGGGGCGTGCGGATCGAGGAAATGCTGATCGTGCACAAGGACAAGGTCGAGATCATCTCCAGCTTTCCGGTCGAGCAAATCACCGTCGTCGATCCGATGCCCGGCTACTCGACCCTCGCGGGCCGTTGAAGATCCCGTCCTCAGTCAACCAGGGAGGTCGTCATGGATGCGAAAAAATGGCTAGCAGCGTTGTCGGCGGTCGCGGCACTCGCCGCGGCCGGGTGCGCGCAGCAACCGCCGGTCGCGCAGCAGCCGCCTGTCATGGAGGCGGTGATCGGCAACAACTTCGGCCATTTGCCGATGTTCGTGGGCGTCGAGAAGGGACTGTTCCAGAAGCACGGCGTCGACCTGAAGCTCAAGGTCGTCAACACCGGCACCGACATGGTCAATTCCATGCACAAGAACGAGGTCCAGTTCGGCGACATGAGCGTGACGACTTTTCTCAAGGCGCGCCACGCCGGCGCGCCTTTCCTCGTGGTCGGCATGATCATGAACGACGCCACCACGGCCTTCGCCGACCAGCCGCTCGCGATCGTCGCGCGCAAGGGCTCGGGGATCGCGAAAGTCGAGGACCTGCGGGGCAAGCGCGTCGGCCTCGCCAGGGAGCAGACTTCCGACGAGTACTTCAAGATGGTGCTCGCCCGCCGCGGGATGAAATACGAGGACGTGACCATCGAGAACATCATGGCCCCGCCGGCGCTGGGGCCCGCGCTCGCCGAAGGGCGGGTCGACGCGGTGGTCTCGTGGGAGCCTTACAACGTCATGGCGATGTCGCGCGCGCCCGATTCGTACGAGGTCCTGCGCGGCGGCGGCCATCTCTCCTACATGATGATCGCGACCGTCCACGACCCGATGCTCCAGGACGACCCCAGGCTCATCCAGAGCTTCGTGAACGGCCTGGCGGCGGCCTCCCATTACACGCGCCAGCACCGGGCGGAAGCGGTGGAGATCTTCGCGAAATGGGTCCCGGGCGTGAACCTCGAGGTGGCGCGCAAGGCGATCCAGCACATCAGCTTCGACCCGCGCATGTCGCGCGAGAGCCTGCGCGCCTTCGAGAACGCGCAGAACGATCTGCTGAAGCTCACCATCAAGAACGCACGGCCGTTGACGATCACCGACGTCGTGTTGACGCGCTTCACCGAAGCCGCGCAGAAAGCGCACCCCGAGTATTTCTCGGACCACACCGACCTCTCGATCTACACCGGCGAGCACCCGGGCGTGCGCTACCCGGTGGTGATGGGACACGAGTCGACGGGCGTGATCGACTCGCTCGGCGAGGGTGTATCCGGGCTGACATCCGGGCAGCACGTGCTCATCAACCCGATCATCGCCTGCGGACAGTGTGACCAGTGCGTGCGCGGGGCCGGAAACCTGTGCCGCAACGCGGGACTCTTCGGCCGCGAAGTCGAAGGCTCGCTCAGCCAGTACGTGAAGTTGTCCTCACGCTACCTTTACGCGCTGCCGCCGAGGCTGCCGCTCGACGCGGCCACCCTCATCGAGACGCTCGCCACGGTGCGCCACGCGCAGCATCGCGTGGGCGTGTCGACCGCCGAATCGGTGGTCGTGCTCGGTCAGGGCGCGGCGGGGCTTTTGCACACGCGGCTTGCCGTGCTGACCGGAGCGAGGCCGGTGATCGCGGTGTCCCGCACCCGGTGGAAGCTCGACATGGCCGAGCGCATGGGCGCCCACCACATCATCGAGGCGCCGGTCGAGAAGGCGGTCGAGGAAGTGCGGCGTTTCACCTCAGGCATAGGGGCCGACGTGGTCATCGACGCCGCAGGAAGCGCGGAAACGCTCCGCACGGCGATGGACATGCTGCGCCCGGGCGGACGCTTTTCGGCCTTCGCCGTGAGCCACGAGACAGTGCGCGGCTTCAGCACTTTCCCGCTCTACTTCGGCGAGATCAGCATCATCGGCTCGCGCGCGCTCGTCCCGCAGGACATGGCGCCCTCGATCGATCTGGTCGCCTCGGGAAAAGTCGACGTCTCGGGCTTCGTCACCGCCACCTATCCGCTCGACGCCACCGCCGAGGCGTTTCGGGAGTACGAGGCGAATCCCGGGAAGATACTGAGGATCGTGATCGATTCGAGGGCGTAGGCTGCGTGACCTGCTATTGGCCCTACATAGGATCTATCTATCCCGAGAAGGGCGCGTCGGCGAGCCCGGGCATGCGCCTACGTTCCGGGCTTCGCGCTGCGGGTGAGCGATGGATCGGCCGGGACGGCCATGATCCGGCCCGCATCATCCAGCTGCGGCACCCCATAAGCGGCGAGTATCGCCTGGATACGGGGGCGGTTCGTCTCGATCAGCCGCTCGATCCTGTCCTTCCACTCGCGCTCGCCGAAGCGCACGCCCATGGCGATGCGAAAGTCGAACTGAATCTCCGGGGTCGGCCCGAATGGCACGACGGCCAGCTCGGCGGACGTGACGTTCTTCGCGAAATAGCCGGCGATCGGCCCCCACACGAACGCGATATCCACCTTGCCGGACACCAAGTCCTTCTCGACGATCTCGCCCGGATAGCGCTCCGGATCGCCGGACTGGGGTTGATAGGAAACGACCTGATCGAACAAGCCGTGCTTGGGTAGCCAGTCGGCCGGTGGCGATTGACCGAACACGCCGAGCTTGAGCGATTTCAGCTTCGCCGGCTCGAGCTTGAGCAAGCCCTCGGGAGCCGTTACGCTGTCGAGCCCTTTGCCTTTCACATAGACTAGGGCGTACGTCGAGCGGTAGTAGGGCTTGGTGGTGGACGCCAGCTCGAATCCGACGGGTACACCCATTACCAGGTCGCATTTAAAGCGATTGGAGTCGGGATCGCGCCCGCGCAGCGTGTTGCGGATGAAGCCCATGCGCTGCGGGAACCAGGTGTACTCGAGCGTCCATCCCAACTCGCGCGCCAAGAGCTCGGCGATCTTGTTCTCGAAGCCTTCACCGGCGCGGTTCGAGAAAGGAAGATTGTTCGGGTCCTGGCAAACGCGCAGCACACGATCATCGCCGGCTGGCTGGCTCTGGGCCAGTGCGCAGAACGGCAGCAGCAACGCGGCCCCTATGAGGAGTGCGCCGACCCGCGGGGGTCGCGCGGCGTATGCGTGGCGACTGGCGGTCGGTTTGGTGACCTTTTGGCTCATCTTGTCTGGACCGGGAGTCCGCGCGCTCCTTGCGCATTCGCGCGGTCGAATCCTCTTACGCTGCGAAAGGTGGCGGCGGTGAAATCCGCATCGGCGAGATTGGCGCCGGTGAAATCGGTGTCGATGAAATTCGAGCCGCTCAAATCGGCTCCGGCGAGGTTGGCGCCGCGCATATCGGTGCCGCTGAACTCCGCCCCGCTCAGCTTGGCGCCGGCCAGGTTGGCGCCTGAAAGGTCCGAGAAGCTGAAATCGGCGCGGGAGAAATCGGACCCGGAAAGATCCGCACCTCTCAGGTTGGCCGAGAGGATATTCGCCCGCATGAGCCCCATCGACTGGTTTTTCATATCCGCTGCGCCATCCACCTTTGCGAGCACGGCCTGCTCGAGATTCGCCTTTCTCAGATCGCCGATCAGGCGCGCACCCGAAAGGTTCGCCCCCTTCAGGTTGGCGCCTTGAAGCTGCATCGAAAACATCATCGCGCCCTGCAGATTGGCGTTGGTCAGGTTCGTGCCTTCGGCAAAGCTGACCGTGAGATTGCACCGGGAGAGGTTGGCGCTCGCCAGGTTGCTGCCGTTCAGAACCGCCGCCGCGAGATTCGCCCCTTTGAAATCGATGCCTGACAGGTCCAGCCCGGAGAGGTTCTTGGAATATAAATCGGCCGGGGCGGAAGCCGAAGTTTTGGCCAGCGCCGCGACCACTTGTTCGCGCGTCAGTTTCTCGTAGCCGGGCCATTCGGCTGCGCTCGGCAACCGCGGCAGCAGGACAGCGGCCGCCATGACGAGCTCGATGGCATGGAGCCGTCGCGCGGCCCTCGGGATCGTCCGCGATGACGCGGACGAGGCCGGTCGCAGCGCATGCCGGGAGAAGCTCATTTCAGCTCTTCGAGACGGCCGGGCTGAATGGCGCCGTCGGCGCGTCCCTTCAGATACGCGTAGAGGCCGTCGATGTTTTCCGTGACCATTTTGCTGCCGTCGAAGTTGGGCATGCCCTTTTCCGGCCGGCCCTTCAGCATCGTTTGCGTGAACTCCTCTTTGGAGAGCCGCTTCAGGCTCTCCACCAGAGGCGGCCCGACCAAGCCTTCCTGCCGCGCGCCATGACAGCGCTCGCAGGCGAGCGCACGCCAGGTGCGCCAGCCCTCGAGCGTGATCTTGTCGACCTTGTTGCCCTCGGCGACTTTGTAGGGCGTGTCATCGGCCGCCGCTTGGCGTTGGCTCGGCGCAAGCGCGGCGAGCGCGAATGCCACGCCGGCGGCCCATCCTATCTTTCCCATGTTCGGCGCACCATCTGAACAAAGAGACAAAAGGCCGACACCCCGAAGGATGTCAGCCTTTTGATGTTTGAAGAAGCGGCGAGGTTTACGGCAAGACGAACACCGTGAGGACGCCGCCGAGCTCGGTGTAGTTCTTCAGTTCCCTGTAGCCGCCCACCGCGCCGAGACCGTCGGTGTCCTTCTCCAGGCCCGCGGCAAGTCCGATGCCGGCCCATCCGCCGATGCCGGAGAGCACGCCGACGTACTGCTTTCCCTTGTACTCCCAGGTGTTGACGTTGCCGATGATGCCGGACGGAGTCTTGAACTTGTACAGCTCCTTGGTGATGTCGTTCGCATCGACGCACTTCAGGTAGCCCTCGAGGGTTCCGTAGCAGGCAACGCCGCCGGCGGTGACGAGCGCGCCGCTCCAGACGGAGAATTTCTCGGGCTTCGACTTGACGATCTTGCCGGTGCCCGCATCCCACATGATGAAGTTGCCCATGCCGCCGTGGCTGCCCGGCGCCGGGAACATCGACAGCGTCGCGCCAACGTACGGCTGACCGGCCGTGTACTCGACCTTGAACGGCTCGTAGTCCATGCACACGTGATTGGTCGGCACGTAGAACATCTTGTTGGCCGGATTGTACGCAGCCGGCTGCTGGTCCTTGGTACCGAGCGCCGCCGGGCAGATCCCCTTGCTGTTCACGTCCTGGCCTTGCGCTTGCGTGCTGTACTGCTTCACCACCTGCGGGCGGCCGGTCTTCATGTCGACGTGCGACGCCCAGTTCACCTTCGGGTCGTACTTCTCGGCGACCAGCAGCTCGCCCGTGGCGCGATCCAGCGTATAGCCGAAGCCGTTGCGGTCGAAGTGCACTACGACATTGCGCGGCTTGCCTTTCACGTTGATGCCGTCGGCCAGGATCATCTCGTTCACGCCGTCGAAATCCCACTCGTCGTGCGGCGTCATCTGGTACACCCACTTCGCCTGGCCGGTGTCGACGTCACGCGCCCAGATCGTCATCGACCACTTGTTGTCGCCGGGGCGTTGCGTCGGGTTCCAGGTGCTGGGATTGCCCGAGCCGTAGTACATCAAGTTGAGTTTCGGATCGTAGCTGTACCAGCCCCAGGTCGTGCCGCCGCCGATCTTCCACTGATCGCCCTGCCAGGTCTTGAGCGACGAGTCCCTGCCCACCGGCGCCATCTTGCCGTCGGTCCAGGCCATGGTCTTGTCGGGA
>WNFI01531982.1_pt1 | contig 10176 bp, 10 predicted proteins | sample 5400471 | NCBI WGS metagenome assembly WNFI01 (sample SAMN13153348, study PRJNA577476) | soil metagenome | isolation source: 100 cm saprolite on Douglas fir-dominated hillslope | place: USA:California | collected 2013-09-17 | reverse complement strand
CTAGAGCGGGTTGAGATTGATCTGAATCGAAGGATTCCCAAATCAGTGGTGTTCTGATTCAAGGTGCTGGCTGGGAGGAGGCCAGCACGGATGGGCAAGCCATGTTCGTTGGATCTTCGAGAACGGGTGGTTGCGGCGGTCGAGACGGAGGGGATGTCTCGCAACCGGGCGGCGGCGCGGTTTGGAGTTGCGCCGAGCTCGGCGATCAAGTGGGTGGCGCGGTTCCGGGCGACGGGCAGCGCCGCGCCGGCCAAGATGGGCGGGCACAAGCCGAAGACCCTGCGCGGCGATCACGCCGAGTGGCTGATCGCGCGTTGCCGGGCGAGGGAGTTCACCATCAGCCAGTTGGTGGCGGAGCTTAAGACGGCGCGCGGCCTGAAGGTGGACCGGCGCTCGGTCTGGGAGTTCCTCCATGCCCAGGGGCTCAGCTTCAAAAAAAAGCCTGTTCGCCAAGGAGCAGGAGCGGCCTGACGTCGCCCGGCGGCGCGAGCAGTGGCGCCGGTATCAGGGGCGGATCGACCCTGCGCGCCTGGTGTTCATCGACGAGACCTGGACCAAGGACAACATGGCGCCCTTGCGCGGCTGGGCGCCGCGCGGCGCCCGGCTGAAGGCCACAGCCCCCTTCGGCCGCTGGAAGACCATGACCTTCATCGCCGCGCTGCGCTGCGACCGCATCGAGGCGCCGTGCCTGTTCGACGGCCCGATCAACGGCGAGGCCTTCCTGGCCTATGTCCGAACCTTCCTGGTTCCGACGCTCCGCCCAGGCGACATCGTCGTCATGGACAACCTCGGCAGCCATCGCGGAAAGCCGGTCCGGCGCGCCATCCGTCAGGCCGGAGCCAGGCTCCTCTTCCTGCCGAAATACTCCCCCGACCTGAACCCCATCGAGCAGGTCTTCGCCAAGCTCAAGCACCACCTGCGAAAAGCCCAGGCCCGCTCTTATGACGCCCTGCTCCAAGCCACCAGCCGGCTGCTCGACGCCTTCCCCCCAGACGAGTGCGCCAACTACCTCAGGAACTCAGGCTATGCCGCATAATCTCAACGCGCTCTAGGCAGTCATCGGCGCGCCCAGCCGGAGAAGAATTGAGAATTCGCGCTGGGGACCCGGTGGTAGCTGGGGGCGGGATCGAACCGCCGACCTGTGGGTTATGAATCCACCGCTCTAACCATCTGAGCTACCCAGCCCCAGGTCCCCGGCGCGAGGCGCGGGTTATAGGGTCTCGAAATCCCCGCTTCAAGCGGCTTGGGCGCCGCCGTCGCCGCGGCCCCCGACAGCTGTGCTGGCGCCGGCCCTTAGCCGCCCGCGCGCGGCCGCAAGAGGTCCGACCACCGCCAGACGCCCGAGCCGACCACCACCCGGGCCGACCCCGGCCCATCGTTCAGGGAAAACAGCACCAGGCCATGCACCGGCTCGGCGCGGCAGGCTTCCGGCGCGAACGCCACCTCCCACATGATCGCCTCGCGCACGGCGGCCAGCCCATTGCCGTCCTGGCCGCGGCTCTGGATCCAGTCGCCGTTCCAGACATAGAGCGCCTTGCCGCCCGCACCCTCGGCCCGGCCGGCGTCGGCGACGGCGGCCTGCACCAGCCGGTCCTTCCGCAGCGCGCTCTGCAGCCGCCGCGCCATGTCGCAGGGCCGCCCGCCCGCACCCGCGCCGGCGGTCGCCGCCGTGGCGACCTGGGCGTCGCTGAGCTCGACCCCCTGCGCGGTCGGCCCCTCGTGCGCCGGCACGGACGCGACGTCGGGCCGTGCCGGCGTCGGCCGGGCGAGGTTCCGCGGCGGCGGCGGTTGCTCAGGCGCCGGCGGCGCCGGGGCCGGTGGCGTCGGCGCCTCGATCGCCGGCCGCGCATCGACCAGCTCCACCTTCATGGGCTCGGGCTCGACCGCCCTCGGCGAATCCCGGTGCGCCGAGAGCAACGCGAACAGCACCAGCCCGTGGCCGGCGACGCTCAGCGACGCCGTGAGGACGCGACGCCGCCGCGCCGACCGCTGGCGAGCCTTCGCCGGGCCGGCCGCCACCTTAGGTCAGGACGATCAGCACCACCCGGCGGTTAGCTTGCCGGCCGGCCCGATTGTTGTTGGGCTGCGCCGGGACGTCGGGGCCGTAGGAGATGGTCCCGATCCGGTTCAGCGCCACGCCGTGCTCGTTCAGGTAGCGGCGCACGGCCTCGGCCCGTTCTTCGCCCAGCTTGTAGTTGAAGTCCTTCGGACCGGTGGCGTCGGTGTGGCCTTGGACCTCGACATAGACGTTGCGGTTGTCGGTCTTCAGCTTCTCGACAAACGCGTCGAGCCGGGCCTGCGCCTCGGGCGAGAGCGCCGCCTTCGACACCCCGAACTTCATGCTGTCGTCGGTCAGCACCTCAGAATAGAGGAACTTGCCCTCGGCCAGCTTGCCGGCGGCGGTCGCCCGCTGCAGCGCGTCGCGCGACGTCTGGTCGAGCGACGCCAGCTTGGTGTCGTGATCGGCCACCCGGGCGGACACGTCGGAGACCTTCGTATCGACGGCCCCAACCTGTTCGGTGACGAATTTCTTGGTGGCGCAGCCGCCCAGGCTCACGACACCTAATACCATCGCCCCCGCGATAAACGCACTCGACGTACGCTGGATCATGCAAGTCCCTCCGTTTCGGTTCCTTCTCGAACCGCCGTTGACCCCCAACAGACCCAATCCATCGGGCCGGAACACGGCCATTTCTAGGCGCAGCTTAACCATGGCGACGGGTAACTGTCTCTTCACGCCCGGCGCTCAAGGTTGACCCCCCGCGAGTCAGTGGACATTCGATGGCGGCCGCGACGTTGCGCAGGTTCGGCAGCTCCAGATCGGCGGCGACGCTGCGCCGGATGCTGCTTGGGCCGCTCACGGCGCTCTGTGCGATGGCCGTGTGGACGCCGGCGCTGGCGATACCGGCCTTCGCCCAGCAGACCGGCCAGCCCTGTTCCCAATGCCACGTGGGCGCATTCGGCCCGCAGCTGAAGCCCTATGGCCGCGACTTCAAGCTGTTCGGCTATGTGAACGGCGACGGCGAGAATCACCTGCCGCCGATCGCGATCGTCGGGATCGCGTCCTTCACCCACACCGAGAAGGACCAGGCCGCGCCGCCGGCCCCGCACCTGGCGTCCAACAACAACACCGTGGTCGACGAGCTGAGCATCTTCTACGGCGGCAAGGTCGCGGCCGGCGCAGGCGCGTTCGCGGAGCTGACCTACGATGGCGTCGGCCGCGGCTTCAAGATCGACAAGCTGGACGTCAAACGCGCCTTCGACCTCAGCTCCGGCGACCGCAGCCTGGTCGTAGGCCTCGACCTCAACAACGACCGCAGCCTGGTCGTAGGCCTCGACCTCAACAATCAGCCGACCGTGCAGGACCTGTGGAATTCCACGCCGGCCTTTGGCTTTCCCTACAATTCGTCCAGCGTGGCGCCGACGCCTGGCGCGGCCGTCCTGCTCGACGGCGCCCTGGGCCAGCGGGTGGTCGGCGCCGGGGTCTACGGCATGTGGAACGATCTGATCTACGCCGAGGCCGAGGCCTATGCGCCGGTCGACAACCGCACGCTCGGCCGGCAAGGACCGCATCGGCGACGTGGCCCTCGACGCAACCTACCAGTACACGAACTCCCCCCGCCACTTCGTCTCGGCGCACGCGACCTGGATCCATGAGACGCAGACGCTGGACGCCAGCCGGGTCCTGTTCGGGTCGCGCCCGTCGGACCGCCTCGACACCTTGCGGGCGGACCTGTCGTACAGCTACGCCGACACCTGGACCCCCTCCGTGCAGGTCTTCCGGACGTTCGGCTCGCGCGACCCGGCGATCTTCGCAGGCCCCGGCGGCAAGCCGGACTCCGACGGCTACGTCATCGAGCTGGCCTACGTGCCCTTCGGCAAGACCAGGTCGCCGAGCTTCATCTCGAACCTCCGGCTCGCGGCGCAATGGATCGGCTACACCCGGTTCGACGGCGAGCGCCGCGGCGCCTCGGCCAACAACACCCTGTTCCTCAGCGCCCGCATGGCCTTTGCGCCGTTCAGCGGCCTGGTCGCCCGGTAGCGCCGGCCGTCAGGCAGCGTCCTGGCTTTCCGTCGACCCCTGCCCGGCCAGCGCCGCTTCCATCGCCGCCGCCAGCAGGGCGATCTCCACGGGCTTGGCCACATGCCCGTCCATCCCGACCGCGCGGTAGTGAGCGACCTGGTGCGGCATCACATTGGCGGTCAGCGCGACGATCGGGGTGCGCGCCCGCCCGGTCTCGGCTTCGGTCCTGCGGATCGCCGCGGTCGCGGTGGGACCGTCCATCTCGGGCATCTGGACGTCCATCAGGATGATGTCGAACGCCCCTTCGCGCCAGGCTTCGACAGCCAGGGCGCCGTTCTCCACGACCACCAGGGCGATGCCGAGCTGATGCAGCAGGGTCTTCAGCACCAGTTGGTTCACCGGGTTGTCCTCGGCGGCCAGCACGCTCAGCTGCGCCTCGGCGCAAGCCGGAGCGTTCGCGGCCACGGCCGGCGCCTCGGGAGCCTCGGGCCGGGGACAGGCCGTTTCCCGGACCCGCGGGATGGCGAGCTCCACCGTGAAGGTCGAGCCCTCGCCGGGTGCGCTGCGCACGCGGATCGAGCCTCCCATCAGCTGCGCGAGCTCGCGGCAGATCGCCAGGCCCAATCCGGTCCCACCGAAGCGCCGGGTAGTCGAGGCGTCGGCTTGGGAGAACTTCTCGAACAGCTTGGCGGTCTCCTCAGGCGACATGCCGATGCCGGTGTCGGCGACCTTCAGCGCCAGACCGTCGGCGCTCGCCGCGACCTCGACGCGGATCTCGCCGCACTCGGTGAACTTCAGGGCGTTGGAGAACAGGTTGTAGAGGATCTGCCGCAGCCGCGTCGGGTCGCCCAGATAGGTCCCCTGCGCGCCCTTGATCGTGAGCGAGAAGGACAGCCCCTTGGCGTTGGCGAGCTGGGTGAAGGTGGAGTGGGCGCCACGCACCACGGTCTCGAGGTCGAACTCGACGGTCTCCAGCTCCAGCTTGCCGGACTCGACCTTCGACAGGTCGAGGATGTCGTTGAGGATGGCGAGCAGCGCCTCGCCCGACTGGCGGACGACCTCCAGCCGCTCGGTCTGCACGGGCGAGAGTTCGTCTCCCTCCATGGCCTGCGCCATCCCGAGCACCCCGTTCAGCGGCGTGCGGATCTCGTGGCTCATGGTCGCCAGGAAGGCGCTCTTGGCGACGTTCGCGGCCTCGGCGCCCTCCTTGGCGGTCTCCAGTTCGCGGGGGCGCACGCGGACGCGGTCCTCCAGGCTCGAAAGTGTCTGGGCGACCTCGGCCTGCGCGGCCGCCAGCGCACGGGCGACATCGCCGATCTCGTCCTTGCGGCCGGTGAGCCTGCCGCCCTGCCCGGCCTCGCCGCCGTTCCGGTCGCCGGCCATGCGGCGCACCGCGCGCAGCGGCGGGATGATCTGCAGGAACAACAGGCCCGCGCCGCCCAGGGCGACGATCAGGCTGCCGGCGGTCACGAACCCCAGCAGCGCCTTCAGCTTGTCGAGCAGGTCGTCCGCCGAGGCGCGGAAGTCGAGCGCCCGGTCGGCGAAGCGCTGGACGAGCTTGCTCAGCGCCGTGTCGGCCTGGCCGGCGGCCTGCGGATCCCAGCGCGGCGCGGCGCCCAGCGCCGCGAGCCGCCCGCGCACCGCGATGGCGAGCTGCTTTTCGCGTGGCGTCGGCGCGCGCTCGATGGCCACGTCCAGGTCGTCGAGGATTGTCTGCAACTCGGCCCGCTCCGCGGCGTCGAGCGCGCGGGCGCCGGCCGGCCGATGGGCAGCCTCCAGCCGCACGAACCCCACCTCGACCTTGTGGGCGTAGTGCACGCCGACGAAGGCGTTGTCGTAGAGGTTGTCGGCGATGTGCCCGAAGCGGCCGGCCACATAGGTCGTGAAGCCCGCCAGCGCGACCATCGCCGCCACCATGACGGCGGTCAGGACGACCAGCTTGCCGCGGATGCCCATGGCTTCGCGCCCGCCTAGTTGACGCTGACCGTCAGCCGCATCCTCGGATGGATGCTGCAGACGACCGAATAGACGCCGGCCTGGTCGAAACGGTGGGACACCTGGACGCCGGGCTTCTGCAGCCCCAGGTCCTCGGTGTCGGTGCCCGCCGCGCCCCGGACGCTGATGTTGTGGGTGACGTCGTCATTGTTGCTGAAGGTGACCGTATCGCCGCGGCGCACGGCGACCTTCGCCTGTGAGAATTTCAGGTTGTGCTGGCCGATCGCCACGCCGGCCGCCCAGCTCGCGGCGGCGGGCCCGAGCACGCCCAGCGCAACCACGACGCTAAGTCTCAAGAGCAGGCGGGCCACGCGCGGTCCCCGATCCATTCTTTCCGTACGCCCCATAACATCGGTCATTTTCGCTGATAGCCCTTAAATTAGTGCTGACTTTCAGCGCGTTGCGGCCAATTGACCGCACCACTCCGCCGAGCGGCGGCCGTGCCGACCGGATCGCCCCACGCTAAGCCTTGCCGAACTCGGGATACGCCGCGTCGCACATAGGCCGATGGGCGGCGGCGAACGTGGCGTCGCTACGACGCCCACTATCGTCGTCGAGGCCGCGGCCATCCGCCGGCACGCGGGCCGCGAGGCCGCGCTCAAGGCCGCGGGCATCCCGGTCAAGACCCTGGGCTTCGGCGGGCCGCTCGACATCCTCACCCGGCCCGCCGCGGCCGGCTACGCCCGGCTGCAGGGCGCAAAGCTGTTGCTGGCCTGGATGAACCGCGCGGCGCGCCACACGCCCAGGGGGCCTTGGGCGCGGATCGGCCGGCTCGGCGGCTACTACAACCTCAAATACTATGAGGGCTTCGAGGAGCTGGTCGCCAACACCGAGGACATCGCCGAGTGGATCGTGGGCCAGGGCTGGCCCGCCGGCCGCGTGCGCTGCATCCCCAATTTCGCCGCCGCGCCCCCGGACGGCGGGCCCCTCGACCGCGCCACCCTGGAGACCCCGGCCGACGCGCCCCTGCTCTTGGCCATGGGCCGCCTGCACGACTCGAAGGCCCATGACGTCAGCCTGCAGGCCTTGGCCGAACTCCCCGACGCCTTCCTGTGGATCGCCGGCGTCGGCCCGCTGGAGGCCAAGCTGAAGGCGATGGCCGAGGCTCTGGGCGTGGCCGCCCGCGTGCGGTTCCTGGGCTGGCGGACCGATCCCTCGGCGCTCTACCGGGCGGCCGACGTCTGCGTCTTTCCCTCCCGCTACGAGCCCCTGGGCAATGTGGTGATCCAGGCCTGGGCGCACGGCCTGCCGGTGGTCGCCGCCGAGAGCCAGGGCCCCAAGGCGCTGATCGAGGACGGCCGCGACGGCGTCCTCGTCCCGGTCGACGACGCCGAGGCGCTGGCGGCCGGGGTGCGGCGCCTCTTGGCCGAGCCCAAGCTCGCCGCCCAGTTCGCCCAGCGGGGGCGCGGTCGGGTGGCCGCGGAGTTCTCCGAGGCCGCCGTCGTCGGCCAGTGGAAGACCCTTTTCGCCGACTACGGCATCGGCTGATGTGCGGCATCGCCGGCCAGCTGGGAGGGACCGACGAACGCGTCCCTCAGATGATCGCGGCCCTCACCCACCGTGGCCCCGACGGCATCCGCGTCGAAGAGGGCCCCGGCGCGGCGCTCGCCCACGCGCGGCTTTCAATCATCGACCTGGAGGGCGGCTGGCAGCCGCTGCACGCCGCCGGCTCGACGGTGATCGGCAACGGCGAGATCTATAACTACGTCGAGCTGGCGGAGGATCATCAGCTGGGCGGCGTGCTCGCCACCGGCTCCGATTTCGAGCCCCTGCTGCACCTCTACGCCAAGGAGGGTGAGAAGGCTTTCGAGCGCCTGCGCGGCATGTACGCCTTCTGCCTGATCGGCGCCGACGGCCGCGCGTGGCTGGCCCGCGACCCGTTCGGCATCAAGCCGCTCTACATCATGGAACACGCGGGCGGCCTGGCCTTCGCGTCGGAGCCCCGGGCCTTCTTCAAGGCCGGCCTGATGCAGACCGTCCTCGACGACGAGGCGGCCAAGGAGCTGCTGGCGTTCAACTACACCCTCGGCGCCCGGACCATGTTCCAGGGCCTGCGAAGGCTGGCGGCGCGGGGAATTCTCGCTGCGAATGGCTCCGCGTCCGGTCGCCCACCCGCCCCCTCCACCGCTTCGCGGTCCCCCTCCACCGTCGTCTTCGCGTCGGGGGAGGAGCGGGAACTCCTCCGCCAGCTCGACGCCGTCCTCGAAGACAGTGTCCGCGTGCACCAGCGTTCCGACGTGCCCTACGGCCTGTTCCTTTCCGGCGGCATCGATAGCGCCTCCATCGCCACCCTGATGGCACGTCTCAATGAGCGTCCGGTGACCGCCTTCACCTGCGGCTTCGACGCGCCCGGCGCGGCGGACGAGCGGGCCCAGGCCGAGCGGGTGGCCCGCGCGCTCGACCTCGACTGGCGCGAGACCAGCTTCGGCGAAGCGGACTTTTGGCGGATCGCCCCGCAAGTCGCCTGGGCGCTCGACGACCCCACCGCCGACTACGCGACGCTCCCGACCTACAAGCTCGCCGAGGCCGCCAAGGGCACGCTCACCGTCGTCCTGACCGGCGAGGGCGGCGACGAGCTGTTCGGCGGCTACGGCCGCTATCGCCGCGCGCTGCGCCCCGCCTGGCTGGGCGGCCGGCCCGCCGAGCCCCGCGGCGCCGACGCAGCGGCCCTCGCCCGCTGGCGCGCCGAGGCCGCGCCGCCGCCGGACCTCACGCCGCTGCAGCGGGCGCAGTGGGCCGACGTCGCCACCTGGCTGCCCAATGATCTGCTGCTCAAGCTCGACCGCTGCCTGATGGCCCACGGCCTGGAGGGCCGCACGCCGCTCCTCGACCGCCAGGTCGCCGCCTTCGCCTTCCCGCTCGCCGACCGCTTCAAGGTGCGCGGCCGCTACGGCAAGTGGATCCTGCGCAAATGGCTGGAGCGCGCCTGCCCGGCCGCCAAACCCTGGGCCCGCAAGCAGGGCTTCACCGTCCCGGTCGAAGCCTGGATCGCCCCTAGAGCCCCCGACATCGCCCGCCGCCTCGGCGAAATCGAAGCCGTCCGCCGCGTTCGCCCGGACGCTGCAGCCGCCTTCATCGCCGGCGCCGAAGGCGTCCGCTGGCCCCTCCTCTTCCTCGCCCTCTGGTCCCGCATCCACCTCGACGGCGCGACACCGAGCGAGGCGCTGGAGAGCGTGGTGGGGACGGTCTAGCGCCATCTAGTTGCTCCCCCTTTGGGGGAGCTGTCAGCGAAGCTGACTGAGGGGGTCCTCAACGGTCTGGGCGGACCCCCTCCGGCCCTTCGGGCCACCTCCCCCAGTGGGGGAGGAACAGCGCGCCTACGCCTCCGCCACCCCGTACCTCGCCGCGATCTCCGCCACCGTGGCCTGGAACTCGGCCATGGTCTCGGAGATGATCTGGGCCACCGGCTTCACCTCGTCGATCCGCCCGGCGACCTGGCCGGAGAGCGCGATGGAGGCTTCCATGTCGCCGCCGAAGTAGAGGTCGGGGGCGCGGCCGAACTCGCCCATGATGTTCTCGGGCGGGGCCTTTTCGTACTCGGTGGTCTTGGCCGTCCGCAGCGCCCGCAGCGCCGGGCCGGGGCCGAAGCGGTTCAGGAACACCGTGTCGGTCTCCTTGGCGCTAAGGATCGCGTCCTTCCAGTTCTGGTGCACCGGGCTCTCGGCCGAGGAGACCATCCGCGTGCCCATCTGCACGCCCTCGGCGCCGAGCGCGAAGGCCGCGGCCATGGTGCGCCCGTCGGTGATGCCGCCCGCGGCGATCACCGGCACGGAGACCTTCGAACAGACCAGCGGCAGCAGGACCATGGTCGCCACGTCGCGGCCGTTCTTGAACCCGCCGCCCTCCCCGCCCTCGACCACCAGGCCGTCGACCCCGGCGTCGATCGCCTTCAGCGCCGTCGCGAGCGATGGCACGACGTGGAACACGGTCAGCCCGGCTTCCTTCAGCGCGCTGCAGTAGCGGTTGGGATCGCCGGCCGAGGTGGTGACGAACTTCACCCCCTGGTCGACCACGAACGAGACGATGTCCGGATCGCGCACGAAGGCCTGGGCGATGTTGACGCCGAAGGGCTTGTCGGTGAGGCGGCGCATCTTGACCACTTCCTCGCGCACCGCGTCGAGCTCGCCCGACGAGGTCTCGATGATCCCCAGGCCCCC
>WNFI01290396.1_pt1 | contig 10176 bp, 9 predicted proteins | sample 5400471 | NCBI WGS metagenome assembly WNFI01 (sample SAMN13153348, study PRJNA577476) | soil metagenome | isolation source: 100 cm saprolite on Douglas fir-dominated hillslope | place: USA:California | collected 2013-09-17 | reverse complement strand
AAGAACCGCGCCAACATTCGAAAGCATGGCTTCGATTTCTTGGATGCGCAAGAAATGTTTCGCGGCATGCTTGTCGTGGAGGCCGACACTCGAAATGACTATGGCGAAAACCGGTGGATCGGACTTGGCATTGTTGGAGGGCGCGTTGCGCACGTGATTTTTGCAGAGCGCGATCCTGAAACTGTCCGGATTATCACACTGAGAAAGGCGACGGGGCGTGAACGTAAAGAATTCGAAAAGGCCATCAAAGACCGACTGGAAGCGAATTGACGCGATGCGGGATGAGGACATCGACTTTTCCGACGCGCCGGAGCTCGGCCCTGACTTCTTCAAGAACGCAATACTCTGGCCCGGCCCGAAGAAGCAAATCACCTTGCGCGTTGATCCTGACGTGCTGACATTCTTTCGCAAGCACGGTCGAGGCTATCAGACCACGATCAACGCCGTCCTGCGCAAGTACATGGAAGCCAGAAAACGGCAGGCGGTTTGACCTTCCTCTGTATAACCCTGTGTCCCCAGTGTTAGAGAATTTGCCGCTACTCTCCGGAATTCTCTTGACTGCGTTTCTCAGTCCTGCCATGATATTCTTTACGCATTGGTTCTTTGACATCCGAATAGCAACGAGATAACTCCAGCGAATTCAATATTTTGCAGGCCCTACCCGCTAATTTCGGCCACTTCTCCAAGACATATCGACCTAAGTCCTTTGAATAGAATATTTTGCGGGTAAGTTATTTGTTTCCAATATTTTAGGCGGATTCGAGCCAGCCAAGATCGCGCAAGTCATTGATTCTAGATATTTTAACTCAATGGTATCCGTTTTTTTTTGATCTGGATTGATCCCGACAGTCAGTTCCCATACCGTCGCGGCACGCGCTTGGAGATATTGCAGAGAATCTCATACGGCGAGCTATTGGCCCACCTGGCATGTTCGAGCGCATCGACGCTTAACCCGTCGCTGGTTCCGAGCAAGATCACTTCATCGCCAACAGCAATCCCAGGAATACCCGTGACATCCACCAGCGTGAGGTCCATCGAGATGCTGCCGATGATAGGAGCGTAGTGGTCGCGGACGATCACGCGGCCGCGATTGGAAAGCTGGCGATTGTATCCGTCGGCGTATCCCACTGGCAGCACAGCAACGTGCGCAGGCGCCTTGGTCACGTAGGTTCCGCCCCATGTTATTCCAGGTCTCACGCCGCGAAATCAGGGCGCTGGTGTTGGCCATGTGCATCAATCCCGGATCGAAGCCCGCCGCCCGCACCATCCGCTGAGTCTCTTCGAAACGGCGCTCTTGTTCGGTGACGGAAGGCGCGTCCATTATTTCGGAAGAGGCCAAATGGGTGGAGAGGCCTTCGAGAAGCAGGTGCGGTGCGGCACCGAGCGCTTTCAGGACAGCTGGAAGCTCATCCAGCGACACGCCCAGCCGGCCCATTCCGGTGTCCACTTTCAAATGCACTGCTTGCCGGAACGTTCCGGAAGCCGCGGCATGTTCCAGAGCCTCAATGTGCCAAGGCTCCCACACGGTGGGAGTAAGCCCCAGGCGGACGATCTCGCTTTCTTCGCCGCGCCAGAAACCCGTCATCAACAGAATTCGCGACTCGATGCCCGCGTCGCGCAGCGGAATGGCCTCGTCGAGCGACGTGACTCCCAGCCAGCGCGCGCCTTCGGCCTGCAGCGCGCGGGAGCATTCCACAGCGCCGTGGCCGTAAGCGTCGGCCTTCACCACGGCGCACACGGTCACGCCAGCGCCAGCGTGCTTCAGCACAGTGCGGAAGTTTTGCCGCAAAGTGGCGAGCGATACTTCCGCCCAGGTGGGGCGCGTCGCCACGCGGCTCAGGATTTCTGCAGTTGTCGCCACTGCGCTCGATTATAGCGGGAGCAGCTCACGGGCTCAGGTTACGCTTGGGCTACTCCCGCTTGGCTCGGGAGGCAGTTCGCGGGCAAGGGCGCCCGCGCCACATGACATATCAGTTCCCTGCCAGCGAGAAGTTCACGGTGATCTGGGTTTCCACTTCTACCGGCTCATTGTTCAGGATATAAGGCCGGTAGCGCCACTGGCTCACCGCCTCAATTGCCGGTTGAGTCAGCATGGGATGGCCAGCCAGTACTTTGAGATTCTCGATAGAGCCTTGCTTGCTGATCACCGCCTGCAATACGACAGCGCCCTGAATTCGCGCACTTCGCGCCAGCGCGGGATACGCCGGCTGCACTTTGCGAATCAGGTTTCCCTCGCTCAGGGTCGAAATACGAAGCGGAGCAACGAAGGTGGGCGGCCGCACCACCGGCAAAATCGGGCGCGTGCCTGTCTCAAACAAATTCCGAACTCCATTCGGATCGCCCCCTACTGTACCGGGGATCGCGGGACCAGAGACTCCAACAGGTGGTTGAGCGTCAGTTCCATCCGCCGGAGTGCCCTTCGGAATTCGCGGAGGCATTCTTAAGGCGATAACCGACAGAGTGTTCTGCGCCGTGTTGTTGGCACTTGACGGCGTTCTGGCCGTGGGAGGCGCTGCCAGAGGTTGACCCCAGCTGATGGGCGTCGAGAGTTGATGGAACGAAGGCAAGCCCTGCGGCCTCAGCAGCGGCAACACCAGCAATACGGTCACAGCGAGGGCCTGCAAACCAAACGATGTCAAGGTGGTCAATCCGCGGCGCGAACGCTCGTCCCACGACGAATTGAGTGTGCGGTCAAACATGGTGTCCTCCCAAGTTGCATGCGTTACTGGTAAGGACACCGACACGTCTTCCGCGGAACCGGCGCGACAAAAGAAAAAAGGCCGCGTTCGACGCGGCCTTTGGAAACTTTCACAACACTTGCGGTGTCGGGAAAACTACTTGGGTGGTTCGGTTGCTTTTGGTGCTGTCGGCTTCGGTGCCGCAGGCTTGGGCGCTGTCGGCTTCGGCGCCGCGGGCTTGGCCGCACCAGCAGAGGCTGGCGCCGGCACCCCGGACTGCGTGTTATAGAGATCCACCACTGCTTTGGTAATGTCCCCTCCCTCGCCGTACCACAGCACCGGGCTCTGCGGCCACGGATTCGAGGTGTCGACAATCATGGCGAAGCCGCCATCTTGCGCGTGTTTCACGATCACCGGCGCCATCTTTTGCAGAATGCGCTGGAAGATTTCCTTCTGCTGATTCTGCGCATCCTCTTGCGCGTCCTGCACCGAGCGATCGAAGGACTTCTTCTTGACTTCGATTTGCTTGACCAGGCTGGCACGAGCGTCCTCATTCAGCTTGTCGCCCTGCGTCTGCAGTTGTTTCTGCAAATTCTCGAGTTCGTCGTTCTGGCCCTTGAGCTCGTTTTGTTTGGGCTCCAGCTTCTTTTTCAGGGCTTCGAAGTCGCGCTGGCCCTCGTTGGTGCCGACCACGGCTTGCTCAATGTTGATGGTCCCGATCTTGGTGCCGGTACCGGTCGCAATTGTTGGAGAGGCGGCCGGAGTTGCGGGGGAACCGGTTGCGGGCGAACTGGCCGCACTGGTTGGAGTGGCGGCACTGGTTTGGGCAAATGCGGAAATCATGGAAATAACCGCAATCGCCAGGATGGAGCGCAGAAACTTGCTTGTCATCGGATCGCTTAAACTCCTTGGAACATTGTTCCGGTAAATATGGTTCCGTTGAATGTGGTTCCGGTAAATCTCTTTCTGGGAATGAGTGACTACCAATCTCAGGCGACGCTGGGCCGCACTCACCAGATCTTTCGCTTCTTCAAACCGCCGCAGCCAGACATCGTCTCTAAGACAAGGCGCACTGGATTGCCAGCGTCACACGCAGGGATCACGGACGTGTCGTCCACACGATCATCCTTCTGCAATGGCGTGGATGGTACTGATTATAGAGAGCCGCCTCAGCCGCCGTCAAACTTTCTGCCAGGTCTGAGTGCTACACCACGGAATTAGAACGTCGTCGCCACCGTGAACCGGAACGTCTTCCGCGGCTCCCGCAACAGAAAGCTCGGGGAATAAGTGATTCGCGCCAGGTTGTAGGTATACGCTCCAGCAGCGGTTAACTGGCACCCAGTTTTCGGATTGCAAGTTTGGGGGAACATCCCTGGCGTGATAGGAATCGGCGGATTGGCCAGGCTATCCAACCGCAGCGGGTTATACGCCCAGTAAATCCGGAAAGGCGCGTTGATCACCGGCAGAAACATCTGGAGTTCGATTCCTGTGGACATGCGAGGACGCCAGTTGGTCGAACCCAGCACCTGCAGATCCTGCGACGGGGGCGGGGTCAAGACGCTGCCGAGCGAGCACGTGTTGGCGCTGGCCGTCTGCAAGAGTTGCGGGCATCCCAAGGGCGTACCGATCACACTCTGGTATTGCTGCGATGCAATTTGCAACTGCGATTTGCGGACGATAGGGTCAATTCCGATATCCATGAATGGGGCCAGCGCCACCGGACCGTAGATCGTGATGCGGTATTCCAGGTTGGCCACGACGCTCAAATCGCCGCCGGGGAACGTAATCTGATCGATGGGAATCGGTACGGTCACATTTCCCGCGCGTGGATTCTGCGGATCCCGGAGTACGGGTGTCCCATCGCTATTCGTCAGCGTAATCGCGCCCACGCTCGGCAGGAACGCCACAGGGGACACCGAGCGGATATCGAATCCGCGCAGATCGTTTTCTCCACCCATGTACGAACGCTGGAAGGGCGGCGCAACCAACCCGCCGAAACCACTGATAAAAGATCCCTGCATATTGAAGCCCAACGCATTCCGCCCCTTCTGCATCGGAATGAACTTTTTGAACTGAATGATAGGCCGAATGGAGCGAACCGTTCCTCCCAATCCCGCCAACTCAGCTCCGATGGTGATCTGCTTCCCGTGATGGGGCGAGATGGCACTATCGAGGGTGTTCATGGAGAAGTTGGGAAAGATCTTGCTGGTGATGATTCCGTTCAGCGCGTTGGGCCCGGAAATGCCGCGGAAGGCCAGGAACTCGAACAAATTCTTGGAGGCGGAGCTCAGCGCCAGCAATGAGGAACGGTCGAACGAATAGGTGATGCCCACGCGTTTGAAAGAGCGGCGCAGCGGGTAGCTCAGGGACAACGTGAATCCCGCGCTCGAGGCCGGTCGAACATGTAGGGCTGGGTGAAGCCGAACATGACGCTGCGCGCCAGGTTTCCGAGGCTGGCCTGGATGTGAAGCGTCTCACCCAGACCAAGAAAGTTGTTGGTCGAGTAATTGATGCCGATGAAGGCGCCTTCCAGTCCGCTCACACCTCCGTTCAGGCCGATACTGTTCTTGCCCTTTTCCTTGACCTTCAGCGTGAGGTCAACCAACCCGTTTTTCTCGTCCAGTTGACGGACGGTAATGTTCGGATCGTCGGGCTTTAACTGGTCGAAGTAGCCCAGTTGGTTCAGGCGGAGCAAGCTCAACTCCCAGAGACGCGAGTTGTAAATGTTCCCTTCCTCCAGAGCAACCTCACGCCGAATGACCTTGTCTCGCGTCGTCGTATTGCCCTGGAACTCGATGCGCCGCACGTAGAATTGCTTGCCTTCGTCCACGTCAATATCGAGAAAGATCAGTTTCTTTTCGTCGTCAAACCTGGTTTCGGGGATGGAAGTGAAGTTGATGTAGCCTTGCTCGCCATAGGCCTTGCGCAGGTTTTCCAGACCTTTACCCACTTTCTCCTTGCTGAAGACATCTCCGTCCTTGATGGGAAAGATGGAGCGCAGCGCCTTGGTGTTTCCCACAGCCTTGTTGTTCTTGAAGGTGATTCCACCCAGAGTGTATTTCTCGCCCTCTTCGATGGGCATGGTAATGTCGACCGCTTTGCCGGATTTGCTCTGCAAGAGTGGGACGTGGGCGCCTGCGTGGCCGGTATCGTGAATCTGCGTCTTAGGCTGATTCACGATTACCTTGAAATAGCCCCGGTTCTGGTATTCGTTCCGGACGCGCTCGGTATCTTCGTCCAGTTTGGTTGCGTCGTAGGTCCTGGCGAGGATGTTTTCCAGAAAGATCGAATGCGGAACGCCGATGGGCCGCAGGTTCTTCATGGCGTAGCGCAAAGTTCGAGTGTTGACGTTCTTGTTGCCTTCGAACTTGATTTTGCCCACTTTGACCTTCGGACCTTCTTTGACCACAAACGTGAGCCCTATCGCGGCCGGTGGAATCTGCCGCACTTCGGTTCGGATCGTGGAAAACTGGCGCCCGTGTTCCGCCAACAGGCCTTTGATCGCTACTTCCGCCTTTTTGACTTTGGTCGGGTCATACTGACTCTCGACTGCCAATCCGACCTTGGCCAATTTGAAGCGGTCTAACACATCACTGGTGGAGACGGAACTCAGGCCGACGTAATTGATCTCGCGGATGGTGGGTTTTTCCTTGACCTGAACGATCAGCCGCCAACCTTTCGGAGTCTGTTCGCGGGTAAAGCGGATATCCTCGAAGTAGCCTGTGTTCCAGAGCGAATTAAAATCGCGCTCCAGCGCGGCGGTGTCGTAAATGTCCCCAGCGTGGGTGAAGATGCGTGCCCGGACCGTTTCTGCGGGAATTCTTCGGTTTCCTTGGACGTCGATCTCCGTGATGACGTCGGTCTGCGCCCAGCTTGCGGAGACAAAAAGCAAAGGCAGCACCAGACCGAGGCCCCAGCCGAGAACTCTCATCCTGTGGCAAAACCGTGCAAATGAAGGAGATGGACGATGAGCAGCGCCGGAAGAACCCTGGCCGCGCCCGGACACAGCACTGTCTGCATGAGAACAAAGATGAATCGCTACGACCTCAGCCTCTGGGATGTAGGAAAACGATCATTATACGTAGAGAAATGGAAAGCGTCCAAGTTGCCACTCTTGCCGGTGGCTTCATGGGATGGATTTGGCAGACTCCACTTCAACCAAGACGGAATAAAACGTGGCGGAGTTGCCCAGGTCGGAAAGTTTTTCTGAGGTCAGCACGTTAATGTTCCGGAATCTGGGGCTGAGCTTGGCCCAATTCAGCCTTGCCGAAACCACACCCGGTTGAACTGCGCCATCGACTCGAGCTGTCAGGAAGATTTCTCCTCGGTGGTTGTATACCTTCACCGACTCTCCGTCGGTGATTCCACGCGCGCGGGCGTCAGTGGAATTAATTTCGAGGAGGTTCGTCTCTTCCATCGCCTGGACCGAGGGCAGGTTCGAAAAACTTGAGTTCAGGAAGTTGTCGGCTTTGCGCGCCAGGAGTTCCAGCGGGAAATCTGATCGCGCCCCGTAACGGGATTCCTGAGGAGGCGTGAAATCGGCAACGGGATCCAGCCCCTTCGCTTTCATCGCTTCGCTGTACAGTTCAGCCTTGCCCGAAGGCGTGCGGAAGTTGCCGTTGGCGAATGGAAGGAAAGGTTGTGTCGTCTCTGACTGGCCACTAACCACTGGCCACTGACCACTGAGGTTCAGCCCATCTCGTCAACGCTCTCGCTGAAACACGAGTCGTTGAATCCCATACTTGAGGCGAGTGCCCGGAACAATTCCACATTTGAGCGGCACTCTCCCAGGGGCTCAATTGCCTGGTCTGAGACCTGGACGTAGTAATGGCCGTACGCCGTCTGCAAATCCTTGTGCTCGAAGAACGTGGTTGCCGGCAACACAATGTCGGCGTAATCGGTCGTATCGGTGAAGAACTGCTCGTGAACAACCGTGAATAAATCAGGACGCTTGAGTCCGCGAATCACTTCATTGTGATTGGGGCAAACCGCCGCCGGATTTGAGTTGTAAACGAACAAGGCTTTCAGCGGTGGATGGGTGAGCGTGTTTAGTGCTTTGCCCAGTTCCACCATGTTCACTGATCGAGGAGGATGTTGCAGATTATCTGGCTTAAGGTCGGGCCTCGTTAGTGCGTCCTTGTTCAACCCGAACGCGCCGCTGGTCGACATCTGCAAGCCGCCGCCCACTTCCTTCCACGATCCGGTGACGCATGGCAGCATCGCAATCGCGCGCGTGGCCATTCCGCCACCCTCGGACCGCTGCACGCCATAATTCAGCCGTATCACCGAAGGCCGCGTCGTGGCGTATTCGCGCGCGAGTTTGCGAATGTCTTCGACCGCAATCCCCGTCCACTGGGCAACGCGCTCGGGCGGGTAGGCTTTTACCTTCTCACGCAGTTCGTTAAAACCCAGGGTGTATTTCGCGACATAATCGGCATCGTGTAGACCTTCGCTGATGATCACATGCATCATGGCCAGCGCCAGCGCGCCATCGGTGCCGGGATTGATGGGAAGATACCAGTCGGCGCATGCGGCGGTACGCGTGCGGTAGGGATCGATCACGACCAGCTTAGCGCCCTTCCGCCGCGCCTCTTCAATGAACGGCCACAGGTGAACATTGTTCCCGTGAATGTTCGACGCCCACGCAACAATGTAACGGGAATGGACGAACTGCTCGGGCTCGGTCCCAAGTTTCACGCCGAGTACGGAGAGCAACCCAGCTTCGCCAGCCGCGCAGCAAATCGCACGCTCGAGTTGCGAGGCGCCGAGCCGGCCGAAGAACCTGCGGTCCATCGATCCGCCGTTCAGAGCGCCCAGCGTTCCGCCATACGAATAAGGCAGAATCGCCTCGCTGCCGAACTCGGAGACGATGACGCGAAAGCGCGAAGCAATTTCACCCAGCGCCTCATCCCAAGTAATGCGCTGCCAGGCTTGGCTAGACTCTGCGTGAACAGATTTTGATTGTGCGGGGGAAGCAGCCCCCGGCTGTCCATGCGGAGCGAAGCTCCGCTGCTCTGCTGCCAGCCCCTTCGCCGCAACCCTGCGCATCGGATACAGCACCCGGTCCGGCGAATAAACCCGGTCCAGATACTTCGCCACCTTCGCGCACAGGAATCCCCTCGTCACCGGATGTCCCGGATCCCCCTGAATCTTCGTCGCACGTCCGTCTTCGACGGTAATTAATACCCCGCAAGCATCGGGGCAATCGTGCGGACACGCGGCATGAACCACTTTCTTCATATCTGCAATCTTCCAATTATACGGGCTGACGAGCGAAGCAAAATAAAGGGCATCCGCGCGCTTGGGATGCCCTAATCTTGATTGGATGCAAGAACCGAGCTACTTCAGCTCCATAACTTCTTTTTCTTTAGCCTTGCTCATCTCTTCCATTTTCTTTATTTCGTCGTCGGTAAGTTTCTGAATTTCATCGAGCGAGCGCTTCTCATCGTCCTCGGTGATTTTCTTGTCCTTCATCGCCTTCTTGATCGCGTCATTGCCGTCGCGGCGAATATTACGCACTGCCGTGCGGTGCTCCTCCAGCATTTTGTGCAGATGCTTGACCATCTCCTGGCGGCGCTCCTGCGTAAGGGCTGGCACCGGCACCCGGATCAGCTTGCCGTCGTTCATCGGATTCAGTCCGAGTTCGGCGGAGCGAATCGCTTTTTCGATTGGTCCCACCTGCGATGGATCGAAAGGCTGCACCGTGATCATCTGCGGCTCCGGTGCATGCACTTGAGCGATCTGATTCAGGGGCATCTGCGAGCCGTAGTAATCGACACTCACGCTGTCCAGCATGTGAACCGACGCGCGGCCGGTGCGAGTGGCCGCCATCGCCTTGCGGAAATCCTCCACGGCCTTCTCCATGCGCGTCTTCAGTTGTACGTACGTTTCTTTCAGGCCCGGGATCGCGGCCATCGTGGCTTGAGCCATAGTCTGTCAGCTCCGTAAAATAGTAGATATCAAAACGCTGAATTATAAACCCCAATACAAGTCGGCGACGGAATCTGCGGGAGCGAGCGGTGAGATTATTTTGGCTTTTCTTTTTCAAAAAGAGTCTGAACGCCGCCATCTCCAAGATCCTGTGCTTTCATCCGCCTCCCTCGTCTCCAGTAGCCAAGAATAAGAAGGAGAGCTGCAGCTGCGAGGTACCCAAGAACAACTAAGACTTCTTTGAGAGCCTCTTTCATGTCCCCCTCCCCTTCCGCGAGGAAACTGAGCCGATGAAAACCGACGTCGAGAGTTTTAAGCGCCCACCCTGGACCCAATCTTCTCTCCGGTCAGCACCCGCCGGATGTTTCCGTGCTGATTCAAGTTGAAGACGATAATGGGGAGGTTGTTGTCCTTGCACAAGCTAATCGCTGTGGAATCCATCACTTTAAGCCCCAACTTCAGAACATCCATGTAGGTGATGTCGGTGAACTTTTTGGCGTCCTTCACCTTCATGGGATCGGCGTCGTAGATGCCGTCGACCTTGGTGGCTTTTAGGATGGCGTCGGCT
>WNFI01154203.1_pt1 | contig 10176 bp, 12 predicted proteins | sample 5400471 | NCBI WGS metagenome assembly WNFI01 (sample SAMN13153348, study PRJNA577476) | soil metagenome | isolation source: 100 cm saprolite on Douglas fir-dominated hillslope | place: USA:California | collected 2013-09-17 | reverse complement strand
GGCGGCCGGGCCGGCGGGCGCAGCCGGGGCGGCCACCGTGCCCGTCGCCGAGGCGGCAGGCCCAGACGCGGCAGCGGGCGCAGCCAATCCGGCGGGCGCAGCCGGGGCGGCCACCTTGCCCGCGGCCGAGGCGGGCTCGGCGACGGCGGGAGCGCCTGCGACAGGCAGCGGCGGCAGGCAGAGGACGCAGGCACAGACGAAGGCGAAGACGAAGACGGACAGGCGGTTCATGAGACGGGCTCCTCCCAGGCCGGTGCGAGGCGGCCGCGCGGAGCCGCGAACGCCACGGCGCGGCCGGAAGTCTACAGTGCGGCCGGCCGTTCGCGATTCGTCGTCGGTCGGCGCGCGGGCACGGGCAGACCCGGCCGTCCCGCCGCCCTGACCTTGACAGGACCTGGCCGCGGCCCCACACTTACCTAGACATCTAGGTGAGGGCTGCGGCGCATGGCCAGACCGAAGAACGACGTCCTGCAGGGCACCCTGGGGCTGCTGGTGCTGCGCACCCTCGCTCGCGGGCCGATGCACGGCTACGGCATCACGCTGCACATCCAACGCGTCTCGGACGACGCCCTGCGGGTGGAGGAGGGCTCCCTCTACCCCGCCCTCCATCGCATGGAGCAGGAGGGCTGGATCGTCTCCGAGTGGAACGTGACCGAGAACCACCGCCGCGCTCGTTTCTATCGCCTGACGCCGGCCGGGCATCGCCAGCTGGCCGCCGAGCGCGAGAGCTGGGAGCGGCTGACCCAGGCGGTCGGCAAGGTGCTGACCTTCGCCTGACGGGCGCCGGGCCCGCCGGCCCGCGAGCGCCGGCGGCTGACCCGAAGGAGAGCTGTCCATGTCGCGGATCGATCGGCTGCGCGCCCTCACCCGCCGCGACCAGCTGTCGCGGGACCTGGACGACGAGCTGAGCTTCCACCTGGAGATGCGCGCCCGCGACAACCTCGACGCCGGCATGACCCCCGACGAGGCGCGGCGCGGGAATCGGCGCCAACACCGCCATCTTCAGCGTCGTCGACGCCGTGCTCCTGCGCCCCCTCCCCTACCGCCCCGGCAGCGAGGTAGTGGTGCTTGGCGAGGACAAACCCTGCTGCCTCTTCGCGCCGACCGCGCCGGGCAACCTGCTCGATTACCAGCGTTACAGTCACAGCTTCGAGCAGCTGGGCGCTACCATGGGCAACGCCTTCGTCCTCAACCGGCAGGGCGCCGATCCGCTGTTCCTCCTCGGAGTCGAGGTGACGTCCAACTACTTCGACGTGTTCGGCGTGCCGGCGCTGCTCGGGCGCACCCTCGAGCCGGCGATCGATCGCCCGGGCGGTCCGTGCGCCGCCGTGCTCAGCCACGGTGCCTGGCGGCGGGCCTTCGGCGCCGATCCGCGGGCGATCGGCAAAGCCGTCCAGATCAACGACCATCCCTGCGCCCTGGCAGGGGTGATGCCTGAAGGCTTCTCTTTTCTCAACCGCGCCGACCTCTGGGTCGGTTCGTCCTACGCCGTCCCGACGCCGGGCGGCGACCCGACCGGAAAGACTCTGGCCCGCCGCGACCTCAACTACCTCCGGCCCATTGGCAGGTTGCGAACCGGAGTCACCTTGAGCCAGGCGCGCTACGAGCTCGTAACGATCTCGCACCGGCTGGCGCTGGCCTTTCCCGAGCACAACGCCAAGAAGGTGGCGCGCCTACGGCCGCTGCGCGACTGGGTAGTTCGCGACGCGGGCCCCGCGCTCTGGATGCTCCTCGCGGCAGTGGGGCTCATCCTGCTCATCGCCTGCTCGAATCTTGCCAATCTGCTGCTGGCGCGCGGCGCGGTCCGCGAACGCGAGATGGCCCTGCGTGCCTCGCTGGGGGCTGGGCGGCTGCGCCTGATCCGCCAGCTCATGACCGAGACCGTACTCCTGGGAGCGCTGGGCGGCGGCCTTGGCCTGCTGCTGGCGGCCTGGGGGGTGCGCCTGCTCAAGGCACTGGGCTCCGCCGACTTGCCGCGCATCGCCGAGGTGCGGATCGACTCCGGAGTGCTGGCCTTCACTCTCGCCGCATCGCTGCTCGCGGGGATGCTGTCCGGACTCGCGCCGGTCCTGCGCTCCATTCGCCTCGACGCCGGGTCGGTGCTCAAGCAAACCGGCCGCGGCATCGCCGGCGGCGGCGAGCGCCTGCGCCGCGGGCTGGTGGTGGCGGAGATCGCCATGTCGCTGGCGCTCCTGATCGGCGCCGGCCTGCTGATCCGCAGCTTCGCCAGAATGCTCGCGACCAGCCCGGGATTCGAACGCGAGGGGGTGATCGCGGCCGACCTCCGGCTGCCGGCGACCCGCTACCCGTCCCAGCCGCCGGTCATCGCCTTCACCGACCAGCTGCTGCGCCGCGTCAAGGCGCTGCCCGGCGTGGTCGCCGCCGGCATCGTGGACGCTGTCCCGTTCGGCAACGGCGACGTCAACGGCGACGTCGCGATCGCCGGCCGGCCGCAGCCGCGGCCCGGCGAAGAGATCACGGCCGAGAAGAAAATCGTGAGCGGCGACTACTTCCGCGCCATGCGCATTCCGGTCTTGCGCGGTCGCGCCTTCGACGATCGTGACGCCAGCAACAGCACGCCCGTGGTGATCGTCAACCAGAACCTGGCGCGCTTGGCATGGCCCGACTTGGATCCGCTCGGAAAACGGCTGAGCTGGGACGGCGGCACGACTTGGCTGACGGTGGTAGGCGTGGTAGGCAACGTCCACCTCTATGCTCTCGACGAGAAGCCCATGCTCGACACCTACCGGCCTTACCGGCAGCAGGCTGTCGACGCTTTCACGCTGGTGGCGAGGCGCGACGCCCATCCGCTGGGGCTCGCGATGCAGTTGCGCCGGGAGGTCCTGGCGCTCGACCGCCGGCAGCCGATCGGCGACATCGACTTGCTGGCGAACATGGTCGACCAATCGCTCTCCCAGCGGCGTTTCCAGATGTTGATCATCACCAGCCTGGCGCTGCTGGCGCTGGCGCTGGCGAGCGTCGGCGTCTACGGAATCATGTCGTACGCGGTGCAACAGCGCGCCCAGGAGATCGGCGTGCGGGTGGCGCTAGGGGCGCGCCGCGGCCAGGTCTTCGCGCTGGTGCTGCGCAGCACCCTGGCGATGAGCGCGCTGGGCATCGCCGCCGGCGTGCTCGGCTCCCTGCTGCTGGGCCGCTGGGTGCAGGCCCTCCTCTTCGGCATCCGCAGCCACGATCCAGCGGTGTACGTCCTTGCCTGCGGAACCCTGTTCGGGATCTCTCTCGTGGCCGCCTACCTGCCGGCCCGCCGCGCCGCCGCCATCGACCCGGCGGTGACCCTGCGCGGCGAGTAGCGCCCGGGCCGCGGAGAGGAGGCGCTCCAGTCAGGGAGCAAGCCAGTTTTCGAGCGCCAGACGAGGCACGCGGGCGAATTCCTTGACGTTGTCTGTCACCAGGATCAGATCGAGCGCCAACGTGTGAGCCGCGATCAGCAGATCGTTCGGCCCGATCGGCTGCCCGATACGATCAAGATGCAGCCGGATCTCGGCATAGTGGCGATCGGATTGCTCGTCCAGAGCGAGAACGTCGATACTTCCAAGGAGACCCTCGACGTCGGTCGAGAGCCTGGGGGAGCCCCTCTTGGCAGCGCCATAGCGCAGCTCGCACGCGATCACGATGCTGGTGCAGACCGTGGCCTCTCCCACGACCGCGATTCTCCGTGCAACGCGGCCAGCCGGTCTGCGCAGGAGCTCCGACAGCACGTTGGTATCCAGGAGATAGCGGACCATCTCAGAGATTCACGTCTTCGATCGGCTCGAGGTCGTCGATCTCCGGAAACTCCTCGTCGAGAGGAGCCAACGTGGACAAGAACTCCAGCAGCGACCGCCGGGGCACCGGTTCGACGATCAGTCGATCCCCCTCCTTGCGGAGCAGCGCTTCCTTGCCGGGAAGCTCGAGGTCTCGTGGTATGCGCACCGCTTGATTGCGTCCATTGCGGAACAAGCGCACGATTCGTTCGGTCTCCAAGGCACCTCCCACCCACCAGGGCGTCCTGGCATATGCCAAGGCATATGCTATCACAATTCCGCCGAGGCGGTCCCCGAGTCGTCGTCGCTCCTCGACTCCTGGTCGCTGTCGCGCTACGCCGACCTACCCGCTCGCGCCGTGCGCCGCGGGCTCGTCGACGATCCACCCGTCCAGCAGGCGGACGATGCGGTGGCCGTACTCGGCGTTCTTCTCCGAGTGGGTGACCTGGACGATGGTCGTCCCCTCGTCGTTCAGCCGCTTGAACAGCTCCATGATCTCCTCGGCCTGCGAGGAGTGCAGGTTGCCGGTGGGCTCGTCGGCGAGCAGCAGCTTGGGGTTGCCGATCACCGCGCGGGCGACTCCGACCAGCTGCTGCTGGCCGCCGGAGAGCTGCGACGGGAAGAGGTCCTTCTTGCCGACGATGTGAAAGCGGTCGAGGGCGTCGGCCACCAGCGCCTGGCGATCGGCTTTCTTGATGTCCTTGTAGGAGAGCGGCAGGTCGAGGTTCTCCGCCACGGTCAGGCTGTCGAGCAGATGGTAGGCCTGGAAAACGAAGCCGATGTTCGTCTTGGCGACCAGCGCCCGCTGCTTCGCCTTCATCAGGTGGATCGGCTGGCCAAGCAGCTCGTACTCGCCCACCCAGGCGGCGTCGAGCATGCCGAGGATCGACAGCAGCGTCGTCTTGCCGGAACCGGAGGGCCCCATGATGGTGACGAACTCTCCCTCCGCGACATGGAGGTTGATGCGGCGCAGGACGTAGGTGGCGCCGCCCTGCGGGGAGGGATAGGACTTTTCGACGTTGCGCATGCGGATCATAGGCGCGGGTCTCGTCTCTCCGGGCCGCCGGTGCGAGCGGTGGCCCTGGTCGTGTGGCGTAAGGACGGCCCGGTGAGGCGCCGCCGTCCCGGGACCGGCCGCCGCCGCTCGCGGCAGGCGCTCCCGGCGCTCGCGGCGGTCCGGCGCTCCCGGCGCTCCCGGCGGCCCCGGCGGTCACCGCCCATGGGAGCGGAACCAGACGCACAGCAGCGTCAGTCCAGGCGACGTACTGCGACAGGCTCAAGCCCAGCATGGCGGCCGCCACCACCGCCACGGTGAGGCCGCGCTGCCACCCGGCGAGCGCCACGCCGGGCGCGCCGCCGGTCAGGGTGGCCGCGAGCAGCACCAGCGCCCACAGCGCGATCGCCGGGCGCGGCAGCGGCGTGTCCAGCCAGCCGAAATTGCCGATCAGGCCGGCGGCGTAGCGCAAGGCATGGTGGGCGTAGTCGGCGGCCACAAGGCCCGCGAAGCGCTGCGGCGCGGCCATCACGCCGCGCAGCTGGGCCGCCGGCTGGACGCCTTCCCGCAGCCAGCCGAGGTTGAAATACAGGCGCGCCTGCCACCAGGAGAGGCCGATGCCGGCGGCGACGGCGCCGAGTCCCCCACCCCAGAGGAGCGCGGCACCGCCGAACCGCTGGCAACGCCTCAGGGTGATTTCGGTCTCGCCGAGGGGCGAGCCGACCAGGCGCCGCGGCGGCACCAGCAGGATCAGCAGGTCCAGCAGGAAGTACATCGCCTTCGACGCGGCGAGCAGGACCGCCGCGCCCAGAAGGCAGGCGAGAGCGCGACCACCGGCCGAGGCATCCCGCGCCGGCCCGGCATCCGCCGCTACCGCGGCGTCCGGCGCCACCTCGCCATCCGGCGCGGGCTCGCCATCCAAAGCGGGCTCTCCATCCGACGCGGGCCGGTCATGCGGCGCCGGACTGTCATCCGGCGGCGTCGCGGCGGCGGCGGCGGCGCGAGCTCCTGACCGCGGCGGCGCCAGCGCCAGCGCCAGTACGCAGCTCACCAGCAGCAGCGCCAGGGCATCGGTGAGCGCGTCGGCCGAAGCCGAGCTGCGCTCGAACATGGCCATCGGGGTCAGCGCGAGCAGCGCAAGCACCCAGCGGTAGACCGGCGCCAGCCGCACGGCGGCCCAGACCACCGCCAGCGCCGCCGCGAGATTGGCGAGCCGGGCCAGGTAGAGCAACGCCAGCGGCCGCAGCTCGAGCCATCTGCCCACGCCGACCCCGGCCGCCGCGGCCAGGTAGGGTCCCGGAGTGTAGGGGCTGAGCCTGGAGGCCGGCACGAAGGCGCGGCGCCCTGGCTCCAGCGGCAGCCGCCAGGCCGCGGCGAGCAGGCCCGCCGGCAGGCGCCGCTCGGGATGGAACGGGATCCCGGCGACGCAGATCTCGACGAGCCGCGGCAGGCTGGCGGGCAGCTCGAAGCCGGAATCGCCCGCCGGCCCGCGCACGGCCCCTGCGCCCGTCGCGATCTGGTAGACATGGAGGAAATGGCTCGGCTCGTCGGGGACCTGGAAAGGCGGCGTCGCGAACACCAGCAGCAACCCGCCGAGGAGCCCGAGAATCAAGACCAGCCGGTCGGGAGTCAAGCGCGCCAGGCCCCGTGCGCTCAGACGGCGACGGCCTTGGCCGGCTTGCTGCCGATCAGGCAGTAGTCCTGGTAGCCGTAGAGCACCTCGTCGAGGTGATCGCGCAGCCGGTTGACGGCATCCGCCAGCACCCGCTGCTCCGCAGGCAGGCGCGCGAGGTCGATCTCCGGCAGGCGCTCGGCCGGCGGAAACGGGCGCAGGTCGAGACGCTCGATGGGATCGAAGCCCGCGAGCTCGTAGAGCAACCGCAGGCTCTCGGGATGAACGGGCCGCCGGTGGGTCGGGTCGAGCCAGAAGTTGCGCGCCCCCACCACCACCGACAGCGGGCTCGGCGTCTCCAGGATGAGCACGCCCCCCGGCCGCAGCGCCCTCCACGCCAGGCGCACCAACCGGTCGAGCGACACGCTCGGCAGGTGCTCCACGACATGAAACGACAGCACCGCGCCGAGGCTCGCCGGAACTTCCGCCGCGAGCGCCGCGAAGAGGTCGCCCTGGACGGCATCGAGCCCGCGCTGCCTGCACATCGCCACCATCCGGGCGCTGCCGTCGACGCCACGCGCCGCGATCTGGTGGTCGCGCAGCAGCGCCAGCGCCTCGCCACGGCCGCAGCCGAGGTCGAGCGCCGGTCCCCCCGCGGCCTCGAGATAGGGCAGGTATCGGGAGATGCGCTCGCCGATCTCCTGCTCGGTGCCGCGGTACCGTCGCTCCAGCTCGAAGTAGGCGTGCTCCTCACGCGCCCGCCCCAGGCTGGCGGCCGCTCTATCGCGCGCTTCGCCGGCTGGCTCCTGCGCCGCCGCGGAAGCCGTCTCGTTCGCCGGTCCAGGCGCCCCGCTCGCCCTCTCCTGCGCCACCAGGCCCGCGACCTCATGCACCGCCTCGTCCTCCCCGCCCGCCCTCGGCGCGCCCGGCGGCCTCCCCTGCTCGATCTCCGCCAGGGCGCCGCCGAGGCTGGCGAGCAGGTCGCGCGCCTCGCGCCGGTAGCGGTCCAGCTTCTGATCGGCGCGGGCGAAGAGCGCGTCGTTGTGGCGCATCAGCTCCTCGATGCCCTCGGCGTGGAGGGCCTCCAGGTAGGCGATGCGCCGGTCATCGCGCAGCCGCAGGCGGCGCTCGTCCCGGAGGTGCTCGAGCAGGATGAGGTTGAAGATGCGCTGCCGTTCCCAGAGGTCGTTCTGCGGCACCTTGACGAGCGGCCGCAGCAGCCGCTTCCAGGCCACCAGGAACCTGCCGAGCAGGCCGCGGTGGCTGCGGATGGGGAACTCGCGGTCCTCCTTCCACAGCCAATGCCAGTCGGTCAGCTCGCGGGTGGGCTCGACCAGGAAATCGTCGATCGCCGGCGCGCGGCGACTGGGCTGCGGAGCGCCGGTGTCGGTCACCAACCTACTCTTCCCGCACCACCGTCACGTTCACCTCGGCGATCACCTCGGGATGCAGCTCGATCCGCACCTGGTGCTCGCCGAGCGTCTTGATGCCGCCTTCGAGGTCGATGCGGCGGCGGTCGACGGTGAATCCCCGGCGCTCGAGCAGGTCGGCAAGCTCGGTGGCCGTCACCGAGCCGTACAGGGTGTCGGTCTCGCCGACGCGCTTCGGGATCTCGAGCCGCAGGTCCGCCATGCGTGCGGCGACCTCCTGCGCGGCGGCGCGCTCCTGGGCGTGGCGCGCGTCGAACTTGGAGCGCTGCTGCTCGAAGTAGGTGATGTTGGCCTTCGTTGCCTCGAGCGCCAACCGCTGCGGCACCAGGTAGTTGCGGCCGTAGCCGGGCTTCACGTCGACCACCTCGCCGCGCTTGCCGAGATGACGCTGATCGCTGAGCAGGATCACTTTCACGGCAGCCCTCCTAATCCGTGGTGAACGGGATCAACGCCAGGTGGCGGGCCCGTTTGATCGCCTGCTGCAGGAGGCGCTGGTGGCGAGCGCAGGTGCCCGAGATCCGGCGCGGCAGGATCTTGGAGCGCTCGGGGATGAACTGCTGCAGGAGCTTGACGTCCTTGAAATCGACGTAGTCGATCTTGTCCGCGCAGAACTTGCAGACCTTGCGGCGGCGATAGAAGACCTTCCGCGGGCGGGCCATGGCGCTAGACCTCCCCCGCCGGTGCGGCGGGGCGAGCGGCGGCGCCCTCGCCGGCGGGTGGCTCGCCGCCAGCCGGTGCGCCGCCGGGGCCACCGGTCCGAGGGGCGGGTTGTTTCCGCGCGGCGCGCTTCAGGTCCTCGTCGGTGCGGACCGTAAGGTAGCGCAGGATCTTGTCGTTCTGGCGCATCCGGTGCTCGACCTCGGGCAGCGAGCTCTCGCCGCCGGCGCTCTCGATGCCGAGCAGCACGTACTTGCCCTCGTTCAGCTTGGCGATCGAATAGGCCAGCTTCCGCCGGCCCCAGCTTTCTTCCTTGGTCACCTGGGAGCCGCCGGCAGAGATCATCTGCTTGTACTCCTGGGTCATGGCGACGACGTCTTCGTCGGAGACCCGTGGGTCGACGACGAATACCAACTCATAGGTACGCATGTGGCTGGATACCCTCCCTTTGGCCTGGGTCAGTCCCGCTTCGCGCGGAACAGAGAGGAACGGGGGCGGCGGAGCAGAAGGCCGGCGATCGGCCGTGCCGCCGCAACGAAGCAACGCATTGTACATGGCGAAGCGCCGGGCGCCAAGCCCGGCGCGCCTGGATCGATCGCCGGGCGCCAAGCCCGGATCAGGTCCTCGGGGCCTTCCGAGCGGGGGCCTTCCGGGCGCGGCATGCCCGTCTCCCGAGATCCTTGCACCACCCCGTCGCGAAGCCCAATTCCACCTTGACAGCCGTAGCCGCTACGCCTATACTTGGGAACGGATGAAAGTGAGCGCGGTGCTTTCGATGCTGAAGGCAGATGGCTGGTTACTCGTCGCGATGAAGGGAAGTCTTCAAGCAGGCCGGACTGAAGTGATGGAGGACACGATGCGGTACGCCGTCGTCATCGAAAAGGCCGAGCACAACTACTCTGCCTATGTTCCTGATCTTCCGGGGTGCGTCACCACGGGTGATACCGTCGCGGAGACGCTGCGGTTGATCGGCGAGGCGATCGAGTTCCATCTAAAGGGAATGCAAGCGGATGGCGAGACCATCCCCTCGCCAACGACACGTGCCGCCTACGTCAGCGGCTACTTCGCCTCGATCGGCCGTAAGGGCGGTGTGGCGCGGGCGGCACGGATGACCCCAGCACAGCGGAGCGCTAGTGCGCGCAAGGCGGGGCGGATAGGTGGCAAGGCTGGAGGGCGCGGGCGGAAGAAAGCGCTACCGGGGTGACCCGTGGAGGTTGGTGAGCCGCTCTCACCAGCTATCGGAGATCCACCGCTGGCCGACGCCTCAGGGACCGGCCGCGTCCGCCGGCCCCGCCGCCGCGGCCCCGGTGTTGAACCGCTGCATCGCGGCGTCGATGCCGTCGCTCAGCCAGACCTCGCAGGCGTCGGCGCCGCGCCGGACCATCTCGGCCGCGCCTTCCTCCTCGGCCGGAGCGAACGGCGAGAGCACGAAATCCACCAGCCTTTCCCCGTCCCCTCCCCCCTCCTTGTCCCCGCCCCCGCCGCCCGCCCCCTCCGGACCGCCGATTCCCAGCCGCAGCCGCGGCACCTGGTCGGTGCGCAGGTTCTCGAGGATCGACTCCATGCCGCGGTGGCCGGCCGGGCTGCCGGCGCGGCGCAGCCGCAGCCGGCCGAACGGCAGGTTGATCTCGTCGTAGACGACCAGCACCGCCCCCGGGTCGAGGCCGTGGAGCTCCACCAGGCAACGCGCCGCGAAGCCGCTGCGGTTCATGTAAGTCT
>WNFI01259879.1_pt1 | contig 10177 bp, 8 predicted proteins | sample 5400471 | NCBI WGS metagenome assembly WNFI01 (sample SAMN13153348, study PRJNA577476) | soil metagenome | isolation source: 100 cm saprolite on Douglas fir-dominated hillslope | place: USA:California | collected 2013-09-17 | reverse complement strand
CAAAGAAAACATCTTCCGATGAGACCAGGTCGTCCATCGTCAGGATCTTATCGAAGTCATAGCCCGCTTCGCGCCCGCGCTGGAGTTCGTTCGGGTCTCGGGCGTACAACTTGCCTTGGATCTCACCACCCATCGCCCTAAGGGCGCAAGCAGCCAGAACCCCTTCCGGTGTACCGCCGATTCCGATCAGAACGTCCACACCCGAATCCGGCCAGGCAGTCATCAATGCGGCCGCGACGTCGCCATCCGGGATCAGACGTATCCTCGCGCCCGATGCACGGATTTCGGCAATCATGGCTTCGTGGCGCGGACGGTCCAGGATAATGGTGGTCAGATCTTCAACATCCTTTTCCTTGGACTTGGCGATCGCTTTGAGGTTATCCGTGATCGATTTCTCAATATTGATCTTGCCCTTTGCTTCCGGCCCCACCGCGATCTTGTTCATATAGACGAACGGGCCGGGGTTGAACATGGATCCACGCGGCGCGATCGATACAGTCGCAAGAGAGTTGGTCAGGCCGTGGGCCAAGGGCCTGGTCCCGTCGATCGGATCGACTGCGACATCCACATCCGGACCCGAGCCGTTCCCCACTTGTTCACCGTTGTACAACATTGGGGCATTGTCCTTCTCACCCTCCCCGATCACGATCAGGCCGTTCATATCCACGGTCTGCAGCACGAGACGCATCGCATTGACCGCAGCCGCATCTGCCGCCTCCTTATCACCTCTGCCCATGAAACGCCCGGACGATAATGCGGCGGCCTCCGTGACACGGACGAGTTCGAGGGCCAGGTTGCGGGTTGGTTCGCCCAGATCATGTCCCGTTCCTTGAGATTGCCCGGTTGGTTTTTCCATTCTTATCTCCCTATTCATAACAAAAAGGCGCGAATCCAGAATACTCCCAAAACTGCGGCCCAGATCAAGGAGTCGATCCGGTCCAGGGCGCCTCCGTGGCCGGGGAAGAGGTTGCCTGAGTCTTTCGCATTGGCAAAACGTTTCAAAAGGCTTTCCCCGAAATCGCCCAATATCGAGGTCGTGCTGAGCAGGAAGCCGAACACGAGACCCTGCCCGATACTGAGATGCAAGGGACCAAATTTGGTGTAGGCGAACGCAAAAAAGGCACCATAGACCGTACCCATGACCACGCCCGCAAGGTAGCCTTCCCACGATTTCCCAGGACTGAGGCGAGGGGACATTTTGTGTTTTCCGTATTTTGCTCCAAACGCATAGGCTCCCGAATCCGTAAGCCAGATGATCGGGAATACAAACATAACCCACCACCCGCCGTTCGGCAGGGCGCGCAGGTCAATGATGTAGGAAGCGATCCAGCCGAGGTAGGCAAGGCCGCCCACGGTGATGCAGAAATCCAGCGCGGCCTCGTCGCGGCCGCGCTCATACGCGATCAGATGGAATGTCATAGCCAGAAGGATCAGGACCGAGAAGACCGCGTCCGACGCGCCGGGCCAGAAGGAACGGGCGACGAGAATCAATGACGATCCGCCGACCGTCAACACGAGTGAGGGTTCCCACTTCATGCTGCGGAACAACTGCACATATTCCGATGAAGAGGCTACGATGAAAAAGCCGATCAAGGCCAGGTAGAGGAAGCCCCCAAATACGATCGCAGGTATAACCAGCGCCAGCAGGAGTAATGCTGTGGCAGTCCTTCTACCCATGAGCCTTATTAGCTACCGCTTCGGAGACACCCCCGTAACGGCGGTCACGCTTGCCGTACTGCTCAAGTGCGTTCCGATATTCTTCCTTGTCGAAGTCGGGCCAATAGGTCGGCGTAATATACCATTCAGAGTAGGCTGCCTGCCAGATCAGGAAATTGCTGACGCGGAGCTCCCCCGAAGTTCGAATGATCAGATCCGGATCCGGTACACCTGCAGTGTAGAGGTATCTGCTGACCAACTCATCCGTGACTTTTTCTACGGCCACCCCGTCCTTCATCAGACGCTGGATGGCCTGCACGATCTCATCCCGGCCGCCATAATTGAACGCCACATTCAAGACCAGGCGGTCATTGTTCCGGGTCATCTCAATTGCATGCAGTACTTTCTTCTGGAGTTTCGGCATCAGGCGTTCCAACCGTCCGATATGACGCAGTTGAACGCCCTCTTTGTTCAGCTCCGCCAGCTCCCGATCGATCACATCTTCGAGGATTCGCATCAATCCCCGGACTTCCTCATGCGGGCGTCCCCAGTTTTCGGTTGAGAACGCATAGATCGTCAAATATTTGACGCCAAATTCAACACTGGACCGGATCACCCTGCGGAGATTTTCCGTGCCTGCCTTATGACCCGCGATACGGGGGAGACCTCTCGAAAGCGCCCAACGACCATTGCCGTCCATGATAATGGCAACATGACGCGGGATCTTGTCGGCGGGAAGGTCAAGCTCTTGATCAGCCATGATGAAATGGAAGGCGGGAAGGCGGGCGTTCCGGGCAGTGAGACGGCTCCGACCTGCTACACCTCCAGGATCTCCCCTTCTTTTCTCTTTCCTAAATCCGATACTTCTTCGATGAACTTATCGGTGAGTTTCTGGAGATCATCCTCCCCATTTTTCAAATCATCCTCAGAGATGATCTTTTCTTTCTCGAAATCACGCATGTCATTGTGGGAGTCGCGGCGGATATTGCGGATCGCAACCCGCGATTCCTCGAGCCGGGTGTGGACGCTCTTCGCCAGTTCGCGGCGGCGGTCCTCGGTGAGAGGGGGCAAATTCAAATGAATTACCTTGCCATCCGAATTGGGGGTCAACCCAAGATCGGAGGCCTGGATCGCTCTCTCGATCTCCTTGAGGGTTGTCGCATCAAAAGGCTTGATCATCAAGGAGCGAGGTTCCGGCACAGTGATCGTCGCCAGCTGCATGAGCGGAGTGGGCGTGTCGTAATAATTTATGGGGAGTTTTTCAACAAGAGAAGGGTTGGCACGACCGGTTCGAATGGCGCCGAGATCATCAGTGAGATTTCTGATCGCACCCTGCATTCTGTGTTCTGCGTCTTTGAGAAGGTCTTTTATCACTGCGGCCTCCAGCGGAATAAGTAGTAGTTAAGGATACTCGAAAATAGAAAAATATGCTATGGGAGCAGGAAAAAAAGGAGATTGCCGCCTCACTTGTGACTCTTATCGAACGAGAAACGAAGCGCAGCGAGGTGGAACTTTCCCCGATTGGAGTCCTATCGGAGAAACTGCGCCAGATCAAAACCTCCAGGCGCTCCCGAGAAGTCTTACTCAGCGATCAGCGTACCGACATCTTTCCCGTTCAGGGCATCCCCCAGGGCGGTTGCATCCCACAAATTGAGAACAAGGATGGGAAGCTTATTTTCCATGCAGAGAGTCACCGCGGTGCTGTCCATTACTTCCAGGCGCAGGTTGAGCATCTCAATGTACGTAAGTTTGCTAAATTTCTTTGCCTTTGGGTCCTTCTTCGGATCGGAGTCGTAGACCCCATCGACCTTGGTTCCCTTGATCACAATATCTGCATCGATCTCGGAGGCGCGCAAGGCTGCGGCGGTATCGGTGGAAAAGAAGGGATTGCCCGTTCCCGCACCGAAAATGACGACGCGATTTTTCTCGAGATGACGGATAGCCCGGCGGCGGATGTATGGCTCCGCGACCGCCCGCATCTCGATGGCAGACATGACCCTGGTGTAGACATTGATCCGCTCGAGCGCATCCATGAGGACCATGGAATTCATCACGGTTCCCAGCATCCCCATGTAATCCGCGGTGGAGCGATCCATGCCGCGCTCGAGGCCCTGTTTGCCGCGCCACAAGTTTCCGGCGCCGATCACTACGGCCACCTGAACCCCCATAGCGTACACCGTTTTGATGCGGCTCGCGATCGATTCCGCTTCATCCACATCGATCCCAAATCCTGATTTCCCGCCGACGGATTCCCCGCTCAGCTTGAGCATGATCCGTTTATATTTTAGCTCGGACATCTGCACCTCCTCCTATACCTGGATCCGCGTTCCACCCAATCATCGTGAAGTCGAGCAGAAAAAAGGCCAACCGGATGGCTGGCCTTTCCATTTGACTATGGGGTTTGGTCACTGCTCTCGCCCAGTTCCCATCGCTGGAAACGGCGCACGACAATGTTCTCACCAAGCGTTCCGACGTTTTGCATGATCAATTTTTCGATCGTGAGGGCCTCATCACGAATGTAGGGTTGACGCAAAAGGCAGGTCTCGTCTTTGAATTTTTCAAGGCGTCCTTCGATGATCTTATCGACGACCGCTCCCTTTTTGCCCGTTTCACAATTCACCTCGACCATGACCCCCACGCGCCCGCCGCCGTGAGAATAGAGTTCCACCACGCCGTCGGAGGCGGCGCGATCGGCGCGCTTCGAGGCGGTCACCATTCCTTTTTCACGCAGGTACTCGACTGCTTTCTCAAAATCCCCATTGGTGGCCTGAAGAGCCTTGCGGCAGTCCAGCACACCAGCATTGGTCGCAGCTCGCAGCGCCTTGATCATTTCCGCAGTAATTTCCATTTACCGTCCCTCAATCATCAGATCGAACTATTTCTCAGTCCCGGGCTCTGGGGGTGGGGCTGCTTCGCCGGACGCCTCGGGTGCCGTGCCTTCCGCCGCTTTTTCTTCAGGCTTTTCTACAGCCACCGCGGGCTCCTCGGGTTTTCGCGCAGCGCTGAGCTTGGCCAGAGTGGATTTTCCAAGCAAGGCATCTTCCTGCACCTCTTCGTCTGCATCCACGACCTTGGTGGTTTGGCGGGCGCGTGCCTTCTCAGCACTTCCCTCCTCAGAAGCGGGCGCTTCCTCCGTCTGATCCCCGTCCTTGCGCATCGCCTTGCCTTCCAGCACCGCGTCCGCGACCTTCGCGACCAGCAGTTTGATGGCGCGGATCGCATCATCGTTCGAGGGGATGACATAATCGATGCCCTGAGGATTGCAGTTGGTATCCACCATTGCCACCACGGGAATGTTCAACAGATTGGCCTCATGCACGGATGCATCTTCGCGGCTGACATCCACGACAAAGACCAGCTCGGGCAGGCGCTTCATGGCGCGCACGCCCGATAGGCGTACCAGCAAACGGTCGATCTCGCGCTGGATCAGCAGGCCCTCCTTCTTGGTCAGGCGGTTGATCTCACCGCTGTCGCGAAGTTTTTCGAGGGCGTCCAGTTCCTTGATGCGGGCGTACATCGTCGACCAGTTGGTCAGCATCCCACCCAGCCAGCGCTCGGTGACATACGGCATTCCGGCCCGCATCGCTTCATCCCGGATCGTTTCCTGTGCCTGACGCTTCGTCCCTACGAACAAAACGGTTCCACCGTTTGCGACGGTTTCGCGAATGAGACTGTAGGCCTGGTTGAGCAGCTTAACCGTTTGTTGAAGATCGATGATATGAATGCCGTTGCGTTCCGTGAAGATGTACGGCTTCATGCGCGGATCCCACTTATTCGTGCGGTGCCCGAAGTGGACCCCGCTCTCCAGCAGGGCCTTCATAGAAATAACAGCCATGATTTACTCCTTAAAAGTACTCGTTCTCCAGAGGCGCAGGGATTGCCTGGCGTGGAACGAAGTGAGTTTAGCGGGGATAAGGACCCGCTCAGGGATGCTTGATGCCCATCCCAGGCAAGATGTGCTCCTCGGCGAAGCACCTTGATTATAACACAAGGGATTCCCAGCCGTCTTAAGCAATTGCCTCATGAAAAACCTTACTTTGTGACGTAACGTTGCCTCGTAAATAATGTTACTTTCCGACCGTAGACCCAGACTTTCGATTGGCCCCGCAGAACCGGAAGCCCGCGCTGGGTCTCTTCAAAAGCAACCTCCCTCATCGGACAGGCTGGCCCGGTGAGCCTATGGCACGGAAACGTCCGGCCCTTCTGCGGCCATGTCTATAGACCCCGCGGCATTTGCTCTCATGAAATACTCAGGCATCTCTACCGTTTCCCCAAAACAAGGCTATAATTCCCTCCCACGACGCCGAAACCGGCCTCCCTGCCCGTGAGCAGGGAGGTTTCACTATGTTTGATTCGAGGAATCCCTTATGCACTACATCACTGATCTACTTGGAGCTATCTATTTAACTGTCGTGATCGGTCTGGCCATTTATGGCCTGAACAGTATCATTACCGCCATCCTATTCTTGTTTACAAAGAAAAGGATGGCGAGCGAAATCGAGTGGCCCGAACCCGAGAAATGGCCGCTTGTAACCATACAACTCCCGGTATTTAACGAAAAATACACGCTGGAACGCTTGCTCCGGGCTGTCACGGCCCTCGACTATCTTGATATTCAGTGGCTTCACCGCACGGACCGCAGTGGTTACAAGGCAGGTGCGCTCGAGCAAGGTCTGGAGACTGCGAAGGGTGAGCTGATCGCGATCTTCGATGCAGACTTCCTTCCAAAACCGGACTGGTTGAAAAAAACCGTTCCCTATTTTCAAGACGCGTCGCTGGGCTGCCTGCAAACCCGTTGGGGCCATACCAATCGTGAATATAACTCCCTAACCCTGGCGCAGGCTCTTGCCATCGACGGTCACTTTATGATCGAACAGACCGTCCGTTCCCGCAATGGGCTATTTCTGAATTTCAATGGAACCGCTGGCATTTGGAGGCGGAGTTGCATGGCAGACGCGGGAGGCTGGCAGGCCGATACCCTGACCGAAGACCTGGATCTGAGCTATCGCGCCCAAATGCGCGGCTGGCGCATTGGTTACCAGCCAGATGTGGTGGTGCGCGCCGAGCTGCCGGCTTATGTCGAGGCGTTCAAGAGACAGCAATTCCGTTGGGCCAAAGGCTCATTTCAAGTGGTCCACAAAATTCTGCCGCGTGTTCTGCGGGACCGCGAGCTTCCCTGGTACGTCCGCATCTCCGCCCTCCTACATCTCACCGGCTACTTCGTACACCCACTCATGGTGGCTTTGCTGCTTGTCACGCTGCCGGTGGGACTCCTCGCTCCTAGCTACTTTCAACTTATGGCGATATCGGTGGTCGCGATGTTCGGACCACCCACCCTGTATGCTCTGGCCGGCACTCCGGAGACTCCCTCACTCTCCGAGCGTCTGAAGATCCTACCACTGCTCACGATCATCGGCTTCGGCATGTCGTTTAGCACAGCGATCGCTGTGATCCAGGGCATTGCGCGCAGCGGCGGTAACTTTGTGCGGACGCCCAAGCTTAATCTGGGCAATGACCACACCCCCGGGCAGGTCATCGATACCTCGTATATTCCACCGATCAACTGGATCATCTGGGGCGAGATCGGCCTGGGGCTGTACGCCCTCCTGACCATCGTGATCCTGCAGTCTACTTCCGGCTGGAAAATTATCCCCTGGATGACGATCTACAGCCTGGGGTACTTCTACATTGCCGGACTAAATATCTTGCAGCACTGGCAAACACAACCCCGCCCGGCGCCCGTCACAATCCATCAGCAGGCCTAAAAAAATCAGTCCCGAGAAAACCGGGACTGATTTTTCATCAAACTACTGCAGACTGCCCATACAGCTTCTGTTTCACACTGATCACGCGCTTTCGAAGATCCGCCCTGGTCTCGATCTGATTGGCGATCTTTTGGATCGCGTACATGACCGTGGTATGGTCCCGACCGCCGAGTACCTTGCCGATCTGCAGCAGGGAGGAATCGGTCTCCTTGCGCAGCAGGTACATGGCCACCTGGCGGGGCTCTGCACTTTTTTGTGAGCGGTCGCGCCCGACCAATTCCTGAACCGTTGTCTGCCACTCGCGTGCCACCAGTTCGATGATCTTCTCCGGAACGATGTTTTGGTGCTGCGGCAGAAGGTCGGCCAGGGCGTCCTCCGCAAGCTGCGGGCTCAGCGATTGGCCGCTAAGATCGGCGTAGGCAATGATCCGGTTCAGGGCCCCCTCCAGCTCGCGAATATTCGATTGGACCCGCCGTGAGATGGTGTCCAGGATCTCGTCCGGGATAAAACGACCGGTGCGTTCCGCTTTGGCCCGCAGGATCGCCAGCCGGGTTTCAAGGTCCGGGGGCTGAATATCGGCTGCAAGTCCCCATTCAAACCGCGAGCGTAGGCGTTCTTCCAGCGTCACCAGGGCTTTGGGGGGACGGTCGGAAGACACGATGATCTGTTTATCCTGTCCGTGCAGGGTATTGAAGGTATGGAAAAATTCCTCCTGGGTGCTCTCCTTGCCTGCAATGAACTGAATATCATCGATCAACATGACATCCATGGACCGGTACTTTTCCCTGAACGCCTGGGTGGTGTGGGTCCGGATCGCATTGATCATGTCATTCGTAAATTCTTCTGAAGAGACGTACAAGACGTTCAGACCACTTGCAAAACAGGCATTCCCGATCGCATGCAGCAGGTGAGTCTTTCCCAACCCTACGCCTCCGTACAGGAAGAGCGGGTTGTAGGCCCGCGCTGGTTTTTCGGCTACAGCCTGGCAGGCAGCATGGGCAAGCCGATTTCCGGAGCCCACAACAAAATTATCAAAGGTATAGCGCAGGTTCAGGGAGGAATTTCGACCCGCCGAGACATTTTCATCACCCAAAGTCTCGTCCGCCACATCCGAATCGAATGATTCTCCCTCATTTCCCTGCGCAACAACAAAATTTACCGCAACATTGGTATTGAGAATCCCGACCAAAAGTCGACTCACGGTACTTACCAGGCGGCTGTCCAGCCAATCACGGGCATATGCATTCGGCACACCAATCGTCAGGGACCCTTTCTCATACGACAAAGGATGGGTGTCGCGCACCCACGTGTCATAAGACGCCTTCGGCATCTCCATTTGCAGTTGTCCGAGCACCGATTGCCACGCTTGATCAGCATTCATGGATGACTTCCTCAAGGAAAAGGAGTATGTTGCTTCTAACTAACCCGTCTGCGACCCACGGCTTAGTGATGGAGTACCATTCAATTAATTTTCAAGCACGTTGTGTTGGTGTTGGGATGTGAACGAGATCACATCCATATCTCAGCGTTGAACCATTCTAGCAGATAGTAGAAGGATAGAACATCACATTTCACCTACGTTCACTTAAAAATATGTGCTTTGTTAAGGTTTCTCAATCTTAACGAATCAACGCGCGCAGAACTGACCGCCTGATGATTCCTAGAACGTGCGTTTCAGCCAGAGACACACAGGAGGAGAAGCACCGCCCCCACATATGGGACTCCGCGGCACGCGCGGACATTCGGCCTGAATCAAGTGTTAAAAAACCGCGCGGTGAATTTTGAAAATTTCGCGAGAGACGAACATCCATTCTTGGTGCTTCAAGTGTTAAAGAATTTTGCTTTTCAATCAGAAATGCACTTTTCAACGATTCAAGATTGAAAAAGTGATTTCGAATCAGTGTGATGAGAGAAAAGTTCGATGACTTACTATCTTCATCCAGCATCTCGATGCATTTTTTTGAGTCGCACTTGACCAATAGATTGCATTGGTTGATGATTTCGTCTGATCGAAGTCTGAAATTTTCGATTTCACATAATTTTTTGCTGATGATCGCGTAAAAAGTGCCTTTTCGACGCGGATTCATGCGATTCGCGGCGGAAGTTCACCATTCTCGGGGTAACGAACATGAAATTTTGGTCAAGAACACTTCATGATGAGAATATTTTGTGACCATTTTACGACTGTTTCATCAATTCTAGGATGATTCGATCGCACTGCACGGGGCAACACAGCGCTCCACCGGTCCGCATTTGAACACTTTCATCATCCAGGGCGGAGAAAGTAAAAGCAAAAAGCAATCTCGAGACGCCTGAATTTGATACGCCTCCTCTTGAATCTCTCTTTTATCAGTTTTTGAGCTATCTCTGGCAGACTCAATAGGTTTTTGAGCGGCAAATTGAAGTCAAAAACCTTGATAGCTTTTGGTAGGGGCCCCAATTAAAATTGTAGACTACCTAAAACGAAGGATCATGATGAGCCAATCCCGCATCGCCGGATTTTATAATTTGAATGTGGCCGAACGCCAGGCCAAACTGCTGGAGGCCGCGGGCCTCTCTCCCGAGGATCTTGCGATATATGCTTCCGGCGGCGGTCTGGACGCGGCAACTGCCGACCATATGGTCGAAAATGCGATCGGGACACATGCCCTGCCCCTGGGGATTGCCCTCAATTTCACCGTAAACGGCCGGGATGTTCTCGTTCCAATGGCGATCGAGGAGCCGTCTGTGATCGCCGGCGCCTCCTTTATGGCCCC
>WNFI01027852.1_pt1 | contig 10177 bp, 8 predicted proteins | sample 5400471 | NCBI WGS metagenome assembly WNFI01 (sample SAMN13153348, study PRJNA577476) | soil metagenome | isolation source: 100 cm saprolite on Douglas fir-dominated hillslope | place: USA:California | collected 2013-09-17 | reverse complement strand
CGTATTGGGAGCGAATCGTGGGGAACAGTCTCTCGCGCTGGCCTTCGCGCGCGCCATGATCGTGGACGTGCTTCAGAGCTTGGTCAGATTTCAGGCATATATGCCGAATGCGGTCCAGAATCTGAAATTTGACCAAGATCTTCGCGCGTCCCGGTTCTGTTCGCGGCCGGCGCCAGCGTGGCGCAGACTCGAAGGGTGAGCATCCCCGCGCTGCGCTGGATCGATCCGCCCGCCGGGCCAGCCATCGAGCTGCTCGACCAGACCAGGCTGCCTGCCGCCGAGACGATCGTGACCTGCACCGACGTACCGGCCCTGGTCGATTCGATCCGCCGCCTGGTCGTCCGGGGCGCGCCTCTCCTCGGCATCGCCGGCGCCTTCGGCGTCGCCCTGGCCGCGGCCCGCGGCGACGACGTCGCGACCGCCACCGAGGCGCTTGCCCGGGCCAGGCCCACCGCGGTCAACCTGGGATGGGGTGCGAGGCGGGCGCTCGCCGCATACCAGCGCGCTTGCCTGGCCGAACGGGACGCACCGCTCGCTGCCCTTCGAGAAGCCCGGTCGATCGCGGAGGCCGACGCGCGGGCCTGCGCGCGGATGGCTGAACTCGGCCTGGCTCTGGTGCCCGCAGGGGCCAGGATCCTCACCCACTGCAACACGGGCGCGCTTGTGACAGCCGGGGACGGAACGGCGTTCGGCCTGGCACTCGCCGCGCACCGGGCAGGCATGCTGAAGATGCTCTATGTCGATGAGACCAGGCCGCTTCTGCAAGGTTCGAGGCTCACCGCGTACGAGGCGGGCCGTGCCGGCATACCGCACGCGGTGCTGGCCGACGCGGCCGCCGCTTCGTTGATGGCCGCTGGCGAGGTAGACCTCGTCGTGGTCGGTGCCGACCGAATCGCGGCCGATGGGAGCGTGGCCAACAAGGTGGGAACCTACGGCCTGGCCGTTCTCGCCCGCCATCACGAGGTGCCGTTTGTGGTCGTTGCTCCGGTCTCGACAATCGACTTCGGAACTGCCGATGGCGCATCGATCGCGATCGAGCAGCGGTCGCCGGACGAGGTGACACACCTGGCTGGCCAGCCGGTTGCCCCTACTGACACCGGCGCCTACAACCCCGCATTCGATGTCACGCCACCCGCACTGATCAGCGCGATCGTCACAGAGTCCATGGTCATTCAGCCGGTAACTGCGGGTAATCTGCGAGTGCTGAACCAGGGCACATAGCTTTGCGGGCTTCCGTGCTGCCGTTTCCGTGGAACGATGGGGAATATGAAGGGTCGTGTGCTGGTCGTCGACGATGACGCCGCCCTCGCAGAGATGCTTGGCATTGTCTTGCGCGGCGAGGGATTCGAGCCGACGTTCGTTAGCGACGGAGACCGGGCGCTTGAGGCATTCAGGGAGACCAGGCCGGACCTGATCCTGCTTGACCTCATGCTGCCCGGCATGGACGGGATCGATGTCTGCCGTCAGATCAGGGCCGAGTCAGGCGTCCCGATCGTGATGCTGACCGCCAAGAGTGACACGGTGGACGTGGTGCTCGGGCTTGAGTCAGGCGCCGACGACTATATCGTCAAGCCGTTTCAGGCCAAGGTCCTGATCGCGCGGGTCCGGGCCAGGCTGCGCCGCACCGACGATCCGGCTCCGGAGATGCTGTCGATCGGCGAAGTGTCGATCGACGTCGCTGGCCACTCGGTGCGGCGAAACGGCGAGGTCATCAGCCTGACTCCGCTGGAGTTCGACCTGCTCGTCGCGCTGGCCCGCAAGCCGCGTCAGGTGTTCACCAGGGAAGTGCTGCTCGAACAGGTCTGGGGATACCGGCACGCTGCCGACACCAGGCTTGTCAACGTCCACGTGCAACGGCTGCGCGCCAAGATCGAGCGCGACCCGGAACGCCCGGAGATCGTCGTCACCGTCCGCGGCGTCGGCTATAAGGCAGGGCCGGCCTGAGCACCACAGGCCAGCCCAGATCGCGGCTGGCCTGGCTGGCCGATGGTGATCGACCAGGCAGGCGGCTTCACCCGCGCCTGAGGTGGACGCCGCGAGGTCATGCAACGGTGCAGGCGCCTGATGAGACCGCAGGCAACGCCGGCGGAGTTGAGATCGCTGCAACGGTCGCGGGCGCGGCAGCCGCCGTCCCCTCTATCGGCCCTATCGGCCCTATCGGCCCTATCGGCCCGGCTGGCGCCGCGATCGCGACACCCGCGTCTTCTTCGACAGCTGCCGCTGCGCCGGAGCCGGCCGCCTTCGTCCCGCCTGCGCGAAAGCCCCGCCGGCTCGGCCGTGTGCGCGGCCTGCTGCCTAATCTGCCTGCGCTGCCAACCCAGGCCGGCATCCGCGTGATCACCGTGAGCCTTGCCAGGCGACTCCACTGGCGCTGGCGCAGTTCTCTGCAGTTGCGCGTCGTATCGACGACGCTCGTGGTCTCGGTCGTTGTGGTCTCGCTGCTCGGTTTCTTCCTGATGCAGCAGATCGCCGCCAACCTGCTTTACAACGCCAAGGTGTCGGCGTACACGCAGGCCACGGACGGATCTGTGTTTGCGCAGGCCACACCCGGGGTGGATAGCGCGCCAGGTCGCGGTTCGAAGGATCTGGCTTACAACATCGTGTATGACCTGAAGTCCAGCGGCCAGAATCCGACGGGCGACTACGGCGTGGCAGTTACGGTGCTGCAGGGCTTGCCTCAACCCGCATTCTGGGCCGCGGTATCCAACAGTCTCGACACCCAGAGCCTGCCCGCGTCGATGGTGCAGACCCCGGAGAGCCGGTCCAAGAAACCGGCTATGAGCTTCGCGAGCATGCCGTATCCGGACTCGAACAGCCCCAGGACCTCTGGACTCCTTTATGCGGCGCATTTCGGCAGCCACTACGAGCTGTACTACTTCTTCCCGCTGACCCAGCTCCAGAATGAGCTCGTCCTCATCGAGCGCACCTTGGCCCTAGTCGGACTTGCTCTCGTCTTTCTCCTGGCCGGAATAGCCTGGCTGGTTACCCGGTGGGTGGTGAAGCCGGTTGCGCGGGCGGCGCATGGCGCGCAGCTGCTTTCTACCGGCAAGCTCGATGAGCGCCTGGAAGTTCGCGGCGACGACGAGGTGGCTGCGCTCGCCACCTCCTTCAACGAAATGGCGGTAAGCCTCCAGCAGAAAATGCGCGAGCTGCAAGAGCTGTCTCAGGTGCAGCGCCAGTTTGTTTCCGATGTCTCGCACGAACTCCGCACCCCGCTGACTACCGTCAGGATGGCCGCCGACCTGCTTTACGAGGCACGCGACCAGCTTGAGTCGTCGGCCTCGCGGTCGGCCGAGCTGCTCCAGAGCCAACTCGGCAGGTTCGGCGAGCCGTGCATGGCTGAGATGGACCCGCGGCGGGTCGAGCGGATCATGCGGACCCTCCTCTGTAATGCCGTCGAGCATGGCGAGGGCCATGACGTTATCGTCACCGCGGCCGCCGACCGAGATGCCATAGCGGTGGCGGTCCGTGACTTCGGCGTCGGCCTCGCACCAGGCGAGGAGCATCTCGTATTCGACCGGTTCTGGCGGGCCGATCCGGCCCGAGCCAGGAACACCGGGGGGACGGGGCTCGGACTCGCGATCGCCCTTGAGGATGCCAGGCTGCACGGCGGCTGGCTGGAGGCCTGGGGCGAACCGGGCCGCGGCTCGGTCTTCAGGCTCACGCTGCCCAGGCATGCGGGGGCCGAGCTGCTCGGCTCCCCGTTGCCGCTGCGGCCCGACGAGGCTGACCTCGGGTCACTAACAGCGCGTCCGCGCGGCGAGCTGCCGACATCTGGTGAGGGTCTCGGCTACCCCGTACGGACAACGATCTAGGAAACGCGCATGCGGAGTCATCGCTTGGTCGCCTGGTCCGTGGCGTTGGCCGTCTGCATGGCCCTCACGTCGTGCGCAACGCTCCCCACGAGCGGCAGCGTGCGGTTGCGGTCGCTGCGGGGAGCGGACGCACAGGCCCAGCGCGGCATCCAGGTTGTTCCCGTACCGCCAGGTCCCGGATGGAACCCGGCGGAGATCGTCAACGGCTTTCTTGCCGCCAGTGCCGCCTTCGACAAGCACAATCACGCCGTGGCCCGGGAATACCTGACCCCATGGTTTGAGCGGAAATGGCGCCCGGGCTGGGCTGCCACGATTGTCGACGTGCCGACGGTCATTACAATCCAGACTCCGTCGAAGTTCAGCAGCAACGGCCCTCCGACGCTCGTGGAAGTGACGGGAAAGCGTTTCGCCAATTTGCAGGCACCAGGCCAGGATCAGGCCGGCAGCGTCGTTGTGTCACCGGGCCGGCCGAAGTATCGGTTTTCGCTTGTTCGCCGGTCCGGCGGATGGCGCATCAACGGCATCCTCGATAGCAATTTCAAGCCGGCCCCGCCTACTCTGCTGATGCTGACCAGCACCGACTTCGCGCGTGACTATCTGCCGCGGAACCTGTACTTCTTCTCGATGCACGGGAACGCGCTCGTGCCTGACCCTGTCTACATACCGCAGACGAGTCCGGTTACAGAGGTGAAGGGACTGGTCAACGCGCTGATCCACCCGTCGCTTGGGACTAGCTGGCTGGGGGTAGCTGCGACCACGGCCTTTCCGCGAGGGACCAAGCTGATCGGGACACAAGTTGTTGGCGGGATCAAGGCGGTCATAAACCTCGGCGGTACGGCAACTCGGGCAAGTCTGGATGAGCGGGAGCGAATGGCCGCACAGCTGTACTGGTCGCTACTCAAGTCGCCATACACCACCCAGATCAGGTCGGTCGTACTCGAAATCGGCAAACAGGCCGTGCGGTGGACTCAGGATAGATATGCGCAGCTCGTGCCGAGGGGCCAGCTAAGGCCGCCGCTGTACTACCAGGCCTACGGCGCGCAGCAACCGGCGGTCGCAGCGCTGCCCGTCCGTTCGTCAGCACCGGTGCTGCTGCCGCTTCCTGCCGGGCTCGGCAGCAGCGCGTTCACCGCCATGGCTGTGTCCACCTCCGCCCAGCAAAAAGTACCGCCGGTCGTCGCTGGATGCGCGGGGCGGAACCTGTATCTGATCAAGCTGAGCGCAGCCGTCCAGGCAGCCAAGAAGCTCTCTGCGGCCGCGAAGCTGACAGCAGTCAGGAAGCGCCTGCCGGCGGGCTGCTCGTCGCTGAGCTGGGACAATAGTGGAAATCTATGGATAACAGCTAAGTCGCAAGCTCTCGTGCTGCCGACGGCTGGGACGACTGCGCTGGCTAAGGTCGCGCTCGTCACTGTGCAACTTCCTCAGCTGTCCGCGGTGAATCCGCCGCCGATCACCGCTCTCAGGGTCGCGCCGGATGGCATCCGGGTTGCCATGATCCTTGGCGCTGGTCCGAGCAAGAGGATCCAGGTTGGCGCGATCAGCAGGAGCAACGTGTTCACCTATATCGGCCAGACCCGGCAGACGTTGAGGGTGGGTTCCGATATCGCGAATCCCGTCGAGCTGTCCTGGCTGGATCCGGACCACCTGCTTGTCCTGAGCAGGTCGAGCACCGGCCGGACCCAGCTATTCCAGGTTCCGCTCAACGGCGGGCAGTCCACGGAAGTCCCGACACCGGGCGGTGTGACCTCGGTGTTCGCGAGCTGGCCAAGCGGGCAGGCCGAGCCGCATGTGGTCATAGGCATTGCTCCGACTGTGAACTCGCCCGGGCAGATCGACATATCGAAGAACGGCTGGCCAAGTCCGGAATGGGCCTCGGTGGCCCAAGGGACCTCGCCGGTCCAAGGGACCTCGCCGGTCTATCCGGGCTGATGGGGGTGATCGGGCAGCAGTGGGCTGCCGCGCGCCCGGTTACGAGCGCATGAACACAGGGCCGACCCTGGTCCTGACATCGGGCGCGCATGCGACTACCGTCAATGTGTGGCACTCGTCCGGGTCCGTGGTTGCGCCGGGCATGCCGCCCCGAGCGTGGGGCGGCCGCCCCGGCAAGCCGATGCCAGCCGCAGGCGAAACGGCCCACGTAAGGCGACTTCTCGTCGACCGATCACGGTGCGGTTTAGATGTAAGTCCTGCCTCGTCCCTGGGACCGGATGCCCCAGGGTTCGGGAGAAGGCCAGTAGTGGCACAAGCTGGCCGCGAAATCCTCAGCAGGCGGATGTGGGGTCGAAGACCAGGTCGGCCGGACGGGTGCCACTTTTCCACACACCGGATGTAAGGGGGTTCGGGCATGGAAATTATCTTCAAGGGTCGGCAGACGGACGTGCCCACGCGCTTCAGGGAATATGCAACCGCCAAGCTCAGCAAGCTAGAGAAGCTGGACCAGAAGGCCATCCGGGTAGATGTGGAGGTGTCGGTCGAGCGTAACCCCCGCCAGGCCAGCCAGAAAGAGCGTGTGGAACTGACCATCAGGTCGCGCGGCCCGGCCATCAGGGCCGAAGCTGCCGCTGAGGACCGTCTGTCGGCCCTTGACATGGCCCTCGCGAAGCTGGACTCCCGGCTGCGGAGAGCGCTCGACAGGAGGAAGAACCACCACGGGGCGGGCATCAGTGCAGTCGCCGCGACGGGGGAGGTGTCAGAGCCACCGCGCAGCGGCTTGTCCGACGCGCGCGCTCCATCAGACACCAAGCGGCCGCGCGGCGGCTTGTCCGACGGGCGTGCTCCCGGAAGCACGACAAGCACCGGGTCGGCTGGCCAGTCAGGAGCGGTCCCTTCGGAGGTGCCTGAGAGTGTCGTCCCGATCCAGATGGAGGGCGACGGTCCGCTGGTGGTCAGGCAGAAGTTCCACCACTCCAAGCCGATTTCGATCGATCAGGCTCTGCTCGAGATGGAACTCGTCGGACACGACTTCTACCTCTTCCACGACATCGAGCAGGATGCGCCGAGCGTCGTCTACCGGCGGCACGGCTACCAGTACGGGGTCATCAGGCTGATTGAAGAAACGGCCGGCCTCGGGCCGGTAACAGAGCCGCCTGCCGGGCTGGGAGCGAGGATTCCTAGCCGGCGACGGCCAGAACTTGGCAGAACCCGCAGCCGCCGGGCCAGCACCACAGAGGCGGCGACAGCGGCCGAAGCTAGTGCCAGGGCAGCCCAGGAGGGCCAGGCGGGCGCGACCGCCAGGCGGCCCAGCCAGTCGCCGGCTCTCGGCACCGGCTGGTAGCAGGCGAGTTCTGGGCCGGGCATCAGCGGCCGTCATGGGTTCACGCCGGTCACCGAGTCCCACGCTTGCGCGCTTAGGCATCGTCGGACAGAGTTTGGTTAAATGCGATCTTCGGTTCCGCGATGCGGCGCGGCTTTGCTGCGCCGCATCGCGGCGAGCGGCCACTGCGACGAGAGGTAGGCCATGACTGCGAGTGCGGCGGATAACGCGGCGTCGGAGGGCCGGCACGGTCCCGAGCCGATCCGCACGCTCATCGTCGACGACCACGCGCTCTTCCGGCGCGGTCTGGAGATCGTGCTCGTTACCGAACCCGACATCGAGGTGGTCGGGCAGGCCAGCGATGGCGCGGAGGCTGTGCAGCGCGCCGGTGAGGCACTGCCAGACGTCGTCTTGATGGACATCAGGATGCCGCGCAGCAGCGGGATCGAGGCGTGCCGGGCAATCAAGGATGTCGCGCCCAGCGCGCGCATCATCATCTTGACGATGAGCGATGAGGAAGAGGACCTATTTGACGCCATCAAGGCAGGGGCGAGCGGCTACCTCCTCAAGGACATACCACTCGACCAGGTCGCCGAAGCGGTCAGGTCGGTACACGGCGGGCAGTCCCTGATCAGCCCATCGATGGCGGGGAAACTGCTCACCGAATTCGCCTCGCTCGCCACGCGGGAGACCGAGGAGCCGCCGCGCGATCTCCCGGTGCCGAAGCTGACAGACCGGGAGATGCAGGTGCTCAGGCTTGTCGCGCGCGGCATGAACAACCGGGATATCGCGAAGGAACTGTTCATCTCGGATAACACGGTCAAGAATCATGTAAGGAACATTCTCGAGAAGCTGCAGATCCACTCGAGGATGGAGGCGGTGATGGTTGCCGTGCGCGAGAAGCTGATCGAGTTGCCGAAAACCTGAGCCTCGGGGTACGCCGCTGGACAACGGACTCGCCAGGCCGCCTGAACGGCTTGCCGCGGCGACTCCGTCATCCAGCGGCTACCTCAGTCCGGCGGTGCCTCAGCCTGCGGCCGCGGCCAAGGCGGATCGTAGGCGCGGCTTAAGTTCGGGCGGCTCGATGCGCTCGAGTTCGATGTTGTCGCAGGCGACCCACTGCGCGGCTGCTACTAGGGCTCGGGCCATGGGCTCTGCTGCGCGCGGCGAATCGAGGCTGAGGTGGCGGGCGATCAGGGTCTTGCCTTCCCGAGCGGGATCCGCGCGGCCCACGAGCTTGCCGCCTGCCAGGAGCGGCATCGTGTAGTAGCCGTGGACGCGCTTGGCCTTGGGGACGTAGGCCTCGAGGCTGTGGTCGAAGCCGAACATCCGCCTGGTGCGCTTCCTGTCCCAGACCAGCGAGTCAAACGGCGAGAGCAGCGTGACCCGATGTCGGCCAATCCGCGCTGGGTGGCCGCCATCGCCGAGGGCGGCTACCGCGGCTGGATCGGCCCAGGCGGGCTGCGCCGGCCCGGTGCGGCTGTCGATCGCGACTGGGATGAGGCCGGCGGCGGCCGCCGCATCGTCGGCGGACAGGCGTGCAGCGTTCCGCCCCGAGGCAAAGTTAGGCAGCCGCAGGTAGTCAGTCAGGTCGGACTTGGTGACGACACCGAGAGCCCGGGCCGCTATGCCGGTCAGGTGAATGAGGCACTCGGCGTCCGAGGGCTCCGTATTCAGTAGCGCACCGGGAAGAACCCGTTCGGGCAGGTCGTAGACCCGCCGCCAGCCGGTTCGCCGGGCGCAGATCACCTGGCCCGTGTCGAGCAGCCATTCGACTGCGATCTTGGTATCCGACCAGTCCCACCAGGCACCGCCGTTCTTCGCACCGCCGAGTTGCGTCGCGTTCAGCGGGCCCTCCGCCCGGAGCTTGGCCAGTACCTGCTCGCAGACAGACTGGTTGCTCTGGTGCCAGCGCATTCCCCTGGCAAGGAACTCGCGCCGCCGGAACGCGTAATAGGGCCACTCCTCGATCGGCAGGACGCAGGCGGCGTGTGACCAGTACTCGAACGCCGTGGCCTTGTGCGGATGCCAGTAGGCGCGCTCGATCGCTGACCGGGAGATGGCTCCCAGGCGCGCATAGGCGACCAGTTCGTGTGAGCGGGCAAGCACGCTGATCGTGTCGAGCTGAACCGCTCCCAGCCTGCGAAGCATGCGGGCCACGCCGCCGGCGCGCGCCTGAGCCCCTACTAGCCCCTGCGCCTGCAGGGTTAGCTGCCGGACATCGTCGGGCGTGAGCTTGAACTCCGGGGCGGGAGCGAGGGAACCGGCCACGCGAGTGAGCGTAACCGGCGGTACCGACACTCAGCCCGGCCCGCAACCGCATCCGCTCGGCGGTTTAGTACCAGTCCTCAAACATGTTCGTCGCAACCGAGACCAGCAGGCCGAGGGCCGCCAGGCCCGCGCCAAGCCAGAACAGCCACCAGATCGGGCCGCCGTGACCGAATACGAGAGCGAGCCCGCCGACAATGAACCCGACCACCATGATTCCGACTGCGACCCAGGAGACGGTCCGCCCGTGGTAGGACGGGTAAGGGCCGACTGCCGAGGCAGACTCGCCAGGCGACGCCACACCGCCATGCCCGGTTGGCCCGCCGGGCACCACGGATGCCTCTTGCATAGCTGCCTCGCTCTGCGATGTCACGTTGCTACCTGGTGCGTCACCCATGGTGCCGCGTTCGGAGTGATTCGATGTCACGCTACTCCTCCCGCTTACCTGGCCGACTTGCCTCATATTGTGGCGAGGGCGGTTAGCCCGCTGACGTCCGGCCCCCGGATACCTGCCGCAGATCATGTTATTCACGGCGCCGGGCCGGGTTCAGCCTGCAGCCTGTTATCGCTTAGTTGGCTCGGCAAGGTCGGCTCGGCAATGCCGGTCATCTCGCCTACCATGGCAGTCAAAGAAGTGGTTACTGGCGGGCCGTGCCGTCAGCCGGTCCGGCACCGTACCTCCGGCCGGAGGCCCGGAGCATGTGGTCGGCCAGTCAGACAGACCCGCGAGGAGCGCGACAAGACGTGCCAGCAATCATCGATAAGGTCCTGCGCGCTGGCGAGGGCAAGATTCTGCGACGGCTGCAGCGGATCGCCGAGCAGGTCAACTCCATTGAGGCGG
>WNFI01584966.1_pt1 | contig 10178 bp, 11 predicted proteins | sample 5400471 | NCBI WGS metagenome assembly WNFI01 (sample SAMN13153348, study PRJNA577476) | soil metagenome | isolation source: 100 cm saprolite on Douglas fir-dominated hillslope | place: USA:California | collected 2013-09-17 | reverse complement strand
AATCTCGAGTCTGGACTCGCAACCGAAAAAGGGAATTAGGCGCGAGTTTACAATCAGGTATCAAGTCCTGAAGTTGAATTCGTCTCACGTCAAATCTCAATGATGACTGTTAGCCTGCACCGGTTGGAATTGGGCCTGGCTCCGTGCTCTAGGCGCTTTCACGCCCAGCTTGTTCGCACGTTAAATATCAAGATTGCACACACACCGGTTGGAAACAACTTTGCTTCCGGCAATCTGATGGATCAACAGCTAAATTGGCGTCTCCCTCCTCGCCTGTATCGGTGCATAATTGCGCACATATCTCTGCCTCCGATGACCAAACACGGCATCACTAGTCCTTTGCCCAAACTGAAGCTTGATTGACAATTTCCATTGTTACTATCACTGGTACCGTTCTGGCAGTAGAACAAAAACTGGTGCTTGCTCGGAGCTCAAGGAGAAGTGGGATTCCGTTGGGTACGGGTACAATATTGTTGCCACTCTCTCATGGGGGTCATTGCTATTGCTGAATTCCGGTGGTTCCGAGTCAACCAATCCACCATCCTATAGAGCACGTAGCAGGTAAGGAAGGACAACCGTCCCCCTTATATACATATTATGCGACGTCCTCCACAACAGCACATACGCTGCATTACTACGTTCTCGCTCGAGTCACCGGCTGCAGCCTAAGGCGAGTCTCCAGTCCCGATAAATGCACCACCCAGTCTAAGGACATGTAGATCCATGAGTTGACAGGCACGCGCCTCTCCTAAGTCACTCGTTGCATTCTTTACTGAGGCATCGATCATAATAAGCAATTGTAGGTCGTCGTTATTTCTCGAAGTGGGACTTACCTTAATCGACAGAGGATTTGAGCAACATTCTTCTCGCTTTGAACGGTATGGCCCCTTGTTCTAGCATATGCCTGCATTTTTTGAGATACTGGATCTGGTGAGGAATTGGGAGTTCCCTGGTGCCTTATTATCGGTCTTGTTCGACTTAAATGCTCTCTTGCTTGCTGGCAGCTGTAGACCTGTATCATGTCATGAAGCTGCCCGCGCGGGACTCATGCTAGCCTATGCCAGAAGCCGTGAACATTCAAGATCGCTATACGCCACGCTCTTGCTTCGTGTTTTCTCCGCGGGGCGTTCGCCTCCCGCGCGAACGCTTCATGTGTTCTTTTGCCACGGACCTGAATCAATCCGTCTGCAACCGCTGTGATCAAGTTTTGCCTTATCAATGTTTTGTATTGTGCGCTCGAAAATGAAAGCGCCCTGAAATGATTTCGGCCGCCTCGATTGTCCTAAAGAGCTGACTCATCAATCACTCTGTCTTCGATTTGCGCTGGCGGATCCCCACTATGCAGGTGCGGCTCGGGCCTCTTGTGCATTTTCTGTTGATCCTCTGGTCCCGTACTGTTTCATGTCCCCTAGCTTATCACATAATAGTTCAATAGCGATGAAAAAAACTCTCGAAGGAGAAGTGTCAGGGACGGCCATGACAGTCCCGTGCCGCAGGCGCGTTGATCGCCACCCAGGATTGTATGTTTCTGTCAACGGCGAATCGTGAGCATATTCTCACGTATGATGTTGCTACTGAATTCTATGCTCCTTGAGTACATGCCAATCCTTGACCTACTTCGTCTCAGGTATTCACGATCACTGATACAGATAGGGGGTTTCGATGCCACATGGATGTCTTGGCTGCGCGCCTATCCATCCCGGCATTCCCCGGTTCCTCTCAGCAGAACTCTCCTTGCCACCGTCAATGATGATTCTACGTCGATTCAATCCGGAATTGACCTAATCAGACCAAATATAGATGGCCGTTCGATGGCCCGTTTCCTAATCTAATACGACGTGTGCCTCTTGTGCTCTGGTAAAATTCTGAATGTGGACCGTTATCAGTTGTTCCTATGTCTATGTCCTCCCTGAACATGGATAATGTGCTTTCAGTTTGCTACGAGCTGTAGCTTGGAGTTGGATATAAGCCTCTGCTTCATTCAAGACTAGAAATGTCCTGTGTTTGATGCACCGAACCTTGGCGCTATCGCTCTTCATCTCCGTACTTCGATGATTGCTTGGACGGATTTGCCGTGTCTACAGAAGCACCGTTCCATCTGATGCAGGTTCCATCATTCAACAAAGTGTCGTCCTCTCTCTACGCGCGCAAAACTCACGAGGCTCCCTGCTATGTGTTTCGGATCGGTCAATCTTCGCTGTTTTCACGAATCATTATGCGAGTAATGATAGCCGGTGGAAGATTATAAGAGAACGATTGTGATCCCTGTCGTCAAGACTTCGCCCACAGATGGATCATCATTCTCAAGCTCGCTCCGCAGTTCAAACTCCCTCTGGATGCTTTACCTGTAACGCAATCCGGATGAAGGTGCGTTGTCATATTCCTCATGTTGTGCAGCCGAGATCATCTCGTAGCACCAGGAATGTCCAGGAATCCGTGGTGGCATCGGCCCTTGCAGTGAATGTGAAACGTTGCATATCGAGTGTTTACCTGCTGTCAGCCATTCGGGGGATATTGGGTCCTCGCTGGCGAGTACTCATTTATAATGTGTTTGAACTCGAGCTCATCATGCATAACCATAACGCAGAATCATGAGAATGTTGTACGATGCAGAGATGAGATTAAGGACTGGGTTTCTTCGGGCGAACCTAGGGTTTCCGACGGTATGATAGGTTACCTTGCGGGGGATGTTTCACTGATTAAGAGGTGCATCCTCCAGGCGTCCTCCAGCTCTCAAATGTCCTAAGCAATCTCTCGATCGGAATGGCCACTGGCCCGTCTTCTGCCATTCCGATTGCGCAGATTAACAGCGAATCTGACATTCAACTAGCATCCGACCCCGCTACCAGATCCTCCCTCTCATACCAGACATATCCCCAATCAAACACCATACTTCCGACATCAGCCGACTCCGCATCCCACATTGTGGCAGGGCTCTCCAGAAATACCGAGTCCCACGGAGAGAGTATTGGCGCATATGAAGCCACCAGCCATCCACCTCACACAGACCTACTGAGCGATGTCACCGCAAATCCCTCGATAGACCAATCTGACTCTGCATCAAGCGGAGTACCCTACGAAATGTATCACGCCATTGATGCACCTATCCGGTTCATTTTGCCCGTTGTTTCGTTCCTTATTACTTCCTACCTACCCCAAATTCGTGAAGTTATCTTCACGGTGGAAGATGATGACGACGACAAGGCAGCCCTCCAGGATGCTGTCGCTCGCGAAGCCGCGAGCCTTCCAGGAGATTTGGGCTTTCGGGTTGCAAACTAACCTGACTATCTTGTGTGTCATTGAAAGGCTCTGGAACTTTGACTGAATTTCCCTCGAGACCCAGATGTGCAGCGATTGGCATGAAGCCATCTGCAATCTGTGGAACCAATCCATATTCTTGTATGAGAAGAATGTTTGAGACTGGTTTCTCTACTATTTGTTTCGTGATCCGAGTGGTCTTGCAGTTGCGTCACTGTCCAACTCACCACTATCAATAGCTCTAGTCCTTGATCTTGGCGTTGGCGTTTGTTCCCTGGCGAAGGCCCCACTCCTGAACGTCCCCGAAGAGCGATACCAGGCCTGAGCACAGCACAAAGGAACATTTGGGGAACAGCTGGATGGGCAGAATTGAATTTCCTGAGTCTATTTTCCAGCCCCCTACAATAATATCTGGGCCCTCCACTGAATGAACGCGCGCCTTGCCTTGCCTAGTGGATCGAACAGGTCTCATTCGATGTCCGCACACGGTACCGCAATCGCAAGATTATGCATCCCCAAACAGTGCATTTCGGAAAATCCAATGTTAGTTTATGCACCAATCTCGGAGCCACTGTGGCTTAGGACGCAAGCCTCGGACCGGATACTGATGTGGGGCTCCTGCGCCGGACGATGCAATAAGCTTTCCATCTCTAAGCTCTACTGCTGTCTAGCGTCCCTTCCAGTTTTGAGTTTCACTATGTCACTAGGGTCATTTTGTTCCTTACTCCCACTTGTTCCCATGGAGAGTGCAACAGCTAAAGCTGCTTCTGCGCCAATTTCTTGAACTGCCTTCTTTGATGGAGGCTTGCATGCCTCATCGTGCTTAGTCCATATGTTGGGTGCCACCTTCGTGGTATTGTTCATCCACCTGGGTCGTGGAGCTCCCGCCTAGTCTACTCTAGTTTCGCTCTGTCTAGATCCCCCTACACGCCCCCTATCTTGTTCATCGAACTTGGTCAAACTACGCATATGGTCTCGCCAACATGCACCAAAAACTGGATCACTCCATACCATCTGTTGGAAAAGGTCGGAGCAATTGCGTATAGTACGTGTCCTCAAGTGACTTTTCAGATAGCTAGATAATCTTTGTGCATCTTCCTCTGCTGAAGCTTGAGTTCAAAAGAGGAACCTCTCACCAACCTGCACACACTAGTCATACCCTTGAAGCTTTGCGTAGTTGCAACTTTCAACCTCTCTTTTCACCCGATCGCATGCCTCTGGAGATGAACTCTCCGTCGAGGGTACTGCCATCCCATTTGTTTTTCTGGGCTGAATCCATGACCTCAGGAACAAATCTCGAATAGGAAGTAATCCCGCCATCCTTAGTTGTTGAGGATGTGATGGCATCTCTTGCCTCCTTATTCCCGACAGTCGTGATTGCCTCAGACTGCAGCGGGATTCTTGCACCAGTGGTTGACGAGGCAACTGCTCATGTTAGTGCCTGTATCTATATGTCTATCATCTGGGCTCGGCTGCGCAAGCGCGGTGGAGAGTTTAGCCCACAGCTAGCGTCTTAATATCTGATAGCGAAATGCTCTTACCTGCTCAGCAGTCCAAGATTCTCAAATCAGTCCAATACCCCAAAATTGGTCCATTACTATGTGGATTATAAATATGTCCTGAACATAGTCCTTCCTCATCACCTGTCCAGGCTCAGTAAAATATGACAAAAAGGACCTGGGTCTAGATTCTGAACGCCCTTTCACATGCGGGAACCGTAAATTTGCACTGTATACTAAGAAGGTGAGCGTACCTGATCCGCAACTGGACTAGTATCCACTAATCTATGTCTAGGGGCCAAGTCCTGTACGTGCGGTGGCGCACAGCGCATCACTGCTTCGATTCGCCATACTCCTTTCTGGGGAAACATTGGATGCGGATCACGACAATTCTGGTAAACTCGAATTCATTCTGTGACAAAGAACGCAGCACAATCTCAGTCATTTGGAAGTTGATACTGCTGAACAAAACATTTTGGTGCAGAACACCTATCATGCAGTAACTGCCGGCGCAAGCCTCATGGAAGATTGACGGCGCATCCCTGTCCCCTCTTAGCGCAACATTCGGATGCTCGGTAACACATTTACTCACCGTCTCGGGATACTCGTAGCAGCATATAAGACCAGCGAATCCGTTCTCGACACTTCATCAATGGCTACTTCACAAAACCAGTGCCTCACATGTCAACGGCTCCGCAAGAAAGTACGTGGCGCGATCACTGACGCTCGCTATTCCGCAATCTTACCCTGTGTTGTAAGCGATGTCCCGGGATCACAATCAATTCCCAACCTTGCGAAGAGTGTACAAGACTCCATCTCGAATGCATTATCCCCGACTTACGTCCATACGGCCGTCCCATCTGGTTCAATGTTAGTGGCTCTCACAGAGGTCATGGCCCTTAAAATTGGTTTCACATGCTTTTCACAGGATAGGAGTAAATTGGCTCAATGCCGAGATGAGATCAAGGATTGGACGTCCTCAAGGCGAACGCGGGATGTTCATGGTAAGTTGCATATCTTCACGGCTAGCGTGGATTTAATGTCTTTATAGAAATACTGCGCCTGTCCGAGATCCTTGTCCCCAGTCCGTCTACCCATTCAGCAGGGCATGCGACAGGTTCCGCAAGTGGTGGAGGAAGTACTCATCACAACCAGGGCCCATCAACCCTTCTGCAATACGAAGTCCCTCAGACCATAGAGGCATCCGTACAATATGTCCTGCCAACAATTTCATTCCTGGTGAACAAACATCTGCCCCAAGTCCAGGAGCTTGTGCTTGTCTTGGATGACCAGGAAGATGAAGATGATGAGGCGGAATTGAGGAGGGTCCTTGAAGGCCTCTCGCTGGCTGGACTGCTTGGGACACTGTCTTTCAATGTAATGCGAGGCACTCATTGATGCTGAAGGAATAGTGGTTGTACTTGGGAAAAAGATGTGTCACGGTGCTGTTGCACGTGTAATCTTATGGTCCTCGAATCACGGGAGTAAGCAATTTGGCGAATTATATTCCTTCCTCATGCTCCATTGTGCGCGAATCGACTGCTGAGGTTACATACTCTCAGTGGTACAATAGCAACCCTCGTATATTATGCTGCATTGACTCATCCTGTACACTGCAGTGGCGCTGGCAGGTTTCAACCAATGAGTGACGTGACAAAATACTGACACTGTTTCCTCGAACCAAGCCTGTAAAGTCGGTCCAACTGATGGGTGTCCTATTCCTCAGGTCGTTGTAATACAGGAAAATGACGTAATCCCCTTTGAGACCTATCGGCCTATACTACACTGCTATTTTAGGCGCCCAAGATGTACTTATTGCGCTATCTGTCCACTCTCGATGTTTCCGGTTATCAATATATAAGATTTCATCCCTTCTTTCCCTCGGTTTTCAGCATCAAGAACTGAGGTGAGAGTGGTACCTCGTTTGCTGTGTTCTGTTTGTCTTTATGATTAATGGTTGCGCGCAAGATGCTGTATGGACTGGGCAGACGGTGAACCGCATCCGTTACGCCAGCAAATCGCTCCGAAACAAACAGGAGGCTAGCTTCAGAGTCGGAGTCCAGACCAAATGATTAAGCGCAAAAATAAAAGAAAGAAATGATCGAGCGCTTTTATGAGATGATTCGGACCGACCCGAGACGACTTAAATAGTATTGTCAAAGGGCCATACAGGACCTTCCCCAAAGCAGTTTGTAGCCTCTCGGTCCCTGGAGCTTGGCAAGATTGATGGATATAATTATCCACAATTGGATCGACTTGCCATACGGTGTAGGCAGTCTGCTCTTTAAGTAGTTTCGAAAGTGGAACGCTTCAACTGTAAACCGAACTCAAGATCTATTTGGTTTTCGGTCTAGTTCGAGCGGCTTTGATTGAATACTTCTAGTATTTCTTAATCACTTATGCTGAGGCTCCAGAAACACCCATCGTCCGGTCACCCCCGGAATGGATATGCCCCATTATGACTAGCCGCGCGCTGTTTGCTGATGACACTGGCACGGTGTTCTTATTCCGGAGTTTCGTCTCACATATCAGCGAAATATTCTTCATCGCTCTCTCCTAACCTCTGCGCAGTCTTGAGGTACGCGGGTTTCCGCCTTGATCTCTTCTGTGGTACTCGATGGTGAAGATAATTGGAAGACTGGACATTTTTATGACGGTCAAACCTGCTCCTGTTTTGTCCTATCAGAAGCATAACCCTTGTGTATATTCCTGTCGGCGCGCGCATCACAACTCCACACTGCACCTTGTTCAATAGTGCCCGTCATTTTGGGAGGCATGACAAAATAGTAATTATTGACGACTACCTCGTATGGGTGTCTGGCCAGCGACTCTTAAAGCTGTGTTTCGGGAACGAGTGTCCCTGCAGAATTTGATCGGAAAACTAGGCTTACTACCCTCTACGAGATTTGTCTAGTTCCTACAACGCGTAAGCCTACCTCAATAACTTCTCAATGGGCAATCTTTCTTCTCTGTAAGGGGGTGTGAACCCCTGTTTCTTGTCTTTCCGTTCCTTCTGCGTGCGCCTGTACCTTGCGAACAATACACTGTCATTACACACGACCTGACAAATCTGATGGATGTGCCGTCCTATTTTTCATACGCCATCTAAGGCACGTTATAAGACTAGCTGAGTGCGACCTCCCTCCTCTGGGTAGTCACCGTTGGAATCTCTCTCAAAAACATCCTTCAGCCTTTAGTATTTGATCCATGAGTTTTCCTCCAGAATACTCTTCAAACTCCTCATCTCCCCATAAATGTCTTACGTGCCAAAGGATACGCAGGAAGGTAGTCCCTCTCCTCACTCCCTCCCTGCAGTTAGAACTGTATTCACGCCTTTTGTCATGGAATGCAGCTATGTCCTGGATACTCAATCCATGGCGAAGTTGTCTCAGGCTACCCTTGCGAAGAGTGCCGAAGGCTCTGTATCGAATGCTTGCCAGCATTGCCCACGGGACGTCCCGAATGGTTCAACGTCAGTGTTCAGCCTGCCTCCAGCTCCGCTCGCACATGAACATTCTCCTGTAGGACCAAACCAAACTTACCGAAGTTAGAAGGGAAATCGCGGACTGGATTGGCACAAGGTATCAACGTGCTTCGGGCGGTGCGCAACTCATCACATTATACGGAAGACGTCGTTGTGACATTTCGTTATTTCCAGGTGTACTGGCTCTTAGCCCGATACTCGCCGCCCCTTCTCATTCTCATTACGATGAAGGTCCCGACGACGTCATAGAACATTCCGATCTTCCGCGCGCATTATATGGCCTAAATCTGGTTGATATTATAGGTGGCTCAGACACCGTCACTGACCTCAGGTTTCTTCTGCCTCTACTTGAATTTATCATCTCGAGGAATATACCACAAGTTCGGGGGCTCGTTTTCATCGTCGATCGGGACAGCGGAGGAACACAACCATCCATAGAGAGTCTGATCGACCAATACAGACGAGAGAATGGCGATGCCTTCCAGTTTGAAGTCTGACTCATTGGGAATGGGGAGTTGCATTAGTGCAACTGCAGTGTGTTTTGCCTTCTCCCTTTATGGCTTCGATTTATTGTGCACTCAAGATGTTTAGTGTTGGCCTTGAGCCATCTGAAATCTTGTGGCACAATCAAAATTAACATTATCCCCGACTCGATGTAAACAATGCAAAGAGTGTGCTATTTCACCATCGATCAACCACTCATCAGTACTCTGTTACCCCGCGGCCTCGTTGTAGCGTGGCAGTGTGGCCATCCCGTCGGCGTACATACATGGGAATCGTCAATACATACAAATGGACGTGAAAGTGTCCGGCATGATGTCCTCTGGGGTGTGTAGATGGGAAGTATGCCCATCATGCCGCCTCAGTGGCACGTGTTATCTTTTGGGCAAAAGAGTCGCAGCCAACTTGGCCATGTTCCCTTATTGCCTCGCATTCCCACGTACGATGCCCCGCTTTGCTGTAATAGAGGCTGGGTACGCTTGCTGCTTCCCGCGCCCAATCTCACTCGCCCTCAACATCCATGGGACCTGTCCCATCTTTCGCTCTGGGGGACCTCGTACTGTGATATCCAGTGCGTGAGCACCTTGAAATGGTGTTAGTTATGTTGGTGGGCCTCTCGATAAGCAGTTGTTCTCTCGGTTGTTTTTCGATTCCAACAAAAGAATGGCAGCCTCGCCACTTAATTTCCTATATGAATGTTTTTCGACGATGCTCTGTTACTGTTCAGTGGTGCATCCGATCAGGACAATTACCACCAAGCTTCTACATATACAAGGGAAAGGGGGCTTAGCCCGTCCTCACAGTGCCGTTTCGGGTATTCGACAAACGAGTCTCTCTCTCATATTTCGTCTCATGTCTTAATGCATGCCATCAATCTTGGGTGAATGACTTGCCTCTTTCTTCATCTGAGATGTTGGACGCCACCCCCTTATGGTTGCCTATTCGCATTCTCATTATTGTCTCATCACACATCGATTTTTTCCCTCCCGCAATGGCCTCACGTTAGTACCTGGGACACTCGTCGTCTTCACCCTGCATTCCTGTTCGGATCATTCAGTTGCTCTTGTGTTATCACCCTTACTTTTGACCAGATACCTAGGTAGGACATTGAATCAACACAGACCTCCTATGCCTCACATCTTAAAGCTTGATTGCCGTCTACGATCACTTCTAGCTTCGCCTCGCGGCTAGGTTAGCTTTTGATGGTTATTGGTCAGACATCGGAGACAGGCCCAAACAGCAATGTCGCTTGATCTGAACTAACGGTCTAGCACCAGATGTTGTAATGCATATCTTCTGCTGGTCTCTTGATGCGGTACTTAGAGTAGCCCACCGCTTGGGCTTCCTCGAGTACTCCTCGTATGTTGAGACATTCCGTCTCGGTGCTCACCACACCTTGTCCTTAAGTTATCCCCTTCTTATCGTGGGGCTTCTGT
>WNFI01410434.1_pt1 | contig 10179 bp, 6 predicted proteins | sample 5400471 | NCBI WGS metagenome assembly WNFI01 (sample SAMN13153348, study PRJNA577476) | soil metagenome | isolation source: 100 cm saprolite on Douglas fir-dominated hillslope | place: USA:California | collected 2013-09-17 | reverse complement strand
TGCACCTCTTCCGAGTGGACGAGCCTGCACGCATCTTTCTCTTTGGCACTGACGGCTATGGCCGCGACGAGTTTTCGCGATTGTTGTATGGTGGCCAGATCTCCCTCGCCGCAGGGATATTGGCAACGCTTCTGTCCTTGGCGGCCGGAACCGTCATCGGCACAATCTCTGGCTATTACGGAAGGTGGATTGACGATTCGCTGATGGGTTCCGCCGAGTTGTTCTTGTCATTGCCGTGGTTTTATTTCCTGATTGCGGTGCGGGCATTCCTGCCGCTCCACCTCAGCCCGACTGAAACATTTTTGCTTCTGATATCTGTAATCGGCTTGATTGGCTGGGCGCGCCCAGCGCGGCTTGTCCGAGGAGTGGTTCTCAGCGCGCGTGCGCGTAACTTCGTCTTCGCAGCACGTGGCTTTGGCGCGTCAGATGTTTATCTCTTGCGCCGCCATGTTTTCCCGGAAACAATGGGCGTTCTCCTGACTCAAGCGGCATTGCTGGTTCCACAGTATGTTGCAGCGGAGGCCACTCTATCGTTTTTCGGGCTGGGCGTCGGCGAACCGGTGCCGAGTTGGGGAAACATGTTGAGCACGCTGCAGCAATATAGCGTGCTGGTGTCATACGGCTGGCTCTTGGCCCCTGCCGGCGCGCTGGTCGTTACCTCCGTAATCTATTGGTGGCTGGCCGATACCCTCCATTCCCGGTTAAAATCTCATTCAATCTGAACAGAGTTCTGTGGGGAAGGGGCGTTATGAAACTCATAGCTCGCCTTACCCTTTTCGTGTGTCTGCTCACTGCGCCGTGCGTCATGGCGGCGCCTGCCCCTGCGCCGACGAATCCGGCTGAAGAATTGCAGCGCGTGGATGGCGAGGTTGGCCGCTACGGCGGTCACCTGGTCATTGGGCAGCGCTCCGAGCCGAAAACTCTCAATCCGGTCACAGCCACTGATGCCGTTTCTCGCGAAGTAATCGGCCGGCTCATGGCCGACTTGATTACCATCAACCGGGCATCGCAGCAAACCGAACCGGGCCTGGCAAAATCTTGGACGACCTCCGCGGACGGCCGCACGTTTACTCTCAAACTTCGCAAAGGCATCCGGTTTTCTGACGGGCATCCATTCGACGCAGACGATGTGATTTTCTCGTTTACCGTCTATCTGGATGAAGCTGTGAATTCGCCGCAGCGCGACCTGCTGATTATTGACGACAAACCACTCAGCGTGACGAAGCTCGATCAGTACACAGTCCGATTCACGCTACCGCGGCCATATGCCGCCGCTGAGAGAATCTTCGACGGCCTGGCCATACTGCCGAAGCACATCCTCGAAAAACCTTATCGTGAAGGCCGCTTTGCTCAGACGTGGACCCTAAGTACTCCGCCCGCTGAGGTGGTCGGTCTAGGTCCGTTTCGGGTAAAGGAATATCTCGCAGGGCAGCGAATCGTATTGGAACGCAACCCGTATTACTGGAAGGCCGATCACGATAACCATCGCCTGCCATATCTCGATGAGTTGGTCTTTCTTTTCGTCGGCAGCGAAGACGCTCAAGTGATGCGCTTTGAAGCTGGGGAAACCGACATGGTTAGCCGGCTGAGCGCGGAGAATTTTGCACTGCTGACGCGAGAGCGCGCGCGTACTGGCTCGCAACTGGTAGATCTCGGCCCCAGCCTGGAATACAACTTCCTGGTTTTCAACCTCAACGACCTGAGCACCAAGAAACTGGATGCCATCTCCGGCAAGCAGGCGTGGTTTCGCGACCTCAAGTTTCGCCAGGCGGTCTCAGAAGCTATTGACCGCGACTCGATAGTGCGCCTGGTGTATGGCACCAGAGGCACGGCCCTTTGGGGCAACGTCGGTCCGGGCAACAAGCTTTGGGTCAACCAGGCCATTCCACATCCGCAACGCTCCTGGGAAATGTCACGACAATCTTTGAAGTCTGCCGGATTTTCCTGGAATACTGCCGGCCAATTGCTCGACCCATCCGGGAAAGCGGTCGAGTTCTCGATCGTTACCAGTTCGTCCAACACGCAACGGATGAAAATGGCGACGCTGGTACAAGACGACTTGGCGCACCTAGGCATGCAGGTCCATGTTGTGCCTTTAGATTTTCGCGCCATGCTCGATCGCGTCTTCCAGAGTTTTGATTACGAAGCCGCAATCATGGGCTTGGGAGGCGGAGATCCTGATCCGAATCCTGAAATGAATGTATGGCTCAGCAGCGGCAGCACTCACATCTGGCATCTTGGAGAAACGCAACCTGCCAGCGATTGGGAGCGAGAAATTGATCAGCTCATGGAACAGCAGATGATCACGCTCAGCTACGAAAAGCGAAAAAAGCTTTACGACCGGGTTCAGCAACTCGTTTCCGAAAATCTGCCATTCATTTTTCTTGCCACGCCAAATGTTCTCGCTGGCGCAAAGGCCCAGGTCGGCAATTTTCATCCCGCCGTGCTCGATCATTACACTCTCTGGAACGCTGACCAGCTTTACCTGCGCATCGAAACCAAGGGCGTAGAAAGAGCCGGAATCCGGTGACAGCTGCTCCAAAAATGCAGCGAGCAGGCCGGGCTTCCTGGCCCGACGATCGCCTTGTAGGCGAATGTCTGAAGGGCGACCAGCAAGCCTGGTCGGCTCTCGTAGATAAGTACAAGAACCTGATTTTTTCGATTCCCATCAAGCTTGGGCTTTACGACGAGGCAGCCGACATTTTTCAGGCGGTATGCCTCGACCTACTCACTGACCTGCCGCGGTTGCGTGAGCCCAGGGCATTGCCCAAATGGCTAATGCAGACTTGTTATCACAAGTGTCTTCAGTCTCGCCGCAGAGCAGAAAAGCATGTGCCACTGGCCGAGGAGGACGACAAAACATCGCCGGAAAGTGGCAGTCATCCCACTCTTCCTGACGAACTGCTTGTTCAGCTGGAAAAAGAGCAGATGGTCCGCGACGCAATCGGAGAATTGTCGCCACGATGCGAGCAGATGGTCCGGATGCTGTTTTTTGAAGCTCCAGCGCGTCCGTATGAAGAAGTCGCAAAAGAACTCGGTCTCGCTACCGGCTCTATCGGCTTTATTCGCGGCCGCTGCTTGGGCAAGCTTAAACAACTGCTAGAGAACATGGGGTTCTAAGTGAGCGTGAAAGCCGTCCAGCGGACCGAATGTGACGCCATGATCGAGCGTTTGCTGGCGCTTACGGCTAACGACGATGCCAGCCGCCGGGAATTGATCGCGCAACATCGCGCGCTCGACTGGGAACAGCTTGTCTCCACTCTAACTGACCGGGTACGGCAAGAGGTCCACGTAAGTGCAGCCAATGCGCAGCGCATGGCGGACATCGCGATATTGGTGGCAGAGACGACCGGGAGCCAGATTGCTCTGGCCAAGAGCCTGCGCGCAAAGGCCAATGCACTATATACCTTGGATCAGCATTCCAACGCCATCGAGATGCACGAGCGGGCCGCTGAGCTATTCGATGCCGCTGGCGAGCAGCTCGAACTGGCGCGCACTCTAAGTGGATCCATCCAGCCGCTGCTTCTGCTAGGACGCTACGATCAGGCGCTGGCGGCTGGCGAGCGCGCTCGTACGATTTTCGCTGGCCAAGGAAACACTTGGCGTCTGGCTCGGCTGGAAATCAACATCGGCAACATCTATCACCGGCAGGACCGCTTCGCCGAAGCGCTTGCCTGCTACGAGCGCGCTTACAACGAACTACTTTCACATGACGATCCCGAAGGTTTCGCCGCGGTTCTGAGTAACCTTTCGCTTTGTCACATCAGCTTAAACGAGTTTGCAAAATCGTTGGAACTCCACCGACGAGCCCGCCAACACTGCGAACAGAAGGGCATGCCGGTGCTGGTGGCTTACGCCGATTACAACATCGCGTACCTCTATTTCCTGCGCGGCGAGTACGGACGCGCAATCCAGATGCTTCGCGATGCAGCGGCGAGCGCAAAAAAAGCAGGCGATGGATACCAGATGGCATTGTGCAATCTGGATCTCGCGGAAATCTACCTGGAACTCAACCTCAGTGCAGAAGCCGCCGAACTTGCGCCCGCAGCTCATGAAGCATTTAAGCAGCTCGGGTTCGGCTACGAAGCAGCCAAAGCCCTCACCTTCGCCGCCATTGCCGCCAGCCAGCGAGGGCAGGCGTTTGAGGGCTTGAAGCTTTTTACCAAAGCCAAAGAAATGTTTGTCACCGAGAAAAACGAGGTCTGGCCCTCGCTGATTGACTTGTATCAGGGTTTGGTGCTCTTCAATGAAGGCCGGTTATTCGAGGCACGACGTCTTTGCGCTATTGCTCGCGATTTTTTCAGCCGATCCACGATGCGAAGTAAGTCGGTTTTGGCGGAATTGCTTCTCGCACGTATCGCGCTGCGGCTGAATGATTGCCCGGCGGCACGCCAGCATTGCGATTCTGTACTTCAGCAGTTGAAAGAATTGGGAAGGCCAGCGCTGGCCTGCCAAGCTGAGTTCCTGTCGGGCAAGATCGAGCAGGCAGCCGGCAACAACGACCGTGCTTACGAAGCGTACTGCCGTGCTCGAAGTCTCCTCGAGATGCTCCGCGGAAACCTGCGCGGCGAAGAACTGAAGATTGCCTACTTCAATGACAAACTGGAAGTCTATGAGAACCTCATCGAGATCTGTCTGCGCCGGCCCAACGGAGTCGTAGAAGCTTTCGGCTATGTTGAGCAGGCGAAGTCCCGTAGCTTGATGGATCTTCTGCTTCAGCCCGTGCATGTGCCCTCCGAGGCGGACGCTGGACAGAGCGAGCTAGTGCGTTCGATCCGCAATCTGCGCGAGGAGCTCAACTGGTATTACAACCTGATTGAGCGTGAGCAACTCCGTCCAGAGGATCGGTCGCAGGAAAAGATCAAAGAACTGGAGCAGCACGCCCGGGCGCGCGAGAGCGATCTGTTGCGCGCTGCCCAGGAAGCTACCGCGACCGAGATAAGTGAAGCGGGATTGCAGGCGCCCAACAATGTCTCGCTCGAAGAGATTCAGGTGGCCCTTTCCACCGATACTGCCCTGGTGGAGTATTTCTGTTTGCAAGACCGCATCCTGGCTTGTGTTCTGCGCCACGACGATTTACGGGTGGTCCCCTTGACTGTACAGTCGCGCGTGCAAAAATTATTGCAATTGTTGCAGTTCCAGTTGTCAAAGTTCCGGCTCGATCCACACTACGTCAGCACATTCCAGGAATCGTTGCTACAGTCCACGCAAGCGCACCTGGAGAATCTCTATCAAGAGTTGCTTGCACCTATGCGGGATTTACTCAACTGCAAACACATGGTGTTTGTGCCCCATGGCTTACTTCACTATGTTCCGTTTCACGCCCTGCATGATGGCGAGTCGTATCTCATTGATCGTTTCTCTGTTTCCTACGCTCCCAGTGCGAGCATCTACGCGCTGTGCCAGCAAAAACAGGCAAACATCTCGGGTGAGTCGCTCATTTTGGGTATTCCCGACGCGCAAGCTCCCTCCATCGCCGATGAGGTGGAAGCCCTGCGCTCCATGCTACCGGATGCAAAGCTCTTCACCGGTTCCGCCGCAACCGAAGACATTCTGCGGGCGCATGGGCCGGGCAGCCGGATTGTGCACATCGCGACGCATGGATATTTTCGTCAGGACAATCCCATGTTTTCCTCTATCCGGCTCGGGGGGTCGCATTTGAGTTTGTATGACCTCTATCACCTCAAGCTTCCGGTCGAACTGGTTGTCTTGAGTGGCTGTGCAACTGGTCTAAATGTCATAAAACCCGGGGACGAAGTCGTGGGCTTGGTTCGGGGCCTGCTCCAGGCCGGGGCCCAGTCATTAGTTCTTAGCCTATGGGACGTTCATGACCGTAGTACCAAGGAGTTCATGATTTCCTTCTACGGCCGCCTCCAGAAGGGCCTCTCCAAGCCGCTGGCCCTGCAGGGCGCCATGACCGAGTTGAGGGAGCGCTACCCGCACCCTTACTACTGGGCTCCTTTCATGTTGATAGGAAAGGCTTAAGCTCGCATCTGGTTTTTCCAGTTTCCCCTATATTTTCTTCCGGGTTGCTCACCCTTATGTATCAGAAGGGATGGTTCTACTCGCTAAGGGGGGCAGAGAGAGCCAACCATCAAATCCGAAGGCGCGAGGTTCGAAATGCAGCACTTCTCCGAGCAAGCCTGGGCTGATTTCGTTCGTGGAATCAGCGAGTCCGAAACGAAGGCAAACATTGAATCGCATCTTGCTCGCGGCTGCTCCGATTGCGGAGCAACCTCAGATGTCTGGAACCAAGTGCAAACTATGGTTTCGAATGAAAAAAGCTACACACCCCCCAAGAGCGCGGCTCGCATGGTGAAACTCGAATTCGCCACTACCAATTCGCAAGAACAGGTGTCAGTTTTGGCGAACCTGCTGTTTGACACATTCGTGCAACCTCTAGCCGCGGGAATCCGTTCCGGGGCAGCAGTGGCGCGGCAATTGGTCTACGAGGCCGAAGGACTCACTGTGGACCTGCGCCTGGACTCTCAGTCGCGGTCGGGCAAGATTCTTGTAGTGGGACAGGTCCTCGACCAGCGCCTTCCACGAGTCTCGCCGAGTGGTCTTTGTATCGCGCTCTGGACGCCAAAGGGACAACCGATCCTCGAGGTCAGCCCAAATGAGTCTGGCGAGTTCCACCTTGAAGTCAATGGGCAAGACGATTTACGGCTGTTAATCGAGGTGGCGGGCCGCAAAACGATTCGAATTCCGTTGGCGAATTTGGGCCAAAACGATGTTGTTGGATGAGATTACGTTGGGAATCAGCGACTGATTACTAGTGCAGATTACTACTGAGATCTTACTGGTGTAATTAGCGAAACGTGAAGAGCAACTTTAGAATTTGGCACAGCGCAGAAGAAGCTCCCCCGACTGGAGAACTGAAATGAACGCGATCGTTGATGATAGGAAATCGAACTCTATGCGGCTGGTGATCATAATTGGTTTGCTGCTTTTTCTGGTCCCCTTGTGCGCAGCGCCGGCGCAAGCGCAAGCCCGTCTTGTAGTGCGTGACTCGTTAGGTCTTCCCGGCATCAATCTGACCTGCCAGTTGCTGGGATGCAATGTTCTCCGCGGCTTGGGTGATCCGCAAGGACAGTTGTTCGTGGTCACCTTCCCGTCCATCCTGAATCCCGTGACCTGCCTGCTGAAGCTCAATCTGCAGCTCGGCATTGTGGATGCTGAGATAGACCAGGTCGTCAACACGCAGGCGGCTTACGCAGGGCCAGCGCCCTCGTACCTCACAGATGAAAAGCCGACTTCGTATTATGGCGCGACGGTCTGGCACGGGTATGTGGCACAGCCAGCCAATCAGTTGATACGCACCAGCTCAACCCAATCCACATTTCACGTGACTGGGTCAGGAGTAACGGTGGCGGTGATTGATACAGGTGTGGACCCAACCAATCCTGTACTGCAGAACTTGCTCGTGTCCGGGTATGACTTCACTCGAAACATGAATGGCGGCTCGGAGAAGTCTGACGTTAGCACTTCGCCTGATCTGAGCCAGGCGCAGACCGCCCAAGTAAACCAGAGGACGGTTGCGGTGCTCGATCAGCGAACAGTGGCGGTGCTTGATGGTTCGTCGTATTCCGCGTTCGGCCATGGCACTATGACCGCCGGCATTGTGCATCTGGTAGCGCCCCAGGCGAAGATCATGCCGCTGAAGTCGTTCAATGCCGATGGGACAGGTTACGATTCCGATATTCTGCGGGCAATTTATTATGCGGTGAAAAATGGCGCGAAGGTGCTCAATATGAGCTTCGACTATCCGACGTACTCGTCTGAGCTTGCGAACGCCATTAAGTATGCCAACAAGAACGGGGTGATCTCAGTCGCGTCCGCTGGCAATGACGGCCAACAGGTAGCCGTGTATCCCGGCGCTTTGCCCTCGGTGATCGATGTCGCATCCACCTCCAACTCGGATATCCAATCGGTATTCACCAACTACGGTGCGCCTCCGGTCTGGATGGCTGCTCCGGGCGAAGGGGTAGTGACGACCTATCCGTGGGGTACGTATGCCGCTGGATGGGGAACATCATTTAGCACACCGTTTGTCGCTGGAACCGCAGCGCTGATGCTGGGTACTAACGGAAACTGCACCAGCTCCAACGTTGCGTCTGGATTGGCGCATGCAACGTCCATTTCCGATCCTCAACTTGGATACGGGAGACTGGACACCTACCGGGCCGTGCAGTCGTGTCATTGATCGAAAGCCAAAGTGTAGTGGCAACAACGGGGATCGCCGGAATTGGCGATCCTCCGTCGCCACATTCCAGCTCCTTGACCCTCCGGATTAAGGAACTGGAAGAGCAGCACCTCAAATTTCGTAACTCTCTTATCTGCGCCTTTAACCAACTGCTCGACCTTAAGGACATCAGTACCGGAGTGCATAGCACTCGTCTGGCGGAGTGGGCGATCCGTGTGGCCCGGAAACTGAATATTCCCGAAGAGCATATGTATCAGGTCGAAGTTGCGGCCCTGCTCCACGATATTGGCAAGATAGGAGTTCCGGACTCCATTCTGAAAAAACAAGGGCCACTCACGGCCGAGGAGCGCGCTCTGATTAACCGGCATCCGGAATACAGTTGGTCGATCCTGCGCTTGTTCCCCGGGCTCGAAGATGCGAGTCTTTACGCTTTGCATCACCACGAGAACGTCGACGGAACCGGCTATCCGGCGCGGCTGCAGGGGCAAGACATCCCAATAGTCTCGCGTATTGTCTCAGTCATCGATGCTTACGATGCAATGGTCACAAACCGCTGCTACCGAAAAGGGCTCCCCCACACCGAAGCAATCCGTCGATTGATGGAGAGTGCAGGAACGCAGTTCGACGCCGAGGTGGTACACACGTTCATTCCCATTGCGGAGCAAGAAGCTGCAGAGGTATTCGCCGCAGCCGGAACCAGTACCAGCGCCGCGCTCTAGATCGAAGGTGAGGGGCATGGACTATCCATTCGAAGCCGACGCGTTTGCGGTCAGGTGGTCGGCCATCCGGAAGTTATCCGAGGAGCCTACGTGTGGGCAATCGTCTCAATTGGCGATAAATCGCCATTTCACTCCTTGACTCTGGGCGCTGGCAGCCCTCAATGAGTGTAATCGCCTGGTTTCAACAATTACGCCCGGCCCAGAGGGAGTACAATCCGTCACTGTCGGGACACTCCCTTGACCCATAAGCTTTGACGGGGCCAACATCTGGGTCAACAACGGGACGCTTCAAAACTGAAGAATTGAACCTTTTAATTCGCAAGAAGGAGGCTCCGATGAAGAGACTGTTAGCCATCGTCGTGCTAATGCTGGTCATCACTTGTCTTGCCTTCGGACAGCAACAAACAGCCCCACCGCCGAAACCGGGGCCAGAGGTCTCGCGGCTCGGTTCCGTGGTGGGTACGTGGAAGACTGACTATGTGTTCGCGACGATAACTCTGGTCACCGCAGCCCTCTTTGCGCAGACCCAGACGACGGCCAATACAGAGGCACACGCGGACTGGGACCGCGCGCCAGCGCCCCTGGGAAAGCTGGTAGACATTGGGGGGCGGAAGCTTCATCTCCATTGCACAGGAACGGGATCTCCAACGGTAATTGTCGAGAACGGATCGAGCGGCTTTTCCATTGACTGGGCGCTGGTGCAGCCTCAAGTTGCGCGCTTTACCCGCATTTGCACCTACGATCGCGCAGGTTTTGCATGGAGCGATCATGGGCCGGCGATCAACACCGTTGAAGAAACGATGGACGATTTGTACCTTCTGCTGCGTACAGCTTCAATCCCTCCTCCCTACATTCTGACGGGCCAATCCATCGGCGGCCTGTACATACGCGCCTACCAGCGACGCCATCCAGGTGATGTCGTTGGAATGGTGCTGGTTGACGCTACCCCCGAAGAAGACGCCCGCTACATGGTCAACGGCAAGGACAAAGTGGGCATCGAAATGACGTATGACGACATGAAGGACGTTTATGCTCCACTCCTGCTCAAACCCGCTCCTGACCCCGAGCTTCCGAACGAGGTAGAAGAGCCGTTTGACCGCTTGCCTCCAGATTTGCAGCGCGATCGCATGTGGGCCTGGCGCAAATTCGTTCGTGAGTCCGTGCCAGATAACGCGCATTGGTGGGTCAGCGCAGAGTCGTGGAAGGAGGAATTCGTCGCACTCCGGCGCGCGCGGCTATCACAACCTCATGTAC
>WNFI01065628.1_pt1 | contig 10179 bp, 5 predicted proteins | sample 5400471 | NCBI WGS metagenome assembly WNFI01 (sample SAMN13153348, study PRJNA577476) | soil metagenome | isolation source: 100 cm saprolite on Douglas fir-dominated hillslope | place: USA:California | collected 2013-09-17 | reverse complement strand
TTGATTGGCAAATCTGTCTTGAAAGACGTTCGCCATATCGAGCGTCAAGCTGCTGTTCATCTCCTCGAGCGCCGCCTTTCTATCAATAAAACCCGCCTCCGGACGAATATCCCGATAGAAATTCGACTTGTCGATCAAATCCCGGATGGACTTGATATTCGCATCGCCGCGCTCCCTGAGGTAACGGCTCAGCATGTATTTGGTCAGTCCGGCATTTGATGCAGGTCTGATGTTGCGGATCGTGGTACCGGCCGGCACGAGGGATGGATCGTAGAACATATCCACCAGCACGGAGATTCGGTCTGTTGACGGCTTCCCGTTGGAATCCGCCGGAAAGAGATTCGGAAACTGTTCGATGAACACTCGGTTGCGATAGAGCGGCAGGTACTTGTCGAGGCAGCTCTGAAACAGCGCTCCCCCCGCTCCCGGGTCGACGATCGTGGCCCCCAGTCGACGCAGATCGGCAATGGCACGCTCGGTGAGATCGATGCCTTCGACGTCGGCCTCGTTGAACGCTTTCTTGTCCATATGCTCGCGAATGACGCCGATCCGCATTCCGTTCAGCGTCTGCGCGTTGGCGAAGCTTCGATAGGGCTCTGAGGGCAGCCGGCCGATGCTGAATGCCGTCAGCTCATCCGTTGGATCGTAGCCGGCGATGACCTCGAGCACGCGAGCGGCATCCTTGACGGTGCGACACAGCGGTCCCACGCGCGTATTCAGGGCCGCGCCAACCATTCCGGTGCGACTGACCAGTTCCTGCGTCGGCGCCAGTCCCACAATGCTGTTGTTCTTGGCGGGGTGATGTATGGATCCCCCGGTTTCCTCTCCGATGGAGCACGTCACCAGGTTTGCGGCGACCGATGATCCGGAGCCGCCGCTCGAGGTGCCGGGACTGCGTTGCGTATCGTAAGGATTGCAAAACGGCCCGCCGAAGGAGCTTCGCGAGTTCGGCGTTCCCATTTCTCCCAGGTTCGCCTTGGCCAGGATGATCGCACCCGCTTCGCGCAGGCGCTTGACGAAGGTTGCATCGCGCGGCGGACGATCGTTCGCATAGGCGGCATCCATGCCCGCGGTCGTGCGCATGTCGAAGGTGTCGTACTGATCCTTGATGGAGAACACCACGCCGTGGAGAGCGCCGATGAGCCTGCCGGTGGATGCAAAGTACGCGTCCTGTTGCGCCGCGACTTCCAGTGCATCGGGCATCGCCGGATCGGCATCCACTGGATCGGTCATGCTACGTGCTTTTCGAGGATCAAACCCCAACCTTTCACGTTTGGCCGGTCGCAAATTCAAGGTCATCAGGGCATTGAGTTGATGCGCATTCTTGATGGGTGCGATCGGTCCGAGCCCGAGGACCCCATCCGGCTGATTGACGCACGTGCCGTTGTACGCCCTGATGCGATTCAAGTAGAGCTGCACCACCCGCGTCGCTGTCAATTCGCCGCGCTGGATCGCCGCTTGGATATCCTCGATCGTCGCTTCTTCGATGCGGAATTTTGCCGTCTGGGCGGAGGCCAGCGATGGCGTGAGCAGGACGAATGATGCGAATGCCAGTTGACGAAGCATGAAGCATCCTCCCTTTTCTTTGCATCACCGCCGCGCCCGAACACCTCCGCCGCCGTCATGCGCTTTAGAGCGCGTTCCGGCGACGCCGATCTGCGTTTGCACGTCACCCGCGTCCCGGACTTGATCCGAGAATTGACCCCCGGGTCCGTCATCTTCGCAAGAAGACAACCCCAATAGCCGTACGATCGAGCGCGTCTTACGATGATAGCAAGTTGAAAACGCCCGTGGAAGGACACCCGCTGATATGAAGGACCGTAGGGCGCAATAAGCCACCGGGTCCGGCCTTTGGCCGGCCCGATGATAAACTTCGCGCATTGCGCCATTCCGGTGCGACAGCCGCGTGACGCTGCCAAAGTCAGAGCGGCGCAATGCGCTACGCTTATTGCGCCCTACGGCATGTCCCGGCTCGAATGTTGCGCAGTTTCGACAAGCCGGTCGGCCAACGGCTTGAGCCCCCAGGTGCGCGCAAGGGCAGATGCTGCGGCCCAGGTTGGCGTTTGGCTGCCGAGAGAAGGCAAGGGCGCTGCGGCATTCATCGTGGCGATTGATCGATAGAGGCGGAGCATCTCGGCCTCTGCGGGAAACCGGCCTGCGGCGAGGATGCCCTCCAAAGTGCCGTAGCGACGCAGCAGGTCGGCGGCGCCCTTTGGGCCAACGCCGCGAGCGCCGGGCAACTTGTCGGAGGGGTCGCCGCGAAGCGCGATGAAATCCGGCACCTGTTTGGGATCGACCCCGTAACGTTCCCGGACTTCGGCCGGGCCGATGCGCGCGATCTCACCGCCGCGCAGCGGATGCAGGATTGTCGTCGTTTCGGAGGCAAGCTGAAACGTGTCCCGATCGCCGCTCGCGACCAGCGCCGTCCCGCCGCGCCGCTCCTCAGCGGCAACCGCGGCTGCGAGAAAGTCATCCGCCTCGTAACCGGGTGCTTTCGCATTTGCAAAGCCGCACGCCGCCACGAATTCAGGTAGAACCTCGAGCTGCTCCACCAAGGCATCGTCAAACTCACGCCCACTCTGATAAGCAGGAAATTGCTTGTGCCGCTCGGTGGGCACCGCCAGCGTATCCCAGCCAACAATCACGGCCCGCGGCCGTTCCGTCTCATGGAGCCGCACCAGGAAATTCGCGAAGCCAACGATGGCGCCGGCACCCTTGCCGTCCGTGCGGCGAATGGTCTTCGGTAATGCGTGATAGAATCGGTGGGCAAAAGAGTCGCCGTCAATAATCAGCAACGGGTGGTGATTGGGGTTGATGTTGTTGATATTGAAGCTCGCAGTTCTCATGGGGTGACTTCGGCCGACGTACACGATTGCGTTACAGAGAGCCCGCGCACCTTTGTCCGGTGCAAGTGTGATAGTGCGGTCTGGCTACAGATCGAAGCTCTGATTAAGCGCGGGCATTTCAACCCGCGTTTTGCCAAGTCGCGACGCGAACTTCTGCATGGCAGCTTCCTCCCCGTGGGTGAGGAACGTGCGCCCGGCGCCGGTATGCTCATGCCATTTCAATAGCTCAGCCTGATCCGCGTGAGCCGAGAAGCCGTTGATGGTGTGGATCCTCGCTCTTACCGGGACATCGTCCCCGAGAATGTGCACCGGATTTTGGCCATCGATGATCTGCCGCGCCAGCGTGCCTTTGGCGGCAAAGCCGACGAAAATCACGCTGCACTCCTCGCGCGAAATATTGTGTTTGAGGTGGTGGCGCACGCGTCCTCCGGTGGCCATGCCGGCCCCGGCCATGATGATCGCGCCGCCGCGGACGGTGTTCAGCGCCACCGATTCCGCCCTTTCACGGGTAAAGTGCAGGCCAGGCAGCGTAAGCGGGTCGCGGCCCTCCCGGAACAGCCGGGCGGCCTCAGGCTGCAAGCACTCGGGGTGACGTGCAAAGATCTCGGTTGCCGAAATCGCCATGGGCGAATCAAGAAAGACCTGTATTGACGGCTTCAATCGGCTTTTTTCGATCCCCCGGTTGAACATCCAGAGGAGTTCCTGCGCCCGTTCCAGCGCGAACGTCGGGATGATGACGTTGCCGCCGCGCCCAAGCGCGTCGGAAATGGCCCTGTACAACTCGTCGACCGACGCCTCCATCGGTTTGTGGAGTCGATCGCCGTAGGTCGTCTCGATCACGACCACATCTGCACGCGGCGGCGGCGCCGGCGTAAGCAGCAAGGGGTGTCCGGCGTTGCCGAGGTCACCGGAAAACATGAGCCGCAAGCTGCGGTCACCTTCCGTCAGCTCGAGAAGAATGCTGGCCGAGCCGAGAATATGTCCGGCGTCCACAAAGGTGGCGCGGATGCCTTGGGCCAGATCGGCTGGTTGTCCATACGCGGCACTGCGGCCGAACGACTCGAGGCTCTTGAGCGTATCGGACACGGTAAACAAGGGCTCAGCCGACTTGTCATCCGCGCCATGCCGCGGCCGATGCGAGTTTGAACTCGCCTCCTCCTGAAGATGGGCGGCATCCAGCATAACCAGGCGGGCAAGTTCATGGGTGGCTGTGGTCGCGATGATTTCCCCGCGAAACCCGCGCTTGGTCAACAGCGGCAGGCGCCCGCAATGATCGAGGTGGGCATGTGTGAGCAGCACAAAATCGACGTCGGCCGGATCGAAGCCGAAGTCGCCGGCATTTTCCTCGGCGATCTCGCGGCTGCCCTGGTAGAGCCCACAGTCGATCAATATACGCCGGCCAGCGCATTCGACGAGGTGGCACGAACCCGTCACGTCGCGGTCAGCCCCATGAAATGACAACCTCAAGGCGTCTCTCCTCCAACGTCTGGTATCGAGCTAATGCTGGTGGCGGTCAGGCCTTCACGCACAGCGGGGCGCCACACGCCTCGTACCAGTGCAGGATGCCGTCCCAGATCTCCTTTGCGGTTTCGGCGAACCAGAACAGCTCGCGATCCTCCGCATCGATGACGCCTTCGTCGGCAAGGAAGGCGACGTCGAAGGCGCGACGCCAATAGTCTTCGCCGACCAACACGATCGGTAGCGGCTTGATCTTGCGGGTCTGCACCAGGGTCAAGACTTCGAACAGCTCGTCCATCGTCCCAAAGCCGCCCGGGAAGGCAACCAGCGCCTTCGCGCGCTGCAGCAGATGCATCTTGCGCAAGGCAAAGTAGTGAAATCGAAAGCACAGGTCTGGCGTAATGTAGGGATTGGGATATTGCTCGTGTGGCAGATTGATATTCAGACCGACGGATTTTGCGCCGGCCTCGAAAGCTCCGCGGTTGGCGGCTTCCATGATCCCCGGGCCACCGCCGGTCATGATCGCCAGCTTGGATTGATACCGATCGTCATCACCGCTGCTGCCTGCCAACCGCCCGAACTCGCGCGCGATCTCATAGTAGCGGCTATTTGCCAGGATCCGTTCGGCCACGGCGAGCTTGCGGATCAGGATCGTATTGCGGGGATCAGTTTCGAGGGCTTGGCGCAGCCCCTCTACGCTTCGCCGTGCTGCCGCGGGTTCAGGAATTCGCGTGCTGCCATACACCACGACAGTATCGCGAATGGCATGCTCCTGAAGCACCGTCTCTGGCTTGAGGTACTCGATCTGGAGGCGCACACCGCGTGCCTCGTCGCGCGCTAAGAAAGCCAGATCCTGCTCCGCCAGCAGATAGCTCGGGCTCGCGAGAATTGCGCGTACTCTCGCAGGAGCATCGGGGTCCTCGTCTGGGGACTTCGGTCGGTGCCATGGCAGCGGCTGTTGCCGTCTGTCGGGGTGAGCCGGCTGTGGAATCCCTATCTTCCCGGATGAGGCCGTTGGGTCCTTTGCCATTGTCGGTCAAGTGCCCCGCAATCATGCTGGTCGAGATGGGTCAGCGAAAGCCCCGAATTCCTGGCCCGGGGTGGTGAATAACCTAACCTTTCTTCGGCGACCAGCCATAAGCCTTGGCGCAGGCGCCGCCCATCAGCATTGCCCGCTCGCCGTCGCTCAGGCGGTCAGTCTTAAGGAAGGGCTCGACGGCGTGCTCGTAGTTGACGACCGCGAACGCGCGTGTCCAGTCCGTGCCCCACAGGCAGCGGTCGAAGCCCCAGGCATCGAACACGCGGGCGAGCGGGTCCCAGATGTCCGGGAAGGGATACGGTTCCCGGGACAGCGTGCAGGCGCCGCTGACCTTGATCACCGCGTTCGGGCGCCTGGCGAGTTCCAGCACCTTCGGCAGGTCGGCCCAGGGCTGCTGCGGGGCCGGCGGTACGCGCGGCTGCATGATGCCCAGATGGTCGATGATGAATCGCGTGTCGGGGTGGCGATCGATCAGCGCAGTGCCCGCGTCCAGGTTGCCCCAGCACAGGATATTGACCGGAAAGTTGTGCCGAACGGCTGCGCGCAGGATCCGGTCGAGGCCCGGGTCGTTCGGCTCGCGCTTCGCCTCCTTCGTCAGGATGATGCGGATGCCGACCGTGCCCGGCGTTTTCTTCGGAAAAGGCGGAGATGAAGATCGCGCCGTCGACGCCGACCTTGTCCATCGCCGCCACCATCTCGTCACCCGTGACGTGATCGGGCCAGTTCGGCACACTGTGCCAGGGTCGCTTCGGAGTGTTCGCCTCATAGGCATGGACCTGGGAATCGATGATAGTCATCCGGGAAGCTCCTCTGTGCGAAGCGAGGTTGGTACCGCAGCAGGTCCGTGTCGGGAAGGGCCAAGCGCCGTGCGTTGCAGAAACTCATGTTCCTAGGCCAACCGGATCGCGTTAGGCTAGCTCTAATTGTAAACCAGACGGATCGCGCATGCGTCGGCGGGATTTCATTGCGGGGCTCGGTGGAGCGGCGGCAGCCTGGCCGCGGGCTGCGCGCGCGCAGCAGCGCATGCCGGTCGTGGGGTTCATCGGTTTGGGAACGCCGAGACCAAATGCCGATTTCGTGGTCGCGTTTCGACAGGGCCTCACCGAAGCTGGCTATACGGAGGGTCAGAACGTAGCGATTGAATACCTTTGGCGTAATTCACAATCTGCTCCAATGCGGGCGCTGGCTGCAGAATTAGTGCATCACCAAGTAGCTGCGATCGCGGTTTTTGTGAACAGCGGAGCTCTTGCAGCGAAAGCTGCGACCGCAACGATTCCCATCGTGTTCATGTATGGTGGCGATCCGGTGAATGACGGTCTTGTGGCCAGTCTAAACAAGCCCGGTGGCAATGTAACCGGAGTGACCTCCATCGTTACCGCGTTAGGAGGCAAGCGGCTCAGTCTATTGCGCGACTTGGTTCCTAGAGCCGCCACGATCGCCTTTTTTTCTGGTGACTCCAGATACCTGCATGTTGAGGAGCAGAGGAGCGAAATACTGTCGGCGGCGAATGCGCTCGGACGGCAGATCATTATTCTCGAAACTCCCACCGACCGCGACTATGAAGCGGCCTTCAGCAGGATTATTCAAAGCCAAGCCGGTGCACTCATTGTTGGTGCGTTTACTTTCCCCAACACGAATAAAATTGTGGCTCTAGCCGCACGCTACAAAGTTCCCACAATGTACCCGAGCCGTGATTACGTTATGGCAGGTGGGCTGATGAGCTATGGTGCCGTCTACACCGATCTCTGTCGTCAGGTCGGCATCTATACCGGTCGAATTCTTCACGGCGAGAAGCCTGCTGACTTACCGGTACAACAACCTACAAAGTTCGAGTTCGTCATCAATCTCAGGACCGCCAACGCGATCGGCATCGAAATCCCCCGACGTCTCCTTGCGATGGCCGACGAGGTGATCGAGTGACGACCCAGCGGCGGCGATCGCGGCATGCCCGTTCTGGGCCACGGGCTGCTGTCTGGACTACGTCGGCATCACGACCCGTGTACCCCGGATAGCTGCCAAGTCGCCGCGATGCCGAGCTTGGCAGAGTCGCTCACAATAACTGCCATCGCACCCTTTTCGTGCGTGAGCGAACATGAGGTAGCGTAGTAGAGTGCAAGACTTCAGACCGAGGAAGGTTACCGATGGCCGTCTTGTAGCTCTCGATTATTATAACTTCACGATTCCCCCGCGTTCCAGCGCGTTCGCCGCCGGGCAGGTCAAGCGCCAGGTCAGGCCCGAGGGAGCGTAGTCAAGCTGGACCTCACCGTCGACGGTCCGCTTCGCCATCGATGCGATGACCGTACTGCCGAAGCCCCGCCGCTCGGGCGGCGACACGGGCGGCCCGTTGCGCTCAGTCCAGCTCATGGCGAAGATATTGCCGTCAAATCGCCAACCCACGTCGACACGGCCGGCGTCCACCGACAGTGCGCCGTATTTGCCGGCGTTGGTCCCAAGCTCGTGCAGTGCCAGCCCGATGGCTTGGGCGGCGGCTGCGTTCAGATGCAGCTTCCGGCCGTGCACAGCGATCCGAGACCCCATAAGGTCCGCAAAATGCGCGAGCTGAGCGCGCACCAAATCCTCGACATCCACTCCCCGCCACTCGTTGCGGATCAGCAGGTCCTGATTGGCCGCGAGCGCTTGGATGCGCTCGGTGAAGCACCCGATAAAGTCTTCAGGCTCACGAGCCGCGGTTTGGCGAGCGATGACCTGCACGAGACTGAGCATGTTCTTGGAGCGATGATTGACCTCACGCATGAGGAGGTGCACCTGCTCCTCGTGAGCTTTCTGCTCGGTCACATCTTGGGCGACGCAAACAAACAGACGGCGTTCGTCCGATTGGGTTCCCAGCGCCGAGGAAACAAAGCTCCAAAGGCGCTCGCGGCCGTCTTTGGTGCGGATCATCAGTTCGGTCGGTCGCGCCTCTGGCTCTGTCGAAATAATCTGGCGGATCTGCTCAAGCACTTCGCCGGAGCGTTCCCCACAGGCTCGAGCCGTCCAGTCCTCGATTCGGCGCAGCTCCTCTTTTGAATAGCCGGTTTGTTGGAGCCAGCTCTGGCTGAGAGCAAGGATTTGCTCCCGATCGTCGAACAGGAGGATTGGCAATGGCGAGTGAAGGACTGAGGACCTGAAGCGTTCCTCACTCTTGCGTAATTCCTCCTCGGTATGCTTGCGCGCGGAAATGTCCTCAAACGTACAGACGAAATAGTCGATTGACCCATCGCTCTTACGCACGCAGCCGTTAGTCAGCCTGGTCCAGAGCAATGAGCCGTCCTTGCGCCGGTAGCGCTTGTCCATGGCAAAGCTATCGATCGTTCCATCGCGCATGCGCTCGACATGACCAAGACAGGTCCGCAGATCGTCCGGGTGGTTGATCTCCTCCAAGGTCTTGGTGACCAATTCATCGGCCCGGTAGCCTAGAATGCGGCACAGCGCCTCGTTGGCCATGAGCCACCGGAACTCAGGGTCGAAGTGTGCGATGCCCACCGCCGCATTCTCGAAGGTCGCCCGGAACCGCGCCTCGCTGTTGGCGAGGGCGCGCCTGGCCGCGACCTGCTCGGTTATCACTTCGCTGAACAGGAGCGCGCCACCGATCCGGCCGTCGGCGGTGCGCCAAGGCTTCATCAGCCAGCGGCACCAGTCGACGCGGCCGTCCAGGCGCGCGAACGGGTCCTCCTCGTGAGCCAGTTCCTCGCCCGCCAGCACGCGGGCATGAATCTCCCGCCAGCGCGGCGGAATATCGGGGAATATCTCGTAGTGCGAATGGCCGATGAGCTCGATGTCAGGCGGCAGCCGGAAATCGGAAACATACCGCCGCGAGGCGGCGAGGTAGCGCATGTCGTCATCGAACATGGCGATGGCGGCCGGCGCGTGCTCGACAAACAGTGCGAGCTGCGCCTCGCGCTCGGCAAGCCGCGCCTCCGTTCGCTTGCGTCGCGTGATGTCGCGGATGATCTTCGAGCAGCCGATGATGCGGCCTTCGGCATCTCGCATGGGCGAGACGGTGATCGACGCATCGAAGGTTCGTCCATCGTTGGCGAGGAGCGCCATTTCGTGGCGCTCGATGCACTCGCTCCGGGCGAGGCGGGCGAGGATCATGTCCTCCTCCGGCTGCCGATCGGCCGGAATCAGACGCAGGATCGACTGTCCAACCATTTCGCTGGCCGAATAACCGAACATGCGCTCGGCGGCTTCATTCCAAGTCGTGACGATGCCGTCGAGCGTCTTGCCGATAATGGCATCGGCCGACGATGTCACGATGGCGGCAAGACGCGCCCGCGCCTCCTCGGCATTCTTGCGCGCGGTGATATCGCGTACGACCCCGATATCCCGTAAGATAACGGATAGGCCCGTAACCCTGCCCGAGCCATCGAAAATCGGTGAGATGCTGGTCTCCACCGGAATAAGGCGACCGTCTTTGTGCCGGTGCACCGTCTCCTTCAACTGGGCCGTCCTATCGCTCATCACGGCCGCGTAAATGGCACCAGTTTCCGCCTTATAAACATCGGGAACGATCAACTCGGTGAGCGTGCGCCCGCGCGCTTCAGCTTCGCCATAGCCGAACAGCCGCTGCGCGCCGGCATTCCACGTCTGGACCGCGAGGTCGGTTCCGGCGCTGATGATGGCGTCGCCGGAGGCGGCGACGATTGCCGCGAGCTGCGCGTTGCGCCGTTCCGCCCGGAACTGCCGCACGGCGCTGTGGATCGCACGCCTTAGCACGTCGGCGTTGAGGCGGTCCTTAACAAGGTAGTCGAGCGCGCCGGCGTTCATTGCTGCGGTCGCGACATCCGCCGTTCCGGGTCCCGTCAGCATCACGACGGCGCATGGCAGCGTTCCGCT
>WNFI01650045.1_pt1 | contig 10180 bp, 13 predicted proteins | sample 5400471 | NCBI WGS metagenome assembly WNFI01 (sample SAMN13153348, study PRJNA577476) | soil metagenome | isolation source: 100 cm saprolite on Douglas fir-dominated hillslope | place: USA:California | collected 2013-09-17 | reverse complement strand
CCCATTACCAGCGCAACGAAATTGATGCCGTCGGACAGTTCGATCAAACCGAACGTCATGCGGGCTTCGCCGGTGTTCATGTCCATACCGACCATGCCGAGCAGCAGGCCGAGGAAAATCATCGACACCGCACGGAATGCCGAGCCATTGGCCAGCACCACGGCCGAGATCAACCCCAGCACCATCAGCGAGAAGTAATCCGGCGACGCAAACTTCTGGGTCATCAGGGCCATCGGCGGCCCGAGCAGTGCGATGACCAGGGTGCCAAAGCACCCTGCGATGAACGATCCAATCGCCGCGATCGCGAGCGCCTCGCCCGCCCTGCCCTGTTGCGCCATCTTGTATCCATCGATCGCTGTGACGACGGAAGTGGATTCGCCGGGAATGTTGACGAGTATCGCGGTAGTCGACCCGCCATACTGCGCACCGTAGTAGATACCTGACAGCATGATGATCGCCGCCAACGGGTTAAGCGCATACGTTGCGGGCAGCAGCAGCGAGATGGTCGCAACCGGTCCCAGTCCCGGCAGCACGCCAATCAATGTTCCACAGATTGCGCCAACGAGGCAGAAGAACAGGTTCATCGGCGTCGCGGCGATGGCGAAACCATGACCGAGCAGCGAGAGGACGTCAATCATGGCAGCAAGCTCACAGGGATCTTGAGGAGCCAGACAAAAACTACGGCGGATATTGCGGCTAGAGCAATTCCGGTGATGATGCTCTGGCGCGGAATAGTTTCACGGGAAGCGAAGTGCGCTATCGCAACCTGCGCAACGATGGCGAGGATAAGCCCGGCGCGCTCGACCAGAATGCCGAACGCGGCGAAGGACAGCAGAACGAAAAACAGCGGTCTGAGATGAAGCTGTCCCACCGGCGGGCCGCTGACCAGCAAGCCCTTCATAACCAGGCAGAGCCCCATGCCGAGCAGGATCAAAGCCAAGCCGAGCGGAAAATAGCCCGGACCCATTTCAAGAACGCTGCCGATTGCCAACGTACGGATATACAGTAGCGCCACGCCGGCAACCGCGACCAGTAGCAGTCCAGAATAGAAGTCGGTGTTGCCGCGCCAGACGAGTGATTTCATGACGATGTCCCGTTGCTCACCTGGCGCGCCACTCTCAGGTCTTCTTTTCCGCAATTTCCTTGAGCAACACGCGCCACTGCTCGACCTCGCTGGCGATTTGCGCTTTGAATTCCGCTGGAGTGATGAACACCGTGGAGGCGCCCGCGACCGCCATGCTCTTCTGAACTTCTGGATCGACCGCCATCTTCTTCAGGACGTCGGAAACCCTGCTGATGATCGCATCGGGCGTACTGGCTGGCGCCATGATGCCATTCCAGGATTCGACGCTGTAGCCCGGCGACACCGTGCCCGCGACGGTGGGCAGCTTCGGTGTGAACTCGCTCGGCTTGGCGGATGTGACCGCCAAAGCTCGGACGGTGTTGGCTTCCATCTGCGGCAACGCATCGGTCATGTTGGTGAAAGCGAAGTTGACCCATAGCTCAGCTTGCCGGGATTTGCCTTGGCGTAGATCACCAGTTCCTGCATCGAATTGATCGGCAAACTGGGATTGACGATCACCGCCTGCGGAATGGTGCTGACGATACTGACCGGCTTGAAACTTGTGACCGGATCGTAGGACGTGGTCTGCGCTACCGGCGCGATCGAGATAGCGCCGACGCTGCAGACGCAGAGCGTGTAGCCGTCGCCGGGAGACTTCGACACTAGATCGGAGCCCACGATGCCGCCACCACCGGCGCGGTTGTCCACGATAACGGTCTGCCCGAGCGCCTTCTCGAGATAGCGCGCGGTGATGCGTCCGACAGAATCCGTGTAACCGCCTGGCGCATAGGGCACCACGAGCTTGATGGTCTTGGTCGGCCACTCCTGAGCTGACGCGACGGTTGCATTTAGTGCCGTTCCCAGCAACAAGCCTGCTACGAAACTTCGCTTCATCAGTGCTTTCCTAGAGATTAAGAAACTCATCGACCTGCCTTCCCGAGGCTATGCAATGTTCGTTCCCACCAGACCCATCGCCCGCGTGGCAGTGGCCTCACCCGATGCGAATGTGTCGAGCTCGACATCAGTGGGCGAAAACTCGACGCGGCGGAATTTGACTTGATCTTCGAACGGCACTGTGGCGTCGATACCAAGCTTCGTGCGTATGCCTTCCTTGCTGACGCGCACATATTCGTGCCCGCGTGCGCCGGGAATTAAAATCAGGTCGGACGAGGCTTCCATGCGGGTTGCAACGGCGTATTCGACGTCGATTGGATCACGAATGTCGATGTCGTGATCGACCACCGTGATCAAGTCGAGATCCTTCAAAGCACCGAATGCAGCCAAAATCGCATTGCGCTGCAGACCGTTGTGCTGGCGGCTTAGCTTCTTGACCTGAATCACCGCATGAAAGCGATGCAATCCGCCGGACGTCATCTCGACATCGGTCACGATCGGAATCGCAGACTGAAGCACTTTCATCAGGCTCGCCTCCAGCACGTATTTGCGCAGGATGACGGTCTCTCGTCCAAAGCCATTGATGACGTGATAGATCGGCCGCAAGCGATGCGTCACAGCGGTAATTCTCAAGACTGGCGCGTCCGCCGCAGGGGCCGCGAAGCCGACGAATTCGCCGAACGGGCCCTCCGGCGCGACATCGTCGACAAGGATTTCACCTTCGAGAACGAACTCACTCTCGGAAGGGACCAGCATATTTTGCGAGACCGCCTTTACGACAGTCAGCGGCTTTCCTGCCAATCCGCCCGCAACCGCGAGTTCGTCAGCACTCTCCGGCATCTGGGAGCCCATGGTCGCCGCGGTGAAATGCAACGCCAGATCGGCGCCGATACATACCGCGACGGGCAGCGACTTTCCCTGCTCCTTTGCTCGCTCGAATGCGAGACGCAGATGCCGTCCAACGTCGAGCTTAATCGCAACCCGGTCCGGACCTAACAACTGTAGCCGATGATAGGACGCATTATAGATTCCAGTGACGGGATCCTTCACCACAACGATACCGGCGGTAATATAGCGACCAGCATCACCAGGCGCGTGAAACAATGCTGGAAGAAGCGTGCGGATGTCAAAGCCGGTCTTCAGCACGACCTCTTGCACTGGAGCTTCAGTGACGACTTGGGGTACGAGTGGACCGCCCAACGCCCGCTGGACAAGACCGCGGATGCCATTGAAGTCGAGACCAAACGCGGCCTCACAATTCTCCTTCGAGCTAAGCAGGTTACCGATAACCGGCGTCTCGCAGCCTTTTACCGAAGGGAACAGCAGAGCCTGCTTTCCATCCAGCTTCTTCAAGATGGCCGCGATCTCCAGGTGGGGATCGACTGGCTTCAGATAGGTCAGCACACGATCGCTTTGAGCCAAACGCCCAAGCGCAGAGCGGAAGCGCGTATCCAGAATCTGAGACATACTGTTCTGTTTTCCCAACTTCAACTCAGTTCCCAAAATCAACTAGCTAAATCACAAAGCTAGCCAAGCTTGCTTGTAGGCCATGGTCAGGCCGGTTTGTCGCCAGCACAGGCATCATGCCGACATGCCTTTTGCCGCAGCGACGATAGTTTCAATTGCTGACGAGGTATCAGCGATTTGCCCGCTCTTCCGTTGCTGCAGAGCCAGCGCAATGACATCGCAAAGCGCCGTGCGAATATCCTCGCGCGTGGTGACATGCCCGGCTGTCGCGTTTTTCCACAACCACTCCGCCGACAAATCATTCTGCACTCGCTCGGCTACCAATTCGCTCGCCTTGACTTGCGACCGTAATCGCTCGGTGGCTACACTCGGCGCGGGCGACGGACCTGATTTCAGCGCCGTGCGCAGCGCCCGCAACGGTTGGACAACCTGTTCGCGCCAAAGCCGACATGCCGTATCGAGTTCTTTAATCTCGGCAGGGCTCAACAGCAGACCGCGATCTATTGCCGCGAAGGCTACCGTCAAAAGCAGCATCACATCGACGCCCGCCTCTACCTGCAGCCGAAGGCAGGCATCCGCAACACCGGGCTCGGCGTAGAGCCGCGCCGCAAATGCCCAACTTTCTTCATCGAGTGGTCGATTAGAATCTGTCATCATCGGCGTGTCACTAGATTAGTTGCGAAATGAGAAATATCACTCACGGTTAGTCTCTAGCCTTGGCAGGACTCAGGCCCTGCCAGCGGCTGACCCCGTCGGTAGGAATATCGAACAGGTCCAGCACTCGGCCGAGGGTATGATCGACCATTTGCTCAAGGTTTTCAGGTCGAGCATAGAATGCCGGCATGGGAGGATAGATGATGGCGCCGATTTCTGTTGCCGCCGTCATGGAACGCAGATGGCCAAGATGCAGCGGGGTTTCACGCGCCATCAGCACCAACCGGCGACGTTCTTTTAGGACAACGTCCGCTGCTCGCGTCACCAGCGAAGACGTTACGCCCGTCGCAATCTCGGACAGGCTACGCATCGAGCACGGCGCGATGATCATGCCGAGCGTCCTGAATGACCCGCTGGAAATCGAAGCACCGATATTGTCGACATGATGGACCACATCGGCTAGATCAGCCACATCAGCAACCTTGATCTCCAGCTCCTGCGTTAGCGCGATCTTCGCCGATCGGCTCATCACCAGATGGGTCTCGATCTCCGTGGACTGCAACAGCCGCAGCAGCCGCACGCCATAGATGGCACCGGACGCTCCCGTCATACCTACGATAAGTCGTTGCGGTGCCGGCTCAGACGGGATCAAAGTAATGGATCTCCATCAGCAGGCAGCCGGCTTCCGATTTGAACGGGCCATGATAAGCGCCGGGCGGCCGGCACGCATAGGTGGTCGGCTTGAAGGATTCGCCGCCATTGCCCTTCTCGTCATTTCCGACAGTCAAATCGCCAGAAAACAGAAACACTTCTTCCCAGTATTCGTGAACGAAAGGCACGGTCGTATAAACGCCAGGCGCGAAGCGAAGCAGACGTGTCCGGCTGCCACGTTTGTTAACCTCATCGAGCGCGCCTGACAGAATCTTCTGCTGGATACCGTCCGGATAACCGGCAGGGGTCTCCCATCCGCTGGTCATATCGAGAGTTCGGAATTCATCGTGGAGTTTGTTCATGGCCATGTTCGAGATTCCTGAAAACGATCAAGCGACAGCACGGGGTGAAGACACCGGATTGGTCCGGACGTTGGTTTCGTCGGCAAGCTCATAGCTCGACAGCATCTTGTCGAGCAAAACCGCTGCATTCTTCCAATCAAAGGTACGGAACGCATGGCCCTTTGTAACGAAGGTCGCACCGGCGAAAAACATCTCGTATTGCGAATGGCGCGAGGCGAATTCGGAGCCGACCGCATCCCAAGCCAGCTTGTAGAACTTCACTTTGTCCACTGCGCTTGCCGCTGGTGATTGCTGGGTTTTGCCGATCAGACGTGCGACCGCGGGATTGTTGAAGTCCCTTACCGAGGACGGCAGCATGATCATTCCGCCTCCGGCGAGTTCGCGTAGGGTATTGATCACCTTGGCATAAAGCTGCTGAGTCAGCGTCTGGGCCGCATAGAGCATCTGGCCGTCGGGTACGAAGTAGGCGCCCCGTTGCTGGCCCTTGGCTTCCATCGCGACGACGAACGCGTCCACCATGCTGACTTCCGCGGCGAGCTGACCCAGCATCTCCCTCACCTGCGGAAATCCAACGGTGCCGGTGGTCTCAGCGGTGCGCATCGCGATGCCGATCAGGAAGCGCAGCTTCACGGATAGCCGGATCATGGCCTGGTAGTTTTGATAGACGTGCGCCGGCGTGGCATGAAATTGCTTCTGGCACATTTCGATGCTGTCGACGATGAACACCCGGTCCCATGGCACCTTCACATCATCGAAATACAGAACCGCGTCGTTTTCGTCGAACCTGCTGGCGAGGGGATTGTCGAACACCGAAAGCGCCGAAGCTTCATAAGACTTTCGCGACAAGATCTTCAAACCCTTAATGTTCATCGGGACAGCGAACGAGATAGCGTACTTCTCGTCTCCAGGCTGCAACGGCTGAATGCAGGTGACGAACACTTCGTTGGCCAAGACGCCGCCGGTCGCAAGCATCTTCGCGCCGCGCACCGTGATCCCGTCGACGTCGCGCGCGATCACGCCTGCCGACAAGAAGGGATCAGCTTGCCCGGCGGCGCTCTTGGAGCGATCCGCCTGCGGGTTGATGATCACGTACGTCAGATAGAGATCGTTATCACGGGCATGGCGGTAGTAATCCGCAAGCGCCGTGGCGCGCTCGGCGTCATAGGTCTCGAACACATCTAGGCCCATGTACATGCCGGAAATACAGGAGGCCACGTGATCGGGCGCGCGGCCCATAAAACCGGCATGCAGTTCGGTCCAGGCCTCCAGCCCCTTGCGGCGCTTCACCAGCGCGTCATAGCTTTCCGGCAGCTCCCAAATCCGATTGGCCCGCGTGCCGGTATCGGTTTCGAAAGTCATCAATCGCCGATTTTCAGGCGCACTCTGGAAATCAAACATCCTTCCGATTGAAGCCACCGCGCCGCGAAACGCCGGATGAGTGGTAACATCGTCGACCAGGTTGCCGTCGAGATAGATCTCGCGTCCATCGCTCAGGCTCTTGATGTACTGTTCGCCGGTCTTGATCACGATAGGCCTCGATTGCTCTCGCATAGTTGAAACGTCAATTATAGTGCCATGGAAGCGGCCATTCTGGGGGGCGCTCGGTGCCGGCGAGACTACGATAGGCCCCGCGAAAAAATACGAGCGGCTCATTGGTGGGATAGGCGGTGAACCGCAGTACCCGCCCAACGAAAATCACGTGATCGCCGCCGTCATAATGCGCATACGGCTCGCATTCGAAATGGGCAAGCGCGCCAGCGATAAGGGGTGCCGCAGCGTGACCTAATGTATGCTCAACCGCCGACCACTTGTCGCTTAGAGATTTCGCGAACTGATTGGAAAGATGCTCCTGGTCACGGCCCAGGATATTCACGGCATAGCCGGCAGCTACGGTCATGGCGGCGAGGCTGAACGCCTTGCGGTCTATCGAGAAAAGGATCAGCGGTGGATCGACCGAGACCGAATTGAACGAACTCATGGTCAGGCCGATGGCGCTGCCGTTCTCGGCCTGCGCCGTGATAACGGCGACGCCGGTGGCAAACTGACCAAGCGTCTGACGGAAAGCGCGGGGATCCAGAACCGGATGGGCGCCCATTATCACCCCCTAAAGTTACTTAGCTTTGTCGCAAAGTTAATTTATCAATTTGAGGTCGACGCGTCAAGCGCATCTTGGGCCGCTTTGGCGACCCAACTTGTTTGTGGTCTGTGCGCCCGCTATAGGGCTGTGAGTGCTTGCGAGGAATCCCATGGCAGCTAAGACAAAACAGCAAAAACAAAGCGTCGAACCGACAATCTCTCGTTCGCAGTTGATGGTTGCCGGATCCGACCGGGCGTTTCGACAATTTGTGCACGATCTGCTGGCTTTTTCGGCACGACTGCAGACCGTGCGAGACCGACTTGGCGAAGTGATCGGCCTTTCGGGAACGCAATATACCGTCATGATCGCCATCGCCCACCTCAGTGGCGCTGGCGGAAAGGTCGGGATCAATCAAGTTGCTGAACATCTGCACTTCAGCGGGGCGTTCATGACAATCGAAGTCAACAAATTGGTGGCCGGCGGACTTGTGAAAAAAGAGACCGATTCTGAGGACCGCCGCAGGGTCGTCCTTCGCACTACCTCGAAAGCGCGAGCCTTGCTCAACGAATTGGCACCAGTTCAGCGTCCGGTGAACGACCGATTGTTCGATTGTCTCTCCGCGAGCGATTTCGAAAGGACCAAGGAGATCCTGTCAAAGATGGTCGATGCGGCAGACGATGCAATCCGGATGATGGAACATTCGCCAGAGATCGCAGCGCGGCGACAGAAAAGACTAGGATAAAGCCATGCCAAGGCAGGTTGAATAACACGCGGCGAGCGCAGGCATTGGCTGAAGTAACTCGCTTGGGAAAGATAAAAGCCGCTTCCAGCCAAAAGGCTTTTGTAAATTGCTTCAGATCAAGCCACTGAGCGTATTTATTTGGAAAACGCGGCCGTGCAGTCGATTTCGAGCCAGGCTCCGAAAGCAAGTCCAGATGCCGCAAAGGCGGATCGAGCCGGAAATTTTCCTTCCGCAAGATATGTTTTGTAAACTTCGTTAAACTTACCCCATTCCGATATGTCCGCCAAAAACACAGCGCACTTGACCAGGTTGCTCATCGACAGACCTTGCGTGGAGAGCGTTGTTTTTAGATTTTCCATTGCCTGCTTGCTTTCACCAGCAATTCGGCCGGGCACAAGACTGATGGTGCCGGGCACGTTGCCGATGGCGCCGGATATATAGAGCACATCACCGAAACGGACAGCTTCCGAGAACGGCAGATTGGTGGGCAGAACCTTGCCAGAGTTGAGATGGATTATCTCTTCCGCGAACGAGGGGTTCAATCCATGTAGAGCGTACAGAGAATAGCGACCGCAACTCTTACCGAGATTGTTGGCTGCATTTTTGAACCCCATGTTTTGACTTTGACACTCACGAACGAGCGCGCGAGCAACATTCGCGCAGTCGGTGCTATTTCATTTCGGCATTTTTGTAGACAGCTTGCTTTAACTTGCTTGGCAAACGCTTCCTGGCGAACCGGTGCGCACATTCAACCTTTGCAAGCGTCTCAATGCATCACCGATCCGCCATCGACAACAATGCATTGGCCGGTGACGAAGTCGCTGGGCTCGGAGCATAAATACAACAGACTGCCGACGATATCTTTCACCAGTCCCTCACGCTTGATGGCGCGGCTCGCGATATTCGCATTCGCTATGCTTCCGCTCCAATCCGCATTCGCCGCGACGTTTTCAGTCATGATCAATCCTGGCGCCAGCGTGTTGACACGAATACCGAATTCACCAAGCTCGCGCGCCAGGCTACGGGTCATGGCGATGATGGCGCCCTTTGAAGTAACGTAGTGCAGCAGCATCGGTGAGCCTTTGAATACGGTGCCGGAGGCTATATTGACGATCTCTCCGTAATCGTTGCTGCGCATGTGAGGCAGCACCGCCTGAACGCAGCCGAACGTACCCCGCACATTGACGGCCATCACCCGGTCCCACTCATCCATCGCGATTTCCGCGCAAGGCTTCATGGAGAGACTGGAGAACAGGCCGGCATTGTTGACGAGGATATCAATGCGGCCGAATCTATCCTTGGCGAACGCCGCCATCCGCAACGCTGCGCGTTCATCGGACACATCGGTTTCAACATAAGCGCAATCGGCGTTCAAGTCTGCGGGTGGCAGCGCTGGCGAAACGACATCAGCGATGACGACCTTTGCGCCGACCGCGAGCAAACCTCTGACATACTCGAGGCCAATTCCCTGCGATCCGCCGGTCACGATTGCTACTCTGTTCTTGAGATCGCTCAACTTTCTACACCCTCGACAGCAATGATTTCGGCAGTCGCGACGCCTTCGCGCTTCATTCTGGCGGCCTGATATTCGGCGGAGTGATAATAGGCCTGCGCCTGAGCCAGCGATCGAAACTCAAGCACGACGTTACGCGGGCGAGCATCGCCCTCCAGCGCAACGTAGGTCCCTCCCCGTACGAGAACCTTCGCACCGAATTTCCTTTGCGCTTCACCGGCGGCCTCCGCATAGGCCGCGTAACGCTCAAGGTCCGTAACCGATACCCGCGCAATCACGTAGCCCTTGGGTTCCTTGGACATCAATATCTCCGGAGTTCGTGCGGGAGGAACAGATCGGACTTCCCGCACCAGTAATGTTGACAGGCTTTACTTCCCCGAAGAATCGTCAAACAGATTCCAGCGGCCGCCGCGCGCTTCGATCACGTAGACGGGTTTGATGGAATCACCGTTCTCACCAAAGGAGATTTTTCCTTCAAGTGAGGGGAAATCCTTCAGCGCACGAATCTGATCGCGGATCGCGGTGCGCTCTTCGGCGACCTTGGCGGACGCGCCTGTCACGTTGCCCTTCTTCATGGCTTCGGCATACATGTAGACGATATCATAGGATGAGGCATCGGTCTGGTTCGGCACCGCGCGGCTGATGCCAGCCTTGGCTGCACGCTCGGCGAAGTCTTTCGAAAATGTGCGGGCGGCGTCATTGAGGTCGGCATAGAACGGTGTGCCGATCAACGTGCCCTCGCCAGCGTCCCCGAGAC
>WNFI01410100.1_pt1 | contig 10180 bp, 10 predicted proteins | sample 5400471 | NCBI WGS metagenome assembly WNFI01 (sample SAMN13153348, study PRJNA577476) | soil metagenome | isolation source: 100 cm saprolite on Douglas fir-dominated hillslope | place: USA:California | collected 2013-09-17 | reverse complement strand
TTCCATAGCCGAAGATACCCAATGTCTGACCGTACAAACCAAGCCCCAAAGTCGTTTGCCAGTGGCCCGTCTTCATCTGCGCCACCTCTTGCGGAATGTAGCGTCTGGCGGCCAGGATCAGGCCCCAGGTCAATTCCGCCGTCGCGTAGGAGAGATTGCCCCCGACCTCGCTAAACGCGACGACGATGCCGTGGCGGGTACAGGCGCCAAGATCAAGATGGGGAGCCTGCCGGCCCGTCTGCACGATCAGCTTGAGTGCTGGGAGCCGCGCCAGAAGTGGCTCGGTGATAGGCGTGCGTTCCCGGATAAGAACCAGGGCATCAGCCTCCTGGAAGCGGGTCGCAAGCGTTTCAACGTCCTCCGTGTGATCGTGATACACGGTCACCTGGTGACCTGCGAGTGTCTCAAAACAGGCAAGGTGCCGCACGGCATCCTGGTAGTCGTCGGGAATAACTATTCTCATACCTTCTCTCCTCATATATTTAAATGCTTCTCCAGAGATCAGCCGGCCATATGTTCGTTAGTGTACAAGTGTCCCCACCTGTATCGTGTCATTCTGGGGATCGATGTGCAGAAATTGCTTCGCCCCCCGATGATACTGTGCCGGATGAAAATCAGTGTCAGTTAGCACGCACTCACCTGTGGGAATGGAGCATATGATAGTATTTCTTAGCGCACGGCCAGAAGCACGCGGTTGTCTAATTCTTGCCAGCACACGCCGACTTCGCGAAAGCCAGCATTGCGCAGCGCTGCCTCGTGCACGTCGAGCGTTTGCCAGGCCTCGCCGTGGTCTCTCCAGTGAAAGCGCCGCTCACGCTCCGCAAATGCTTCAGCCAGGGCCGGTTCCTGAGCCAGTTCCTCCCACCACTGCGCCCACGTCTCACCTCCCTGCTGGATCAGCGCTTGTTCCTGGCGCCGGGAGACGTGCTCGGCCAGGACTTGGAGGCTGGGCTGCTGGGGAGGAAAGCGCAGATGATCCCCGTTGAGGAACAGCCCGCCTGGACGGATCAAAGTAGCCAGTTGCTGGTACAAAGGGAGCAGTGTCTCTGGCCGTAACCAGTGGAGGGCAGTAGTCGTCAGCACCGCGTCCACCTGGGTAACATCCAGTCGGCTCAGCCAGGCAGGATCACGAATATCCGCTTCGATCCAGAGCAAACGACCATCCATGTCCCCCAGGGCCTTGCGGCCGAGAGTCAGGAGAACCGGGTCCAGGTCGACGGCCAGACAACGCGCAGCAGGAAAGCGGGTGAGCAAGCGCTGGCTCAAGGAACCCGGGCCGCACGCAAGATCCAGCGCGAGGAAGGAGGCAGGCAGCAGGATGTCCAGTGCATCCAGCATCACCGCAAACCGTTCCTCCCGCGAGGGCAAATACCCTGCTTGCTGTCGATCCCACCGCTGAAGCCACGCGCGCCAGTCGATGTCATGGCCATTATGCGTTGCGTTCTCCACCTACAAACCTCACTTTCTGTGGAAAATCGTCAGTTTTTGATGCCTACCAGTCGTCCCTGCTTCTTTTTATATCATATCAGACCCAGGCGCCTTACAAACAGGCTGGATTGGCAGGCTCAATATGAGGCTGAAACTCCTCGAGGCTTACCAGGCTGAAATCGAACAACTCTCCGCTACCTATCAGTGGAAGGTGAAAAATACCTATCGGTCCGAAGTTGAACAAGCCCTCGATGACTGGGATCTGAGACCCACAACGCTCCCAGCAGGTCGCGCCATTCTTGAAGCCGATGCTGCATTACAGGCCGTCGTAAATCGACTCATCACGAGGCACTTCAACTCATTCCACCACCTATGCTCTGCATTCTGGCTTGGATTCCGGGCGCTAAAGGTTTTGTCGCTGCGGCTACTCGTAGAAGAATAGGCGGTCTGGTGCCGCGACCAGAATCTTCTCACGTGTTGCTGCGTCGGGTGCCCAATCGCCCAGCAAGTTCAGCACCTCTCCCGTGTCGCGTTGTCCATCTGGCAAGTGCGGCCAGTCGGATCCCCAGATCAGGCGATCTGGCCGCGTCTCCACCAGGGCGTGACCGATGGGCGCAACGTAATCCAGGCCCTTCTTCTTCGCGATACGGTAGGGTCCCGACAGCTTCACCCAGCAGTTTCCCTGCCGCAGCACCTTCAGGAGACGATCGAAGTCGTCCCGGGTGAGGCCATCGGCCTCCAACATATAGCCCATGTGGTCAATGACAAACGTTTCTTCGAAATCGGCGAGAAAGGGCAGCAGATCGCGGACGATCGTTCCTGGGGTATAGAACTGGATATGCCAGCCCCGAGGACGTGCCCGTGCCGCCATACGCGTGATGTAGTCGATGATGTCAGCTATCGGCCAGGTGGCGCGGGCAAACAGATCCAGCCGCAGCGCCCGAACCCCGAGCTTGTGGAAGCGATCAAGCTCAGCCTCGGAGATGTCTTCTTCCACTCGCACCACGGCGCGGCAGCGGGATCCGATCCTCTTGAGTGTGTCGAGGGCTAGGGTGTTATCGGTGCCATAAAAAGTCGGTTGCACCAGCACGCAACGGTCGATGCCCAGGAAGTCCAACAGCGCAAGGTATTGCTCTACCGTTCCGTCCGGAAAGGTGTACAGTGGGTTGGGCACGTGAGGGTAGCCGGGCTCGAAGACATGGAAGTGTGAGTCGCAGCTGCGGGGCGGAATGGTGAACGCTGGCGGGGTATTCGTCGAGGCCGCGCGCATCGGTGTGGTGACCAGGATATTGCTGTCCATAGTTTCCTCCCTCTTCGAGATCAGTTTTGCCGGTGCCACTCTGAGATACGGCGGCTGCGCTGCTCCGCTGCGCTGTAGAGCATGTCCGTGTCCGTACCGGTCAAAAACAGAGGCGCGATGCCAAGCGGCAAGAGATCCTTGACAATGTCAAGATCGCTGATGCCGCCGAGCATGAACAGCTTGCTGTGACGTTTGCACGCGTCCGCGACCTTAACGATCTGTTTCCGGAGGCGAGCGTCTGAAAACTGCCCCGCTATGCCGAGTTCCGCGCACAGGTCGTTGGCGCCGATCGAGAGCATGTCGATCCCAGGCAACGCAGCAATCGCGTCCGCTGCCTCGATACCTGCAGGTGTTTCGATGAGTACCTGCACGATTGCAGCGGGTTGAGCTCAATTGCCGTCATGGGACGCATACCATACTGAGGCACCATGGCGAGTTGGGAGCGCTGGCCCGCGGGAGGAAAGCGGCAAGCGCGGCAGATCGCGGCCGCTTCTTCGACCGTCTCAATCCGAGGCGCGACGATGCCGTAGGCGCCGCTGTCCAGCAGCCGCCCGATAATGCCGTAGTCCCGCTCAGGTACGCGCACAAAGGGGGTCAGGCCCAGATCGCTGGCGGTCGCGCACATCTCGCCGGTGAGACCAACGTCGATCGCGCTGTGCTCGAGGTCCACCATGACGGCGTGATGTCCGGTCGCCTTTGCGATGCGCACGATCTCAGTTGTGCGAGCACTGCGGATCGCCATCATGAGGGTCAATTCGCCTGATCGGAGCCTTTCAAGGAAGGCATTCGCCTGAGCTGTCTCACGCATTTGGATCTCCTCGTGCGGTGCAATGCACCACAGCACGCCATGACGGCGCAAGAAGGATTACTAGAGGCCCGTGGGATAAGCGTAACCATCAAGGCCTGGAACCACGACTGCGGCTGGGTTGTTATCCGTTTCACGAAGCTGCGATGCCGCATAGTCTGTGACCGATCCGGAGAGCAGTTGGCGAGGATCTTCCATGACGAGACGCAGACGCGTGGTCATCGTGCGCATGTCATCCGGACCGAGAATGCGAGGCATTTCTGAAAGCTCGCGAGTAGTATCGTCGATCACGGGTTCCACAGACGATCCAGGTGCGTAGCGTGGGTACCCGTCAAACATGGTGGATCCCAACTGGCTAATCGTCCAGGTGTAGCACCATAGAAACCGATACTGCTCCTCCAGCACGCGCACCGCCTCCAGATCGACTGGGTCACTCAACACGAAAGACGGCGCGTGGGGCGCGATATACATCCGTTCCAGCGGCAGCGAAAGCTCCGATGCATGCAAAATCATCTGACATACTGAGTTGCTCGTCAACGTGACCCCTGACGTTGGACGCCCTTGTTTTCCCGAGATCAGCACCATCGCACGGCTCCAGTCCACAGCTTGTTGCCGGAACCAGCGCGTGATGCGAAATGCGATATCCAGACCTGTTAGGAAAAAGGTGGCGATCATCACCGCATTGAGCGGAATCGTCGCACCAAGGTCGGAGCCTTCAGCCTCCAAATAGTGCTTGCGGAGGTACGCAGACGTGAGCTTCGTATCATCAGCCAGTACGGTCTTGAGATAGCGCACCGTGACGGCACAGGCGTAGTCGATCATGGCAGCGATCGTCTTCTCTCTGCCCTTGTACGCTTCAACCGCGATTCTCTCGCGCCATACCTCTTCAGCATTTGCGGCCCGCGCCATCACGACGGCGGCCAGCAACCGCTCTGCGTCCTTGCGCCACAACTCGCTCGATGGGTCGATCGCGTGCATGTTGACGAGGGTCGCGAGTGCCGGTCCAAGATGCGACACGGCTGCGAGTTCCTTGAAGCCGCGGGTGGAAAGACGAAAGCTTTCGACGCTCGGCGCCGCCCCGCCGCCTGGGAAGAGCGCCATATCCGTCCTCGTCGCGACAATCAGCGGATCGTCCGCTGCGGCTTGTATCGTCATACGCGTCAGGTGAGCGCCAATGCTGGTGGGTCCACCCGTATAGACGTCAAAGAGCGAGAGCAGTTCTGGATTCTGGTACACAGCCATCGTTCGTTCTCCAGGTTCGTTGGTATTGTAGGGATTGGCCGCGCTGTTCTCGGCCAATCCCTGTGTTGCGAGCGTGTCGTGCTCAGCCCCGCTCGATGATGGGCAAGATCAGGTGCGAGGGGTGTGCGGCATCATGGTAGATCCGGTTGACGGCTGGCATGAACTCCCGCTCGGTCTCCGTCTCGATGACTCCACCCGTGCTGGTATTGCGATCAAAACGCGGGAAGTTGGAACTGGAAACCTCCAGGCGAATGCGGTGCCCCGCCTTGAACAACTTGGAGGTGGCCCACAGGTCCAGGTGCAGTTCGTAAATCTGTCCTGGCTCCAGCAGTTTCGGCTCGGTGAACGACTCGCGATAGCGGGCACGCAGAATCCCATCGGTGAGGATCTCCGCGCGACCATCAGCAGAGACATCAACCAGTTTGCCGGTGAAATCGGTGTCACGAGCTGACGAGGAGATATAGAGCACCAGTTCGATGGGGCCTGTGACCTCCACCGGCTTCTCTAGAACCGGAGTGCTATAGCAGAGCACATCTTCACGCGCTTCCACTGTGCGCTGATCGCGTGGTCCTTCCACCGGAGCCAGGCTCAAGAGGGTCGAGCCTCCTATCGTTGGCACTGGGTTGCGGGGATTATAGAGATAGACATCCTCCGTCTCGTCTCCTGGGGCTTCGGTGGAGAGTGTGCCATTGCCATCCGCGCTATTGGCGTGCCCGGCGCTGTGCAGGTAATAGGGGCGGAACTGCGTATCCGGCAGCGGCCAGCCCTCTTCTTCGCGCCATTGGTCGAGTCCCATGACAAAGAGCTTGACTGGCTTGTCCTGTTCGACCCCATTCTCCTCCCCTTTGAGCCAGTGATCGTACCAGCGCAATTGCATGCCGTCAAGATCGACGATATTGCTACCCGCAGTCAGGCCATACGTACGCTCCGGGAACATGCCCGTCCTATTGATGTGCGACCAGGGACCGATGACCAGGCGCTGGTGTGCACGCGCCACTGCACTCCCTCCACGCTGCTTCATGCCGGTGTAATTCGCCAGGGTTGTCCCCAGGAAGAGGTCGTACCAGCCGCCGATATTGAGCGCGGGCACGGTTATGTGCTCGTAGAACTCACTTGGCGCGATGCTCCGCCAGTAATCGTCGTAGGTGGAATGCGCCAGCCACTCGAGATAAAAAGGCGCAAACTCGCGCAAGAGCGGCTGATCGACCAGCGGGAGATGCTCAAAGAGCGCCGCTGGATCACCCATCATCTGCATGAATGCTCCCATCTGTTCCATGCTGGCTCGTCCCTGGCGCAACCGCCGTTGCAATTCCTCAAGAACCATACCCAGGGACCAGGAGAGCGCGCATCCCAGCTCGAACACTCCGCCCTGATGACGAAAAGGAGCCTGGTAAAAGTTCGAGGTGGTCACAACTGGAGCAAGAGCTCGCAGGGCTTCTGGATGCTCCTTCGCCAGCAACCACTGCGTGAACCCAAGATACGACCCACCCACCATGCCCACCTGGTCACTCGCCCAGGGCTGCTGGATGATCCAGTCAATCGTATCAACTCCATCGCTGGCTTCATTGACCACCGGGGAGAACTCGCCCTCGGAGGCAAAACGCCCCCGGCAATCCTGAAAGACGACCACATACCCCTGCTGCACGGCTCGTAAGGCATCGATCGCAGCCTGCGCAACCTGAGCCAGCGGCTCTTTATTATAGGGGAGGCGCGCGAGGAGAACCGGGAACTGCCCCTCCCCGGTTGGACGGTACACATCAGTGGCAAGTTTCACCCCATCGCGCATGGGGACCATGATGTTTTTCTCAACCAGAATGTTCATGGTGGTACTCCTGGCATCCCCTTCTTGTTCCTGCTATAATAAAATGGAGACCTCTCCGAATATCGAAAGTATACTGGAGATTTCTCCGTTTGTCAAGAGCACGCGCTGTGTGCCCCACGAGGGAAAGAAGGAGAGCGATGACAGAGGTGCCCAGCGATCAACCAGTGTCTCAGCGGCGCAAACGCCGTGACGCGATCGAGAACCGGGAGCGCATTCTCCATGTAGCCAGGCAACTCTTTGCCGCTCAGGGGGTGGAGGCCACGAGTATGAATGAGATTGCCCAGGTTGCCCAGGTCGGTCCCGGAACCCTCTACCGCTGCTTTGCGCACAAGGGAGCGCTGGGTGAGGCGCTGCTGACAGAGGCAATCACGGCTTTTTGGAAGCAGGTTGATGTCACCCTCTTCCCTGACGCTCCCGACTCAGCTCTGAGCCAACTGGACTGGTTTCTCGACGCTTTGCTGCGCATGACCGAGATCCATCTGTCGTTGTTTACCCTGGTCATGGAACTGGCGGAATCTCCTCACCACAAAGCGTACCAGAACCCCTTTTATACCGCTCTGCACCAGCGCATTCGTCAGTTGCTCGCGAAAGCGGTGGCGCAGGGCGAGACCCGAGATCTGGATGTCTCGTTCACTGCCGATGCCATCTTAGCAGCCATCATGCCATCCCTCTATGAGTTCCAGCAGCAGACCCGCAACTTTAGCCGCGAGCGGATCATGGCAGGGATACGCCGCGTATTTATCGATGGGCTACGAGTTCCCACGCAACACACGACTGCTCCAGGAATGAAGGTTGAGACCTCTTGAGTCCTGGCGCGGCAGGAGGTTACGAGCAGGGGACTCTCATAATGGAAAGTCATCCGTTTGTCCTGCTGAAGCATGCGTGTGTTCAGCCTATTCTTGCAAAGGGAGTTTTCATCGATGGACACCACCCATCTCAAAGAGATACTGCGCTTGCCCACGTCAGGCGCTCGTGCTGTCGAGCGATTTGTCTTGGAGGGGCAAACCTATCTGGCAATTCCACAATTGGCGGAAGACCTCCCACAAACCGAGCCTAATATGAATGGAGGAAATAGCAATACCACGGTGCTGCTCTATCGGCGCGCGGCCGACACGTATATCGAGCAGCAGCGTCTCCCCTCCCCTGGGGGGGAAGATGCGGAGTTTTTTTCGCTGGGAGAGCGGCACTTCCTGGCGATTGCAAGCATCCGTTCTGGGCAGGGCCCGTATCAGTTCGCCGTTGATTCGGTCATCTACGAATGGCGGGGAAACCGTTTTGAGGAATTTCAGCGTGTTCCCACCGTTGCGGCCAAGCAATGGCGGCATTTTACCATCGGAGATCGACATTTTCTGGCTCTTGCTCAGGGAGTGGTCGTGGAGGGAGTGAAAAACGTGGCTTCCCAGATTTACGAGTGGAATGGCACGCGCTTTGAGCCATTTCAGGAGATTCCCTCGCAATGGGCTTACAACTGGCACTTTTTTGCTGTGGAGAGGCAGTTGTTTCTGGCGCACGCGGACCATATGCAGCCGTCTGTGCTCTATCGCTGGAATGGGAGCCGCTTTGAACCATTTCAATCCCTGGTTGAGACGCAGGGACGAGCTTTCATAACCTTTGAGATTGATGGCGCAACCTACCTGGTATGTGCTCGCCTGCAAAGCGATTCACCTGTGTTCCGTTGGAATGGAAGTGCCTTTGGTGAATACCAGCAGCTTGCAGGTCCGGGCGCACGGGAGTTTGCCCTGATCAAAGATAGCAGGCACCTGTATGTGCTCCGCGTGAACTTTATTCTGGGCACACCAGCCAATCCACAAACAGCGCTGAACTCCCAGATCTATCGCTGGCAGGATGGCGCGTTGAGCGCCGTTGATGTCTTTCCTACCTTTGGGGGAACCGACCTGTGCACCTGGCGCGAAGACGAGGAGTGGTATGTTGCCGTGTCCAATAGCCTGAGTGCCGATCGACGCTTTCGCACGGATACCCTGATCTACCGGTTTCTTGCTTGATGCAGGGAGAACATCCGGCAGGAAGAGCGCCCTCCGGATTGAAAATGGGTCTCACCAGAAACGATGTGTGATGGAACCGTTGTGAAGAGGCCAAGTTCTTTTATCTCCTGTGTGCCCTTTTTAAGCGCAGGCGCTTATGGGCTTCGGGCTTCCTCAAAGAGGCGGATCCATGCTTCAAAATTGTGTGCAATGTGTGTCGCGGCCTCCTCTGTGGAGATGCGTTTGGCCTCAACATCGAGAAGGGGCTGCCAGAAACTCGTTCGCCCGACCGCAAACCCGATGAACCCGGGAACGCGCGCCGCTGTCTTCAGCCAATGCACGACCCGGTCTCGCTCTGCACCGCGTCCCAGCACAATGAGACCGACGGTGTTCCGTCCACCACGCCGAGCTACTTCCACCACCTTGACACCATCTTCCTGGCGATCAAGCCCTTCGACCTTCCAGACATCTGGCTCCACCCCAGCATCCTGCAGGGCCTGGATGGCTTGCAGCATCAAGCCTGGGCGTAGCTGCAGATCATAGGCGTTCTTGTCCCCCTCCACCTGTTCCAGTTGCAGTGGTGTGGCTGGCACCAGCAGTTCGAACAGGAACAGCCGCTGTGTCCGCTGCAGATAATCGGACAAGCGTTTGAGCCGACTGACCTGGCGCTGGTTGAGCGCCACCTCTCCTTCAGGATTATAGCGCACAAGGACTTTGGCGAAGGTGGGATCAAACGCCTCAAGGTGCTGCGCAAAGTCCTCCCCATAGGCGAACTCGAACTCCTCCTGGCCGCTCTTCTCGACGGATGCCGCCGTAATATAGCCCTTGCTCGCAGCGTCGCGCAGGAGAGCGGAACCGAATTCTTCGTCAACCAGCATACCAACGTGATCCTTTGGTACATGGTCGGCAATGGCCTGCTGAAAGCCTGCATAGATGACGTGCTTACTATTTGCAACGGTGACCATCTGCTCCACAGTGAGCGGTTCTTTCCAGCCGAAGAGTCCCGAGATGTAGGACGCGCGATGGTCGAACGGGAGGAGATAGAGCGGTCTCGTATATCCCGTGATCATAAGCATAGCTCCTTACAGAATCATTCATCTGCTTTGCTCTCGCTGTTCACAGGGAAGAGTGTGTGATCTCCTGAACGGCTAGCAAGCTGGGTACGCTGAGCCCGTTTCGCCTCAGGGCTGGCCGCATCCCTTGCCATCACCGTGATTGCAGCACAAGCCAGCACCACATCCTTCAGCAAGAACTGTCCCATCAGGGTGAGCAAGGGGAAGCCTGTCACCCCTGGAGCAATTACGAAAATGGTCAACGTCCCGGCAAACAGCACCAGGGAGAGCAGAGCGGCATAGCGCACCCAAAGGCCAGCGATGAGCAGGATACCAGCAATGACTTCAAGGGCGCCGAGCACATAGACGAACGCGCTCTCTGCCAGGAAAGGCAGTGACAGCGAGAGCAATCTCACCACAGGTTGGGGAGTGGCAAGATGTATGGACCCAATCCAGAGCAGGACCAGGCCTAAACTAATGCGCAAGAGCGGCCCCGCGAGGCGCTCGGCGAAACTGAACAACGTCTTCATAAGATCTCCTCGCTAGTCC
>WNFI01159799.1_pt1 | contig 10180 bp, 9 predicted proteins | sample 5400471 | NCBI WGS metagenome assembly WNFI01 (sample SAMN13153348, study PRJNA577476) | soil metagenome | isolation source: 100 cm saprolite on Douglas fir-dominated hillslope | place: USA:California | collected 2013-09-17 | reverse complement strand
AAAACAAAGGCGCCGAGGTCGTGGACGGCGCCCTGATCGACGGCCAAAAGCGGCCCACCCGCGATCCGAACAAGCTCTACGACCCGCCGGTCGGCGCCTTGTTGGCCTTCGGCGAGCACAAGGGTTACGGGCTTGCGGTGTTTTGCGATCTGCTCGCCGGCGTCCTCTCGGGTGGCCAAACCAACCATCCTGGCGTGCCGATCAAGGGCAAGGTGCTCAACAACATGCTGTCGATCATTCTCGATCCGGCCCCGACTGGCGACCGTGCCGGCGTCGCGCGCGAGGTCGAAACCTTCATCGCCTGGCTCAAAGGCTCGCCGCCGCTCGAGACGGGCGGCGAGGTGATGGTTCCGGGCGATCCCGAGCGTCGCGCCCGCAAGGCACGTGCCGAGGGCATTCCGCTCGACGATACGACCTGGCGCAACATCCTGGAGACGGGCTCCGGGCTCGGCATCTCCGAGCGCGAGGTCGACCATCTCTTGCAGAGCAATCATTGACGGGAAGCACACCGATGCCGAGCTTTCGTCTGGCTGTCAGCGGCGACTACAAGACCGAGGGAGGCGAGCTGTATTTCAAGGAGCTGGACCTCGGCCCGCTCGAGCGGATGCGGGGACTGGAATTCGACTTCCTGCCGCGCGTTCCGGTGATCGAAGCGAAGGATCTCGCCGGGCACGACGCCTTGATGCTGCTCGGCCACCGCATGGCTCGAGCCAGCTTCCCCGCCGATGATCGCCTGGCGCTGATCGCCCGGTTCGGGGTCGGCTACGACAATGTCGACGTCGATGCCTGCAACGAGCACGGAGTCGCGCTGCTGATCACTCCGGACGGCGTGCGCCGGCCGGTCGCGGTCGCGGTCATCACCATGATGCTGGCGCTCACCACCAAGCTCATGGTCAAGGACCGCATCAGCCGCGAAGGGCCGCCGGGTTGGGCCCGCAAGACCGCCTATAACGGCGTCGGCCTGGTCGGACGCACCTTGGGATCGCTCGGCATCGGCAATATCGGCGCCGAGGTGTTTCGCCTGGCGAAGCCCTTCGAGATGAAGTTCATCGCCTTCGATCCCCATGCGGACAAGAAGGTGGCGGCCGAGCTTGGAATCCGCCTGGTCGACCTGGAGACGGTGTTCCGCGAGTCCGACGTGCTGAGCGTGAGCTGTCCGCTCACGCCGGAGACCCGCCATCTGGTGAATGCCGACCGTCTGGCGTTGATGAAGCCGACGGCTTATCTCATCAACACGGCGCGAGGCCCGGTCTGCGAGCAGAAGGCGCTGACCCGGGTACTGGCCGAAGGTCGCATTGCCGGAGCCGGCCTCGACGTGCTCGATCCCGAGCCGCCCGCCGCCGACGATCCCATCCTGAAGCTGGACAATGTCGTCTTCGCCCCGCACGCGCTGTGCTGGACCGATCAATTCATCAACACCACGGCCGGGGTCAATTACACGGCGATCGCCGAGGTGATGGCGGGCCGGGTGCCCACCGTCGGCAAGCTGGTCAATCCCGGCATCGTCGACAATCCGCGCTGGAAGGCGAAGCTCGCCGCCTATTCCGGTCTTAGATACATCATATGTCCGCCGGCGTAGAGCTTGACCTGGGCGCGGTCCTGCGCGACCGAGCGCGGCAGGTGCTCGATCACATAGCGGCTGGCGAGATAGGGGGTCTGCAGATCGGTCATGCCATGTGCGACGATCACTCTCAGATGCGGATTGAGCGCCAGCGCCTGACCGAGGTCGTCGCTGGCACCAGGAGCGCCGAAGCCGTTGCCGTCACGCCACTCCCAACGCCGATTGACCTCGCCGCTCAACAGCTCGTAGTGGCGGTCGGTTTTGAACTGGAGCTCGTTCCGTGCATAGGCGACGAACGCGGTGGTGAGCGGCGCCTTCAGCCCTTCGAGGATGGGGTCTCCGCCCTGGGCCGAATATGACGACGGGGCCGGGTCCGGACCGGCGACGGAGCCATCATAGCGGCTGGTCAAGGCGTTCTCGCCATGGCGGAATTCCTTGACGAACACACCGACCGGCACCCGTCCGCGCCAGCGCGCGACCGTGGCTTCGGGAAGCCCGGTCAAGGTTGCGAGCGAGGCGTAGAGCCGCGCCTCGGCGGCGGCATCGCCGGGAGCGGCCACCAGCGCCGCCAGGTACTCGCCGAGCGCGAAATGCTCGACCTCCTTGAGCGAGGCTTCGGTCAATCTGCTCTCCGCCTCCTGTTTGACTGCAGCAAAAGAGGGAAGCTCGAGGACCCAGGGCATCGGATTGAAGGCATCGCCGCCCATCAGCGAGAATTCCAGCACCGGCGAGATCATCGCGGCGCCCGCGACCTGCACGCCGTGATCTCTCGCGAGACGCGCCGGCAATCTTGCGGCACGAAAGCCGCCATAGCTCTCGCCGACGAGGAAAACCGGCGAGCCGAAGCGATCGAGCCGGGCCAAGATCAGGCGAAGCACGGTGCCAAGAGTGTCGAGATCCTGGCGGACGCCGAAATAGCTCTTGGCTGCCTCGTCGCCGCCCATCAGGGCGCGGCTGTAGCCGGTGCCGACGGGATCGATGAAGACCAAGTCGGTGAAGTCGAGCCAGCTATCGGGGTTGTCGCGGAGCACACCCTCACCGAGAGGCAAGGCTCTACCGTTGCCAAAATCGAGCACGCGCGGGCCAATGGCGCCAAGCTGCAGATAGGCAGATGCGGCACCGGGGCCGCCATTGAAGGCGAAGGTGATCGGTCGCGCTGCGGCCTTATCGGTCTTGAGCGTGTAGGCGACAAAGAACACTTCAATTCGGCCGCGCCAAGCGAAATCCCGCGCAGAAGGATGAGTGCGGCGACGAGATAGCCGATCGTCCGCAGTTGACGCGCCATCGCAGTCCTCTTCCTATCCTCGACCTGGATCACTCTTGGCCTTGAGGCTCAGAGCGTACCCGGCACCGCACACCAACCGGCGCCGGCGCGGACGGCATCGATGATCTCCTGGAACCGCCAGCCGTCCGCAATGGTAAAATAGGGATCGTGGGCGCGGTCTTCTATGTCGGCAACGAAATCTCGGGCGAGAGCGTTCCATGCCCGCTGCGGCACCTCCCAACCCGGAGGCCAGTGCGGCAAGCGTTCGACCGCCGGCAGGCGGCCCGAGATCTCGGCCGGGATGGGAACGACACGGAAATCGGCCTCGCCTTCGCGCCAGAGATGGACATCGCCCTGGCAGTAGGCCTGATCGACGTGGATGGTGCCCTCGCTGCCGTAGAGGGCGACGTAGTCCTCGACCTTGCCCTTGCGCAGGCAGGAATGGCGAAAGGTGAGGCTGATGCCGTCCGCAGCCTCCGTGCCGGGCGCGCCCAAGCGCGCCAGCACGGTGTAGGACCAGTCGCTGTCGACTTCGCCCCATTTACCCTTTTCTGCCGCCTCGGCAGCGACCGCGCTCTTGTGCCAATCGCGGAAATCATGCTGGGGCGGAGCGATCGGAGCGCGCCTCAAATCGTTCCGCGTCTCGCCGGCGACCGCAAGCGTGATGCCGTCGAGCACGCTCTCGGCGATGGCGAGCTTGTGGGTGAAATTGTTGTTGAGCCGGCCGCCGCCGGTGGCCAGCCGATGCGGCCAGCCATGGGGAAGCAGCGACGACCAGCGGTAATGCGAGACGAACTCCGCCTCGAGCGGCGTGCCGATCGCGCCTTCGGCGATCAGCTTGCGGGCAAGCAGCGCCGAAGGCTGGTAGTGCGAGGTGGCGGCGTAGGCGCTCTTGCGACCCGCATCACGGATCCGCTGCCAGAGCCGGCGCGCCTCGGCCGATGACGGCGCCAGCGGCTTGTCGACGTAGACATGACAGTTCAAATCGGCGGCAGCGTCGATCATCTCCCCATGGCTGTCCCCCGGCGTCGCCACGGCGACGATATCCGGCTTGAGGCGGGCGAGGGTTCCGCGCCAATCGGTGCTGGCGGTCGGAATGCCGAGGCGGCGAGCGACGCTGTCGACGACGCCGGCGGTCCGGCTGGTGATTGCAATCACGTCGACGCCGGCCTGGGCGGCAGAGGATGAGGCCGACGCGCTTGCCCCGGAGCTCGTCTCGAGCCGGACCGAGCAAGGCCGCCGTGGCGGCGGCGCCGGCGGGCTCGACGGCAAGCTTGAGCTCGCGGAACATCAGCGCCATCGACCGGCGCAGCTCATCGTCGCTGACCGTCACCAGCCTGTCTATGTGCTGCCGGCACAGCGCATAGGCGAGGGGCGTGGTAAAGGGCGGCGACAGGCTGTCGGCGATGGTCTCGACGCGCTCCATCTTGGCCGGGGCGCCGTCGGCGAAGCTCCGGCGCATGACATCGGCGCCCTCGGGTTCGACGCCGATGACCCGGCAGTCCGGCTGCAGGAGCTTGACCGCAGTCGCCACGCCCGAGGCGAGACCGCCGCCGCCGATGGCCACGATTACCGCGTCCATCGCACCCGCCTGGCGGCAGAACTCTAGGCCGACCGTGGCGGTGCCGCGGCTGGTGAACGGCCCCTCGAAGGGGTGGACGAAGCTGCGGCCTTCCTCCGCCTCGATGCGCCTGACCGTGTCGAAGGCCTGATGCACGTCGTCGGCCAGCACGACTTCCGCGCCATAGCTGCGGCAGCATTGGATGCGGAACGGGTTTGCGGTTTTGGCCATTACCACCTTGGCGGTGGTTCCGAGTGTCTTGGCGGCATAGGCGACCGCAATCGCATGATTGCCGGCGCTGACCGCGGTGACGCCGCGCTTCAGGGTATCCGGCGGCAAATTCAGCATGACCGAGAGCGCGCCGCGGGGCTTGAAGGTGCCGGTGTATTGCAACAGCTCGAGCTTGAGCACGGCCTCGGTTCCCGCGCCGAGCGCCGCCTCGATCTCCCTCCCTTGCCAGGTATGGATCGGCGTCTCCACGATGCGCGCTCCCAGCTGCGCACGTGTCGCCTCGATCTCGGCCACGCTCGGAACATAGGTCATGCGATGCCTATAGCATCTCGAGGGAGCGCGGGCCGCCGGGCGGCGGAAAGGCGGCATCGAGCTCGCCGATGTCGGCCTCGGTCAAGCGGAGGTCGAGGGCGGCGGCGTTGTCGCGCACATGCTCCAGCCGCACCGCTTTCGGGATCACCATGACACCCTTTTGCCGCAGCAGCCAGGCAAGCGCGATCTGCGCCGGTGTCGCTTCGTGACGGCTCGCCACCTGCTTCAGCGCGCGATTGCGCAGGATGCGACCTTGATCGAGTGGCGAGTAGGCCATGATCGGCATGCCGCGCTGGCGACAGCGAGGAAGCAGGTCCCATTCGATGCCGCGCCGCGCCAGGTTGTAGAGCACCTGGTCGGTGGCGCAGGCCGCGCCGCCGGCAAGCGCCCACCATTCGTCCATGGCGGCGGCATCAATGCAGCAAATAGAGGTCGAGCCGTTCGACGCCGAGCCGCTTCAGGCTTCGCTCGCAGGCGGCGATCACGCCCTTGCGAGAGGCATTGTGCGGGTAGACCTTGCTCACCATGAAGACCTGGTCGCGGCGTCCGCGGATCGCCTCGCCGACCACCTTCTCGGCGCCGCCTTCGGCGTACATCTCCGCGGTATCGATGAGGCTCATGCCAAGATCGAGCCCGAGCCGGAGAGCGGCGACCTCGTCCTTGCGCGTGCCGGCATTGTCGCCCATGACCCAGGTCCCGAGGCCGAGCGCCGGCACCGTCTCGCCCGAAGGCAGTGTCACGGTCTTCATCCGGTCGGCCTTCATCGGGCTGGCGCCTTGCCGCGGCGGCGCGACCAGCTGCGGCTCCAATAGGGTAGGCCGTCGACATCGATCTCGACCTTGATCGACACGTCATAGGTTGTCGCAACGACGCTCGAATTGAGCGTGGTGCGGGTTACCGGGCGGTCGACCTCGACGCGCGTACTCGCCGACATCCGCGCCGCCTGCGGGTTCGCGGCAGACACCTTCGCCTCGTAGCCATGATGGGTGTGCAGCTTGGTGAAGCCATCGAGGCGCTGATGCTCCTCCTTGGTGGCGGTGAGCGTCGCGGTGTCGCTGCCGAGGTCGTGCGGCCCGGAGAGCGCCTCCGCCTGCAGCTTTCCCCAGCGCGGCGCCGGCAAGGATGGCGCTTGCGCCGGCGCAACTGGCAATTGCACATGCGAGGCGCCATGGAACACCGAGAGGGTCGCTTGCTTTGGCGTCGGCCAGATACGCGGGAAATCCGCGCAGGCGAGACTAAGCCGGAGCCGATGCCCTGCCGGCAGCCGATAGGCAGTGGCGCGCATGGGAACCCTAACGGCGTAGCGCTCGCCGGCGGCGACTGGCAGCGCTCGCTCGGCACCCTCTCTCAGCGCCAGGTCGAGCCAGCCGGTGGTGATCAAGGTCGACCGGCCATTGGCCGCCACATCGGCGAGCTTGGCGACGACCGTGAGCGGCGCCGCCGACGCCGCCACGTCCAAGACCGCAACCGGCCCGCCAACGAGCTCCAGAGGCTCGGTCAGCGACGGTCCGGTGAAGGTGAGGGAGCGGGCATCATCGCCGCTCTGGTCGCGCGGCAGCGCCGGGTCGAGCGACGTGCTCCAGGGATCCCATACGATCGATTGCAGTCCTACGGTGGCGTCATGAGCGTACTGGCTGGGGGCGTTGGCGCCGGCCGGCGCCTTCGCCGCCAGCGAGCCGTCAGGTCCCAAAAACCAGGCCACGTGGCGAACGCGCGCGATCGGCCATGTGCTCTCCGCCCGCCATTCGCCTTCGGCTCCTTGCACGTGAATGACGACGGGCGGCTCTTTGTCGACGCCGTTGTCGACGCCCTTGAGCCAGCGCTCGAACCAGCGCTCGATTTCATGCAAGCCGGCGACCGGCGCCTCCAGTGCCTTGTCGGGGAAGGCGTGCTTCCACGGCCCCATCAACAGCCGCTTGGGCGCCTTGATCGCCGCAAAGTCGATGACCGTGCAATCGGCATAGAGATCGCGCCAGCCGCCGATGTTGAAGCAGGCCGCACGGATGCGCTCAACCGGCACCACGCGCCGGGTCCAATAGGAATCGCGGCCGGAGTGCTCCCACCAATCGAGCAGCCATGGGCCGTTGGCTTCGAGGTGCTGGCGCCAGATCTCCGCCCAGCGACCCTCGCCGTCCTGCCACAGGGGCGGCATCAGATTGTAGGCGACCATCCGGGGGCCCCAATCGGCTTCGTTCCAAAAGCCGCCGCGGCAGCCGCCGGGGGCAACGAAGCCGCGATGGATGTCGGCCGTGGCGTGGATCGGCACGATCGCCGCCAGATGCGGCGGCTGGGTGGCGGCGACGCTGAGCGAGGTGATGCCGCCGTAGGAGACCCCCCACATGCCGACCTTGCCGTCGCACCAGGGCTGACGGGCGATCCATTCGACCACCTCATGACCGTCCTTGGCCTCTTGCGGATCGAAGGGCTCGGGGCTCGTTCCGCCCGAATTGCCGAGGCCGCGAAAATCGACGGTGAGCGCCGCGTAGCCCAGAGCGACGAAATGCCGGTTGAAGGCTTCGATGTCGAGGCGGCCGCCGCGCCCGTCCTTATGGTACGGAATGAAGGTGAGGATGCTCGGAAAGCGGCCAGCTCCCGCCGGCCGGAAGAGGTCGCCGGCCAGGCTCACGCCGTCCGACATGGGAATGAGGAGATTGCGTTCGACCTCGACGCCGGCATCCGCCATCGTTGCTGCCCACCTTGCCTTGCGGTCTCAACCGTCGACCGGGGGCGATGCGCTCGTCAAGGGGGTGTGCCAGCGTGCCTGGCGCCGAACGGATCAGGCCCGGGCCGGCCACTGCACCGGCAGCGTCACCGTGGCGATGGTGCCGGCTCCGATCTTGCTCTGAATCTCGAAGCGGCCGCCCAGCCGCTCGACCAGGAGCTTGGTGATGGCAAGACCCAAGCCGCCGGCATTTTGCTCGGCGCCGATCGGCTGCTGCATCCGGTCGAGCTCGGCCTCGGGCAAGCCGGGACCGGAGTCGCTGACGCTCACCTTGACCAGAGGCTCGAGCACGTCGTCGGCGGCGTGGACGACGACGCGGCCGCCGCGCGGCGTGAATTTGATCGCGTTGCCGACGAGATTGACCAGGATCTGGCGCATTCGCCGCTCGTCGGATTCGATCGTCGCCACCCGCTGCGGCGCATCGGCAAGCAGCATGACTCCGGCACGATGCGCCTGGTCGGACAAGAGGTCGGTGACTGCCCGGATGGTCAATCGGGGATCGAAGGGCTTCGGTTCCAGCGCCGCCTGTCCGGCCTCGAGCTTGTAGACGTCGAGAAGGTCGTTGGCGACCTCGAGCAGGTGCTGGGAGGCATCGAAGATCGAGGAGACGTAGTCGCGATACTTGTCGTTGCCGAGCGGGCCGTAGAGCTCCTGCTTCATGATCTCGGCGAAGCCGGAGATGGCATTGAGCGGCGTGCGCAGCTCATGCAGGACCGCGGCCGGCATGATTGCATTCTCGCGCTCCCGCGCCTTGGCCTGCTTCAGCTCGCCGGCGAGCCGGTCATGGGCCGCGCGCAGCAGCACCAAGCCTTCCTCGAGCCGGTTGATGCGCTGGCGGATGGCGTCGGCGACCGCCTTGCTCGCCCCATCGGCGTGGCGTCGCAGCACCACGAGCTCGGCGTTGAGCCGCGTGCGCCAGGCAAGCACGGCCGGCTCGGCCTCGCTCGGAATCCAATCGCCGAGAAGATGCTGCAGGCTTGCAAGCACGGCGACGTCGGCATTGGGTATGAGCGCCACCACGCGCGTCGATCGCTCGGTCGGCAAAGACAGGACATGCTGGAGGACGCTCTGAAGCGCCGGCGAGCGCGCGTCGCCGCCGGCAAAGTCGAGCAGCAGCACATGCGGGCCGACGCGATCGATGGCGGCTGCAAGCCCAGCCATCCCGTCGGTTGCTTCGACCGACGCAAATCCTTCCGAAGCAAGCGCGACCGCGACGCGATGGCGCAGCGGTTCGCTCTTGGTCACCACCAATACGCGCGCTTGACGGTGGGTGAGCGAATTCCCAGTCGTAAGCGGCACACCTGGTGCGGGCATCCCTGCGCCCCCTATGCGACGCCGCAAGTATTAACGGAATTTGGCTAAAAACAGCGCCGGACGATAGCAAGCCTGCAAGGCTTGCGACAGAGATTTTTCGCAATTGTCCCGCGAGAAAACCTGTTTCGACACAACTTACGCGGAGCGGGGCGTCCGAATCGGCAGCAAATACCAGGAAAAGCAAAGCATCTGCAGCGTCAGGCAGGCGCCGAAGGCGACCCGGTAGCCGGTCGCCTGATAGCTGCCCGGGCTCGCCCCGAGCCAGAGATCGACGATCCCGCCGATGGCGTATTGCACTGCGAAGGCGGTCGAAAAGGCGAGGACGTTGAGCGCGGTACTGGCCCTGCCGGCGCGGGCGACGCCGAAATGCTCGGACACGCGCGCATAGCCGAGGATGGCGATCTGGCCGGTCGTGCCGAATGCCGTCCAAACCGCGATCGAGGAGTCGGCGACGCCCGCAACGAGCAGCGCCTGAGTGATGAGCGAGATCGAGACGCCGGCCGACATCACGGTCAGGAGATCGACGCCGAAGCGGCCGAGGAATCCGGTCACTACCCCCGACATCGCCACCCCCACGGTGAAGCCGAGCGCGATCGCCATGATGTGGTCGGCGACAGCGGCGCGGCCGAGACCGCCGACATCCGCTAGCCAGGGGCCGGCCCAGAGCGTCTGGATCGCAAGCGCGCATCCGCAAGTGGTCGAGACCACTGGCGCCAGCTTCCAAAACACCGGGTCGCGAAACACGCCGAGGAGGCCGCCGTCGGATGCTGTGGTCCCTTGGCCGGCGGCAGTCCGGCGCTCCGGTACGACAAAGTAGATGGCCGCGGCGATCGCCAAGGTCGCCAAAGTCAACAGCCCGAAGGTGGCACGCCACCCGATCATGCGTATGGCATAGTCGGTCGGGGTCGAGGCGACGAGCGCGCCCAAGCCGCCGAAAGCCATGAGACAGCCATTGGCAAGCGCCACTCGCTCGCGCGGGACCCAAAGCGCGATCAGCTTGAACGACGCCATGAGAGCGCCGGCGAAGCCGAGGCCGATCAGGCCGCGGGCAACTGTCAGAAGCGCCTCGCCGGACGCGGCGGCGAACAGCGCCGAGCCGACGGCCGACAGACAGAACAGCCACGCCTGGACGCGCCGCGGCCCGTATCGATCGAGCAGTACGCCGACAGGCAATTGACCGGCGGCGTAGGTGAACGGATAGGCCGCCGTCACCAA
>WNFI01123776.1_pt1 | contig 10181 bp, 10 predicted proteins | sample 5400471 | NCBI WGS metagenome assembly WNFI01 (sample SAMN13153348, study PRJNA577476) | soil metagenome | isolation source: 100 cm saprolite on Douglas fir-dominated hillslope | place: USA:California | collected 2013-09-17 | reverse complement strand
AGAACGCACTTGTTGCGCTCGACGAGCGGCTTGACAGGACCGGCATCGCCGGTGATTCGCTCGCCTTCAATCTGACCTGGCACGACTGGCTCAATCTCAAGAGCCTGATCCTGGTCAGTCGCGCCATTGCGGCGGCCTCGCTGGCGCGCGAGGAATCCCGCGGCGCGCATTTCCGCAGCGATTTCCCGACCATGAAGCCCGACGACGATCTCGCCTATACCACGGTGCGACTGAGCGGCGGCGCGGTCCTCGTCGATCGCGAGGCCGTGCGCTTCACTCGAATCAGGCCGGGCGAGAGTCTGCTCGGCGCGGATGCCGCCTGATGGCCGACGCGACCTTCCAAGCCGATGAATTGCGCGACCTGGCAATCCGCGTTCTGGTCGCTGCCGGCGCCGCCGAGGCGAACGCCGCCGCCACCGCCGGCGCGCTGATCGCCGCGGAGCTCGACGGCCTGCCCTCTCACGGCATGGCGCGGCTGATCTTCTATGGCGAGCAGATCAAGCGAGGAAAGGTCGACGGCAAGGCGGTGCCGACGGTGAGCCGGCCCGGCGCTGGCTTGATCCGCGTCGACGCTCGTGACGGTCTGGCGTTTCCGGCGATCGACCTCGGATTGGCTTCGGCGGTCGACGTTGCTCGCCAGAACGGTCTCGTCGGCATCGGCATCGCCAATTCGCATCACGCTGGCGTCATCGGCCATCACGTTGAAGGGCTCGCCGTGAAGGGCCTCGTCGGCATTGCCTTCGCCAATACGCCGGCGGCGATCGCGCCGTGGGGCGGAAAGCGGGGAGTCTTCGGCACCAACCCGGTCGCCTTCGCCTGCCCGCGCGGCGCGGCGCCACCCCTCGTCATTGATCTCTCGATCAGTATCGTCGCGCGCGGCAGGCTGCTGATCGCCGCCGAGAGGGGTGAAGCGATCCCGCAAGGCTGGGCGCTCGACAAGCATGGCAATCCGACGACTGACGCCGCGACGGCGCTCGCCGGCACGATCAGACCGATCGGTGGCGCCAAGGGCGCCGCCCTTGCCCTCATGGTCGAGATCCTCGCCGCCGGGCTGACCGGCTCGCATTTCGGCTTCGAGGCGAGCTCATTCTTTGACGCAGAGGGACCGCCGCCACGCACCGGCCAATTATTTCTCGCCCTCGATCCGGTCACGCTCGCCGGTCCGTCATTCGGCGAGCGGATCGAGACGTTGTGCACGGCGATGCTCGCCGATCCGACCGTTCGGCTACCCGGCGAGCGCCGCCTCAGGGCGCGCACCCGCTTCGCGCGCGACGGCATCCCGGTCGCCGCCAAGCTGATCGACGAATTGCGACGACGCGCCGCCGGTTGACGGCGCAAAGCCGTTGCGTGCCGCGCCATCGCTCGGCAAGATCGACCGCAAGCTTGGATCTCACGGGAGGAAGCCGACTATGGCGAAAGCGCCACGAAAACTGCGCAGCACGGATTGGTTCGGCAAGGCCGATAAGGACGGATTCGGTCACCGCAGCTGGATGAAGAACCAAGGTCTGCCCGACCATCTCTTCGACGGCCGGCCGGTCATCGGCATCTGCAACACCTGGTCCGAGCTGACGCCGTGCAACGCGCATTTCCGCAAGATCGCCGAGCACGTGAAGCGCGGCGTGTACGAAGCCGGCGGCTTTCCCGTCGAGTTTCCCGTCTTCTCGACCGGCGAGTCGAGTCTGCGCCCGACCGCGATGTTGTTCCGCAACCTTGCCAGCATGGACGTCGAGGAGGCGATTCGCGCCAACCCGATGGATGGCGTCGTCCTGCTCGTCGGTTGCGACAAGACGACCCCTGCTCTGCTGATGGGCGCCGCGAGCTGCGATCTGCCGTCGATCGCCCTCTCCGGCGGACCGATGCTCAACGGCAAGTACCAGGGGGAGGACATCGGCTCCGGAACCAACACCTGGAAGTTCAGCGAGATGGTCAAGGCGGGCGAGATGACGCTCGCCGATTTCATGGCTGCGGAGCAGGGCAATTCGCGCTCGGCTGGGCATTGCATGACGATGGGGACGGCCTCGACGATGGCGAGCATGGTCGAATCGCTTGGCATGGGGCTGCCGACCAATGCGGCGATTCCGGCGGTCGACGCGCGGCGTTACGTGCTCGCTCATCTCGTCGGCCGCCGCATCGTCGAGATGGTGCGCGAGGATTTGCGCATGTCGAAACTGCTGACGCGCAAGAATTTCGAGAACGCGATCCGCGTCAACGGCGCGATCGGCGGCTCGACCAATGCGGTCGTTCACCTGCTCGCGCTGGCCGGCCGCATGAGCATCGATATCGAGCTCGCGGATTGGGACAAGCTCGGCGTCGACATTCCGTGCCTGGTCAATCTGATGCCGTCGGGTAAGTACCTGATGGAGGATTTCTACTATGCCGGCGGCGTTCCGGCCGTGATCCGCGAGCTCGAGCCCTACATCCACAAGGACGCACTGACCGCGAACGGTAAGACGATCTGGGAGAACAACAAGGACGCGCCGTGCTTCAACCGGCAGGTCATCTATCCGCTGAAGAAACCATTCAAGAAGCAGGGCGGCATCGCCGTACTGCGGGGCAATCTCGCACCGAGCGGCGCCGTCATCAAGCCCTCAGCCGCCTCGCCACATCTGATGAAGCATCGCGGCCGCGCCGTCGTCTTCGAATCGATCGAGGACTATCACGAACGTATCGAGGACCCGAAACTCGATATCGACGAGACCTGCGTCATGGTACTCAAATATTGCGGCCCGAAAGGCTATCCCGGCATGGCTGAGGTCGGCAATATGGGCCTGCCGCCAAAGGTGCTGAAGAAGGGCATCACCGACATGGTGCGGATCTCCGACGCGCGGATGAGCGGCACCGCCTACGGCACGGTCGTCTTGCACACCGCGCCTGAGGCAGCGGCCGGCGGCACGCTTGCGCTCGTCCAGAACGGCGACATGATCGAGCTCGACGTCAGGAAGCGACGCCTCCATCTCGACGTCGCCGAGGACGAGCTCGAACGACGCCGCAAGGCGTGGAAGGGTTTTCAGTCGCCCCACAAAAGCGGCTACGCCAAGCTCTATGTCGATCACGTGCTGCAGGCCGACAAGGGGGTCGATCTCGACTTCCTCGTCGGCAGGCGCGGCACGCCGATCTTGCGCGAGTCGCATTGACCAGGACATTGCCGAGCAGCGGACCGGGATGCGCCGGACGATGGCGATAGTTCGGCGCGGTCCAGGGCACCTTGCCGCCCGATGATGGTGCCCACGGCGACCGGAGGCCGGCGCGGTTACCGCCGCGCTGGCTCGGCCCGACGATCGATTGGGGTCCACTCAGCGTCTTCTTCGGCGGCTATGCCGGATGGGACATCTTCATCGCCACGGCCGCGATGCTCGCGGCGACGGCGCTCGCTCTCGTGCTGTCGCTCGCATGGCTTCGCCATGTCCCGCTCACCGCGCTGGTCAGCGCCGCCTTGCTGGCGATTTTCGGCGGGCTGACCTTGTGGCTCAATGACCCCGCCTATCTGAAGCTGCAATCGACGTTGATTTCCGGGTTCATTTCGCTGGTGCTGTTCGGCGCCCTCGTGTTGCGCCAAGAGCTTCTGCGTCGCCTCTTCGGTACCGTTTTGCCGTTGAATGCGGAAGGCTGGCGGATGCTAACAGTGCGCTCTGCGATCTTCTTCGCCGCCCTCGCCGGCTTGAACGAACTGATTGCGCGCACGCAAACGACGGATATCTGGGTGGATTTCAACGTCTTCGGGACGACCTCCCTCAGCCTGATCTTCGTCGTCGCGCAAGTGCCCCTGGTAAAGCGTCACCGCGTCACCGACGCAATAGACGACGCCGGCCGGCCGTCCTAACTCGAAGCGGCGAGCAGATAGGCAAGCCCTCTCTCGAGGTCGGTCGTCGCGCCTATCCCGAGAACGGTCGCCGCACGCGTGGGATCGCCCAGCGACACGCGAGCCTCGCCGGCACGCGGCGGCTGGAAGTCGAACGATGCGGTGGCGCTGCACAGACCGGCAATGGCATGCGCGACGTCGAGAACAGATGTCATCCGCCCCGTGCAGACGTTGAAAACCGGACCGCCTGCCGGCATCGTCCGCATGGCAGCCTGCAGCGCGGCGACGACGTCGCCGACATAGATGAAATCACGCGTCTGCCTGCCATCGCCGTAGATCGTCACCGGACGCCCGGCGCGCAGCCGGTCGGCGAAGATCGAGACGACGCCGGAATAGGGCGAGCTCGGGTCCTGGCGCGGCCCGAAGACGTTGAAGAACCGCAGGCCGACCGTCGGCACGCCATGAACATGTGACGCGACACGGGCATGGAGTTCGCAGGCGAGCTTGTCCGCGCCATAGGCCGATAACGGCCTTGTCGTCGACCCCTCGCTGAGCGGCACGTCTGGGTTATCGCCATAGACCGCCGCCGAAGACGCGTAGACGACCGGTACCGGCCAGCCAGAGCGCGCCCGGCGCGCCGCATCGAAGACTGTGATCGCGCCGGTCAAATTGCTGCGATGGGTGCCGAGCCAGTCGCGATTCGCCTTCTCGATCGAGGCGATGGCAGCGAGATGAAAACACCCGTCCATTCCGGCCAGTGCCTGGCCGACGCAGTCGGGATTGGCGACGTCGCCGCGAACCAGCTCGGCAGCAGCCGGCTTGTTCGCGAGCTTTCCAGTCGAGAGATCGTCGAGGATCCGGACTCGATTTCCATCGGCTAACAGCGTCTCGCAGAGATGCGAGCCAATGAAACCACAACCGCCGGTGACCAGATAGTGCTTCACACCGCCGCTCCCCCTATTCGGCATTCGCGAGATTACAGCTTTTTAATGCCGGCGAAAGGCCGCTATTAGCCGGGATGATTATTGTACCTGCCATCAATTCCAGCGGCCCTACCGGCCGACGCGGTATCGAGGAGAATTACCATGGAGCGTACGAATTTGCCGCAGAGATCCCTTGCGCCGACGCCGCGGTTGAGCTTTCGCGGCGCCTTGCTTGCGACAGCGCTCGGCGCATCGCTGATTCTGCCGGCCTTCGCGCCGGCCGCGCAAGCACTGGCCCAAGAGCAGGCCACCGGACAGAATCTTACCCAGCAGACTCAGAAGCAGGCCGCGCAGGCTCTCCCCAGCCTGTCGCCGATCATCCAGAAGGTGATGCCGGCGGTCGTCAACGTATCCGTAACGATGAAGGGCGACGCCGCAGTCGGCGGAGACGACGAGGATAGCGGTCCGGACTCCGGCCCCGATGCCGGGCCGAACTTTCCGCCGAGCCCCTTCGACCAGCTGCTTAAGCGCTTCTTCGAGCAACAGGGCCGCGGCATGCCCCAGCGTCCGCAGCTCGGCAAGCGCGTCGCTCTCGGCTCCGAGCCCTTGCCGTTCGTCACCTGGGGCGATAGCGACGCCGCCAAAGTTGGCGACTGGATCCTCGCCATCGGCAATCCATTCGGCCTCGGCGGTACGGTGACGACCGGCATCATCTCGGCGCGCGGTCGCGACATCCATTCCGGTCCGTTCGACGATTTCCTGCAGCTCGACGCCGCGATCAATCGCGGTAATTCCGGCGGCCCGACCTTTACCCAGCAGGGTCAAGTGATCGGCATCAACACCGCGATCTACTCGCCGAATGGCGGCAGCGTCGGCATCGGCTTCGCCATCCCCTCCAACCTCGCCAAGAGCGTGGTCGCGCAATTGCGCGAGCATGGCAAGGTCGATCGCGGCTGGCTCGGCGTCCAGATCCAGCAGATGACGCCGGAGATCGCCAGCAGTCTCGGCCTGCCGAGCGAACATGGCGCGCTGGTCGCCGACGTCACGCCGAACAGCCCGGCGGCGCGCGCCGGCGTCAAGCAAGGCGACGTCATCGTCAAGTTCAATGGTCACGAGATCGACAAGCTACATGATTTGCCGCGATTGGTCGCCGACACGACGATCAACAGCAATGTCGACATGACGGTGTGGCGAAACGGCAAGAACGAAGAGCTCCGCGCCAATGTCGGTCAAATGCCGAACGACAAGCAGGAAGTCGCCAGCGAGGACCAGGATCAGCAGCCTGCAACGCCGGAAAAATCGAACGCGCTCGGACTGCAACTCGGCCAACTCGATGTCCAGACACGCAAGCAGCTTGGTCTCAAGGGCGAAACCAAGGGAGTCGTCGTCACCCAGGTCGCACCCGACAGTCCCGCCGCCGAACTCGGCGTCCAGCCCGGCGACGTCATCGTGGCGATCAACCAACAGGTCGTCACGACCCCGCGCGAGGCGGCGCAACGGCTGAAGCAGGCCCAGCAGAAGGGCGACAAACACCTCCTCCTGCTGCTTAACCGTCACGGCGTAAATCAGTATATCGGTCTAACCGTCGGCTGAGCGCCGCAACATGACCGACCGAGGAAGGGCCGCCGCTGCGGCCCTTCCTTCTTTGCGCCCTCCACACTTGGACGCGGCGGCAATGACTGACATACTTCGCCGTCTGACGGGCGGCCGCGCTGCCCGCTTTCGCGAGGATGTCCCGCCGTGCCCGATCTCGCCGCGCTCTCTGCACGCGACGCTGCCGCCCGTCTCGCCAGCGGCGCACTGACAGCCGAAGCCCTGACCCGTGCCTGCCTCGAGCGGATTGACGCGCGCGAGCCCGTTACCCGCGCCTGGCAGTATCTCGATCCGGAACGCGCCATTGCCGAAGCGCGGCAACGCGATGCCGCTGCGACCCGCGGTCCGCTGCACGGCATCCCGATCGGCGTCAAGGACCTCATGGACACCCACGACATGCCGACCGAATACGGCTCGCCGATCTATCGCGGCCATTGCCCGGCCGCCGATGCGGCGTGCGTCGCGCTCGCCCGTGCCGCCGGTGCCGTGGTCATCGGCAAGACGGTGACGACGGAGTTCGCGACTTTCTTTCCCGGCAAGACGACGAACCCCAGCAATCCGACGCACACGCCCGGCGGCTCGTCGAGCGGCTCGGCCGCGGCGATCGCCGACTTCATGGTGCCGCTCGCCTTCGCGACCCAGACGGCCGGCTCGATCATCCGCCCAGCGTCGTTCTGCGGAATTGTCGGCTACAAGCCGAGTTTTGGTACCATCCCGCGGGCTGGCGTCAAGCCGCTTGCCGATAGTCTCGACACGGTCGGCGTGATGGCACGCGACGTCGCCGACGCCGCCTTCTTCGCCGCCGTGCTGAGCGATCGGCCGGAGCTTCGTATTGGCGATACGATCGCGACGCCACGCATCGCGCTCTATCACACGCCGGATACGAAACCGCGCGCAGCCTCGCCTTCGAGCACGCGACCCGAGGGCTGGATCTCTCGGCCAATCTGCGCGAGCGGATCGCAGCAGGCCTCGCCCATAGTGGCAAAACCTATGATGCCGCACGCGCTGCTGTGGCACGAGCCCGCTCAATCCTGCCTTCTCTCTTCGGCGATTTCGATGTGCTCCTGGCGCCCGCTGCGCCGGGAGAGGCACCAAAAGGGTTGGACCGCACCGGCGATCCGATCTTCTGTCGTTCGTGGACAATGCTTCACCTTCCCTGCGTCACGGTACCGACCTGGCGCAGCGCGGGTGGCCTGCCGATCGGCGTCCAGCTCATCGGCCGCGAAGGCGACGACGCCCGGACCCTGCGTGCTGCCGCGTTCCTCGAGCGCGCCCTGGCGGAATGACCATGACGGGCCCCTCTCCCGCTCGCGCATATCGGTGGTCAACCCTATTGCTGCTTGGCGGTCTGTCGCTGGTTTGGGGACTGAATTGGCCGGCGATGAAATTCGTTCTTGCCGAAATACCGGTGCTGACTTTTCGCTCGCTGTGCCTGTGGATCACCGGCCCGACGCTGCTCGTACTCGCGCGCCTCTCCGGCGAGCCCATTGGGGTACCACGCCGGGAATGGCCGACACTGCTGCTTGCCTCGTTTTGCAATGTCACGCTCTGGTATTTCGGCACCGGGATGGGTGTGAGCCTCATTCCGGCCGGCCGCGCCGCTCTTCTCGCCCATACGATGCCGGTGTGGGTCGCCCTTTTCAGTGCCGTATTGCTGCATGAGCGTCTGGGGGCGAGCCGGCTCGCCGGGCTGGTGTTTGGCATGGGGGGGATCGCCGTACTTCTCCTCCCCGACGTCGAGGCGATTCGCGCCGCCCCGCTGGGCGCCGGCTTTGTCCTCTTGGCGGCGATGGGTTGGGCCGTCGGCACCGTGACGATGAAGGCCGCCAGGTTTTCCCGCTCGATCGCGCAGGTGACGGGATGGCAGCTCATTCTCGGGGGCACGCCGATCGCCCTTGCTGCAATGTTCCGCGATCCACCGATCCACTTCCTGTCGCTGCCGGGTGAAACCCAGCTCGTGCTCGTCTATATCATCGCCTTGCCGATGGCCTTCGGACAATGGGCCTGGTTCAAGGCGCTCGACCGGATGCCCGGAACCGTGGCGGCGATCGGCTCGCTCGCGGTGCCGATCGTCGGCCTATTGTCGAGCGCTGTGCTGCTTGGCGAACGCCTCGGTCCGAGTGAGATCGCCGCCCTCGTGCTCGTCGTGCTGGCGCTCTCGCTGGTGCTTTTCACGCCGCCGCCGCGTCATAGACCATTGCCTTCGACGGTACGGTCATGAGACGGCGCACGCGCCTGCAGCCGGTCCTGCGATCGGTCCCGGCTGGACTCTGCTGCCTCCTGCTCGGCGCGTGCGGAAGCCTGGTAGCGCCCTTCGAGGGCCCACCGCGCAGTCCGGAAGCCGATGTCGTCGAGGCGGGACCGCGGATCGCCGTCTGTTACAATGCGATGTTCTCGACGCCGCTAGCCGTACGCCGCGTCGCCGAGGAGGCCTGCGGTACTGGCACCATTGCGCAGCCCGCTGGCCAGGACATGCGGCTTAGCTGCCCACTGCTTACGCCGGTGCGCGCCACCTTCATCTGCGCGCCAGAGTGAGCGCCGGGCGGAGTGAACGCCAGTGGGGCTTCAGCGCTTCATATGCTGCGTGACGTGGTGAACTCCCGGCGAGCTCTCGGTACGATCGACGATTTCGGTAGCGAATGCGGCGCGCGTGGTGTGTCCCGGACTCGCCGGTTGGACCGGTGGCCGCAGATTCGCCCATAGGACGATCGCCGAGAACAGCAGCCCATACCAGATCAGCGTGGCCGCGTCGCGACGGGTGAGCATCGGGCACCTACCGGTCAGTCCCGCTACAGTACTGCCGATATATTAATATCCCGTTGCAATCGTGGCGAAATGCGGCGAGCGCGTCGTAGCACTTCAACCGGCGGGGCGCTGGTCCTGCCGCATCATGGTTTGCAGCACTGCCATCCAGTCGATGACCCGTTGGCGATTGACGCCGTGATCCCGCGTGCCATAACGCGAGCGGCTGTCGATCGCCAGACTTGAACTGGCCTCGCCAAGTGGCACGAACTCGACCGTGACGATGTCGGGAAAGCGAAACACCGGCGAGCGCTGAACATAGGTGGCGCGCCGGTGCTGCACATCCCAGGCGACGCGCTCGACCCCCGATTGCGCGGCGATCACCTCGCGCCAATAGTCGTAGAGCCGCTCCCAGGCCATCGCGAATGCCGGGCTCGTCATATCGGCTGGCGGCGTGCAGTAGCCTGGCGGACACATGGCGAAGACATTGCTCCGTCCGGCACTGGCGCGGGCGGCGAAATCGATGATCTCCTCGGGCGCCAGATGGCTTTCCGCTTCGCGCCCGAGATAGACGCGCAGGCCGATCACCGCGATGGCGACGGTCAGCAGGACGATGGCTACCGACGCCAGGATCACACGCCTACCAATTCGCAAGACCCGCTCCCGCACTGCCTCGTCCGCTCCATTATGGCACGGGAGCGAGGCGGACGAATGACGTGTTCATTGTGGCATCGTTCCGGTGGGCGGTCGCCGCAACGAGGGCGAGCCGAAACCATCCTTTACGGAGAATTAACCCGTCGGGCCAACACTGGCCGCGTCAGCGAATGGCGAAGGATTTCCATGCACGCGGTCGCGATTTCCCAGCACGCTGAGTTCCTCGACCGTCTCGGCTCATCGCTGCCAATTGAGTTCGCTCAATTCGGCGCGGCGGCCGAGAGCGGCGTCGCCAAGGCAACACGTCGCATCGCCCTTCGCTTCACCTATCGCGATGTTCCCTTCGTCGGTTCCATCGAGCGACACGGGACGTCAGCAACGTTGCGCCTGACCGGCGGGGTCGGACCGCTGCCGTTTACCGCGCAGGCAGCGCGCCGGCGCCAACGCGCCTTAAGCACGCTGGCCGCGGC
>WNFI01047698.1_pt1 | contig 10181 bp, 6 predicted proteins | sample 5400471 | NCBI WGS metagenome assembly WNFI01 (sample SAMN13153348, study PRJNA577476) | soil metagenome | isolation source: 100 cm saprolite on Douglas fir-dominated hillslope | place: USA:California | collected 2013-09-17 | reverse complement strand
GTGGAACGGAATGTCTTCGCTGGCCAGACGTCCTCCGGCAAAGAGAACTGGGGCAGAGTAGCGCAGCAGTTCCTCGACCGTGGAGGGGATCAGGGAAGGATCAGCGCGCAACAGGCGCATCTGTTCAGGATGTTGCAGCAGAGCCAGGGTGCCATTGCTCAGCAGGTTCACGGTCGTCTCATGGCCGGCAACAATCAGCAACCAGATCATGGAAACGAGTTCGTTCTCGCTCAAGGTATCCCCTTGTTCCTCGACCTGCAACAGACCGCTGATCAGATCCTTACCGAGATGCTCGCGCTTGGTGGCAAGCAGCGTTTTGATGTACGTGATAAAGGTCTCTACTACAGCCATGGCCTGGGCTTCTTGCCCCGGTGTCGAGAAACCATTCAGGAGGGCCTGGGTCCAGGTGCGAAATTGCGCGCGATCCTGGATGGGAATTCCCAGCATTTCAGAGATGACCGTCATGGGCAGCGGATAGGCAAAGTCTGTCACGAGGTCCATTTGTCGCTGCTCCTGGACAGCGTCGAGCAGTTCATCGGTGATTTGTTGGATACGCGGACGGAGTTCCTCGATCATGCGCGGGGTGAACGCTTTGGAAACTAGGCCACGCAGGCGCGTATGATCGGGCGGGTCCGCTCCAAGCATGTTCTGAATCAGAAGTTGGAACGCTTCTCCATACGGTAAGAGCGGCTGTGAGCCTTTCTCAGGGAATACAGTGCGGATATCTTTGACGAGGCGAGGATCTTTCAGCAGTGCGACCGTTTCATCATAGGTCGTCGCAATAACCCAGATTTTCATCACCCCAAACATGAAAGAGGATAGCGGCTCGCGCTCGCGCAGGTGCGCATAGAACGCCAGGGGATCACGAAGGGTTTCTTGCGAAAGCAAATCGTTATAGGTGATCGCTTCCATTTATTTGCCTTCCTTTCTGGGCTGTTCAAGTTCAGAAGAGCAGCAATTTGTTTCTGATAGAGTGCACTGCTCACATGTGAACGCGCAAAAAGAGTATGCTCCTTCCCCGACTTGACCGGCCAATGACAGAGAAACCTCTGCATTTTTGTATTCACGGCCATAGAAGCTTCTATGGCCGTGAATATTGTTTCAGTATAAGTATACTCCGCCAAATTAGTGCCTTGATTTTAAGGCAAACTGTAGAAACTTGGCTGAATGAGCCTTTTGCTCTGTACTCACCTTATTGAGAAAAAAGATGAGTATGTAATCTGGATCTTCTATCGAGCTAGTCGTGGTTCACGTTGGCATTGCGCTATGCTTTTGGCAGCGTCAACTCCAGAAAGTCCCGCGTGGGTTTGGTCGGGTTGTTCGCGCCGCGTGAGACATAGACGTGGCCGTGAGCATCACAGACGGCGGTACCCAGCACTGAGCCGCCATTGGGCAGAGCCGCCAGGGGCTGCCATCGCAGGCTTTGCAGATTGAGCCGCCAGCTTGTGTTCAACGCCTGGCTGCGTGCCGCGTCGTAGCCGCCAATGACCACCAGATTGCCTTGACCATCCAGACAGCTCTCGGCCCCGTTGAGGTACGCGGGCGTCGTTTGCGGGAGCAGGCTCCAGGTATTTTGCCTGACATTGTAGCGATAGATCAGTCTGGCTGGCTCGTTCTGGCCAGCGTCGCGCGCGCCACCGAGCAGAAGAATGTTGCCGCTGGCATCCTGGGCGAGTTGGACGTAGCCAAGCCCCACCGGCAGGCTCGCCAGATTATGCCAGAGGCCGCTGGCTATGTCGTAGCGATACCAACCAGACCCCGCTTGAGCAGTGGGCGCGCCTGGCGTCAAAAAGCCCTCGGTCAGGTAGAGATGCCCTTGCTGGTCCGCCAGCATTGAGTTGCCGAAGCCGAGTGGCAAGTTCTGGGGCACATAGAGGACGCGTAGGGTGCCGCTGGCTGGCTGGTACATTGAGAGGGTTTCGGAAATCGTGCCAAGGTTAGGCGAGTAGCCGCCGGTGAAGAAGAGATCGCCCTGCTGATCAAGCGCGGCGGCGTTGTTGCCCATGCCTGGAAACGTCGCCAGGTTGACCTTTTCCCAGTGGGCAGTGGTGACCTCATAGCGATAGAGGCCCTGGCTGTAGGTCGGCAGTGTCTGCGCGCCGCGAAAACCGCCGGTCATATAGATAAACGCCTGGCCCTGGCTTTCGACGTAGAGCGCGGTGTTGTCGGCCATTTCCGTCGGGAGTGAGGGCAGGCTCTGCCAGGTGTTGATCGGCTCTACGGGGATAGTAAGCTGTACTGGCCCGGCGTACGAGGCCAGCGTAGCGATGCCGCGCGGGAGTGGGTGCGTCGTCATATAGTAATAGGCCAGCAGCGAACCCGCGATCAGGAGAATCAGGATACAGAGCGAAAGGATCAGCCGGGTTTTCCCACGTTTGCGCGGTGTGGGCGTTGGCAGGGCCGCACGCGGCGTTGGGGAAACTCTGGACAGAGTGATGGGCACGGTCGGCCCTTCCAGGGCTGCTGAATTGCTATTGAGGTTAAATGCTGACACGACGCTGGGATAAGAGCCACTCCGCGTGAGTGGAGAGACGATTGCACGCAGCTTCAGGCTTTCGTCGAGCGCGGTGAGCTGGTGGATCAGGGCTTCTTGCTCCAGGCCCGCGCGTGGCATGCCGCGCTGCGTCTGTTCGCGCATGCGCATGCGCTGGGCGCGTACATCCTGCTCGCGGGCCAGTTCACTGCTTAGAAAGCCCTGCGAGCTGGGCGGCGGGATCAGCATGGGGAAGACCGGCGTTTTCTGCGCGGCGGTGACTTCAGCCATCAACGTGTGATAGCGGTAGGCGCGTCGCTCTTCGACTGCGCGCACGCGGTCGAGAGCTTGATAGAAGGTATGCGCCGACTGAAAACGGTACATCGGCTCAGCGCGCGTGGCCACCATGACCAGCCCACTCAAAGCCGGTGAAATCGCCTGGTTGATTTTGTGTAGCGACTCCAGTTGTTCCACGTTCGCCCCCCGGCGAGTTGGCCGCTGGCCGCTCAACATTTCGTGGATAATCACGCCCAGGCTAAACAGATCGGAGCGGGCGTCGGTCTGGCCGGTGCCCTCGTACTGTTCGGGCGAGGCATAGCCGGGCGAGCCAAAGTCGGTAGTATCGTTGAACTGGCCCTCTTTGAAGTAGCGCGCGATGCCAAAATCAACGATCATCAGCCGACCATCGGGATGCAGGATGATATTGGCTGGCTTGAGATCGCGGAAGACCACGGGCGGGTTCTGGCGGTGCAGGTAATCCAGCACATCACAGATTTGCAGGGCATAATTGATCGCCTCTAAAGGCGGCAGGGGTGAGTGTTCGCGTACGTAAGCGGAGAGCGTGGAGCCAGGCACATACTCCATCACCAGATACCAGTTGCCATTTTCCAGAAAATAATCGTAAAGCAGAGGAATCGCCGGGTGGTGCAGACGAGCGAGGAGCAGAGCTTCGCGTAAGAAACGGTCGGTATTCGGCCCGCCACTCAGCGGGAAGTCCCCTTGAGGCGGTTGGACCTGCGCCGTTTTGTTATGCAACAGTTGATCCAACTCCTCGATCACGACCGGTGGCAGCGGCTCATCTGCGCGCACCTGTTTGATCGCGACCGGCACATCCACCTGCGTGTGAGAAGCCAGGAAGACCTGTCCCATGCCGCCATGCCCCAACACTGCCTCTACAACATACTCGCCCTTCTGGAGCGTCCGCCCGATCAACCCCTCCTGCTGCACAGCCCTACGATTCCCCGGTGAACTCGACATCGACATCTTTCCCCTCCACACAACCTGATCCTGATAGACCTTCTCAGCATCATAGTACTGTGTAGGAGCCAGTTCGTCAACAAGGAGACAGAGTAATGCAAGAGAATGCGGCGAAAATAGCACATTTTCGCCGCATTCTCTTGCATTACTCTAAAACTTGCTCTAAATCTGCCAGCAAATCCTCGATATCTTCGATGCCGACGGAGAGACGCAGCAGCGTGTCAGTCAGCCCGCGTGCCTCGCGGATTTCGCGCGGAATCGACGCGTGCGTCATTGAAGCGGGATGGCAGACCAGCGATTCGACTCCGCCCAGGCTCTCGGCGAGCGCGAAGACCTTGAAGCGGCGTACGATGCGCGTCATCTCGTCGTAGCTGCCCTTAAATTGGAATGAAACCATGCCGCCGAAGCCGCTCATCTGACGTTTAGCTAGCTCGTGATCGGGGTGCGAGGGCAGGCCCGGATAGTAGACTTTCTCGACGCGAGGATGCTCTGAGAGGAAACGCGCCATCGTCATAGCATTTTCCGCGTGCTGGCGCATGCGCACGGCCAGCGTCTTGATGCCGCGCATGGTCAGCCATGAATCGAAAGGGCCGGGCACGCCACCCGCCGCGTTTTGGTAGAACTTGATCGACTCGTGGAGCGCGGCATCGTTCGTGATCGACGCGCCGCCGATGACATCGCTATGCCCATTGATGTACTTGGTTGTGATGTGAACCACGATGTCCGCGCCCAATTGGAGCGGCTGCTGGAAATAGGGGCTGGCGAAAGTGTTATCCACTACCACAATTAGCTTGTGCCGGTGCCCCATCTCAGCCAGCGCCCGGATATCCACCAGATTGAGCAGTGGGTTAGTCGGCGTCTCCAGCCAGAGCATTTTGGTATTGGGGCGAATGGCCTGCTCGTACGCCTCAACGCTGGCTGACGCGCTCAGATAGCTGGCCTCGACGTTGTAGCGTTTCAGCACGCGCTCAAAAAGGCGATAAGTGCCGCCGTAGAGGTCGTCGCAAGAGATCAGATGGTCGCCCGCGCTCAGCAGGCTGAGCACCGCGTGCTCAGCTGCCAGGCCCGAGGCATAGGCTAGCCCATGCTGCCCGTTCTCCAGCGCCGCCAGACAGCTCTCCAGCGCCGCGCGCGTGGGATTGCCTGAGCGCGAATATTCATAGCCTTTATGTTCACCCAGCCCGGCCTGGGCATAGGTCGAAGTCTGGAAAATCGGCGTCATCACCGCCCCGGTCGAGGGATCAGGCTCCTGTCCGGCGTGAATCGCCCTGGTCGCGAATTTCATACTAATTCTCCTCGTTAAAAAGATACTTGATGTTAGCGACTATAGCACGATCAGCCCGCCCTGGCAACGTCAGGCTTTCTCGTCCCATGCCCATAATTGCCAGCTTGCATCCCTTGCGCGAAAACCATACCTCAGCTATAATAGAACCAGAGTACCTTCCATCGATAGTATTTTTGCTTTCATATTTCGGCTCAAATAGCCAGGTTTAAGGCGCAATTAGCCTTGCTAATTGCGCCTTAAACCTGGCTATTTGAGCTTATTTACTATTTTTGCCCCTGTACAACAGAATTGACCAGCGCGATCAGCACTGAGAGATTGGGAATATCAGCGGTTTTGACGGAGGACAATGTGAGCGTGCGTCCCTCTTTCTCAAAGCCAAGCTTGCCTTGCTGCAAGGTGATGCGACCAATCTGATCCCATGGTACCATCTCTTTACCATTATTCAAGCCCTGCATCGTCACGTTCACTGGCCCAAAGGTAAGCGTCTGGCCTGCGTTATACGCGGCCTTCGCAGCCGGCAGGTGAACCTTTGTGACCTCGCGCATCATGCGCACGCCCATGTCCCGGCAATTAACCAGTGGGCTGCCTTGCCTGAAAACTTTGCCGTCGCTACGCTGTACCGTGTAGAGGAATGTGTTGCTATAGCGGCTTCGCGTCACTTTTTCCCAGATAGCCTGAATCTGGTCCCAGCGTACCGCTTCGCCGCTTTTACCCCTGGCGTGTATGAAGCCATTTGTAAAGATATAGACGCGCAAGTTGCAGGCGCGCAGTGAGTTCACTGCCCATATAATGGCGAGAATGGGGATGATGAGCAGATAAAAGGCAACCCAGCCCACGTTGTAAAGCCCAATCACTGCCGCGATATCTACGATTATCGCTGCCAGGGCCGCGCCAATAATGAAGAAGGGATTGGAGAACCTGGGTTTATAGACCGCAGCCAGTTCGCCGAGTTCGCTGAACGCTGCTTGCTGGTAAATTGCGCCTGGGAGCTGTTGATTCGCTAGCTCATAGGTAGCCTGCGCCATACAGAAAAATCCTTTCTAGTGCGTGATGATGAGGAATTGTGTAGTTATGCTGGCCTCTGCTGCTTGAGCACATAATTGACCAGGGCCATGAAGACGAAAAGATTGGGCACCGTGGCGGCCCGGATGGTGGACCAGCTGAGCCACTTGCCCTCTTTTTTCACCGTGACCACGCCCCGATTCACGCCCATTTCCTTCACCTGGCCCCAGGGCAGCAACTCTCTCCCGTTGCTCACGCCCTGCATACTGATGCTGAGCGGGCCAAAGGTGATCGTGTTGCCAGCGTTATAGGCATTAATGACCTGTGGCAATAAGTAATTCGTAATTGCTCTGCTCAGCGTATTGCCCAGTTCCTCAACCCGCCTGCCACATGGACTCGATTTGCTCCCAGGGGAAAACCTCGACTTTGCTCCCACGTTTGGAGACGAAGCCATTTGTGCAAACGTAGACGCGCCATGAGCGATAGATTGTTGGCGTGAGAGCGCCATAGACCGCGATACCGAAGAATAAAAGCGCAACAAGGATAAAAACGATTTTTGCTGAAGGATCGGTGTAACTGAACGTCATCGCGGCAAAAATCCCGCCCAGGATTATGCCCAGCACGATCCAGACAAGCATACTCTTTTTGATGCCTACTTTGTACTCTGTTTGCGCTGTACCCAGTCCATACGCCCCGGCGAACTGCTCTGCCTCTGTTGATAATTGCTGATGCTGTAAGACACGCATTGGTTGTGCCATGGATGATACCTCCTGCCCAGAAAAAAATAGCTGTCACCATGATTTCGGTGCACATAACCACACGTTGTTCGCAAAAGTCAACAACGTGCGCGGCGGATATGCAGGGGTGAAGCGAGGATAAGCCCTACATGATCGTGAATAATACCATACTCAAAGTGGATTGGGCAAGAGAAATATACGAAAGGTCCTCTGAGGAGGTTTATGGCATTCTAAAATCTAATTGCCAGAAAAAGTAATTGCGAAAGCCTTGCAATTGCGTCTAATACTCAGTATACTTTATGAGGATGTACACTGTAACTACTCTGTATCTTCGTTTCCAGGTATGTACCAAAGGTATTGTTCACATAGTGCCGTTGCTCATCACTCCGGTTTTATTCACTACCGTAGAACATCCATCTTTGTCTATGTTTAGATGGGTTGTAGTCGTACGCGAGGAGGTTTTATGAAAAATGCTTTTAGTATGTCAGCTCTGGGCAACGTCTTTAATGATAGCGCACCCAATCTCAAACGCAGGATCTTTGGGATCTATGCCTTACTTATCGCTTTAAATATCACCGTATGGCTCGTCTCGATTTTCGCTTTTGCCGCCAACTATCCCAAGCTTCTGGGGGTAGCGCTCCTGGCCTATACCTTTGGTTTACGCCATTCGGTCGATGCCGATCATATTTCCGCGATTGACAATGTTACGCGCAAGCTGATGCAGGAACGCAAGCGACCCACCACTGTCGGCTTCTTCTTCTCGCTGGGACACTCGACGATTGTTGTGCTGCTCACCGTCGGTATCGCATTTGCGGCAACCTTTGTGAAACAGGCCATGCCTTCCCTGCAAAATGCCGGGGGAATTATTGGTACGCTGATTTCAGCCGCGTTCCTCTACCTGATTGCCCTGATCAATTTGCTGGTGCTGATTGAAATCTTCCAGACGTTCCGCAAGGTGACACGTGGAGAAGAGTACAGCGAGCAGACGCTTGATGACTTTTTGAATCAGCGCGGGCTGATGGCGCGCTTCTTCCGTCCGCTTCTCAGAATGGTGAATACGAGCTGGAAAATGTATCCGGTGGGTGTCCTCTTCGGCCTGGGTTTTGACACGGCCACAGAGGTAGGGGTGCTGGCTATTGCAGCGGCTGAAGCCAGCAAGGGTCTGCCTGTGATCTATATTCTACTTTTCCCTCTGCTCTTTATGGCGGGCATGGTGCTGCTTGACACAACTGATGGCATTTTGATGCTTGGCGCGTACGGCTGGGCCTTCGTCAAGCCGGTGCGCAAGCTCTACTACAATCTCAATATCACGCTGGTATCGGTCCTGGTCGCTTTAGTAGTTGGTACAATCGAGATTATCACTCTTATCGCGCCCGCGCTCGGCCTTAAGGGCGGCGTCTGGGACTCTCTGGGCAACCTGGATTTTGGTGTCTTCGGAGGGGTGATCATCGGTTTGTTTGTCCTGAGTTGGGTCGTCTCAACGATCATCTACAAAGTGAAGCGCTACGATCGCTTAGAGGTGAAGGAGGAGCCACCCAAACTCAGTGAAATCGTGGGCAATGAGGCGGTGAGCGTGGGCGCGAGAGAATAGCTTTTTTTGCAATGAGCGAGGACATTCATCCGAGCGTCCTCGCTCTTTCTTATGCTATTAACAATTCATACAACTTCTGCTGCCGCTCGCGGGCCTGCTGGTAGATGGTGTGCCGGGCTGGATCGGGCTGCACAATTGTGGAGGGTATGGGGGCGAGCTGTGCCAGCTTTGGTAGCAGCCCAAGCGCTTCCAGGGCGAGCAGGGCGGCCCCGCGTGCCGAGGCTTCGTTGCTCTCGGAGAGTTCGAGCGGACAATTGAGCGTATCGGCCAGGATCTGGCGGAGCAGTGCGGAATTGAGCAGCGTGCCGCCGCTGGCGATCAGGCGCGGTTGCGTCACCTGAACGGCGAGAGCCTGGGTGAGCTGATCGTAGACCCGGCTGAGCTGGAACGCCACCGCTTCCAGGGCGGCGCGGGCAATTTCCAGGGGCGTCGTGTGGATGGTGAGGCCGGAGATCGTCATGGCCGCGTGGGTATGCCAGCCGGGGCCGCGTTCGCCCGCGAGCTCTGGCAGGATGGTCAGGCCATGCGCAGCTGGTTCCAGTCCGGCAAGTTGCTCGTCGAGTTTGCGCAGATCGGGCAATTGCAGGGTGTTTTTGAGCCAGGCCAGCATATTGCCGCCCTCGCTGAGCGCGCATCCGAGCAGGGCGCGGCGTTTGTCAACATAGTAGAGCCAGAGTCCCCGCTCAGGCGTGACCTGTTCAGGCGACACAACTACGCGCATGGCGCTAGAAGTGCCCATAGTGATTGCCCAGGTAGAGCTATCGGCGCTGTTTGAGCCGAGGTTGGCGGCAGCTCCATCGCCGATGGCTGGGAACCAGGGCACGCGATTGAGCGCGGGCCAGCGCGCGGCAAATTCAGGCGTCAGGCCCTGCAAGGTATCGGGCAGGTCGCCCACTGTGGGCAGATGGGATGAGGAAAGCTGTAGCTGAGCGAGCAATTCGGTATCCCAGGTCTGGGCGCGAGTGTTGAGCAGGCCGGTGCCAGAGGCCATGGAAAGGCTACACACCGCGCGACCTAGCAGACGTTCATGGAGATATTCGCCAAATGAGACATAGCGGGCTACCTTCTGAGCAATCTCTGGATGTGCGCGCTGTAGCCAGGCGATCTTCGCGGGCCAATAACTGGTATGCAAGCGCGCGCCGGTGCGCTGATGAATGGCAGGCTCGTTGAGTCGAGAACGTAAGTTCTCAGACGCCTGCTGTGGGCGCGTATCCTCCCAGGTCATTAAAGGCAACAGTGGGCGTCCAGAAGCGTCCAGAGGGAGCAACGTGTGCCAGAAAGCGGAGGTCGCGACCCCGGCGATCTGTCCGGCATGCTCGCCAGCTTTGTGCAGTACCTCATCAATTGTGCGCGCGACGAGATCGACCAGGAGATCAGCATCCACCGAGACTTCGCCCTCGTGCGAGGTAGTCAGTGCATAGGTCAGTTGCGCGTAAACCCCAGGGACAGCGGTACCGCTCGCATCGTAGAGGATAGCGCGGGTCGAAGAGGTGCCAATATCAAGCGTGAGAAGCGTGGGCTGATCTGCCATGAAAGTTCCTTCTGCATGAGTATTCTAGCCGCGAGCCGCACTGCTGTAGCGAGCAGGCGGGTGCTATGGGCATTGTAGCATGTTTTTGCGAGGGGATGTGTCTCTATCATTTCCTGATGCTTTGAAGAGAGAACAGACTTCTCAAAAAAGCGCTGAGTCTGCGCGGGCGAGCGGGTGGTGGCGTGGGTGTTGGAGCGGTGTGGCTTATTTGCTGTGTGGGCGCGTGTAATTGTGCGGTGCGCACTTGAAAGGTGCTGTACGTGGAGCGATAGGCTGTGGGAGCGTGGTTGAGCAGCGTTTGTTGT
>WNFI01003494.1_pt1 | contig 10181 bp, 9 predicted proteins | sample 5400471 | NCBI WGS metagenome assembly WNFI01 (sample SAMN13153348, study PRJNA577476) | soil metagenome | isolation source: 100 cm saprolite on Douglas fir-dominated hillslope | place: USA:California | collected 2013-09-17 | reverse complement strand
CAACCTACGGTGGCGTAGGTTACGCTTACGTAAGCGTACTTTGCATCAACCCTAGACCTCGGTTGTTATGCGCGGAGCGCTCATCATCTGGCCGCAACCTCCCCTGTCCAAGCGAGGAACAGCCATGACCACTTCCGCAGACACTACTGGAGCAAGGGCAGCGATGCTGGCGCCGCCAGCGCCCGTCCCCGGCCGGGCCCGGCCGGACCTCGACCCGGAACCTGAAAGCATCAAGTCGCGCATCCTGGTCGGCGTGTTCGTCATCGTGCCGATGCTCGCGCTCCTCGCCGCCGCCCCGCTGGCCTGGGGATGGGGCCTGGGCTGGCGCGACATCGTGATCGCGATCGCCTTCTACTACATCTCCGGGCTCGGGATCAGCGTGGGCTTCCACCGCTACTTCACCCACGGCTCGTTCAAGGCGACCCGCCCGTTCAAGATCGCGCTAGCGGTCGCCGGCACGCTGGCCATCGAGGGGCCGGTGCTGACCTGGGTCGCCGATCACCGCAGGCACCACAAGTACAGCGACAGGGACGGCGACCCGCACTCGCCGTGGCGGTTCGGCAACGACTGGAAGGCGCTGGCCAAGGGGCTGGGCTTCGCCCACGTCGGCTGGCTGTTCGAGCGCAGCCGCACCTCGCAGGAGAAGTTCTGCCCCGACTGGCTGGCCGACCCCGACATCGTGCGGATCTCACACGTTCGGCAAGGAGGAGTTCGAGGTGCGCGACAAGTCGCGGAACGTCAACTGGCTGGCGATCCTGTCGTTCGGCGAGTCCTGGCACAACCTGCACCACGCCGACCCGACCTGCGCCCGGCACGGCGCGCTCAAGGGGCAGATCGATACCGCAGCGCGGCTGATCTGGGTGGCCGAGAAGCTCGGCTGGGCCCACGACGTCCGCTGGCCGGACGAGGCCCGGCTGAGCGGCAAGCGCACCGGATCCAGGAAGCTGGGCTCCATGACCAAGCGGGCGGTCAGCCGCTCGGTTGGCTGACTTGCCGGCAGGTTGACATGATGGGGCAGTGACCAGCCAGCCGTCAGGCCCGGGTCGGCGGAGGATGACCGGCAAGGAGCGGCGCGAGCAACTGCTCGATATCGCTCGCCGGCTGTTCGCCGAGCGCGGCCTGGACGGCACGTCGATCGAGGAGATCGCCGCCCGGGCTGACGTATCCAAGCCGGTCGTGTACGAGCACTTCGGCGGGAAGGAAGGGCTCTACGCGGTGGTCGTCGACCGCGAGGTCGAGCGCTTCCTGGCCATGGCGACCCGGCTGCTCGAGGGCGATAACCACATGGACAAGTTCGAGATCGCCGCCGTTGAGCTGCTCAGGTACATCCAGGACAACTCCGACGGCTTCCGGATCCTGGTACGCGACTCGAGCCCTTCGTCTGGATCGGGGACCTTCGCCAGCCTGCTCAGCGACATCGCCGGCCAGGTCGAGTACCTACTCGGCAGTGCGTTCAGCGACCGGGGCTACGACCCGAAGCTCGCCCCCATGTACGCGCAGATGCTCGTCGGGATGGTCGCGTTCACCGGTCAGTGGTGGCTGGACGAGCGGAACCCGGAGCTGGAGCTGGAGGAGGTGGCGGCCCACCTGATCAACCTGGCCTGGCACGGCATCGCCGAGCTGCATCCGAAGCCGCGGATATCGCCCGACGCGATGCGGCGGCTGCGCGAGGGGCCCTGACCAGCGGGATCGGCTAACGCCCCTCGGCCGACCTCAGGTGGCGGTAACGGCAGGCTCGCTGACGGCGCGTGCTGCCGCAGGGCCAGACTGGCGGGCGGCGAGAACCTTCTCGTTGGCCTGATGGATCGCCCGGTAAGCCTCGACGGTGCGCAGCTTGTGCCAGCGAGCGTACGCTTCGACCTCGTCCTTGCTACCTGCCTCAAGCAGCTCAATCAGGCGAAGGTGCTCCCGAAGCGCCTCCTCGGAGCGGTGCGGCAGGTAGACGAACATGGTCGACCGCAGCCGGTCCAGGCGCACGTTGGTCTGCTCGAGCAATTCGAGCAGGTAAGCGTTGGGGCACCGGGCGACTATGGCGGCGTGCAGCTCCCGGTTCAGCTTGCTGAACCGCAGGGGATCCGCGCGGGCGGCGGCTTCCTCCATCGCCGCCGAGATCCTCCGCAACCGCGTCAGGTCGGACCTGCGCAGGTGCTTCTGGGCTTCGGCGCTGGCCGCGCCCTCCAGGATCGCCAGGGCGATCATGGCCTGCTCCCAGGATGTGGCATCTACCGCGGACACGACCGCCCCGACGTTCGGCGTGAACCGCACCCACCCCTCGGCCTCCAGGCGGCGCAGCGCCTCCCGGACCGGTATCGGGCTCACCCCCAGCTCACGAGCGAGGGCGTCGATATTGAGCCGGGCCAGGGGCGCGAGGCTGCCGGAATGAATCCGATCCCGGAGAATCGTATAGGTGCGTTCCTGCTTGTTCACAGCTTCCCAGCGTAGCGCCAGCGGCGCCATGTGCCTTGCGCAGCCGCCGTCCGATAATGATCATCATTACGAACGCCGCGCCTGCCCGGCGGCGGGCCGGCTGCCGTGGGGGCGCCCGGGGCGCGCGGGAAGCTATACGATGCCGCCATGACCGAGGGCGCCCGCGTGGACCTGCCGGACTGGATCCGGGCCCTGGCCGCCTCGCGCCCGTTCGGCGACGGCGACCGGCGGGGGACCGCGAACCTCATCGACGCCGCCGCGCGGGCCCGGGCCGCCGCCTGCGTCCGGACCGGAAGCTCGGTCAGCCTGGCCCGCCCGCTGCGCGGCGGCGACTACAACGTGACGGCGGCGCGCCCGGGCTTCCTGCACGAGACCTGGTACGCCCCCGCGCCCGACGGTACGGGCTGGGGCCAGGACCATCTCGTCCTCAACCCGCACGGCGAGCAGGGCTCGGCCGACGTCCTGGCCCCGGCCGGGCTGGTGACCCGCGCCGTCTACGTCGACATCCCCGGTCACCGCGGCACGGACTGGGCGGATCGCCCGGTGGACGGCGCGGACATCGACGCGGCGCTGGCCGGGGCCGGGCTCGCCGTCGAGCCCGGCGACGCCCTCTGCCTCGACATGGGGCGCGACCGCTTCGAGGCGGCCAGGGGCCACACGCTCGGCGGCCCGGAGACCGACCAGGACGCGGGCGGGGGGCTGTCCAGCGACGGGGCGCGCTGGGTGGCCTCCCGCGGGGTTTCCGTCCTGGCCTGGGACATGCTCGACTCCCGGGAGGCGAAGGCGGCGCACGCCTCCGCGCACATCCTGACGTGGGCGATCGGGCTGCTGCTGCTCGACAACTGCGACTTCGCGGCGCTGCGCGAGGCACAGGGCCCAGGCACGAAGGTGGCCGGTGCCCTGGTGGTGTCCTTGGTGGCGGTCCCCGGGGCGAACGGGGTGAACCTGAACCCGCTCGTGCTGAGCTGACGAGGGCACAGCCGACCGTTAAAGATATAGGATCTAGCCGAACGTTCAGCGGTCAGCCTGGGCTCACAGGCTGGTCAGGGCCGGTGCCAGACGGCGCCACGCGTCGAGCTTGAGTTCCTCGCCGGCCCCGCCGATGACGTACACGCACACGTGGTCGGCTCCTGCCTCGTGGTGGGCGCGGACGCGGTGGGCGATGGCTTCCTCGTCGCCGCGGGCGACCAGCGCGTCCACGAGCCGGTCGCTGCCGCCGCTCGAGAAGTCGTGATCGGTGAAGCCGAGGCGGCGCAGGTTGCGGACGTAGTTGGGCAGCGCGAGGTAGTCGCTGACGAAGGCCCTGGCCCGCTCGCGGCCTCGCCGCGGGTCGGCGTCCAGCAGGACCGCCTGCTCGGGGGCCAGCACGGTGCCTGGGCCCAGCGCCCGGCGGGCCAGGGCCGTGTACCGGGGCGGGACCAGGTACGGATGCGCCGCGCCAGCCCGGTCACGGGCCAGCGACAGCATCCGCGGGCCGAGGGCGGCCAGCATCCGGCCGGCCGCGGGCACCGGAGCCCCGGCGCTGTCCAGCGCGTCCAGGTACTCCAGCATCCTCGAGTAGGGCCGGGTGTACGGCCCGCGCAGCGCGGACTCGACCAGCGGCGCGTGGCTGTTGCCGAGGCCGAGCAGGAACCGCGGGCCGAAGCGCGCCACGATGCCCGCGCGCCGGGCCGCCACCTCCGCCGGGTCGTGCATCCATATATTCAGCACCCCGGTCGCGACGGGTATCCGCCGGGTCGCCGCCAGCAGGTGCTCGACCGCGCCCAGCACATCACCCCCCGCGTCCGGGATGAAGATCGCCGAGTAGCCGAGGTCCTCCAGCTCGGCCGCGGCGGCGGCCCGCGCTCCCCGATCCGGGTTGTACCGCAGCTCACGGCTCCAGATCCCGACCCTGCCCAGGTCCAACGTCATGCTGCACACCCTCCGCCGGCGGCGGCCGCCGGTCTGGCCGCGGCCCCGGTCGCTCCGATTCGCGTCGTCAGCGACGGCGGCGAGACAAGATCGTGATTCTCTCTCCCGCAGCTAGCTCTCGACGCCTCCGCGACCTGTCGTCTACAGTTTCATATACGTTTCTGGCGCGTTACGCCATCACCCTGGGAGGTCGTGGCTATGGTCGGCTCGCGGGACGCAGCCGCGGTCAGGGATTCCGGATGGCTGGGGCGCACGTGAGCGAAGCGATGACCTCGGGCGTGGCGGTACCGGGCTCCACGCCATCTGAGCGGCCGCGCGGCGGCTTGTCCGACGCGCGCGCTCCGGGAGAGACCGTCGGGCCCGCGCGCCGGAAGTCATATATCGGCGCCGGGTCGGCGCGGTGACGACGGGCGAGGGGGCCGCGGTCGTCGACGCGCCCGGTGCGCCCAGCGCTCCCGATGTCCTGGTCCGGGTCGAGCACCTGGCGAAGGCGTTCGGTGCGACGCAAGCGCTCAGGGACTGCTCGTTCGAGCTGCGGGCCGGCGAGGTGCACGCCCTGGTCGGGGAGAACGGCTCGGGCAAGAGCACGCTGGTGAAGGTCCTGAGCGGCGTGCACGGGCCCGACTCGGGCCGGGTCGAGATCGCGGGAGCGCAGGCGCAGCTGCGCAGCCCGAAGGCCGCGCAGTCCCGCGGCATCGTCACCGTGTTCCAGGAAGTGCTCGTCGCCGAGGCCCGCTCCCTCCTCGACAACGTCTGGCTCGGGGCCGACGACACGTGGCGGTCGCGGATCCCGGCTCGCGAGAAACGGCGCCGCGCCAGGGAGGCCATCGATGAGCTCCTCGGCAGGCCGGTCGACCTGTCCGCCGCGGTGGAGGAGCTTTCGCTCAGCGACCGGCAGTCCTGCTGCATCGTGCGCGCGCTGCTCCGCCGCCCAGCCGTCCTGATCCTCGACGAGGCGACGTCCGCGCTCGACGTCGCCACGCGGGACCGGCTGTTCGCGCTGGTCACCCGCCTCGCTGCCGAGGGCGTGGGAGTGATCTTCATAACCCACCGGATGGACGAGATCGAGGAGATCGGCGATCGCATCACGGTCATGCGGTCCGGGGAGACGGTCGCAAGCCTCCGCCGCGGGGAGTGGACGCCGCGCGAGCTGGTGCGCCTCATGACCGGCTCGGACGAGCTGGCCAGCATCGGCCGCCAGGAGACGGCAACGGCCGCGTCCCGCCGCGGGGCGGCCGTTCTGAGTGTCCGCGGCCTCAGGCTGCGTCCCGACGGCCGGCCGATCGACCTGCAGGTGCATGCCGGAGAGCTCATCGGGCTCGCCGGCCTCGAGGGTCACGGCCAGAACGAGTTCCTCGAGGCCCTCTGGGGCCAGAACGTCATCGCCGGAGAGATCGTCCGGCATCTGGATGGAGGCGATGCCGTCATCCGGTCGGCGGTCCAGGCCGCCGACTGCGACATCGCGTACGTCCCGCGCGAGCGGCGGCTCGACTCCCTGTTCAGCTGGATGACGATCCGCGAGAACTTCGCGCTGCCCACGCTCGGCCAGGACAGCCGCTTCGGCTGGCTCAGCCTGCGGTCGTCGCGCCGGCGCTTCGCCTCCTACGTCCAGCGGCTCCAGATCGTCCTGCGCTCGCCCGAGGACGCCATCACCACGCTGTCGGGCGGGAACCAGCAGCGCGTGATCATCGCGCGCTGGCTCGCGTTCGGGCCGCGGATCCTGCTGCTGAACGATCCCACGCGCGGCATCGACATCAACGCGAAGAACGACCTTTACGCGCTCTTCGGTGCCCTCGCGGGCGAGAACCTCGCCGTGGTGATGCTCTCCACCGAGCTCGACGAGCACGTCGAGCTGATGGACCGGGTGCTCGTGTTCCGTGAGCACGAGCTGTTCCGTGATCTCGACCGGAGCGAGCTGTCCCGCGAGGCCCTGGTCGCGGCGTTCTTCGGCGAGAGCGGCGAGGAGTGAGATGGCCCAGACATCCACGCTCCCCGTCCGGCAGAGCGCGACCGCGCGGCTGAGCGTCCAGCGGGCGGTCCGGAACTACAGCTTCGGCTTCTCCGCCCTGCTTGCCGTCGGGCTGCTGCTCGCTAACGTCGCCAGCGAGCACGGCGGCTTCGGCCTCACCGATCAGCTCGCCAACGTCGCGCCGGTGGCGATCGCCGCGATCGCGAGCGCGCCGTCGATCATCGGGGGCGGATTCGACCTCTCGATCTCGCCGCTGATCTGCCTGACGAACTGCGTCTTCGTCGTCTGGCTCGCCCCGCACGGGCTCGGCGGAGCCATCTCGGTCCCGATCATGCTGGGCCTCGGGCTCGCGGTCGGCGCCCTCAACGGCCTGCTGATCATCGCGCTCCGCGTCCAGCCGATCGTCGTCACGCTGGCGATGTACTTCAGCCTCCAGGGCGTCGACCTCCTCATCGCCCCGAATCCGGTCTCGCTGAGCAGCACCGGGTGGGTGAGGCACCTCGCCGCGTCGGTAGGCCCGGTTCCTGGTGGCCTGCTCACGATCGGGATCCCCATGCTGATCTGGGTCGGCCTGCGGTTCGTCCCGTTCCGGCGCCTGCTGTACGCCGTCGGGAGCAACGACGCGACGGCGTTCTCCAGCGGCGTTAACGTCAACGTGGTGCGGGTGGCGAGCTACGCGCTCGGCGGGCTCTTCGCCGGCTTCGGCGGCCTGGCCCTGACCGGCCTGGTGAGCTCGGCCGACTCGTCCAACGCCACGGAGTACACGCTGGTGGCGATCGCGGCCGTCGTGCTCGGCGGCACGCCCCTGGTGGGCGGCCGGGGCGGACTGCTCGGCCCGCTGCTCGGTGCGTTCTCCATCTACCTGCTGCAGAACCTGCTGGCCACGTTCGCGATCAATCCCGCGTACCTCCAGATCGTCTACGGCGGCATCCTCATCGTCGCGGTTGTGCTGGGCGGAGCGGTCTCGCGCGAGGGCGGGGGCGGGCTCCTGCGCCCCGGCATGGCCTGGGGCCGGAGGCGCGCGAGGGTCACCCAGCCGGCCCTGGCCGGGGCGAGCGCGCTGCTGCCGAAGCGCGAGCCAACGGGTGAGGGACGCGATCCGGCGGCCGGGGGAGACTCGGCCGCCGCGGCCAAAAGCATCCCGGCGGGGGGGCCTGGGGGGGTCGCCCCCCCGAGGGCAGCACTGGCGGCCGACCGCGCCGAGCGGATCCGCCTGGCGCGGACCAGGCTCGGCACGCTCCAGGCCCGGTTCCCGATCTTCCAGGTCCTGGCGCTCGTCGCGGTCTTCATCTACGGCGAGATCACCCTGCCCGGGCTCGGCAGCTGGACCAGCATCCGCTCGATCCTGGTCCTCGCCGCGCTCGTAGGCCTCGCTTCCGGGGGCCAGACCCTCCTGATCCTGATCGGCGGCTTCGACCTGGGGGTCTCCGGCTTCATCGTGGCCGGCGCGCTCACGGTGACCGCGCTGCGCGCCGACTATCACCTCGGGTTCGGGGTCTCCCTGCTGCTGGCGGTGATCGGAGCCGGCGTCCTGGGCGGGATCGCCGGTTACATCTGCCACCGGTTCGCGATCAACCCGCTGGTTGTCACGCTCGCCATGGGAACGCTCGCGGTCGGGCTCGTGGCCGTCCAGAACGGCGGCCTGGTCAACGGCAACGCTCCGCAGTGGCTGTCCACCCTGGCCGAGCCGGCGACCAGGACCTTCGGGCTGGCGATCCCGCCGACGATCGTGATCTGGGCCGGCGCCCTGGTCCTGTTCGCGATCCTGCTGCACCGGACCAAGCTCGGCCGCAGCCTGTTCGCGACCGGCGCGAACTCCCGGGCGGCCGATTACGCGCTGATCAGTACCCGCCGCGTCTGGACCGCCACCTTCGCGTTCAGCGCGATCGCGTCGGCCCTCGTGGGCGTGCTGATCGGCGGGTTCGCCGGCACGGTCAACAGCGCGCTCGGCGATCCCTATCTCTTCCAGAGCGTGGTCTCGGTGATCGTCGGAGGGACGGTCTTCGGGGGGCCGGGAGACTACACGCGCACCTGCGTCGGGGCGCTCTTCCTCACCGTGCTCACCACGGTGCTCGTCGGCCACGGCGCCAGCCCCGCCGCCGAGGAAATCATCTACGGCCTCATCATCCTCGCCGCCATCGCCGTCTACGGCCGGCAGCGGCGGCTCCGCGACCGCCTATGACCGCCCGTCCCTAGGGGCGAGCGGGCTCGCGCCACAACGGTTCGCCACATCACCAGCAGAAACCAGGACCAACCGAGAGCGAGGGGAATGACCTATGAACGGTCGCAAGAGCGGGCTATGGCCCAGAGGCAGACGGACGTGGACCATGCTGGCGGGCGCGGCGCTCGTCGCGGCGGTGACCGCAGCGTGTTCTTCCTCGTCGTCGTCATCATCCGCGCCGACGACGGCGACTAACAGCGGCGGGAGCGCGAATGCCAAATGCGGGACCACCGTACCGGTCGGCCCGTCGAACCCGACCGGCATCTACGCGAGCCTGCCGGCCAACCTGAAGGCCATCTACTCGAGCTTCCCCGGAGAGCTGATCGCGAGCCCCTGGGCGACGACGAAGATCACGGCGAAGCCCCCGTGGAAGATCGGCTTCATCGCCTTCGCGATCACTAACCAGTACAACGGGGACGTCCTGACCGGCCTGCAGCGCCAGTTCGCGATAGCGAAGCAGGCCGGCCTGGTGCAGGGCAGCCTGGTCACGAACATCCCGGCGACCATGGCCGCTTCCACCGCGGAGCAGCAGATCTCCGCGATCCAGCAGATGGTGCGGCAGGGCGTGAACGCGATCATCCTGCTGCCCGTCGACAGCGTCGCTGAGGCCCCGGCCATCAACGCCGCCGGGAAGGCGGGCGTCCCGGTCATCCTGGCCGACACCCCGCCGGCCCCCAACACGCCTTACGCGGTCGCGGCCTGGTCCCAGAACCAGGTCCAGGCCGATGCCGGCGCCCTCGGCATCATCAAGTCGGGCAACATCGTCATCGTCAAGGGCATCGCCGGCAACGAGAACGACGTCGTGCTGTCCAGCCAGGCGGTCGCCGACCTGAAGAACTGCCCGAACATCCACCTGGCCGCGACGCTCTACGGCAACTGGGACGAGGGGACGGCCAAGACCGTGGTCGCCCAGTACATCGCCTCCCACCCGCAGCCCCTGGCCGGCGCCATCCAGGACGGCGGGATGATGGCGGGAGTCATTGAGGCGTTCCAGGCGGCCGGGGTCAACGTCCCGCCGATCGCCGACGGCGAGTGCTACGGCGGCGACCTGTCCTGGTGGCTGGCGCACAAGTCGACGTACAAGACGGTCGCCGGCTGCTTCAACGGGTTCCAGGGCTCCTACACGTACTTCGACGTCGCGCTGCGCGTGCTCGACAACAAGGGCCCGAAGTACAACGTCCTGGAGATGCCGACGCCCGCGATCACGAACGACAACCTCGCGTCGTTCGCCCAGCCTGGCCTGCCGCTCAGCTCAACGGCCGAGGTCGGCGGCCCGCAGACCGCATGGTGCGACAACACCTGCCTGGACAAGTACTTCAACCTTCCCGGCGCGGCCGCCAAGGGCTAGACCGAGGCGGCTTGAGGACAGCGGGGGCAGCACGTCACACGGGCGGCGTGGGGTGCTGCCCCCGTCATATAAGCGAGGAGCGGCATGGCAGGCAGGGTGAGGGTGGGCGGCACAGTGGCGATCATCACCGGGGCCGCGCGGGGGCAGGGCCGCAGCCACGCCGTCCGGCTGGCGCAGGAGGGGGCCGACATCATCGCGGTCGACCTGTGCGATCAGGTGGCGTCCGTGCAGTACCCGATGGCGACCCCGGAGGACCTGGCCGAGACGGTCAGGCAGGTGGAGGCGCTGGCACGACGGCTGGGGAC
>WNFI01711951.1_pt1 | contig 10182 bp, 10 predicted proteins | sample 5400471 | NCBI WGS metagenome assembly WNFI01 (sample SAMN13153348, study PRJNA577476) | soil metagenome | isolation source: 100 cm saprolite on Douglas fir-dominated hillslope | place: USA:California | collected 2013-09-17 | reverse complement strand
TGTAGTAGCCGCACGACAGGGCCTGCATCAGCCACGCGGCTGCCGCGAGCACGGCCCAGCGAGGCCGGCCTTCTTCGTCGTAGCGATGCAGTGCCGCCACGCACACCGGAATCCAGTACGACGACAGCACCTGGATGTGCGGGACCTGCGCGAGACGGTACGGGGCAAAGGCGTACGCGATGGCGGCGACGGCCGCCGCGTCGTGCCGGCGCGTCAGCATATAGCCCAGAAAGTGTGCGCCGAGCGCGCTCAGCACGTAGGTGGCAATCAGCGTGACGTTGTAGCCGAGGAGCGGGTTGCCCGTCAGCGCGATGAGCGGCGCGGCAACCGGCGCCAGACCGAGCAGGTGTTCCGAGAATGCGAGCGCGCCGGTGGCCGGGTAGAAGATGGGCGCGTTCCACCACTGCGCCGTCAGCGGCAGAGCCTTCGTCGTCCACCAGAGGATCCACGCGTTCAGGATCGGGTCGTAGGGATCGTGGGCGACGCCGTGGGCCAGATTGAGGGGAAGCGGCCAGGTGTAAGCGAGCGCGAGCGCGGTATACGCGAGCGACGACAGAGCGACCGCACGCGCACCGCGGTCGATTGTCATCCGATGACGCGGAATTCGACGATCGTCCAGCCGTAATGCGGTTCGCGCGCGGTCTGGCGCAGTCGCAGGAACCGGACTCCGTCGCGGTGAACAGGGAGCGTGACAGGCACCTCTCGTGGTGATCGGAGCGCCGCGTCGTAGGCTTCGAGAGCGGTGCCGCCAGTATAGACCGGGGACCATGCGACGCCGTCCGGCGAGACCTCAACCGTCAGCGCGCGCGGGTACTGTGCAGAGTACGCCCCGAGGCACAACACCACCGCGGCGACATGCCGGGCGGCTCCGAGATCGGCGACGATCCTTTCGCTGCCGGTCTGCGGCTGCGCGTGCCAGCGCGTGTCAAGATCGCCGTCGAGCACGGCGCCGATATCGTGAGCGTTGGCCGAGGTCGTGATCGAGACCACCCGCAGCGGCGTCCCGGTCGTCTCGCCGGGCGCGAACATACCGGTGCGGGGGATCTCGTAGCTCGTCCACGCGGCGGCCAGACGATCGAGGATCCGCGGATCGTGCTGCTCCAGGAGATCGCGCATCGCAAAATACTGGGGCGCCTCGTATCCGCTGTAGCCGTTGAACACCGGCCGGGCCTGGGCGATCGCGCCGTACATTATTTCCGTCTCGTTCCCGCGAAGCGGCAGTCCCAGCCGCGCGTGAGCTCCGGTGGTCGTGACCCGCATGCCGGGCGCGGTCATAACCGGGAATGCGCGCGGCCAGCCGTCGAGCAGCAACCCAAACGTCGCGACGGCCGCGACCAGCCGTCGTATCCTCCGGGACTCGATTCGCGCCACGACGAACGCCGCGAGCACGGCCAGGCACAGCGCCGACAGCATCCACAGCCGCGCCGGCACGCGCATGCCGTTGAAGCCCGGCAGGCCCATGAGCAGCGAGTACGGACCCGAAATCCCGACAGGCGCGCCGAAGAGCGACGGCCGTGGGCCGAGAGCGAGAACCCAGATCAGGAGTGCGCTGACGATATAGAAGGATTGCACCGGCCGCGGCTGACGAGGTCCCTGGACGCCTCGCTCTGCTCGCACCGCTCGCACCGCGAAACCGAGTATCAGCAGGACAATGATGGTGAGCCCGGGGAAGAGCTCGGATTCGGCCCCGACGCCGGTTCGCAGGCTTCCGCCCCAGAGCAGCGAATCGGCGGACGCGGACCAAAGGCCCGCGAAATCGGCACTGTAGCTGACGACTTCCACCGGGCTGCGCTTGAAGCCGTAGAAGGCATGAATCGATCGGTAGCCGAGGAGCAGCGGAGCGAGCAGGCACGCGGCCGCCAGCCAGGCGGCCGCCAGCCGCGCCCACTGCCGGATCGTGAGGCGGCCGCCGGCAAACCACCCGAGCCACAACAGGACGAACATCGTGAGGAAGAAGAAGTAGTAGCCGCAGGCCAGCGCCTGCAGCAGCCAGCTTCCGGCGAACAGCACCGCCCAGCGCCACCTGGGCGCGTCGACGTACAAGTGAAGGCCGGCGATCGCCACGGGCATCCAGTACGAGGACAAGAGCTGCAAGTGCTGCGTGTGAGACAGCCGGTACGGCGCGAATGCAAACGCGACGGCCGAGACGAACGACGCATCGTGCCGGCGCGTCAGGACGAACGCCAGCAGGTACGCGCCCAGTCCGCTCAGGAGGTAACTCAGGAGGAACGCGGCGTTGTATCCGAGCAGCGGTGTGTGGGTCAGGGCGATAATCGGCGCCGTGATCGGCGCGAGGCCGAGCAGGCTTTCTGAAAACGCCAGGACGCCGGGGGCAGGATAGAACGCCGGCGCATTCCACCACGGTTCCGTCAGCGGTACCGCGTGCGTGCTCCACCACAGGATCCACGTGACCAGGAGCGGATCGCCGCGATCGTGGGGCACGACGGTACCGGCGTGAGCGATGAGGGGCCAGGTGTAGGCGCAGGTCAACGCCGCGAGCGCGGCCGTCGCCAGCAAAACGGGACGCGGCATGTCAAGTGGTGAGGACGACCTTGCCGATGTTGGAACGGGCCTGTATGAAGCGGTGCGCGTCCGCGACGCGCTCGAGCGGGAAGGTCCGCGCGACCACGGGCTCCAGCCGTCCCGCGCCAAGTTCCGTCATCATCAGGTCCATCAGGGCCTGCAGCGGGCGGCGTTCATCCCAGAGATGGCCGACGTTCAGGCCGAAGACGCCGCGGTTCCGATTCATCAACGACAGCGGGGCGAACGACTTCATCGCCCACCAGGAGCGCAGCACGCGCCAGGGCTCCCGCCTTTCGCTCGACATCGACGAGATGCCGAGCATCACCAGGCGCCCGAGCGGCGCCAGCATCCGATAGCTCGCGGCGAAGCTGCCGCCGCCAATCGGATCGAGGATGACGTCGACGCCGCGCCCTTTGGTGAGGCGCTTCACTTCCGCCTCGACGTCGACGTTGCGGTAATCGATCGCATGGTCGACCCCGAAGCTCCGCAGCGCGTCGTGCTTCCCCGGCGAGGCCGTGCCGATCACCGTTGCGCGGCGAAGACGGGCGAGCTGCGTCGCAGCAATGCCCAACCCCCCGCCCGCGTTGTGTACGAGAACGGTCTCACCGGACGTGAGCGCGGCCATCTTGTACAGCGAGATGGCGGCCGTCAGATAGGCCACGGGTACAGCCGCCGCTTCCGCGTCGCTGAGGCGGTCGGGAAACCGGTACGCGTGCGCCGCCGGCACGACCACGCAGTCCGCGTAGCCGCCAAAGCGCGTGAGCGCGACGACGCGATCTCCTTCGTGCGGATTGTTGACGCCGGGACCGACCGCGTCAACGACGCCGGCGACTTCGTAGCCGACGACGACGGGGGGTTTGGGGGCGTCAGGATAGAGCCCGATCCGGGTGAGGAGGTCGGCGAAGTTGATCCCCGCGGCGCGCACGCGGATGCGAACGTCGCCGTCACCCGGCACGGGATCGGGGGCTTCCCGCATCTCGAACACATCGGGCGCGCCGTACCGCGGGATCACCGCCTGACGCATCGAGGCAGTTTACAGTCTGCAGTTCACAGTTTGCAGCTAAAAGAGAAGTTTACAGTTTACAGTTCACAGTTTGCAGTTAAAAGAGAAACCGTGAACTGTTAACTGCGAACTGTGAACTACGTGGCAAGCAACGCGAGCAACGCCTTCTGCGTGTGCAGCCTGTTCTCCGACTGCTCGAAGACGACGGACGCGGGCGAGTCCATGACCTCGTCGGTCACTTCGATGCCGCGGTGCGCCGGCAGGCAGTGCATGAAGATCGCGTCCTTGGCGGCGCGCGCCATCAGGGCGCCATTGACCTGGTAGGGTCCGAAAGCCTCGTTCCGCGCGGCCGTTTCGCCCTCCTGGCCCATCGATGCCCAGACGTCCGTGTAGACCGCGCCGGCCCGCGAGACGGCCTCGGCGGGATCGTTGGTCACCCGCACGCCGCCGCCGAAGCGCGCGACCTTCGCGACCGCGTCGCACACCCGCCCCGGCAACTCGAATCCCGGCGGCGAGGCGACGATCACGGTGCCGCCCAGCATCGCGGCCGCCTGCGCCAGCGAGGCCGCCACGTTGTTCCCGTCACCGACGAACGCAATCGTGCGGTCGCGCAGCGATCCCCAGCGCTCGATGAGGGTCTGGCAGTCCGCCAGAGCCTGGCAGGGATGCTCTTCGTTGGTCAGGGCATTGACGACACGGAGCCCGGGGGCCGCGGCGGCGAATCGCGCCAGCCGCTCCTGCGCAAAGGTGCGGACGACGGCGGCGAACACCCAGCGCTCCAAGTTGCGCGCCACATCCTCGATCGTTTCCCGGCCGCCCAGAGCGGTGTCGGCCGGCGGCTCGATCACGTCGCCCCCGAGCTCGCGGACGGCAATCACAAACGTCGACCGGGTGCGCAGCGACGGCTTGTCGAAGAGCAGCGCGACGTGACGGCCAGTCAACGGCGTCGCGTGCGGCCGTCCGCCCCGCCGCGCCGCCTTCATGGCCGCCGCCAGATCGAGACAGGTCTCGAGTTCGCCCGGCGTCAAGTCGAGCACGGACAGGAACTGCGACGGTTGCCAGCCGGTTGCCGCCCGCGCCCGGGCCGGCACCCTCATGTCCGGTACTCCGCGTTGATCCTCACGTACTCGGCGCTGAGATCGCACGTCCACATGCGCGCGGCGCCGGCCTTCCCCGTTCCGAGGTCGACGCGCAGCGTGACATCCGCCCCCTGCAGGTGCTCGGACGCCTGTGGCGCGCGCTCGTCGAAGGGCCGCCCGCCGGCGAACAGCTCGACGTCGCCGATCTGCACGCGCGCCCGATCGAGGTTGAAGTCAACGCCGGCGCGCCCCGCCACTGCCACCAGCCGTCCCCAGTTCGGGTCGGCGCCGTGCACTGCGGTCTTCACGAGCGGCGAGTTCGCAATCGCCCGTGCCGTCCGCTTGGCCTCGTCGTTCGACGCCGCGCCCGTCACTTCGACGGTGACCAGCTTGGTCGCGCCTTCGCCGCCGCGGACGATGCCGATGGCGAGCGGTTCGCAGACCTGCCGGAGTGCTTCGACCATCAGGTCGAGCTCCCCCTCGCCGATGGTCACACCGCTGGCGCCGTTGGCGAGCGCGAAGACGCAGTCGTTGGTCGAGCATTCGCCGTCGACCGAGATGGCGTTGAAGGTCACGTCGGTCACGGCCGTCAGGGCGCGCTGCAGGAGCGCGGGCGCGACGACTGCATCGGTGGTGACGACCGCCAGCATGGTCGCCATCATCGGCTCGATCATGCCGGAGCCCTTGGCGATGCCGCCGATGCGGAAACGGCCGGCGGCAGTCGTGACCTCGACCGCGGCTTCCTTGGGAAAGGGATCGGTCGTCATGATCGCCCGCGCGGCGGCGGCGCCGCCGTCCCGCGAGAGGACGGCGGCGGCGGCAGCGATGCCGGCCGTGACGCACCGGCGATCGAGCGACACGCCGATGACGCCGGTCGAGGCGACGAGCACCTGTGACGGATCGACACCGGCGGCACGGGCTGCCGCGTCCGCCATTGCCTCCGCGGTGCGATGACCGTCCGGTCCGGTGCACGCGTTGGCGCAGCCGCTGTTGATCACCACGGCGCGGGCGTGGCCGAGCGAGGCCCGCAACCTGGCCTTCGAGACGAGGACAGGCGCCGCCACCGCCTTGTTCGTCGTGAAGACCGCCGCGCCGGAGGCCGGAGCGTCGCTGACGATCAGGGCCAGGTCGAGCCCTCTCGATTTCTTGATGCCGCAGGCGACGCCGGCCGCGCGGAAGCCGGCGGGCGCGGCCACGCTGCCCTCGATCGGGGCGAACACGAGAGTGGACTTCAGCGCCGGGGCGGTCATGCCGAGACGGGAAGGAGCCGCAGCCGCTCGACGCTGGTGCGCGGCGGGGCGACCGACCGCTGGGGCGGCGAGGACAGGTCCAGGCGCAGGCCGGCGCCGGCGCGAAGCTGCAGCGACACGGCGTACTGGCCGCAGTGACGGAACTGGCTGCAGTTCACGCAGTCGTGCGCGATCTTCTCGGGAACCCAGACGTGCGGCACGATCGAGAACCCGAGCCGGATGAAGTGCGACGGCTCGTGGGTGAACGCGCACAGCGTCACGTAGCCCAGCGCGCGCGCGCGATCGGCCAGCGCCGTCACGAGCGCGACGCCGGCGCGCTGGCCGCGGCTCGCCTCGTCGACGACGAGGGAGCGGACCTCGGCGACTTCCGCGCTGAGCGGCGCCAGCTCGCCGCAGCCGATGACCACGTCGTCCTTCACCGCCACGACGAAGCGCCCCGCGTGCGACTCGACGTCCTCGAACGTCCGCGGCAGCAGATGGCCGGCGCTGAGGTTCGCGGCGATCAGCGTATGAATGGCCGTCGCGTCCGCCGCGACGCCGGTGCGCAACTGGATGTTCATGAGCGGGGCGCCTCCACCACCGTGGCGATTGCCGCTTCGAGCAGCGGCAGGGCTTCGTCGATCTCGGGCTCGGTAATCACGTAGGGCGGCAGCAGCCGCACGACCGTGTCGGACGTGCGGTTGATCAGGAGATGGCCCTGGAGGGCCGCTTCGACGACTGCCGCGGCGGGACGATCGAGCTCGAGCCCCCACATCACGCCGGCGCCGCGGACGTCTTTGATCGCCGGCTGCCGCGCGGCGATCGCGCGTAGACCGCGCTCCAAGTGCGCGCCCGTCCGCGCCACCTGCTGCATCAGCCCGCCGTTGGTCAGCTCGTCGAGGAACACGAGCGCGGCCCGGCAGGCGAGCAGGTTGCCGCCGTAGGTGCTGCCGTGATCCCCTGGCTTCGCCGCCGCGGCCACCCGGTCGGAGAACATCGCCGCGCCAATCGGCACGCCGGCGCCGAGCGCCTTACCGAGCGCCATCAGGTCCGGCTCCAGGCCGAGCGCCGGGGAGTAGAACGCCTGTCCCGTGCGGCCGAGGCCGCACTGCACTTCGTCCGCGATGAGCAGCGCTCCCGTCCGCCGGCAGGCGGCGGCGATGGCATCGGCCGCGCGCCGTGCGATCGGGCGCACGCCCCCTTCGCCCTGGATGGGCTCGACGATGACGGCCGCGGTGTCGGGCGTGACCGCGGCGGCGATGGCGGACGGGTCGGCCGGATCGACGAAGGCCACTCCAGGAATCAGCGGCTGGAACGGCGCGCGATAGTGGTCGTCCCAGGTTACCGAGAGCGCACCCATCGTCCGGCCGTGGAACGAGTGCTGGAACGCGACGTAGTTCGTCCGCGGGGTGCCCTGCGTATGCCAGAAGCGGCGCGAGAATTTCAGGCACGCCTCGACCGCTTCCGCGCCGCTGTTGCAGAAGAACGCCCGCGGCAGCCCGGAAAGCTCGGAGAGGCGCGTCGCGAGCTCCGACTGGAGCGGGTGATGGAACAGGTTCGAGGTGTGGAGCAGCGTGGACGACTGCTGCGCGATCGCGCGCGCCAGCGCCGGATGCGCGTGGCCAAGCGACGCCACGCCGACGCCGGAGATGAGATCCAGATAGCGTTCGCCGGAGCGGGTGAAGAGCGCGGAGCCCTGGCCGTGGTCGAACACCACGGGGGCGCGCCGATACACCTGCAGCACGTGCTGCGCGTCGAGGGCAATCGTATCGGTCGGGGTCGTCGTCAGCATTGTGTGCACTGCGCGAGTGACTTGGTGATGGTGGTCCCGGGCGCGTGCGCGTATTCGCCCGCCCGGCCGTCCACGATCCGCACGTCGGTCACGCCTCCCGAGAGCGCGTCGAGGCAGGCGCCGAGCTTGGCGACCATGCCGTCGCGCGCGGTGCCGGCGGCGACCATCGCCCGGGCGGCGTCCGCGTCCAGTACCTGGCAGGTCCTGCCGGCGGCGTCGAACACCCCTGCCGTCTTGCCGGCGATAATCAGCCGGGCCGCACCGGCGGCCTTTGCGAGATGCGCAGCCAGCGTGTCGGCGTTCACGTTCAGCAGCGCGCCGGCGGCGTCGACGCCTACGCTGGCGACGACGGGCACGTAGCCGAGCGCCATAAGGTCGGTGAGCAGCCGGATCGGAGCGTCCTTCCGCGGTACTCCCACGAGACCGAGATCCGCGGTTGCGCCGGATGCCGTTTGCAGCGCCGGCGCCAGCGTCGCGAGGCCCAGCGAGGTGTCGGCGCCGGTCAACCCGACGGCCTTCACGCCGGCCGTCCCGAGGGCGGCGACGAATGCGGTATTGATCCGGCCGGCCAGCACCGCCACGACCGTCGCGAGCGTGTCTTCGTCGGTTACGCGACACCCGCCGCCGCGGCGCGCATCGCGGCGGCATCCTCGAGCAGCTCGCCGCCGAGCTTGAGGAGCGTCGTCAATTCAGCCCCAGCCTCTCGTCGAAACCGAACGCGACGTTGAAGTTCTGGACCGCCTGGCCGGCCGCCCCCTTGACGAGGTTGTCGAGGCAGACCACGAGCACGATCTGCCGCGTCGCCGGATTCAGCTTCCAGCCGATATCGCAGAAATTCGTGTGCGCGACGTGCTTGATCTCGGGGAGATCGCCCGCGGTCAGCCGCACGAACGGCGATTCGTCGTACGCGTCGTGCAGCGTCGCGGCGATTGCCGCGTCGTCCACGCCCGGCTGGAGCGTGGCGTAGATCGTCTCGGTCGATGATGAGCGGCTGGCCCAGCAGGTTCGCCTGGAGCAGCGGCTGCAGCGCGAGGATGGCCGCCGTCGGATAGCAGCCGGCGCACGCGACGAGCGTCGAGTCGCGCAGGAGATCGCGGTTCCGCTCGGTCAAGCCGTACACCACCGAGGCCGGTTGCTCGATCGTCTTCGGATACCAGCGGTGGCGCAGCTCCGCGTCGCGCAGCCGGAACGCGCCGGACAGATCGAAGACGCGCTTGCCGCGCGCGACGAGGGCGGGCGCCACTTCGGCCGCCGCGTGCTCGGGCAGCGCGAGGAAGACCGCGTCCGTGCCGTCCGCCAGCGCATCGAGGTCGAGGCCGTCCACGGGCGCATCCCACAGGCGCTTGAGCGAGGGCACGTGCCGCGGCGCCGCGCCGGGCGACCCCATCGCGGCTGCGATCCGCACGCCCGGATGCCGGCCGAGCAGGCGCAGCAGCTCGACGCCGGTATACCCGGTCGCCCCAGCCACGCCAACCCGAACGGTCTCGGTATAACTATTCATCTGAATGCTTGACTATACAGGACTGCGCCCGTTCAATCAAGAAAATTTGAGTAAATACCTTATGCATGGTGTGTATAATAGTTTCTCTGTCTGAATAGTTATGAAAGCCTATAGGCAATCGCTTGTGCTCGAGCTGGTGGACCGCGAACCGATCTACAGCCAGGAGCAGCTCCGGGAGCAGCTCAAGGGACGCGGCATTCAGGTCACGCAGGCGACGTTATCGCGGGACATCCGCGACCTGGGGCTCGTAAAGGCTGCGGCCGACGGGGCTTACCGGCGTCCGTTGGTCGGGGAGGCAGCGGTCGCGCCGGATGCCGGCGCCGTCCTGCGCCGCGTGGTTGCCGGCTCCCTGCGCAGCTTCGACGTCGTTCAGCAGCTCGTCGTGCTCCGGACCGAATCGGCGCAGGCGCCGCCGCTCTCCGAAGCGATCGATCGCGCCCGGCTGCCGGAGGTGGTCGGCACGATCAGCGGCGAGAACACCATTCTCGTGATCTGCCGGGGCGATAACGAGGCGCAGGCGTTCGGGCGTCAGCTCGATCAGTGGGTGAAGGGATAGAGGATCCAACATGGAACGCATCGTTCTTGCGTACTCGGGCGGCCTCGACACGTCGGTTGCGATCGCGTGGCTGGCGGAGCAGTACGGCGGCGAAGTCATCGCGGTGACGCTGGACCTCGGCCAGAGCCGCGAGCTGACCGACGTCCGGGAGCGTGCGCTGGCGGTCGGCGCGACCCGTGCGCACGTGCTCGACGTGCGCGATGAATTCGCGCGGGAGTACATCCTCCCGGCCCTCCAGGCCGGCGCGCTCTACGAGGACCGGTATCCGCTGGCGACGGCGCTGGGGCGGCCGCTCATCGCGCGCAAGCTGGTCGACGTGGCGCGCATGGAAGGCGCGACCACAATCGCGCACGGCTGCAACGGCAAGGCGAACGACGAGCTGCGCCTCGAGCTCGGCGTGCGCGCGCTCGCGCCGTCGATCAGAATCCTGGCGCCGGCGCGCGCCTGGGGCATGTCGCGGCACGACGAAATCGAGTACGCCAGGGCCCGGCGGATCCCG
>WNFI01188625.1_pt2 | contig 10182 bp, 10 predicted proteins | sample 5400471 | NCBI WGS metagenome assembly WNFI01 (sample SAMN13153348, study PRJNA577476) | soil metagenome | isolation source: 100 cm saprolite on Douglas fir-dominated hillslope | place: USA:California | collected 2013-09-17 | reverse complement strand
AGAAGCTCGGCATGGGCGCGCTGCTCGGCGTCGGCCAGGGGAGCGACAAGCCGCCGCGCCTCGTCGTCATGCAATGGAAGGGCGCCAAGTCCAAGACCGCGACGCCGGTCGCCTTCATCGGCAAAGGCGTCACTTTCGACACCGGCGGCATCTCGATCAAGCCGGCCGACGGCATGTGGGACATGAAGTGGGACATGGCCGGGGCCGGCGTCGTGATCGGGCTGATGAAGGCGCTCGCCGGGCGCAAGGCCAAGGTCAATGTCGTGGGCGTCGTCGGGCTGGTCGAGAACATGCCGTCGGGCCAGGCGCAGCGCCCCGGCGACATCGTCACCTCCATGTCCGGCCAGACCATCGAGGTGCTCAACACGGATGCGGAGGGCCGGCTCGTGCTGGCGGACGCGATGTGGTATGCGCAGGATCGCTTCAAGCCCAAATTCATGGTCGACTTGGCGACGCTGACCGGCGCCATCATCATCGCCCTCGGCCACGAGAATGCCGGGCTCTTCACCAACAACGACGAGCTTGCCGAGCGCCTCATCGCCGCCGGCAAGGCGGTGGGCGAGCCGGTGTGGCGCCTGCCGCTCGGCGACGCCTATGACAAGCTCATGGACAGCGACGCCGCCGACATCAAGAACATCAGCGGCGGGCGCGATGCCGGCAGCATCACCGCCGCGCAATTCCTGCAGCGCTTCGTCAACGGCGTGCCCTGGGCGCATCTCGACATCGCCGGCACCGCGTGGTCGAAGAAGGACGCTGCCACCGTGCCCAAGGGTGCCACGGCGTTCGGCGTGCGCCTCCTCGAGCGCCTGGTGGCCGAGCATTACGAGGACTAGCGCCGAGGGTAGGGGGATGACCGAGATCGGCTTTTATCACCTGCGCACCATGCCGCTCGAGCGGGCGCTGCCGCGGATCGTCGAGCGCGCGCTGGCCGAGGGCCATCGCGTCGTGGTCATCGCCGGCTCGGCCGAGCGGGTCGATCACTTGGACGCGCTGCTCTGGACCTATGACGAGGCGAGCTTCCTGCCGCATGGCTGTGCCCGCGACGGCAACGCCGAGAGCCAGCCGGTGTGGCTCACCACCGCCGACGAGAATCCGAACCGCGCCACCATGCTGGTGCTGCTCGATGGCCGGAGCTCGGCACGCCTCGGCGATTATGCGCGCTGCTGCGACATCTTCGACGGCACTGACGACGCCGCGGTCGCCGCCGCACGGCTGCGCTGGCGGGAGGCGAAGGCCGCCGGCCACCACCTCGCCTATTGGGAGCAGACCGAAGGCAAATGGGAGAAGCGCGGCGCCGCGCCGGCCGAGGACGGTTGATCGGCGCGTCGGAGGCCGCTATATCCCCGGCGATTTCTGCCGCCGCGAGGGAATGCCCATGGCCGTCGAACGCACCTTGTCGATCATCAAGCCCGACGCGCTGCGTCGCAAGCTGACCGACAAGATCAATGCCCGCTTCGAGCAACGAGGCCTGCGCATCATCAAGAAGACGGGGCCTCGGAAGCTGTCGCGGGACGAGGCCGAGCGCTTCTATGCCGTGCACCGCCAGCGCCCGTTCTTCAGCGACCTCGTCAACTTCATGACTTCCGGCCCCGTTGTCATTCAGGTGCTGGAAGGCGAGAGCGCCGTCGCCCTCAGCCGCGAGATCATGGGCGCCACCGATCCCGCCAAGGCCGCGCCCGGCACCATCCGCGCGGATTTTGCCGAATCGATCGAGGCGAACTCCGTCCACGGCTCGGACTCGGCCGAGACGGCGCGGAGCGAGATCGCCTTCTTCTTCCCGGACCTGGCCAAGGGCCGATAGGCCCTGCGCCCTGGCGGACATCGGCAAGGCGCACCTCGCTCTTGACGGCGGAGAAGGCGCGGGCGAAAATGCGAACGCGTCGCAGTTGCAACTCGTGGCATGGAGATGGTTCCTGCGCCAGGATCGGGTACACCCCTCACGCGGCCTCGTGTCGCCGCAAGGTAAGCAAAAGTAATGCTGCCTACCGCCCTCATCGTCTTTCGCGAAGTGCTCGAGGGCGCCCTCGTCGTCGGCATCGTCCTCGCCGCCAGCCAGGGCGTGCGCCGGCGCGGTGCCTGGGTCGGCGCGGGAGTGGCGGCCGGCGTGGTCGGCGCGCTGCTGGTGGCCGGCTTCGCCGAAGAGATCGCCGCCGCGCTCGCCGGGGTCGGGCAGGAGCTCTTCAACGCTGCCGTGCTCTTCACGGCGGTGGTCATGCTGGGTTGGCACAATGTGTGGATGGGCCGGCACGGCCGCGAGCTGGCGGTCGAGGCGGGCGATGTCGGCAAGCTCGTGCGGTCGGGTGCGCGCCCGCTCTACGCGCTGGCGGTGGTGGTCGGGCTTGCCGTGCTGCGCGAAGGCTCGGAGCTGGTGCTGTTCCTCTACAGCATCGTCGCGGCCAACGGCACCGACGCGGTCTCGTTCGGCGGCGGCTTCGCCATCGGCATGGCCGCCGGCATCGGCGTCGGCGCGTTGCTCTATTTCGGCCTGCTGCGCATCCCGCTGAAGCATCTCTTCAGAGTGACGAGCTGGCTCATCCTGCTGCTCGCCGCCGGCATGGCGGCGCAGGGCGCGGCCTTCCTGGTGCAGGCCGATGTGCTGCCGCCGCTCGGGAACAGTGTCTGGGACACGTCGTGGCTGCTGACCGAGCGCAGCATCCCTGGCCAGGTTCTGCATGCGCTGGTCGGCTATGTCGCCCAACCCACGGGCATCCAGGTCGCGTTCTATGCCGCCACGCTGCTCGTCATCGGCGCGCTGATGCGCTGGGTCGGGCGCGCCGACGATCCCTCCCGGTCGCGCCGGGCCAGGGTGACGCCGCGCCCGGCCGAGTAGCGCTCTTACCGACAAGGGGATTGCCGACCGCGCGAAACTCCAATACCTCTGGCGGCGAACGACGCCCGCGGAGGATTAGAGCGTGAGCACAGCCCCTCGCCGACGGACCGGCGCGCAGATCCTCGTCGATCAGCTCAAGATCCACGGCGCCGACACGGTATTCTGCGTGCCCGGCGAGAGCTACCTTGCCGTGCTCGATGCGCTTTATGACGCCAACTCGATCCGCCTCGTCACCTGCCGCCAGGAAGGCGGCGCGGCGATGATGGCGGACGCCTATGGCAAGCTCACGGGGCGGCCGGGCCTGTGCATGGTGACGCGCGGCCCGGGCGCAACCAATGCGAGCTCCGGCCTCCACGTCGCCATGCAGGATTCGACGCCTCTCATCCTCTTCATCGGCCAGGTGGCGCGGGATACCGTGGAGCGCGAGGCCTTCCAGGAGGTCGATTATCGCCGCATGCTCGGCCAGTTCGCCAAATGGGTGGCGCAGATCGACGATCCGGGCGCGGCGCCGATGGCGGCGCTGCGCGAGCGGCTCGCGGCGGCGAAGCGCCCTTTCCTGCTGCTCGGCGGCAGCGCCTGGGATGCCGAGGCGGTGACGTGCATCGAGGCGTTCGCCGCCGCCAATAAGCTGCCGGTCGGATGCGTCTTTCGCCGGCAGGACCGCTTCGACAACGCGCACCGTTGCTATGCCGGCGATGTCGGCATCGGCGTCAACCCCAAGCTCGCCCGGCGCATCCAGGACGCCGATCTCCTGATCGCCGTCGGCCCGCGCCTCGGCGAGATGACCACCGGCGGCTACACGCTCATCGACATCCCGACGCCGCAGCAGCGCTTCGTCCATGTCCATCCCGATCCTGAGGAACTCGGCCGCGTCTATCAGCCGGAGCTGCCGATCGTCGCCAGCGCGCGCGCTTTCGCCCGGACGGCGGCAGCGCTGGCGCCGATTGCCGACCCGCCATGGGCAAAGGACACGGCGGCGGCGCATGAGGAGTATCTCGCTTGGCGCAAGCCGCCACGCTCGCCCGGCGATATTCAGCTCGGCGAGATCATGCTGTGGCTCGACGCGCATGTGCCGGCCGACGCGATCTTCACCAACGGCGCCGGCAATTTCGCGACCTGGCTGCATCGCTTCCATCAGTATCGCCGGTTCGGCACGCAGCTGGCGCCGACCAGTGGCTCGATGGGCTACGGCTTTCCCGCGGCGCTCGCGGCGAAGGTGGTGCATCCCGAGCGGACCGTGGTCTGCGTCGCCGGCGACGGCGATTTCCTGATGACCGGGCAGGAGCTGGCGACCGCCGTGCAGCGCCAGCTCGGCGTCATGGTGCTGATCGTCAACAATAACATGTACGGCACGATCCGCATGCATCAGGAGCGTCATCATCCCGGCCGCGTCATCGGCACCGATCTGCGCAATCCCGATTTCGCCGCGCTGGCGCGCGCCTATGGCGCCCATGGCGAGGTCGTCGAGCGCACGAGGGATTTCGCCGCCGCCTTCGAGCGGGCTCGGGTGGCGGGCGGGCCGGCCGTCATCGAATTGCGCATCGATCCCGAAGCGCTCACCATCCGCCAGTCGCTGAGCGAGATTCGCGCGGCGGCGAGCGCGACCAAGCGCTGAACGCCAGATCGCCCTCCCGCAGGGGAAAGCCGCGGCGTCTCAACCGGAGACGCGCAGATGCTGCTGGCGCATGCGCTTGAGCACGGCGATCGCCAGCAAAGCGGTGAGCGCGTCGAGCACGGCGACGAGCAGGAACACCACCGTCCAGCTTCCGGTCATCTGCTTCAGATACGCCGCGGCCGGCCCGCCCAGCACCGAGCCGATGCCCTGGGCGATGTAGAGGAAACCGTAATTCGTCGCGGCGTATTTGGGCCCGAAGGTGTCGGTCAGGGTCGACGGGAACAGCGAGAAGATTTCGCCCCAGCCGAAGAAGACCAGGCCGGTCAGGACGACGAACATGGCGGGGTTGTTTAGGAAGGCGAAGAGCACGAGGATCGCCAGCGCCTCGAGCGAGAAGGCGAGCGCCATGGTGTGCTCGCGGCCGATATGGTCGGAGATCCAGCCGAAGAACGGCCGCGTCGCGCCGTTGGTGACGCGTGACAGCGTCAGCGAGAGCGGCAGCGCGGCCATGCCGAAGATCAGCGCCTGGTCGACATGGGCGTCCTTGGCGAAAGGCCCGACATTGAGCACCACCATCAGTCCGCCGGTGGACATCATCGTCATCATTATGAAGAGCAGGTAGAAGATCGGATTCTGCAGCATCTCGCCGGGCGTGTAGCTGCGCTTGCTCTGCATCTCCGTCTTGGCGATTTCGGGATTGTAGCCGGCGGGCAGATAGCCCTCAGGAGGCGTACGCAGCCCCAGCGCAGCCAGGATTCCGACGATGCCCTGGATGACGCCCCAGACGACCAGCGTGTGCTGGTAGCCTGAGGCGCCGATCATGTTGGCGATCGGGAAGCTGGTAAAAAAGGGCAAGCACCCAGCTGCCGCCGGACAGAAGCGCGCCGATCGCGATGAGGTTGCGCGGGCCGAAGCGATCGACGAGGTATGCCTGGACCGGCGAGACGAAGGTCTGCAGCATGATCAGCAGCGACGCCGTGAACTGGATTTCCGCCAGCGTCGTCCCGAGCTTCTGGTTGAGCGGCCCGACGAACAGCGTCCAGGTGTATTGCGGGCTCGAGATTGCCATCATGGCGATTACGCCGAGCACAAGTTGCCACCAGCGCGTCCGCGCGGTTTCGCCGCTAGTGATGGCCGATGAGGTCATGCCTGCTCCCCCTGTGAATGTGATGCGTCATAAGCAATACCAATGCAAAGGACATGCCGCGTCGCCGCGCGCGGACGGCGCCTCGCATGCCCGGGCAATATGCCTTTTGCGTGCCGGCGCAGCAAGGCCAGGTAACGCGCGGGCCGGCAGGAAGTGCTACAGGTTGCGACAGGTGGCGCGGTGGCTGGGCCGCGGCGAGAGCGCTGCCGGCAGCGGCGGCGGCGCCCGGAGCCGGCGGAAATCGAGGGAAACGCGCCGCGCTCCGGCGCGGTTGTGCCACGTGAAACCTACAGATGCGCTTCCCACTGGACCATTCCGGCCGGGGATTCGCTACAGCAGTGGATGATGCGGCGGACCATTGCCGGACCATGAGCGGACCACCGGCGCGGCAGCGCCGCTACCCGGGACGGCGGCGCGGATTCCGCTTGAGGTCGACCCGCCCTGTCCGAGGGAAGCGGCGGGCGCGGCTGCTAGAGCAGCCAGGCCCCCAGCACGAGCAACGTGATGACGATGCCGGCGATGCTCCATTTGAGCAGACGGGTGAAGCCGAGCCACATCTCCATGTGGCGCTGCAGCTCCTGGTCCATGGCCATCGCTGATCCCTCAGATTGACCTCAGCCGCGACTTGGTAGCCGCAGGCGCGACGCTTGGCAAGCGCTGCGGCGCCAAAGCGGCGCCAAGCAGTGCACAGGCCAGCGGCAGCCACCAGAGCTGATAATTGTGATGCACGGCGGGTGCGGCGATCAGGCTGGCGAGGATCAGGGCGACCGCCATGCCGCAGCGCCGCGCCAACGCCGGAGGACGGAGCCAGACATAGGCCGCGGCGGCGACGTAGAACAGCGCCATGATCGCCACCACCGCCGCCCGGGCGCCCGGCGCGGCGGTAAGCCAGCTCGTCGAGTCCGCCGGTCGGATTAGATTGAACAGGACGATGTTGTCGAAAAGCGCGCCGGGCGACCAGACGGCGAAGGGCACGACCGGGAGCAGGCCGATGGCGATGCCGGTGGCATAGAACAGCCGGTCTCTCGGCTGGCCGGGCAGGCCGCACGGCAGCAGCAGCGCGCCGGGCAGCAGCTTCGCCGCCAGCGACAAGCCGACGCTCAATCCGGCGAGCCCCGGCTTCCTCTCCGCGAGCAGAAGCGCCGCCAGCAGCGGCAACACCGCAACGAGGTCGAGCGCGCCCTTGGCGAAGAGCTGAAACGGCACCATCGGCAAGCTCAGATAAAGGAGCACGGCGAGCCATCCCGCGCTCGACGCCATCGCCGCGCCGAGGCGAAAGACCAGCGCGACCACCGCGAGTTGGAGCAGCAGATTGGTGAGGACGATGCCGCGCGGGCCGAGGGCGCCGCCGAGCGGCAGATAGACGGCGATCGTGGCGGGCAGGTACTTGTAACCGGCGAAACGCGCGTCGTGCGTGGCCGCTTCGGCTTCCGTATCCAGCCCCGATTCATAGGGATTGCTTCCGGCGAGCAAACCCTGGCCTTCGGCGATGGTGACGTTGGCGGCGTCGATGAACGAGGGATGACGCAGCTTGGTGGCGGCGTAGCCCACGTGAACCAGCAGCAGGGCCAGGGCGGTCGCCTTGAGCAGGCGCGGCGCGCATTCAGCGGCAACGTCGCCGCGGCGTCCTGCCTGCGCGACGACGAACGGCACGGCGGCGAGCAGCGCCAGCAATACCAGCGTCTTGTAGAGGCCGAGCTGCCAGTTGAATTTCTGCAGCAGCAGGACGGCAAGCCAGAATAGCAGGGCCGCGGCCGCTTTGATCATGCAGGCTTGCGTTAAGGCGAACGACCTCATGCCGACGGATTGAGCACCGCATCGGCCGCGGCGGTGGCGCGACGAATCTCGACACGGCCGTCCCCGCCGACGCGGACTCGCCCCTCGCCAATGAGCCGCAGGGCGAGCGGATAGGCGCGGTGCTCGGCGGCGAGCACGCGCGCGGCCAGCGCCTCGCTGTCGTCGTTCGGCAGCACCGGCACCGCCGCCTGGACGATGATCGGGCCGTCATCGACCGCGGCGCGCACGAAATGCACGGTGCAGCCGGTGAAACGCACGCCGGCAGCGAGCGCGCGCGCATGCGTGTCGAGGCCGCGGAAGGCCGGCAACAGCGAGGGATGGATGTTGACGAGCCGATCGCGCCAGCGCTCGACGAAAGCCTCGCCGAGAAGCCGCATGAAGCCGGCGAGGCACACGAGTTCGATGCCGGCCGCCTGCAGCGCGGCGTCGAGCGCGGCGTCGAATTCGTCGCGCGTCGCATGGTCGCGGTGCGAAATCACCTGCGTCGGAATGCCCGCCTGCGCAGCGCGCCCGAGCCCTTGCGCATCGCTGCGGTTCGACAGCACGAGCCGGATCTCCGCCGGGAAGTCGCGCTGCACGCAGGCGTCGATCAGCGCTTGCAGGTTCGAGCCGCGGCCCGAGATCAGCACGGCAACCTTCAGCCGGGCCACTGCGATTCCGTGTTGAGCAGCCGCGTGCGTGGCGCGTCTCCGGCGCGCGCGACGATGCCGCCGATGCGGTGGACGCGCTCGCCCGCGGCGTGGAGCGTCGCCGTGACGCGCTCGACCGCCTCGGGCGCGACCACGGCCACCATGCCGATGCCGCAATTGAAGGTGCGCGCCATTTCGTCGCGCGCGATGCCCGCGGTCTCCGCCAGCCAGCGGAACACCGGCGGCAGCGGCCAGAGGCGCGCATCGAGCTCGGCGGCCATGCCGTCGGGCAGCACGCGCGGGATGTTGTCGACGAGCCCGCCGCCGGTGATGTGGGCGAAGGCCTTGACGCCGCCTGCGGCCAAGGCGGCGCGGCAGCCGCGCACATAGAGCCGCGTCGGCGTGAGCAGGGCGTCGCCGAGGCTCGCTCCCGGTGCGAAGGGCGCCGGCGCGTCATAGCGCAGCCCCTCCGCCTCGACGACGCGGCGGACGAGCGAGAAGCCGTTCGAATGGAGCCCGCTCGATTCGAGGCCGAGTACGATGTCGCCGACAGCGACGGTGCTGCCGTCGAGCGCCTGTCCGCGCTCGACCGCGCCCACGGCGAAGCCGGCGAGATCGTAATCGCCCGCGGCATACATGCCAGGCATTTCCGCCGTCTCGCCGCCGACCAGGCTGCAGCCGACCTCGAGGCAGGCGCGCTGAATCCCCTTGAGGATGGTGGTCCCGGTCGGCACGTCGAGCTTGCCGGTCGCGAAATAGTCGAGGAAGAACAGCGGCTCGGCGCCCTGCACGACAAGATCGTTGACGCACATGGCGACGAGATCGATGCCGATGGTGTCGTGGCGTCCCGTGGCGATGGCGATCTTGAGCTTGGTGCCGACGCCGTCGGTGGTCGCGACCAGGATCGGGTCCTTGTAGCCGGCCGCCTTCAGATCGAACAGCGCGCCGAAGCCGCCGAGTCCCGCCTCCGTGCCCGCCCGCGCCGTAGCCTTGGCGAGCGGCTTGATCGCCTCGACCAAGGCGTCGCCGGCGTCGATATCGACCCCGGCATCGCGGTAATTCTGCCTCTTTATGGCGCCCTCGCCTGTTTTAGGGTATGACCGCGCGTCGGAAAGCGCGGCACGGGGACAATACTTTTGATCCGGAACGGTTTGCAATGCTCCTGAAACGCTGGCCGGCGCGGCGCGGCGCGATGCTGCTGCTGGGTGCGCTCTGCACTTTTCCCGCGCCCGCAGTGGCGCAATCCCGCTTCGACGTCTTCACCATCGCGCCGGTGCGAGTCGACGTGACCGCCGCCAGCGCCAGCGCCGCGCGCGATCAGGCACTGATTGGGGGCGAGCGGCGCGCGTTGCAGATGCTGATCGAGCGGCTGACGCTGGCCGCCGGGCGCAGCAGATTGCCGCAGCCCAACAATGCCCAGCTCAGCGATCTCGTGCAAGGCTTCGAGGTGGCGAACGAGCGGCGCTCCGGCGTGCGCTATATCGCCGACTACACGTTTCATTTCCGCCCCGATTCGGTTCGCCAACTGCTGAGCCAGGCCGGCATCGCCTTCGCGGAGACGCCGAGCAAGCCGCTGGTCGTGCTCGCGGTGCTGCTGGACGGCGACCGGCCGGCGCTGTGGGACGATCCCAACCCGTGGCGCGACGCCTGGGCGCGCGCCAAGCTGCCGCCGGGGCTGGTGCCGCTGGTGATACCGCTGGGCGAGATCGACGATGTCGCGGCGATCGACGCTGACGCCGCGCTCCACGGCGATGACGCGCGGCTGCGCAATCTGTCGCAGCGCTACGACGGCGACGACGTGCTGGTCACGGCGGCGACGGTGAACCAGGGCGCGACGCGCAGCCTCGACGTCGTGACCACCCGATACACGCCCGGCAGTCCGGCGAGCCGCCAGACCTGGAGCAATTCGGTCACGGCGAATCCCGGCGAGAGCGACATGGCCATGATGACGCGCGCGCTCTCCGACACGAGGGCGCGCGTGGAAGAGGCGTGGAAGGTCGCCAACATCCTCGACTTGCGTCAGAGCGGGACGCTGGTCGTGCGCGTCGCCGCGGGCTCGCTGCAGGACTGGATCGTCGTGCGCGACCGCCTCACCGGCATTCCCGCCGTGCGCAGCAGCCAGCTCATGTCGATCGACCGCGGCGGCGCGCGGGTCGAGATCCGC
>WNFI01167857.1_pt1 | contig 10182 bp, 4 predicted proteins | sample 5400471 | NCBI WGS metagenome assembly WNFI01 (sample SAMN13153348, study PRJNA577476) | soil metagenome | isolation source: 100 cm saprolite on Douglas fir-dominated hillslope | place: USA:California | collected 2013-09-17 | reverse complement strand
TTGGAAGTTATTCCTCCGGTCCCCGCCGCTGCGTTCGCGTAGCTGGTGGCGCTCGTCAGGTTGCCGCGAACCGTGTTGGAAGAAGTGAAAGCCGGATCATGGCCGGTAGGATTTGGTGAAATGTCCGCAATCCCGTTTACGCTGTAGTCATCGTAGTTGAAATCGGTGCGCGAAACGGTGCTTCCCGCCCCGTCTTTGATGGTGACTCGAGAGGGACGGTTGGCAATGCCATTTCCCAATACCGCAAAGGTTGTGACCATTTCCCTGAGCAGCGGCCCAGGAGTATTCGCACCAAAGTCATATTCCGACAGATCGGTCACCTGGCCGAATGCGTCGTAAGCATTAAACTTCACCTGGGACTGAGTTGTACCGTTTTCCAATATCGTGGTGACAGTCTGGAGCCTGGGGTTGCTTCCATCGGCATCCGTCGTCCAGGTGTTGTTCACCGCGCGCCAGGTCTGCGCCGGAGTGGTGGGACACCCTGAGGCCGCCGGCTGGGTGTTCGCCATCTCACTATTGATGGGCATTCCGTTGATTGCGTCTCCAGCGGCAGAAAAAGTCGTAGTCATGGTATTGCCACATGGATCGGTAGTCACAAACGAAGTGACCAAACCACCTGGAGCCGTGTTTGCCTGATAGCTCCAGGTCTTTGTATTGACTCCGTCATTCACGATCTGCTGGCTGTATGTGGGATTGGTGACCAACCCCGCGCCGGAGCCACCCCCCGGGCCGGCGGCAGGAAAGATATAAGTAGTGGAATATCGCGCGGCAGGAGTGCTACCGGAGCTGAACTCGGTGATGGTCTTCGCGATACCCCAATCAGGGTTGCCGCCCGCACCAAAACCATAGTCAAAAACGACACTCGTCCCATCCGGTCTGATGACTTTGCTGAGCAGATTCACCTGGCTTTGTCCGCTGGTAATAAGAGTACTTTGGATCGGGCCAGGACCTGATGTAACCAAACGAGTGAAGCTGAATGTAAGAGGTCGCAACTCCCAGCTGAATGTGTATTGGCGGAACACGTGCCCACTGGCATCAAGTTGCCCAATCGACTGCAGCTTGCCGTTGGAATCGTACGCGAATTGGATGACACGGCCTACCGTATCGGTGATCGTATTGATATTGAGATCGTTGGAATTCGCGTATGTAATCGAAATGATATTTCCGTTTGTATCTTCGATCTGATAGGGACGATAGAGCGTATGGTTGTTTGCAAGCAACGTGTACGGTTGGTAAAAGCTCCTAACGCCATCTTTGAACGTGGCGATCACCGGACCGCCTACAACCGTGGGATATTGGACCTGGATGTAGCTCGAATCCGTGGTGTGATAATTGGGGAAACCATTCTGAACCAGAAGGTGCTTGGCGCCGGTTGGTTCAGTCAGAAGACCTACCCCCTTGCTCCGTATGCCCTGGTTGGAGGAAAAATCAACAAACCCATACCCCACCCTGAATCCGGGGGCTGGCGTGTCAAAGTCGCCTCCGAAGCGCATGGCATTGTCATCACTGTTAAACTGCCACACCAAGCTGTTGTAATAGAGCGTCAGGTTAAGATTAAGCCCTCGTCCGGGTATCGAAAATAAAGGCACCGGGTAGGTATAGCTTTGACTGCCTATAATATTGGTTGACCTGCCGACCGGCTGTGCCGCAATAACGCTCGAACCACCGACACCACGTTGATTGCTGACGGAAGCCTGCGCCTGGATCGGCGTACCCCCGGTGCCAGAAGGTTGTGACCCACCACTGCAAGTCTCGGTGCATGCTACATGTTGAGCACGAGCAACATTGACAAAGAATGCAACGACCAACAAAGGGACAGCCAGCAACAGACGAGAACGCATCATCGGATAGCTCCTAAGCCAAACAAAGACTTGATTAAGAGTGCTCATAAAGTTTCGAATAAAAAACGCTTACATTGATGACCGGTTCGACCCGCAATCGGCAAGCTTGCCGGTTCTCATGTAGCCAATATGGTTCGGGTGTCATTCAGGTAAGGGATCTGATTGCTCATCGTCCTGAACTTGCTCTCGTAGCGTACGCCCTGAGAGTTGGAAAAATTTCCGCGTATCTTTCCCGCATAGAGCCTGATCTGCACATGCAGCGCGCCGTTTGCCAGGTTCACGTTGTCGATGTCGGAAGACATGAATGACCCGTGGGCCGGCCGGCCGGTTTCATTGCCCTGGTTGGGAGAGGGCGGCCGGGCTTGCGCCGCTAACGGCGTGGCCAGGAGAGCAACTGCACACAACAGGTTCATAAGCTTGGAAAGCCGGGAAGAACGCATAAACCCGCGTGTGAATATGAAACTCATTGGATAACCTTTCGTCCCCATATGTTTTCCCCTCGAAAGTGCTATTGGTGAAGAAACAATCTGTCCGTGGTTAAAGAGCGGCAAAAATTTGTCCTCTAGTAAGGAGTGTCAGTTTGGAGAAAAATATCGGAAATTTATTTTTTTAAGTCTCCATGCGGAAGCGGTTCTCGAGGTTCGGCTCAGTCTGTCCGAGAGTCGGCGTCATCACACCGAGGAACATCGCTATTAGAACCGCCAGACGGCTTAGGTTAGACTTCATCAGGACACGCCATCTTTCTGCGTAAACAGGGCCACTTTAGGCAATCAGGAGCCTGAAAGTCCTTAGAAGACTTCTCATTTTTCCGTTATAAATCTCACAATTCTCGATATTGACGTTTTTCGACTTCAGAGGTTCCAGGAAAAAGGGGGGCGCGGGACGTAAGTTCTTCCCCGACAGTGAGTTGGCGGGCAAGATCTCCGCATTACAGACGGAAACGATCCTTATAATGTAAGATACCCGAACCGCCAACAATTCATTAGGTGTCGTACATGGGCAATGAGCCAGATTTGGTTTACGAGTTCGGAGTGTTCCGGCTGGACCCGATAAAACGAATATTGGTTCGTGACGGCGAACCGGTCGCTTTAACGCCCAAGAGCTTCGACACTTTGGTCTTGCTGGCGAAGAGCAACGGCCGAGTGCTGGAAAAAGAAGAGCTGATGCAAGCCCTCTGGCCGGAGAGCTTTGTCGAAGAGGGCAATCTCAACCAGCTCATCTTTCTTGTCAGGAAAGCTCTCGGGGACCACCGAAACGGCAGCGGGTTCATTCAAACCGTGCCGCGCCGAGGCTACAAATTTGTGGCGGCGGTGCGGGAGATCGACGTTTCTGCGCCGGAAGGCGGTCTTTCAGGAGCAACGGGTTCGTCCCTGCCGAAAGATTATTGGAGCCGACGCGGTCCTTTTCGCAGCCTGCAGGCGTTCGAAACGGAAGATGCCTGGCTATTCTTCGGACGCGACGCAGAGACTGAAGATCTCCTGGCTCGCCTGGGCCACTCCCCGGTGCTGGCCGTGGTGGGGAATTCCGGAAGCGGTAAGTCCTCGCTGATTCGCGCCGGGCTGATTCCGGCATTACAGCAGGGGCGTTTTTGCGCCGAAGGCTTGCCCGCTGAAAGCTTCCCGGTCGAGCAATGGCGGATCGCGGTGTTTCGCCCTTCCGGGGCGCCCTTTGACTCCCTCGCAGAGGTTCTGCCCAGCCAGTTGGCGCCGGAGTTGAGCATAAGAGAGCAGTCCGAGATCATTGCCGACTGCCGCAATAAGTTTCCAGCGGGTGGCGATGCGCTGCGCAACGTCATCTGCGCGCTGATGAACGCCACGACGGAAGCAACAGGCGCGCACATCCTGCTGGTGGCCGACCAGTTCGAGGAACTCTTCACTCTCACATCGAACCAAGATGAGCGCCAGAGATACATTGAACTTCTGTTGAACGCCAGCCGGCTGGACAGCTCATTGCCCGTCCACCTGGTGCTGGTGCTGCGTGCAGACTTTGAACCCGGACTGACTGATTCGTTGTTGGAGGACGTTGGCGCCGAGCCGGGCAATCTGGCGCTGTTGGAACACGCGCTGGGCCAATTGTGGGAGAAGAGCGGCGGCTACGGTTGCATACTGACCAACCAGGCGTATGCGGAGATCGGGCGATTGCGGGGAGCGCTGGGCCGGCACGCTGATGAGGTCTACGCCAGCCTGGGGGATGAGAAACAAAAGCGGCTGGCGCAAAAGATCTTCCTCGAACTGGTGCACTTGGGCGAAGGCGCGCAGGACACGCGGCGCCGCGTGGAGAAAAAGAATCTGTTTTCTTTAGGGACGGCGGAACAGGTGGAGCAACTGCTGGCGGGCCTAGCTTCCAGCCGGCTGGTTTCTACTGGCAGCGAGGGAGAAGAAACATTTGTTGAAGTTGGGCATGAAGCCTTGATTCGTGAGTGGCCTGCCCTGCGAGAGTGGATCACACAGAATCGCGAGGAACTCCATCTGGAGCGGCGGCTGCTTGAAGCAGCAGAAGAATGGAAAGCGCTGGACCGGGACCCTGGTGCGCTGCTGCAAGGAGCACGCTTGGCTCAGGCCGAGGAATGGCTGGCCCGCCACGCAGACGCGCATGCTCTGTTGCAGCAGTTTGTGCAAACCAGCATTGATGCTCGCATCGCGGCAGAACGGAAAGAACGCGAAGCGCAGGAACGCGAATTGACTCAACAGAAGGAGCTTCGCCGGCAGGCGGAGGCCCGTGCGGAAGCGGAAACAATGCTTCGCCAACAGCAAGGGGCCGCGGCCGTACGTCTCCGCTGGTTCTCCTCCGCCCTGGCTGCGATGCTGCTGGTCGCAGTTGGCGCCGCTTGGTTGGCTTATCGCCAACAAGTTATTCAGAAGTCGCGGGCCATGGCAGCGCAGTCCGGAGAGATGATGCCACAGGATCGTGGCCAGGCGCTTGATATGGCCATACGTAGCTTGGGAATAGCCAAGACGGAAGAAGCCCGCCAGGCCATTGCCAAAGCGTTTCCAGAGCCGCTGCGAATTTTCAAGCATGAAGGTCCCGTCGTGGTCACAAGGTTTTCCCCTGACGGGCAGCGCATACTCAGTGCCAGTATGGACCATACGGCGCGGGTATGGAACGCTGCAGACGGACGCCTGCTGTTTACACTCGTGGGCCATACAGATATGGTTGAGGACGCAGAGTTTTCTCCTGACGGCCGACAAATCGTTACAGAGAGTGCGGACAAAACGCTGCGGTTGTGGAACAGTAACGACGGTCGCCTCCTGGCCACCATGCACCACGAAGGTGAAGTTAGGTACGTGTCGTTCTCGCCTGTTGGGACCATACCGCACGGGTGTGGAGCAGCACGACCGGCCAGTTATTGACTACGCTTTCAGGCCACGCAAGTGAGATTATTCACGCGGCGTTTTCACCGGACGGCCAGCACATCGTTACCTCCAGCTATGACCGGACCGCGCGGGTGTGGAGCGCCGGCGATGGCCGCCCGCTCTTCATTCTTCAACATCAAGGTATCGTCCCACGGGGTATCTTCTCGCCCGACGGCCGGCTCATCGTTACTACCAGCCATGATCATACGGCGCGGGTGTGGAACGCCGCCGATGGCCTATTGTTGTTCACGCTCGAACATGGCGGTCCAGTACATTACGCGGAGTTTTCTCGCGACGGGCAGCGCATTGTCACTACCAGTTACGACCGGACGGCGCGGGTGTGGAATGTCACCAATGGTCAGTTGCTGGCCATCCTCCACGGTTCAACCGATGCAGTCTATGACGCCGCATTTTCTCCTTCCGGAGAACGAATTGTGATCGGTGGCGCTGATGGTACTGTGCGGACTTGGAATACCTCTACCGGTCTCTTGCTGACTAGCCTGCGAGGCCATATCGCTTTCTTACCGGCTGCAGCATTCTCGCCTGATGGCCGGCGGATTGTCACTGCCAGCTTTGACCATACGGCCAAGATATGGAACATTGTTGACGGCCGCTTAATCGCCACGCTCCAAGGGCATGCGGACAAAGTTTTAGTCGCGCAGTTCTCCCCTGATGGACTACACATCGTTACCGCTAGCTGGGACCATACAGCGCGGGTATGGAATGCTGTTGATGGTCGCCCGTTCGCTACCCTCCAGGGCCATGCGGATACGGTACAGTACGCGTCGTTTTCACCCGATGGCAAGCAAATCGTCACAGCGAGCTGGGACCACACAGCGCGGGTATGGAACGCTGTTGACGGCCGCTTAATCGCCACGCTCCAGGGGCATGCGGATAAGCTCTTTGACGCGCAGTTCTCTGCTGATGGACAACATATCGTTACCGCTAGCTGGGATCATACAGCGCGGGTATGGAACGCTGCTGACGGCCGCCTAATCGCCACGCTCCAAGGGCATGCGGACAAAGTTTCAGTCGCGCAGTTTTCCCCAGATAGCCAACACATCGTTACCGCCAGCTCAGATCATACCGCGCGCGTATGGAACGCTGTTGACGGTCGTCTGCTCGCTACCCTTCAGGGCCATGCGGATGCGGTACAGTATGCGTCGTTCTCTCCCGATGGTAAGCAGATCGTTACAGCGAGTTGGGACCATACAGCGCGTGTGTGGAACGCTGCTGATGGCCACTTGCTAGCTACCCTGCAAGGGCACACAGATAAACTCTCCTACGCTCAGTTTTCACCTGATGGCAGGCGCATCGTCACAGCCAGTGTCGACCGTACAGCGCGCGTGTGGAACGCCGCTGATGGCCAGCTCTTGGCTACCCTCCAAGGACACATGGGCTGGGTTGTGCGTGCGGTGTTTTCTCCCGATGGCCAGCGTATTGTGACCACCAGCGCGGACCAAACGGCGCGCATATGGCAAATCCTCACCCTTGATGACATCAACCGAATTTTGGCCAAGTGAGGGCTGCCGGTGCACAGCCTTTGGTTCGGGCGAAGGGTTTCCATCCAAGCCGCTGAGTCCCTAGAGTGCGCGCGAGACCAAAAGCAGGTCATCGCTCCCGCTTTATCTTACACAACCCATTTCAGGCCTTGACTTGCGTAATCCATCATCGAGCCGAAAACACTGTCGCACTTCTGTTTGAACAACACCCGGTCGTAACTGTCAGGTAGATGAGTGTGCAATACCGCTTCCACGGCTGATTGCACCTTTCGCTTCGTCTGGGAATCTTTGTACCAGTCCGTGACCAACACATTCGGGGACTCTTCCCGCAAACGATGTAAAAGTGACGTTGCGGCGAGCCGGACCTTCTGTGTTTCCTCCTTGGTCATCTTGTCTTTTTTCAGGAGATCGAAGAGTTCCAGTTCGTCTTCTGTGAGGCTCTCGCGGATATGGCGCTCTGATTCCTCTTTCAAATCCTTCGTGAAAGCCACTAGCTCCTCGAAGTAGTTGTCAGCCGATGAACTGCCAGCGTTATAGGCGTCAATGATGCCCTGGAGCCGAGTGGCGAAATCCGTGCGCGTCGCATTTTGCTGGAGCATTTTTTCGAGCTTGTGTTGGATGAAAGCACGCAGGTCCGCGATCTCGATGTTCTTGTATCTTGACTGCTGGAAATCTTCCTTGAGTTTATCGAAGTTGATTTTGCTCAGATCCCAGGTCTTGCCGGATTGCACGATCCGGAACTCCGGTTTGCTGTCCTTGAGCGCGCCTCCATCGTCCACGACGACTAGGCTTTCGTCCAGCAACTCGCCTACCCGCAGCGCCACGGCATCAATGTCCATTTGCTCAACGATGGCGTCGAGAACTCCACGCAGGTATTGGAACATGGCCACCGAGCGCACGATGGGGCTGCCAAGGATCTCCGGTTTGCATGCCTCGTAGAGGCCGGTAATCGTATTTTCGTAAACCGCAAACCCTTTCCGCCATTCATCCTTGGTCAATAGCTTGTCAGCGTATTCGTCAAAAGAGCCGAGGTTCTTAAACACGTCCTTGCTCTTCAACAGCAGGCCAAGGTCAATGCTCAATTCGGCGCAAAAAGTCGTGCCCTGGGCAAGGGCGTCGTCGAGGAGTGTGAATAATTCCTTTTTCTCCCGCACGGGCTGGTCTTCCTGCCCTTCCTGGCCTTGCGCGTAGTCCTTGAGCGCCTTGCGCATGTTCCGGAAGACGTTGTAATAATCAATGATCTCGCCGCTCTTCTTCTCAACTCCGTTAATCTTCCATGCCGTAACGCGATTCGCGCGGGCGATGGTCTGCATCAACGTGTGGTCTTTCATCGGCTTATCGAGATACATGGTGGAAACGGTGGGAGCGTCAAAGCCGGTGAGCCACATGGCGCACAGAAAGACCAGACGCAGCGGGTGCTCCGGGGCTTTGAAGTTGTATTCCACATCGTGCCCGTTTTCGTCCAGCTTGTTCATCCGGTCGCGGTGCGGTTTGATCACTAGTTTTTGCCTGGTGAACTTCTTTTCCTCTTTCGCATCCTCGCTGACGATCACGGTCATCTGCACGGACCGCATATAGCCCACCTGCTTTTGCAACCGCCTCTTCTCGCCCTCGTTCTTCGAATTCTTGATTTGGCCGCGTAGCTCCTTGATTTGCTCCTTCCAAAGCCGCTGGACCTTGTCATACATCTTCACGGCGGTGAACTTGTCTAGTGAGACCACCATGCCTTTGCCAAGGTACCCGCGCCGGGGGAAGTGGTACACAATGTCCTTCGCGATAGTCTCAAGGCGGTCCTCGCGTTTGATGACTTCGATCTCCTGCGCAAACTTTTTCTCCAGCTTCTCCTGCTGCGCGTCGTCAAGGTCCTCGTCCTCGACAATCTCGGCGAACTCCTCGCTCAGGTCCTCATTTTGAATCAGTACTTTCGGAACACGCTTCTCGTAAAACAACGGAACGGTCGCGCCGTCATCCATGGACTGCTGGAAGTTGTATTCGGAAACGTAATCGCCGAACCATTGGCTCGTCTTTCGCTCCCTGCCGAGAAGCGGCGTGCCAGTGAAGGCGAGATACTGTGCGTTTTTCAGGCCCGCACGCATGTTCTCCGCTAATGTTCGATATTGGGTGCGGTGCGCCTCGTCCACCATTACGATGATGTCGCTGCGCTGCGACAACTCGGGATACTCCTGACCAGCCGGCCATCCGAACTTCTGGATGAGAGTAAAAACCAGCCGCTTGTTTTGGCCCAGGAACTTCCGCATCTCTTCGCTGTCCTTGGGCTGGGCCGCTTCGGCTTTGGTCACTGTGCCGGTGTAGAGGAAGTTGCGGTAAATCTGCCCTTCCAGGTCCTGACGGTCGGTCACGACCACGAAGGTGAAATTGCCCGTTTGCTTGCGGAAGATTTTGCGCACGTAGAAAATCATCGAGAAGCTCTTGCCCGAACCTGGCGTGTGCCAGAACACGCCGAGCTTGCCTTTCAATTCTTCTCTCCGGAGAAAAGCCTGGAAGGCGCGGTTCACGCCCAGGAACTGGTGGTTTTGCGCAACGATCTTCTCTTTGTCCTTATAATAAAGGATGAAGTTTTCAACGTAATCCAACAACCGTTGCGGAGGGAGCAGGCCTGCGATCACGCCCTCCAGGCTTGTGCCGGTACGCTCGATTTCCTCCTGGTCGATCTTTTCCCTCTCGTCCTCGGCGCGCAACCAGACGAAGAAGTGCTCCCATTCGGCTGTGATGCTGCCGACCTTGGTCTCAATGGCGTTGGAGAGCACGCAAAAAGCGTTGGTCAAGAAGAGCTGCGGGATGTCCCGCTTATAGTTCGTGACGTTGTCATCAAACGCGGTCTTGAGCATCACGTTCGAGTTTTTTAACTCGATGAAGACCAGAGGAATGCCGTTAACATAGAGCAGCACATCGGGCCGGCGAAAACGCCGGTCGCCTTTGATCCAAAGCTGCGTGACGGCCAGATACCGGTTCTGCTTCGGCTGGTTAAAATCAATCAACCGTACGTGCTCCTGCTGCTTCTGGCCTTGTGCATTGTCAAACTCCACCGGGATGCCGTCGCGCAGAAGGCCGTAGATTTCCTGATTGGCGCCGATGAGCGACATGGCGGGACGGCGGTCGAACAGCTTTTCCAGCGCATCATCAATGGCCTTGGCGGGAATGTCTGGGTTGAGACGAAGGGCGGCTTCTTTTACGCGGTCCGCGAAGATAACGTCTCGCTTGTTGGCCCGGCCTGAACCGTCGTTTAGGTCCTCCGGATCTTCCGTGTGACAGTTGAGCAGGTCAAAGCCGCGCGACTCATGCAGCTTCTGTACCAGGGCCCGCTCAATCTGGTCCTCGGAGATGAAGTTAGGCATGGGCGGCCAGTCTTTCCTCCGAAGCTAATTCTTCGGCCATGCCGGGCGGGAACTGGATATCGAGGTTTTCCACGGAGAGCTTGCCGGAGATGAGTCGGGGAAGAAGGAGGTCGCGTGTCTTGGTCAGACG
>WNFI01450616.1_pt1 | contig 10183 bp, 10 predicted proteins | sample 5400471 | NCBI WGS metagenome assembly WNFI01 (sample SAMN13153348, study PRJNA577476) | soil metagenome | isolation source: 100 cm saprolite on Douglas fir-dominated hillslope | place: USA:California | collected 2013-09-17 | reverse complement strand
GTGCCGGTATCGAGCCATGCATAGCCCCGGCCCAGTGTCTCAACAGAAAGATTACCTTGACGCAGATAATGGTTGTTGAGGTCCGTGATCTCGAGCTCACCGCGAGCTGAAGGCTTTAGGGAAGCGGCGACATCGGCGACTTGTTCGTCGTAGAAATAGAGACCAGTCACCGCAAAATGGGAAGGTGGATACTTTGGCTTCTCGATAATCGCGCGCACGCCACCGCCTGGGGCAAAATCGATGACACCGAACTGGCTCGGATCGCGCACCCGGTAAGCGAAAATGACAGCACCTGTGTCGCGGGCCACGGCCCCCCGCAGCAGGCCGCTAAGATTTTCTCCATAAAAAATATTGTCTCCCAGCGCGAGTGCAGACCGACCGCCGGCGATAAAATCGCGACCGATCAGAAATGCCTGGGGTAAACCGTCAGGGCTGGGCTGCTCGGCATAACGCAGATCGATCCCCCACGCCGTCCCGTCGCCAAGCAGTGCACGAAACTGGGATGCTTCGCGCGGGTGCGTGATGATCAAGATCTCGCGAATGCCAGCCAGCATCAGCGTGGTCAGTGGAAAATAGATCATGGGCTTGTCGTACACGGGCAAAAGCTGCTTGCTTACGCTCCGGGTGATCGGCCAGAGTCGGGTGCCGGTACCACCGGCTAGGATAATCCCTTTCATGCCGCCACCCTTTTGCGTTTTCTTAAGACAAGCGATAGTCCGGCACTTAATCGTGGTCGTGCGACGGCACCGGCGGCTGCGATCAAGGCGGCCGTCATACTACCCCCCGGCCGAGGCCTAGCCGCTCCTGCTGATAGCCGACATTGGCGTTCTGGCACCAATCCAGGTTGGCAAGGTACCAATCAACTGTCGCGGCGAGGCCGCTATCGAGGTCATGACTGGGATTTGCGGGCCGGCGCGTGTCGAGTATTCGACAAATCGCGCGCACCATGTCGATGTTGCGTGTCTCGGCGCGCGCGCCGATTAAATATGTTTCCCCGACGCGTCCCGCCGCAACGATCTGCTTTAGGGCTGCAACATGGTCGTCGACGTGGAGCCAGTCTCGCACGTTCAAGCCATGTCCGTAGACCGGCAGCGGCTTGCCCGAAAGCGCGTTGAGAATCATGAGCGGGATTAGCTTCTCGGGGAACTGATACGGCCCATAATTATTGGAACAATTCGAGATCAACACTGGCAGGCCAAAAGTCCGCTGCCAGGCGCGAGCTAGGTGGTCAGCTCCCGCCTTGCTCGCTGAGTAGGGGGAGTTCGGACGGTAGGAGCTGCTCTCGCTGAACAATCCGCTGGGGCCCAGTTCGCCATAGACCTCATCTGTCGAGACCTGAAGAAAACGGAACGCCGCACGGGCCGTAGTATCAAGACCGCGCCAATAGTCCAGCGCGGCTTCAAGCAGCGTCACCGTGCCAACAATATTGGTCTCAACGAAGTCGGCGGGCGCATCGATCGAGCGATCGACATGGCTCTCCGCAGCAAGATGGTATACGGCACGTGGGCGATGCTCGGCGAAAACAGCCTGCAAAGCAGCCCGGTCGCAAATGTCCGCTCGGACGAACATATGAAGCGGACTACCGGTTACGACTGCGAGATTGGAAAGTCTACCGGCATAAGTCAACTTATCGAGCGTTACAACGCGGGTGCCACCAGCCACAAGTGAGCGCACTAACGCGGAACCAATGAAGCCCGCGCCGCCGGTCACAATGACAGTCATAGTGGGAGACAGCACGGCGCCGAAAAACCTTCTGTACGCGCGCCTTGGAAGCGCAGCGGGACGGATCCAACACTGTCATATTGACGATCCAAGATTTGTTGTAAAGACCCTCGCAGCTAATAAGTGTGTCCGTTGACGCTGCAGGTTGCAAAATATTATCAGGAAAAGGAGAGCTTCTAAGCGACAAAGAGCAAATTTCCGCTTCTCCTCCGCATCAATTTTAATGTACAGATAGTTCAACCTAATGCACGGTTCGGCGGCCCTCGCCACCGATAAATTTCTGCACTTTTGCATGAAATTGTCGCAATCAAAAAGTCACGTCCCTTGTCGCGGAGAATTACCATGATCACAAATTCATCGGTAATAAGATCAGCGACCATCATCATAACGTCATACAATTACGCTGAGTTCATAGGCGAGGCTATCGCTTCCGCTCTGTCGCAAACCTTTCCGAACGTCGAAGTAATCGTCGTTGACGATGGCTCAACGGATGATTCGCTTAATGTCATAAGGTCGTTCGGCGAACGCGTTGTTCTCTTGGCACAGGAAAACATGGGTGCCCCAGCGGCAGAGAGTGCTGGCTTTGATCGAGCGACCGGAGATCTAATCCTTGTTCTTGATTCAGATGATGTCCTATACCCGACCGCAATCGAAGAAGCGGCGGCATTGTTCGACGCCGATACGAGCAAGGTTCAATTCTTCTTGGATGTGGTAGATGCTGCCACGTCGCCGCTTGGTTTCACGTTTCCACAAGAAATGCCTCGCGAAGAGGATATCGAAAAATTACTGTTTCAGTTCGGCTGTTATCAGAGCCCGCCGACTAGCGGGAATGCTTATTCGCGGCGCTTCCTGCGGCAAGTCTTGCCTTATCCTGAAATGGTTGGCACTTGCACGGATCTATATGCGGCCGTGCTTGCGCCATTATATGGCAAAGTCAAAGTCTGTGAGAAAATACTGGGAGGATACCGTATTCACGGCCGAAATATGCATTCGACTATGCCAGGAGCAGTGCCGACTTTGCGGGAGATCCGCACTACAGTGGTGAGCGGCGAGGGCACACAACGCGCCCTCGAGGCACATTGTGCTAAATTGAATAAGCCGATACAACATGGTCTTCATTGGAAATGGTCGCATTACTGTAAGCTTCGACTGGTTTCGCTTAAGGCCGATCAAGCAACACATCCTTTTCCGGAAGATCGGCCTTTCAAATTAGCTTGGCGAGGTCTCGTTGCGATCTTTATGCATCGCGATCCTACCCTTTCCAACCAATCCTATCGCATATTCCTTTTTCTGTTGTTTTTGTTGCTGCCGCTCCTTCCAACCCGCTTCGTCATCTTTCGCTTTCTTTTCAACGGGAGAGCGCGGTTGATGGGCATTTTGCAACGTCTTTTCCGCGCTCCATTTGGCCGCGCTCCGTCATGAAAACATCCGCCGGGGAAGGCAGCCACTCCTGAAGGAGTATTCGAATAGCGTTCCTGAATTTCAAGGCAGAGGCTGAGCTTGCGCGGGTCGACGGCCACGCGTATCGCGAGAAGTCCGTATGTGTTGGGGTCGAATTACGATTTGTTGACGGGGGAGCGTAAATTACCAGCGGGCGCTCATATAAAGGAGCTCATTGGCACAAGGGAACATAGTCATCTCACCCTTTTAGCGACATCACGCACGCCATAAGTCACTCGTGGGACGACAACATTTTTTCGAAGCGCGATACGCTTAGGCGAGTTTCGGAAGCGCTCGACATACATTGCTATCCCACCGCTTTGCTCGACAGCTCACGGTCGCCGAAAAAGAAATCCCACATGTTCCGGTGATTCCGGTGCGTTTCGGCAATGGAAGCGTCCCGTAAACATTAACTCCCGCTCAAGGATCAGCCCCGAGCTCTTAACGTGCTCCAGAAACTCGCCGAAGTTTAGTACCCATGAAATGTAATCCGCCTCCAACCCATGGCGCTGCGGCCGTTGAACGACCACGAAACTGCGAGACTTCCGGACTACCGGAAGATAGCTGATAAACAGCCAATGCTGTGCCGCATCCGCAAGCCGGGTGGTCATGGAACGCCAGTCCTCGGCATATTGGAGAGAATTGCTTGCCATCATCAGGCAAAATTGCTTTGCCTGCGGCCGCATAGTTCCCGAGCGCACCACCCCAATCGAGCGCCGAAAGTCCTGTCTTCCCGTAGGAAGCTCGCGCCAGCACGTAACCCCAAGTCGTTAGCAAGTTGTGTGCGCTGATGTCAGGCGCCGCAGTAAACCAGGGCCAAAAAGCGAGCGGAGCAGTGCTTTCGAGGGCGTGCTTATAGGCGCCCCAGTTATCGCACATATTCTTGACAACGGAAGCATCATCCCAGCCAACGGACCTCTGATCGTTCTTGGGCCACTGGTCTGCGACGTATTCCCATTCCGCTTTGCGAAGGTACCGCGCAACTTTGAAAATGATTGGGGGTAGCAGAAGACGGGCCAAGTTCGAGGCAATGAAACGACCGGACATAAATCCTCACTGAAACGAGGAATCGACTGATAGCCGCACATAGCACAAGTTTCACAAGTTTCAATGGTGAATTGATGGACACCTGGAGTAGGCTTGAGGAGCCAGGAGGTGTTATGGAAGGACGTCAACGGCGATCGTTTACGGAGGATTATAAGCGGCAAGATCAGGGCTGGCTCTATCTGGCCGCCGTCATGGACCTGTACAGCCGCAGGATCATCGGCTGGGCGATGGAAGATCATTTGCGCTCCCGGACTGCCGTTGGCGGCATTGCGGATGGCCATCTCTGCGCGGCGGCCTGGCGCCGGCCTGATCCACCATTCCGATCGGGGCGTTAATATGCCTCGGTGGATGCAGTCCGCCGGCTTCCATGCCTCGATGAGTCGCAGGGCCGACTGCTATGACAATGCCCCGATGGAGAGCTTCTTCCACACGCTCAAAACCAAGTCCGTCATCGGCAATATGCAACACGAGAGCAAGCCAGACGTGACATCTTCGCCTCCATTGAAGGCTTCTACAACTGAACCCGTCGCCACTCCGCCATCGGCTATATCAGCCCGATCGAGATGGAGCTAAGAGCAGCTTAACCCTGTCCATTTTTTCGGGGGAAGATCATGGCGTACCGAATCGAATGCAGGCTAACTCGAGCAATCCGCGGTGTGCCACCCAATGTCTTTTCAGAATTCTCTCGACTCTGCGGCGACATTTCGGCAGATTGTCGCGGTAAGGACTGACGTCCTTCACGCGACTGACCTATCTGCCTGCCAAGCAATGCATCGCGGTGGTACCGTTCTAACGAGATGTCAGCGCGTTCCAAATTAATCGACAGGGGTGCGTGTTGATTCGACAGCGGGCATTTTGGGCCGCGATAGCCAGTGGGTCGAGCCGGCTCGTCGAGCTTGCGCTTGGATTCCTTCTTACGCCGTTTATTCTACACCGCCTTGGCGACGAGAATTATGGGCTCTATGTCTTGGTTGGTGCAATCATTGGTCAGGGCGCGCTGCTCGATTTTGGAATAGCTCCTGCTTTGATCAAGTACGTAGCCGAGCATAGTGCAAAACGCGACCATGAACGGATGCGCAGTCTCATTGCGACTGTGCAAGTTCTTTATTGTTCAATTGGCCTCCTTACTTTGCTCCTCACCGTTGCGCTCGCTGCTGCTCTTCCTTATCTCTTCAATGTACAAGCGCTTCAGCGTGACACGGCGACAATGGTCGTGTTGCTGATGGGCGCTCGGCTCGCCATCTCCATCCCTTGTCAGACGCCTTGGGCGGTGCTTTGGGCCCTACATAAGTACGGACAAGCGAATGCTATTGTTGCTCTTCGGACGATCCTGACCGCGGCGGCTACTGTTGCGGTTTTGCTGCTCGGGGGCGGTATCATTGGGATGGTCGCGGTCACGATCCCAGTGACACTCTTAATACAATTGATCTTCGTTTGGTACGCACGTCGAGTAGCACCTGAAATTAGCTTCGGTTTTCGAGGGGCGGGCCGGGAGTTTGCCAAGGTCGTGGTGTCGTACGGCGCCTCGATGTCCTTCGCTGATATTGCATATTACATTCAGGCTAAGAGCGACGAGATTATTATCGGAGCATTTTTGCCGGTGAGCGCGGTGAGCCCTTATGCAATCGCCCGCCGGCTAGGCGTTCTTCCTCAGATTTTAGCGGAACAAGCTTTGGGAGGGATTGTTCCGCTGACATCAGAGCTCGATGCGAAAGGAGATTCAGATCGACTGAGATCCCTCTATATGGTGGGAAGTCGGGTCACATTTTCTATCTCTATATCTACAGCCGGCGTTTTGATTGCACTAGCGGGACCTCTGCTGACGGTCTGGGTTGGTGCAGACTACGCCAGCTATGCTCCGATCCTCTTGGTCCTAACGCTGGCGTGCGTCGCCGAAATTAGTCATTGGCCGGGACAGGTTATCTTACAGGGACTGGCGCGTCATCACGGCCTTGTTGTTCCGTATATCTGCGGCGCGGTCGCGAAACTGGGATTGGCGGTAGTGCTCGTTCGATCCCTGGGTCTAATGGGAATCGCGCTCGCGACCATGATTTCTTCCATCGCACTTAGCGTGATTTATGTACTACCTTATACGGCGCGCACCCTTCGCTCGTCTCTCCTAGATCTATTTAAGCAGGCTGTCTTGCCGGCGTTTATCCCCGCGTTGCCTATGATGGGCGTGCTCTATAGCATAGTATGGGCAGTTGAACCAATCGGCTTGGTCACCCTGGGATGCACCGCATTTGCGGGTCTAGTTACTTATGCCTTCGTATATTTAATATTTTGCGCGGGCAATGCTGAACCTTCCTTGTCAGTCTCCGCGTATGGGCGCCGGACGATTTCCAAGGGTTGGGCCCCGACGGCGTGATCGGCGTAGAGCCCGCCTGTGGCGAGCCCAGTGACGGTGAATGCGCGGTCATGCCGCTGTATCGCCGTGGCCGCCACCGCAGACATGATCTGCAAGGCCATCCGAAGCCAGGCAACTAGAGGAATTGATCCGGCATGAAGATTGCTTACGTGGGATGCGGATACGTCTTCGACATCTACATGCGCACGAGATGGGCCCATCCGGAGCTCAAGGTTTGCGGCATCTTCGATATCGACACCGCCCGCTTGAATACGGTCTCTCAGCACTACGGGTTCGACGTCTACCCTAGCTACGAGGCTTTGCTCGCCGATCCGGCGGTGGAAATCGTTATCAACCTAACCAGCATCCGATCGCACTACGAAACAATCAAACTTGCCCTCGAAGCTGGCAAGCACGTGTACTCTGAAAAACCGCTGACAACTGAACTTGACCGGACTCGCGAGCTATTTGCCCTTGCGCAGGCCCGCGGACTGGTGCTCACGGGCGCCCCCTGCAATCTCTACTGCGACGCGGTCAGCACCATGTGGAAGGCCGTTCGCGACGGCGCCATCGGCAAACCGGTGCTCGTCTATGCCGAGCTCGACGACAATCCCGCTCACTTGATGAACATGGAGAAAGTGCAGAGCCCGACGGGTGCGCCATTCCCGTATGTCGAAGAGTTCCAAGAAGGCTGTACCGTCGAGCATGTCGGATACCACCTGGTATGGATCTGCGCGATGTTCGGGCCAGCGACCTCGGTAACGGCGTTTTCCAAGGCCCTGATTGAGCACAAGACCGATACGCAGCTATCGCCCGCCGACACGCCGGATTTCTCCGTCGGGTGCCTCAACTTTGCCAACGGCGTCGCTGCACGGATCACCTGCACCTGGGTTGCGCCAAGAGACCATCGCCTGCGCATCATCGGTGAGAATGGCGAGATCTGCGCGGACAATGCATTTCACGATCAATCGCCCGTCCACCTCGAGCGCTTCTCCCGGGTCAGCCTCAGCGCCCGCAAGGCGTATACCGTTCGCACCCAGCCGTTGATCGGTCGGATTTTCGGAATCGGCGGGAGAAGGCTCCCGTTGGTGCGCCGCTGGAAATCGCATGCGGTAGAGGCGGAACGGGGCGTCGGCCGCTCGTTCAAGCACAAGATCGTTAGCTGGCTGCGTCGGCGCGAGATCTATGCTCAGGACAAGTTGCTAGGCATTGCAGAGATGGTTCGTGCGATTCGCGAGGGGCGGCCACAACCGATGCCTCCCGACTTCTTGATACACCTGAATGAGCTGACGCTGCTAATCCAGCGCTCGGGGCCAGAGGGCTTCACCGCGAAACCTACGACAACCTTCAAGCCAATCGAGTCGCTACCGGATATGGTCGACAGTCCGCGAGACTATCGCACTAGCTATCGCCCGCGGATCTTCGAGAGGGTGTTGGCCGGCATCGTAGAGACTCTCCATAAGCGTTGAGCAAAAGCTTGGGCCAGGGTAATTATGGACGCCGATCCGACTGTTACGATCTGGCCCGAACGGGCGCCGTGAAGTACGAAATATAGTTTCGAAAGCTATCGCCCGGCAGACATCCGGAAAAGGGCCGCCGCAGCCCGCCGACAAAACGCCAGTCCGGCCCGCCGATGAAGCAAGGCGCACCGGGATCGTGACACACGACTAAGCTGCACTACCTTTTACTGCTTTCGACTTGGTCCAAGTGCTCAGCCTTTGTGTGTTTCACCGTCCGGTTCGCATCACGACGTTCTGAGCGAGTTTAGCCGGTTCGTCCTTCGTCGGGAATTCGGCCTTGCTTAGGGCTTTTGGAGGTGATCTTCCCCCCAAAAAGATTGGGTTGATATAACCGATGGCCGAGTGACGACGGGTTCGGTTGTCGAAGCCTTCAATGTAGGCGAAGATATCACGTCTGGCTTGCTCGCGTGTTGCATATTGCCGGTGATGGACGAGCTTGGTTTTGAGCGTGTGGAAGAAGCTCTCCATTGGCGCATTGTCGTAGCAGTCGGCCTTGCGGCTCATCGAGGCCTGGAAGCCGGCCGACTGCATCAGCTTGCGGTGATCCACCGAGGCATATTAACGCCCTGATCGGAATGGTGGATCAGGCCGGCACTAGGCCGCTGCGCAGAGATGGCCATCCGCAATGCCGCCAACGGCAGTCCGGTGCGCAAATGATCTTCCATCGCCCGGCCGACGATTCTGCGGCTGCAAAGGTCCATGACGGCTGCCAGATAGAGCCCAGCCCTGATCGGTCTCGATGTAGGTGACGTCGAGCCAGATCCGGTTCGGCGCGGCGGCGATGAAGTTCCGGTCGAGCAGGTTCGGGGCGATCGGGAGGCCGTGGCGGCTGTCGGTGGTCCGCACCGGCGTGGCCGCGCCATGATGGCCCAAATGCCGCGATGGCGCATCAATCGCTCGATGCGGCCACGACTTACCCCGCGGCCCGCGCCTTTCATTGGTGCTGATGATTCCATTAGCCTCGTCAAGACCGCTCAGCGAGGCAAGAAAAAGCTAACCGATGGAGAGACGCTTATTCGAGTCGTCTGTGGGATGACAGGGGGTAGCGCAGCACTTAAACTACTTTGGGTTAAGACATTATCTTGGCCCCGCCTCAGGCGGCACTAAAGGAGCTGCTCGACTGGATGGCCTGTCGGCGATGTAGAAGTTGTGGCACGAAGAAGCTGACACTCGACGATAAGAAGGCCGTCGCGGTGCTTTGCCCGTTATCGACAAACACCTCAATCCGGAATGCGCTGATAATCGGATGTTGCCACGGCTGCTCGCCGGTCAACGCGTCCGGCTCGATAGCATAACGAGACGGGGCCGCACCAGGTATCGTGACATACATTGAATTACGGTTTAGTGCGGCCCCTGGAGATTGCTGAAACGGTATCCCAACCTGAACAATTATCGGCTACGCGGTGGTTCTGTTAGCGGCTAAGGGGGTCAATATTCTGACAGTGCCTACTAAGAGTTGAGCTTCCGCAATCGGACGTAAGTGGACAATATCGACCGCCAGAGATTTTGCGGCTAGGTTGAATAGTCCGAGCGGAACAGGCGACACAGTGATGCATTGCAGTTTTCTTACCTGCTATGTTGGTTGGGCCACGAGGGAAAGGCGCGTTTGGCTTTCGCTATCGGTGGCTCTCCTTCTCTTCGCCGTTTTCAGACGCAGCTCTTTTGCTCGGGCGGCGATGAGTAATCCCGCGCCGGATGACAACGTGTCTTTGGACATGAGCCGGGATCAATGGCGCCAACGGGTCGCGGAGGCAAAGCGCCGGGCTCGACAATTCGTGTTGGAGCACCGGGGACGTTCGACGTTTGACACCCCCTCGATGGCCGACCAAGAGCAAATAGCGTCAGAGCGGGTTCTCAGTGACGACGTTCTTAAGCGTGGAGATATCGTCTCAACAAACAAGGGCCTGTTCGTTTTTAGAGGACGACCGGATCAGGAGCGTCGTGAAAGCGATTTCATCGCGCTGCCGCCTCGTTAGCTTGGTAGTAGGCTACGCGGACAAGTGATTCCAAAGAGCCGGCCTCAAGAATCTGAACAGGACGATAAGTGGAGTTTCTGCCTGACAGCGGGCACGCTGTGCCAGCGAATCAGGAGAGACGATGAACAGAC
>WNFI01409768.1_pt2 | contig 10183 bp, 15 predicted proteins | sample 5400471 | NCBI WGS metagenome assembly WNFI01 (sample SAMN13153348, study PRJNA577476) | soil metagenome | isolation source: 100 cm saprolite on Douglas fir-dominated hillslope | place: USA:California | collected 2013-09-17 | reverse complement strand
GTAGGGGCTTTAGCCCCTCCGGGTTCTAATCATGGGCAGAATCGTCGGAATCGATCTTGGAACCACCAATAGTCTCGTCGCCTATCTCGACCTGCAGACAAATCAGCCGAAGTGTATCCCCGGTCCTTATGGCACTACGCTTTGTCCCTCGGTAGTTAGCCTGGATGCAGACGGAACCGTCGTCGTGGGCGAAGCGGCTCGGAGAAGGCTCCTCACGCAACCCGAACGCTCGATCTATTCCGTGAAGCGCTTGATGGGCCGCGGCCCCGCCGACATTCAAGATGAACTAAAACTGTTTCCATTTCGCATCGATCCGTCAGGTAAGAACGTCATCCGCGTAAGACTGGGCGACAGAGTTTTCACGCCGCCTGAAATTTCCGCTTTCATCCTACGCGAACTGAAAAATTGGGCCGAAGCCTATTTCGGTGAATCTGTCGACCGCACCGTCATCACCGTGCCGGCCTATTTCAATGATGCCCAGCGCCAGGCCACCAAGGACGCCGGCAAAATTGCTGGCCTCGAAGTTCTCCGCCTCGTAAACGAACCCACTGCCGCCGCGCTCGCCTACGGCCTGCACGAGAAGCAACGCGGCAAAGTCGCCGTCTACGACCTCGGCGGCGGCACCTTCGATATTTCCGTCCTCAAGCTCATCTCCACCACCGAAGGCGATATTTTCCAGGTTCTATCCACCAACGGTGACACGCATCTTGGTGGCGACGACATCGACAATTTATTGCAAGCCTTTGTGCACGAACTTATCCTGCAACACGATGAGATCGACTTCTCGCCGCACGGCGAACTCGCCCAGGAGCTTCGCAAAACGCTGATCGACGTGAAGCATCAGCTCTCCCGGTCTGAAACGGCAACGCTTCGCTTCTCGCTGCCCAATGGCAATATTTTCACACACGATTTCACGCGCGGTGCGCTCGATGCCCTCATTCGTCCCGTAGTCGACCGCACCATGGGCCCTGTCAAACAGGCGCTTGCCGACGCCCATCTCAAGTCCGAGGACATGGACGAAGTCGTTCTCGTCGGGGGCACGACCCGCACGCCGTTGATCCGGCGCACGGTAGAAGAATTTTTCGGCCGCAAGCCGCATATCGAGCTGAATCCAGACGAAGTCGTCGCGCTCGGCGCCGCCGTCCAAGCCAACATTCTCGACCAGGGCGTAAAAACCATGCTCCTGCTCGACGTCACCCCGCTCTCGCTCGGCATCGAGACCTATGGTGGCGCCGTCGCGAAAATCATCCCGCGCAATTCCACAATTCCCGCCAGCGCCCAGGAGCTGTACACCACTGGCGTCGACAATCAGACCGGCATCGACATCCACGTTCTTCAGGGCGAACGCGAACTGGCCAAGGATTGCCGCTCTTTGGCTCGTTTCACGCTGAGGGTTCCGCCCGCGCCGGCGGGCTTGCCACGCATCGAAGTGAAATTCCTCATCGACGCCAATGGCATTCTCCAGGTCGGCGCCAAGGATCTTCGCACCGGCGAGCAGCATTCCATCGAAGTCCAGCCCAGTTACGGCATCAACGATTCCGAAATCGAGCGCATGCTCGAGGAATCCATCGAGTACGCCGAACAGGATTTTGCCGAGCGCCAGGTCATCGAAGCGCGCACCGAATCCGAGGCCATCCTGACTGCCACTGCGAAAGCTCTAGCCAATCCGCAATCCGCGGGTTTGTCCACGGAAGAACGCGTTAAAATCGAAGCCAGCGTCGCCGCGCTGCGGGAATCCGTAACCGGCAGCGACTACAAACTGATCCGCAAGCGCATCGACCAACTGAATCACGCGACCGAGCACCTGGCGGAGTTGCTGATGAATTCAGCCGTTTCCTCGGCGCTCGAAGGCCGCAAGCTAGCCGAAGTTTAGATTTTCTTTGTAAGGGCGCAGCACGCTGTGCCCTTACTTGGCGCGATGCAAGCGCTGTAAGAATCAGGGGGAAAAATGGGCGGCAGCAACCCATACATCGAAGAAGTCAAATACAAACCCGCCACGAAGAAATATAAGGTGACCTTTCTTCCCAGCGGCAAGACCATCGAAGTTGACCCGGAGAAAATTCCCTACGGCCACAACGGCCTCCCCGGCAGCTTTCTCGACATCTCCGAAGGCATCAAAGCCGGCCTCGACCACGCTTGCGGCGGCGTCTGCGCTTGCTCCACATGCCACGTTATCGTTCACCAGGGCCTCGAGTCCTGCAACGAAGCCACCGACGCCGAACTCGACGAACTCGACGAGGCGCCCGGCATCACGCCGAAGTCGCGCCTCGGCTGTCAGACCGTGCCCGACGGCACCACCGACATCGTCGTTGAAATCCCCGACTGGAACAAGAACTACGCCAAGGAACTCGACCACTGAGAGTTTTCATTTCCAAGTACGCAGTTTAAGTTCTTAGTTCTAAGTTTTTGGTTCGACGTAGGTAGTATTCTGTTCTCGGTCAGATATTATGAGAGCGACTCTTCCTTCTGACCTAAAACTAGCGACAAACAACTAAGAACTTCTTGGGAGCCACACATGCCGCCGACATTCGGTTGGGACGACTTCGAAGACATCGCTATCGCTCTTACGGACAAGTTTCCGGACACTGATCCCCTCACTGTCCGCTTCACCGACATGCACAAATGGATTACCGATCTTCCCGGATTCTCCGGCGACCCCGCCGCCTCCAACGAATCCAAACTCGAAGCAATCCAGATGGCTTGGCACGAAGAATTCCAGGACCGCCACGGTTAGCCAATCCAACCTTCGGCACGCAGGCGGAATCGAATAAAATCTGGCATAATCTTTTTGCAGTGGGGAGGCCGCATCATGAAGAGCATCCCTTTCCTCCTTCTCTCAGGATTCTTCATCCTGCCGAACTCAGTTTCACTGGCTCAGACGCCGCAACCACTGCCTCAACAAACTCAGCGTCCGCCTGATGGCGGCACCCGGGAAGTCCTCGTCAGTATTCTCATTCCTACCTTGCCGAATGCGCCATTCACGGCTACCGTGAACACCGAATGGATTCGGCAGCTCCCGGACGGCAGCACCATCACTCTGAAAAATCACCGCGCCATCGCGCGCGATGCCGCCGGACGTATCTTCCAGGAGCGCCGCGCACTCATTCCGGACGACGGCAAGACCAACTCTGGCGTCACGCAAATTGAGATCAGCGACCCAGTCGCTCACGCGCTCTACATTTGCATGCCCTATAGGCGCACGTGCCAACTGGAAGAGTTTTCACCCCAGGAGTTCGCACCCTACGGCGCACCTGGCAAGGCTCACATGGTGCAGGGTGCTTCGTCGGAATCGGAGGACCTTGGCAAGCAGTCCATTGGCGGGGTCGAAACGGTCGGTACGCGTGAGACCACGATCATCCCCTCCGGCACCATCGGAAACAACAGCCCTATCATGTCTAGGCGGGAGTTTTGGTTTTACCCGCAGCTTGGCGTAAACCTCATCAGCAAGCTGCAGCATCCGCTATCCGGCACACAGAATTTTGAAGTTTCCGATATCGCCTTGGGTGAGCCCGACGCCAAACTCTTTGAAGTCCCGAGTGGCTTCAAGATCCTGGACTTGCGAAAGCCGCCGGAGATCTCCTCTCCTCTGGCGTCCTCACCCAATTGACCGCCCCAAATTCCGTTATCAGTGCCTGGTCTTTCTCAAGGAACGAACATGGCCCGCATGGGGTGGGGACCCCCGAGCAATTTGTATGAATATCAAAGGAAAAGACTTAGGAAATTTGCAATTCGTAAAGTTCTGATTCTAAAAGAAATGTCTTGGCTGCGCCAAAAAGGGTAAGGGCTCCAAAAGGGTAAGAGCTCGCAAGAAAGAAAAACGGGAGCAAGCTCCCGCACTCCATACACAGTTATATACAGGGTCAAGTATATCTTATTTTAAGGGAAAGTCAATAGGAAAAATATTTCCCATTTCTCGTGCTTTGGGTGATCAGTTGTCAGTTTTCAGCATAAACACGCGCCAGCCTAGGTTTGCGTCTTAGCGGAGAGAGGCTGCGCTGACGGGGAGCAGCCGTCCTGCTTGTGAGAGGGGGCTATTTCCCGTATCCTACTAAAGTCGTAACCGCAGCAAGTGTGGCGCTATGGTGCAACGGTTAGCACGTAGCCCTTTCAAGGCAAGTTTCACCTTTCAGGACGTGCAACGACGTGCTAAGTGCTTTATTCCGCGCGGCCATCTTGCAGGGACGTGCAGGGATTTCCTACCTGTTTTCAGTAGCTTGATACAACATTGAATCAACTTCGGGCGAAAGACAGGCGAAGGCATGGTTGGTGGTACGACGGTACCATTTACCGCGCGGCCCTTTTGATTCAAGATTGATTACAGGGGTAGCCAATGAAAAACCGACCGACCAACTATCAACAGGAAATCGAAAGCATTCAGCGGGCCATCGAAGCCCTTCAGCGGGACAGCATCGGAAATAGCGACCCGGAAGAACGCGCCAAGATATCGCGGGGGCTGGTGGCGCTGGATAGCCAGTTCAGGCAATTACGCGCTCGTTCAGTGGCACATCTCTTTCGCAATTCTGAGGAGGCGCTGTGAACGGCGAAAGGCGGCAGTACGGCACAGGCAGCGTCATCAAGCTTGAAGGGTCACGGTTCTGGTACATCCTTTACCGGGTGGACAGCCGCCAGATTCGGGAATCCAGCAAGTCAGAATCGAAGATGGAAGCCGAGAAACTCCTACAGAAACGCATGGGAGAAAATGGCCTTGGGCTGACCCCGGAACAGGACGTGAAGAACGTCAAGTACGAAAACATCCGCGATGCGTGGCTGGCCGGAAACAAAAACGGATACGGGGCCATTATCCATTTGAACGGTTTCTTCGCCGGGCGGCGCGTCATTTCGATTGACTCCGACCTGCTTCGCGTTTATATCGACCACCGACGCAAGAAGGGCGCGGCGGATGCCACGATTAAGCGCAGCCTGAACGATCTTCGAGCAATGATGAATCAGGCGCGCAAAGAGCGCAAGCTACGTTCTGCTGATATTCCTCACTTCCCTATGGCCGTCTTGAAGGCGGGTAAAATTCGCAAGGGATTTGTCGAGCCGGCACAGTTTGAAAAAGTACGGAAGGCGCTGCCTGAAAACCTGCAACCGCTGGTCACGTTCCTCTACTTCACTGGCTGCCGCATCGGGGCCGCCCGGCAAATCACTTGGGACATGGTATCCAAGGATTGCAGCGAAATCAGCTTGCCGGGAGATATCACGAAGTCGGGCGAACCGCTGGTGCTGCCGCTAACCGGGGCGGGATTGAAGGAAGTAGCCACGCTTCTTAGAAAGCGATTCCGAACGGATGGTGGGCCAGTATTCGACACGACAAATCTTCGCGTTGAATGGAACAAGGCGTGTGTGGCTGCCGGGCTGGGCACGATGAACGGCAGGCTTCGCGCTGGTCTGACCATTCACGATCTGCGGCGCTCGGCTGTAAGGAATCTGATCCGCGCCGGGGTATCCCGCACCGTGGCTATGGCGATTTCTGGCCACAAGACGGAGCATATTTTTGACCGATACAACATCACGGACAATTCGGATGTGCGCGCCGCCTTGGAGAAAGTAGGGAAGTACGCGAAGGCATGATAAAATGGCTTCGCTTCCGTGGCCCGGTAGAGTAACTGGTTAACTCGTCACCCTTTCAAGGTGAAGATTACGGGTTCGATTCCCGTCCGGGCTACCATCTTTCGTTGACGTACATATTCCCCTTGAAATCGCGCCGGAAATGCGGTATCCTTCTTTTGTCAGCAAAGCTGGCACCCGCCCACGGGTAGAAACGAAGACGTAAAGTAACCTTACAAGACGTAACGATGGGCGCGGATAAAGGGCAAAGCCCCGTAAGGTTACGTCATGCCATCTTCAGAAATCCGTACCCCTGCCCCTGCTTTACTTCCTGAATACTTAAACATCAAGCAAGCATCCGTGTACCTTGGCTGCACCGTGTCGGCCGTCCGGCAGATGATGGTGTACTCCAAGGCCGTGCCCTACGTCCGTTTGGGAAAGCGAATCATCTTCAAGCGCGTTGACTTGGACGAATTCATGGCCGCCCAGAAGGTGGCCGCATGAATAGGTACCGCACCCTTTACGCCGATCCCCCGTGGGCTGAGCGGGGCGCTGGCCAGTGCGTGCGCGGTGCGCAGAAGCACTACGCACTGTTGAACACGGCGGAGATCTGCGCGCTTCGCGTTGATGGCCGCGCAGTTGAATCACTTGCTGAGAATGACGCCCATCTTTATCTCTGGGTAACGAACAACTTCCTGCCGGATGGCCTCGCGGTGATGAAGGCGTGGGGCTTCAACTACAAGACCATCATCACTTGGGGCAAGAACAGAATCGGGCTTGGCCAGTATTTCCGTGGCCAAACCGAGCACGTTCTTTTTGGCGTGCGCGGCTGCTTGCCTTACAAAGTTGAGAAAGGCACGGTGAAGAAAATTCCCACCATGTTTCCCGGCATCGAGGAAGAAGTAATTGGCGAGGATAAGCGGCTACAGGGCACAACGCTAATCCTGGCTGCGCGTGGCGAGCATTCAACGAAGCCGGAAGAATTTCGGGAAATGATTGAGCGGGTTTCGCCCGGCCCCTACATCGAACTTTTTGCGCGGCGGCCAATGCCGGGCTGGGATGTGTGGGGATCAGAATCAGGAAGCGCGGCCCTGTTTGAAGGAGAAGGGGCCGCGTAGTGTTTGAAAATCAGAAAAAGGAGAAAGAAAAAATGAGCAAGTTCGAAGGGTTGACAATCGAGCATTTGCACCGCGGCGGGCTGTACGGTTTGTATTCATCGGCGGATAGGGCGAAGCCCCCGCTGCCGATCACCGTTGATGAAGCAGCATACATAGAAGCCGCTGACAATGACGACGAACTGGCGCGGCGAATTCTGGAAGTGTCGCGGCGGCCCTTAAATCTGAAAAAGTACCTGGATATTACCCTGCCGCCGCAATCGAGTTTCATAAAAAGTTTGCGCGGCCTCTAAAACTGAATTGAGTTTGCGGGTTCCCGCCTAACATCTGGCGGGCAAGATGGACCGAGTTGCTAGGTCTTGAAAACATAAAGCAATCCGGCAGGGTGGCTCCTGCCGCGAAATGGGAAAATTGGCGAAGAACGTGCAGCGACGACATAGGTAGGCTATTCATCCGAAGGGTGCCCTTAAATGGGAGCCAGCACCAAGTCGAATAAAATTCCGCCCGCCATCGGAATGAGCTGTACGCCCAACGCCAACTAGTGCGGCGGGCCGCATACTTCCGAGCGCAAGCTCAACGAAGTTCTTCGGCCTGCCGCATCCCATCTATCAAAAAGGCGAAATGCCCACATGGAAAGAATCGTTCCCCAAAAGTAAGCCGTTCCATTGTTCCGCCGCGTGGCATCTGTGGAAGAGCGGCGCGTGCTTGGCCATCTATAACCTCATCGGCGCTATCACGCTCAACGGCGAGCGTGAATTCTTCGGTTCTAAAGAAAACGTTGCGGCGTACTTCGGCATGAACTACGAAGCAACGCGGCGCGTGTTCAAAGCTTTAGTAAAGCTTGGATTCCTAGAAAGCCTCGGCGCGAAAAAATACCGATACATCCCACACGATAAATGGTCGGAGACGCATGGGCCATGTGCGAAGCGTGAACTTTTCCCGTGGCAGGAAAGCGCCAACCCGTTTGTTGGGAAAATTTGGGGCATCTCGGGCGGAAAAATCCGCCTAGTGGAATGGAAGGTTGAGCAGTTTTACAAGCACATAGGGGATGAGGAATTGTTCATCAAAGAGTTTCAGAAGGAAATGGATGCAGCCACGGTTAGCCGCGATCACGGAGAGTGGGCAGGCACAAAACCGAAGTCGGTTTACATGCGCGTGTTCAATCGCCTGAAGGAATCTATGGCCAAGGCCACGGTAGAAATACCTGCATACAAGTAGGACCAGAATCCTACCTGTGTGCAGGTACTAATCCTACTTGCAAGTAGGATTCACCGCGAAAAAATCCTACCTGTGTGCAGGTTATAGGTTTGAAGGTTCTGAGGTTTGAAGAGAAGTAAGAACTATGAAAGTAGATACCGGGCCACGCAAAGGCAGCGTTGGCCCGTGCGGGCTTTCAGACTTGCTCCAAAACCTCGTTGAAAGGCGAAGAGAAAACCCGTAGCACGGGAAACAGGCAGGCATGGCCACTAGAGCACAACTGCGCGATTGGTTCGCCGGATTCTGGGAAGTCGGCAGCGGGAATTTTGCGGTCGCCTGTTCATCGGCGCGCCGATTGACTTTTGTCGCCACGGAAGAAGCAGCGCGCGGATTGAAGAACGAAAGCTGTGGTCCGAATTGTAATCGGTACGATGCGCCGCATCGGGGATTTCGAGTCGAGCCGGCACCATCGGCGGGCCGGAAGATATCGCGCGCATGGGCGCAGATGGTGGAGCAAGCATGAACATTAAGGATTTGCTTTTCGTGTGGGGTATGCGTGGCTTGGGTCTGCGGCGCTGGTGGGTGATTGTCACAATTTATCTCGGCCACCGATGGAATGAAAAACTCACGCATGAGCAGGCGATGAAGCGGTTCGAAGATACTTTGAACAAAATAGACTTACGAAAGAACTGGAATGCAGCCCACGGCGGAAACTGAAGTCCTAACCTCGCGTGGAGAAAAACTCAGCGATTTGCGGAAGGCCGCAAGGGTATTCGGCGGCTGGCAACCCGCCGAGATTTTAGAAGCAGAAGTTCAATCGGAAGAAAGTCCGGCAACCCCGGAAGGAGAATAGAAAGATGGCAAAGTTCTTAGTTGAAGTACTCACGGAAGCACAAACCCACGCTGAAGCAATACACCTTAATGGCGTGGGCACCAAGGAAAAGCCACTCTTCGGCTCGCGGCAGGTTTTTGACAGTGAGGAAGAAGCCCGCACTGCTTACGCTGCATCCGGCAAAGATTATGACGCGGAAGTTGCAGCGGGCAAACAGTTCGACGCGGCCACGGTCCATCTGACCAAGCACCAGCTTGCCATCATCCTGCAATCGCTGGGCGAAGGAACCTACTGGCTGGGCCGCAACGAGAATATCGAGCCAGCATCCGATCCGGCTTTCATGGGCATGATTGAAAACGCAATGGCAGCGGCGGCCAAGTACAGCCGGGGCGAAGCTGTCTAACGGAAGTGTCATATTGTATGACAAGTAGAACGCTGCTAGAGTGCAGAAATCCCAGCGCAGGAGAAAGTCCATCGTGACACAGAAAGAAAGATTGCTAGAAATCGCCAATCTGGAATTAGAAAGAAAGCTGGCTAAGGCGCGCCGCATCCATGAACTTTCCGTGGCGGCCATCTATCGCAGTTTCCGGCTTACGAAGTGGGCGAATGAAGCAGAAGCCAAGGCGCGCGATTGTGGGGAAGAATCTCGCGTCATTGCAGGCACGCTCGGAGCACTACGGCGGGAAGCCAGAAACTCGTCGGAAGAAGGCGAAGAAGGTGCGCTGGTAATCCCAACAAGGGCAGGGCATGGCTGGCGGGATACGCTTGTAAAGGCCAACAGCAACCGCCCCGGACCCAACAGCTTGCCATCCTGAAGGGTAGCTGGATTTAGTAGTGATTCCCTTACCGTTTCACCACATTCTTGTGCAGTTCCAACCCTTTCCTGTGTGATCCTGGCCCGCCCGGCGCGGGTTTGCCAGGATGTGCCCTTGTACTGTGTGGCCCGCTAGTACCCACATAGTAACTGATTGAGAATAATAGCCTTAGAACAGGTGGGGTATGGGGAGGGGGAACGAGATACTGGTACTTCTGCGTACCGCGCGCCAGCTTTCAGCGCGAATCGTCCGTTATTTTGACCGCCCGAACCCCCGACCTTGAGCGTACATTCTCGACATTTCACCGCGATGAACTTTTTGTTTCCGATCCCTTCCTGGCCGATTAGCTGGAATTTGTCCACGGTGATTTCCAAGACCAACAGCCCTAACACTTCCCGCAACGAGTAGCCGCGTTTCAGTTCCACGCTTTTATAGCGGCCAGAAATCTTCAAGGAGAATGTCCATGCGTATTCGTTTCAATTCCAATAGTGTCGAGCAAGAAGTCCAGAATGCTGTCGGCCAGGGATTCATCGCGGCGGGCCTTGCTGTCGAAGTCAAGAAACCTGCGCCAGCGCCGCCGACTCCCGTTTGGACTGTTCGCCGCGATATGTCGGGCTTCGTCTTTATTGAGATGAAACTCGGCACGATGGGGCCGGGCGCTACTTCCCCGACCG